>Ga0172376_10003743_pt1 | contig 17788 bp, 11 predicted proteins | sample Lak35m_FD_121114 | JGI IMG/M metagenome (GOLD analysis project Ga0172376, IMG submission 121114) | Freshwater microbial communities from Kabuno Bay, South-Kivu, Congo - kab_092012_35m | ecosystem: Environmental > Aquatic > Freshwater > Lake | place: Democratic Republic of the Congo: South-Kivu... | reverse complement strand
GGTCTTCCGGCAGCGTCAGGCCGACGTCCTTCTGGCCCACGGCCGCGCTCAGGCGGAACCGGCCCAGATTGTGCTTCTGGTCGAACCTCTGGACCAGGGTCACCTGCAGCTCGGTGCCCCCTTCGAAGCCGAAGGGCTCAGCTGATTCGAAAGTCAGCCAGTGGGTCACACCTGTCGAAGGATGCACGGCCCAGCCGTTGGCGTTCGCCAGGTTCTTGTCGAACAGGGCCGCGGCCGAGAACGAATCCTGGGCGAAGTCAGCCATGGCCTTCACGAATTGCAATTCCTTGCGGACCTTGCTGTCCTTCACGCTCACGGCCGTGACTTGCACTTCCTGCACCACGAAGTTGCCGTTGTCGGCCACGCCCGGGCCCTTCGAAGGCAGCCGGTCGTCGGACAGGGCCTCAAGCCGCAGGGCGGTCACGTCGCGCAGATTCGTGCGGATCGTGAACTTGTAGTCGCCGGAATCGGGCCGGCCCTTGACGAAGACAGAGCGGTCCTCCTGCGGGATGAACTGGGCGCCCGGCGTGCGCTCGAAGGCCAGCGGCCGCAGCGGAATCCACTCCACCGTGCCCTGCTGCTTCTCCCAGGCCGCCAGCTTCTGCGGAATTTTCGTGTCGTAATCCTTCACGGCCGCCTCGGCCGCCGCGATCTTCTTCGTCCGCTCTTCCTCCGCCTTCAGGCGCAGCGGTTCGGCGATGGACGTGCGGTCGGCCACGGCCTTTTCGGCGGCCGCGATGCGGTCGGCCCGTTGTTTTTCCAGGCTGGCCTTCACGGGCACCCAGTCGGCCTCGGCCCTGGCCAGTTTCGAAGTCAGGGCGGCGTGGTCGGCGTCAATTTCGCCCAGAAGTTTCAGCACCGAATCGATTTCCGTCGCCGTTGCCGGGCGGTTGAGCACGCGCAGGAAGATGGCATCCACCAGCTGGCGGTCGTCCTTCGTTTCGGCCGTCAGTTTCGCCAGGGCGTTGGCGGGGTCGCTGATTGCTTCGGCCAGCGTCGGGCCCGAGACCAGGGCCATCACTGGCCCAAGCTGCATGCCGCTGGTGCGTTCGCACTCGCAGGCGCTTTCCCGCACGGGTCGGCCGAACGTGTTGAGGAAGCCCGAAGGCAGCTCGACGCCGTTATCCGGCAGTTCGGCGGCACGGGTGCCGGGAGGCACGCCAGGGATCTTCGACTGCGAGCCCGTGACGGTCATGATGGCGTCATAAAGCACTTCGGCCGGCAGCCGCCGCGGCACGGCGTGGCTGTAATTCGTCCGGTCATCCTCGTTCCACTTGTTGGCCATGAGATCGAGCTGATAAGTGCGGGAATTGGCGATCAGGCGGATCATGTGCCGCACGTCGAAATTCGAACTGACGAATTCCTGCGTCAGATAATCGAGCAGGTCGGGGTTCGTCGCGGGGTTGCCGGCACGCAGGTCGTCGATCGGCTCGATCAGCCCCACGCCGAACATGTAGCCCCAGAGACGGTTGACGTACGACCTGGCGAAGTATTCGTTGTCCGGATCGGTGATCCAGGCCGCCAGCGACTCGCGCCGCGAGGCTTGCGCCTGAGCCTGGGCCTTCGCCGCATCGCCTGCCGGGACAGGGGGCGCGGCTTCGGCCTTGGCGGATGCCTGCACCACGGCCGCGTCGGGTTTCGAATCGGGCTTCGCATTCGAACCCGTGCCCCTGGCCTTCTTGCGCACCTGATAGGGGAACTGCGGCGGCGTCAACTGGCCGGTGCGGTCATGCTTGACTTCGCCGTCGGGCTTGTCCTTGACGATTTCATAGAGCGGCGTTGCACCTTCCACAGCCGAGCCGCCGATCGTCTTGCCGCCGCTGGCCGGGTCGCCTTCCAGGCCCGTGCGGGCGAAGAAAGCGGCCGTCTGATAGTACTGATCCTGTGTCCACCTTTCAAAGGGGTGGTCGTGGCATTTGTTGCAATTGAAACGAATGCTCAGGAACAGGTGGGTGGTATTCTCCATCGTGTTTTCGGGCGTGCGGAGAATCTTGAAGTAGTTGGCGGCCGGGTTGTCTTTCGTACTGCCAGAGGCCGTGATGACCGAATTCACGAACTTGTCGTAAGGCACGTTCTTGTCGACCTGGTCGCGAATCCACTGGCGGAAGGCCGCGGCGCCTTCGGGGGCCAGGAACTTGCGGTTGACCTGCAGCAGGTCGGCCCACTTGTTCGTCCAGTATTCGACGAAGTCCTTGCTGCCTATGAGGCTTTCGATGTAGGCCGCGCGTTTTTCGCGGGTCGGGCGGGTGTCCTTGAGGAAGGCGTCGACTTCCTGAGCCGTGGGGGGCAGGCCGGTCAGGTCGATCCGGATCCGTCGCAGAAATGTCGTGCTGTCGGCCAGGCTCGAGGGCTCGATCTTCATCCGCTGCCATTTGGCGGCCACCAGCCGGTCGATTTCGGACCACGTTTCCGGCTCCTTCCAGGCGAAGCCGGTGCGGTCGCCCATGACGGTCATCGTCGTGGCCACATAAGCCCCTTCGAACCGGGCCAGCACGGGTGCCTCACCCCGGCGCAGGGCCGTGAGCATGCCGCCGCGCGGCTGGGCCGTGGCCACCTCGGTATTGGCCGATTCGACGAAGGCCTCCAGCGTGACGTCCTTCACCCGTCCATCGGCATATTTCGCCAGAATCCGGAACTGCTGGCGGTCGCCCTCGCGCTGAACGATCGGGTCCTTGGGATAGATGTCGATCGCCGTGACTCGCGGCGTGGCCAGGTTCAAGGGTGCCCCGGCGCTGATCCAGCTGCGCAGCACTTCGTAATCGGCCATGCCGGGCTCGGTCAGCGTGCCGCCCACGTGGGGCACCCGGCCCGAGGCCTTCTGGAGCATCAGCGAATTGTCCGGCGAGACCGGATTGATCCGCCGGCCGGCCAGGTCGTCGGTCAGGGCGCGAATGTCATAAATGGCGTCGTAACCGCGCAGGCTCAGCTTGAAGCCGTTCTTGCCCGCCAGCGAGCCGTGGCACGTGCCCTGGTTACAGCCCAGCCGCGACATCACGGGGGTGACGTCGCGCAGATAATCCACCGTCGGCGACTTTTTGCTTTCGGCCACTTTGACCGGCACCTTGACCGATTGGGAACCCAGGGCGATCGTCAGCTCGCCCGAGCCGTCGCCCCTGGGCGTGACCAGGCCCGTCGGGGCGAAGTCGACCAGTTCCTTGCCCTGCGGCTGCGAGACCTTCACCAGCCGCGTGGCGTCGAACGTCTCGCCGCTCTGGGTGCGGCCGATCACGACCATCTGGGCGTAATCGAGCGGGCCGGTCAGGGCCAGTTCTTTCGGATCGACCGTGAGGGACACGATATCCGCCTCGGCCGGGCTTTTCTCGGCCGAAACGGCGGGTTTGACGCGACCGTAGGTGACAGCCGCTTCCGCCGCCCGCGTCGCCGCCACATCGGCGGGAACCAGCGCCGGGTTGGCCGGAATGGCTCGAAGTTCCTTGCCCGTGGCCGTTTCGACGATGCGAACGAGCCCGTCGGCCCCGGCCACGGCCACCGATTTGCCGTCCGGCGCGAAGCTCACGGCATAAAGGCCGGTGGAAGGCGCGGCGAAGGTGGAAACGACTTTCACGTCCTTCGTCAGATACTCTTCGAGCTTTTTGGCCTCTTCCGGCGATTTGCCCGTCTTGGCCACGATCGCCTTGATGTCTTCCGGCAGGCCCGTGTCGAACTCATAGCCGTAAATGGCCAGCTGGCCCTTGCCGTCCAGGCTCGAAACGGCCGCGATGCGGGTGCCGTCAGGGCTGACGTCGATGCCCCACACACGGCCCGTCAAGGCCGGCATGTGGCGGATCTGGTTGGCGTCGTCGCCGATCACGCGGGCCGTCAGCCGCTGCATGCGGTAGACCTTCACCACGCTGTCCGACCCGGCCATGACGATCTCGTCCCGCTTCGGATGCCGGGCCACCGCCAGGATGCCGCCCTTGAGCGCCCCGGGCGTAATCGACGTGATGTTGTCCACGAACCGCTGCGTGGCCACTTCCGTGAGCTTGGCCGTCATGTCGCGGCCGACGCTCACCAGGTGCGAGCCGTCGACCGAAAAGACCGTGTCGCGGACCCAATCGTTATGAGCCCCCTGAAACAGGAGCTGCTCGCCCGTTTTGACGTCGAAGGCACGCACCGAGTTGTCGGGGCAGCCCACGGCCAACTTCGTGCCGTCCGGCGACCAGCTCGCACCGTAAATCGTGTCGAACCCGACGGGCACCGACAGCGTCAGCTTGCCCGAGGCGACGTCCCAGATCTGCAGCTCGCCGGAACGTGCCGGCGTGCCCGCGGCCACGGCCAGTTTGGAACCGTCGGGCGAGAACCGGACCGACTCGATACGCTCCGCCAGGCCGATCAGCCGCTTGCCGATCATGCCCGTGGCGGCATCGATGAGCAGCGTTTCGTGAAATCCTGCCACGGCCAGCGTTTTGCGGTCGGGGGCGAAGTCGACGCTCGTCACCGTCACGGGCCGGGCATAGGCCGGGGGATTCTTGGCGTCGTACGTCTTCGCCAGGTGGGGCGGGGTGTCGTCGGCGGCACCCTGGGCGATCCACTGACGGATCAGGTCGATGTCCGACTCGGCCAGCGGCGGCTTGCCCTTGGGCATCTCGGCCTTGCCGTCGTGTGCCGTGATCTGGTCGACCAGGTAGCTCTCGTCCGGCTTGCCGGCCACGATCGGGGCTTCCTTGCTGTCGCCGGCCAGTTTCAGCCGGGTCATGTCGGTCATCACATATCCGCCGCCGGCCTTCGATGGCTGGTGGCAGCCCTGGCAGTTGGCCCGGAAGATCGGCGCCACCTGCTTGTGGAAGCTCACGGTCGCCGCCGCCGGTTTTGGCTGATCCTGCTGCGCCGAAGCGCTGGCCAGCGGCACAAGGGCAGGGGCGAGAGTCAGGGCGAAAAAGGCCGATGTCACACGGGATCGGAGGTCGGACATGGCTGCAGCCTCAGGAGGGGTGGCGGTTCCGGGCGACGCTTCGGCCCGATCGGCGAATTGTGCCGGTCAGGAGCCCCCGGACGGAAAGGCCCCGAAACGGACAGGTCAGCCGAAGGGGCGGGAGGATGAAGTCGCTCGTGCACAGGCCCGGAGACGGAACTTCGAGATCGATTTCGCAGGGATGAGTTCGCCGGACGCGACGGCGTGTCCAGATTTCCGGAAAGTTCAATCAATATACAGCGCACCGGACACCCCTGCCAAGAGATTCCGGCGGGATGCGATCCGAGGGTCGCATCGGTCGTGCCGGATGTGCCTGAAACGATCCTGACCGAAACGGCAGCGCCCGTATGACGCGCCGTTCCGGTCAGGTCGTTCGAACCGATGAGTCCGGAGCGATGACCATTCGCCTGTTCATGTGCCTGTTCATGACCAGGTGAATCGCCCCGGGGCACCGAACCGGCACGGAAACGGGAACGCCCCAGTTCCCGCCTCCAGGCCGATTGACAGTGCCGCCGGACCCCGGACTCAACCGAGACTCGCCACAAGACTCGATTCCATAAGAACTATCCCGGGAAGGAGGGGTCGAAAAAGCGGCGAACCGGAAGATATTTTCCCGAACTCGCTTAATAAGGCTGCACAATGCGGACAACCGGCGTAAACGTAAAGAAGCGTACATTGCGTACGACGGATTGGGTGGCGGGGATGCCGGTCCGAAGTGTCTTCACGTTATCGGGCAGGCATGAGAGGTCTGTCGATAAGCTCCGGAAACTTCCTCGGGAAGTATCGTAAGATGGGAGACTTTTAAACTCTTAGCAGCCTTCTTACGGCGTGTCGCGCATTTGCGAAACCTTGCGGGTATTGATGCGCAAATCATTCGACATCTGGGTTTTCAGGAATCATCTCCGGAAGAATCAGCCAGGGGAAACCTGTCGCTGGATCTGTCGCGCCCAGGGCACGAACGGTGCATGGATGTCATCCCTGGAAGGACCGGAGGGGAGCCCGGTGTCAAAGGTCGGGCTCGAGACTGCGCAGGGGTGCACAACGGCGCGACACGTTTTCCCCGTATTCGGGATCCGTTTGTCGAGCCTCGCGAATCACGTCCCGACCGGCCGTTTCACGTAGGGATTGCGTAAGAGAAAACTTTACGCGATTCGGGCGGTCGTGCGGGGTTTGACGGTGGCAGGGCCGGCCGGTGTCCGAAGCCCCGGGATGAATCCCCCGGCAGCCCCGAGCTCCAGCTCGGGAAATTTGGTTTCCCCGTGGGGCAGGTCATTTTCGTAGATCCCGAAGACATCCCGAGCAGGAGCTCGGGGCTCCCAGGGGTTCGAAATCCAGTTCGCTTCGAACGCTCAGGCGCAATAAAAACCTGAGGGGGCGGGCTTTCGCTTGCCGCGAACGCCTGCCCCCTGCGAATCGTTCAGGCCGGCCGCTTTGCGACCAGCGAAAATCGCAATCTCTCAGCAGATCGCGTCGAACACGCGGACCTGTTCCCAATTGTCCTTCTGCTCGGCGACGAACTGGTCGTGGCGGGGGGCCGTCTGATAGACGTCGTGAGCGGCGCGGTCTTCGAACACGATCACCAGGGCCACGTCGAAGCCCCTGTCATTGACCGGCCGGGCCAGGTCAGGTTCGAGTATGCCGGCGAAAAAGAACGTGGTGCCCGGATGACCGGTCAGATACGCGTTGCAGGCCAGCACCAGTTCGTCGATCCGGGCCTGTGAGCGATCCTTGAGCGTGAAGTAGACATTGTGGGCGAGCATCGGCTTGGGGCTTCTCCAAGGTCGGGAAATCGGCGACGATCCTCCTGCGTTCGGCGCCGGGCCTTCAGTTTTTACGGATTTCCAGGATTTCGTCAAACCCGAAATGGCCGGTTTCCCAGCCGATTTTCGACAGTGCGACGAACAGCTTCCCCCGATTCCCGCACCTTTCGCACCGGCACGGTCGGCCGGTCCGGAAAAGTCCGCCTCCGGCTTCTGACCTTCACATGCGTCCCTTCAACGTCACGCGCCGGGACCCCCAACGCTCGGCATGATCAGCGAAGGACAAGAAAAACCTCGCAAGCTGCTCCACAGGAAAGTTCGGATCTGGAGAAAGTCCCCTTCATCTCGAACCGGTCGCAATTCCGGGATAACATAAATCGACGATCGGCCCGGATTTCGCCGAACGCCGCATACGCTTGCGCATCGATGTTCTATCAGGCCGTCGTTCGGCTACATTTTCCCCAAAGGCAATTTCCGCCATCTGCGCGAACAGGGCATCGTGGCGTTCCGTGAAAGCCTCGTTCAGATCGAACCCGCCTTCGCGGACCGGGTCCATCTGCTGCAGGATTGGAAAGACGTCGCTCTGCTCAACGTCGAATCCGACCGTGTGCCGAAATGGTATCGGGAAGGGCTTCTGCTGATCGGCGATGCTGCCCACGACATGTCCCCGATCGGGGGTGCCGGCATCAACTACGCCGTTCAGGACGCCGTCGCCGCCGCCAATGCCCTCGTCGAACCGCTCAAAGACGGCTGTGCCCCATTGTCGGCGCTGGCCGCGGCTCAGAAAGAACGGGAGTGACCCACCCGCGTGATTCAGGCCGTTCAGGCCATGATGCAGAAGCAGCTCGTGAAACGGGGCCTCGACAGCGAGCAACCGTTCACGATACCGTTTTTCCTGCGCTGGCCTCTGTTCCAGCGAGTTCCGCTGTGGCTCGTCTGTTACGGTGTCCGCACCACTCGCCTGAAAGCGGTACTGCCGGCTGGGATCCATCCGGGCAGCCCCTGAATGGCGAAGACCAACCCTGCTCGAAGACGGACAGGACAATGGCACCAGTCACGATGCAGTTTTGGGAAATCGTTGCATCAGTCTTGATCGACATGAATAACTTCTGTCGAGGGGACTTGACTCCCGTCGAACGAGCAAATAGGCTCAGTTTATTCGACCTAATCAGGAACTGTCCATGCAAATGGTACATGTCTGAATCTCAAATCAAATCGCCATGAAAATGTCATCTTGCAGGGTATGGTGCCTTAAATCATCGCACTTTGAACTCTTCCAGTTCCTGATTAGCGAGCTTTTCCTGATTCTCTGCGCATGTGTTCTTTGCGGATGCAGTTCGGACGAACTGCTGCCCCGACCGGAAGCATTATCCAAATCCGGCGGTTTGAAGCCCAGTGCCACAATAGAATTTAAAGACGAGACGAAGGAGGTCATTTCGGAGAATGTCGAATCTGGGAAAACGGCAGAAGTCGAAATTGCGAAATCTGTAAAACTTTATCCGGAAGATCCGAAAGGGGAACCTTCAAAAGACAATGGGAGCCCAACGGACGATCCTTTGAAATCACAAGTCGATAATGAAAGAATCCGGGCGAACGACGAAGTGCTTCGTTCGCTGGAAGCCGCCAACATTGCTTTCAATGCGCTAGATTCCTTGAACATCGAAGACACGGCACGCATTCAGTTGCTTTTGAGTTTGCAGAAATCGGCCGCCGAACTGAAATCGCAGATCGAAGGCACAGCTAAGATCGAAAGCGCAACCATTCGAGTTTCCGATCGCATGGAGGCTGAATTGTCAGGCTCGAATTTTGAAATCACTGCGATTACGCCTAAAGAGCAGGCTGTCGCGACTGAGGGCGATGTCGAATGGAAATGGGAAGTAAAGCCGAAATCGGAGGGTCGACACCAGTTGCATTTGACTCTGACCGCGATTCTTTCGATTCAGGGCAAGGATACCCGGCGCGCGATCCGGACCTTCGACAAATTCATCGAAATCGAAGTCACTTCGACTCAGAAGATCGTCGGCTTTTTCGAAAAGGCCTGGCAGTGGCTCTGGGCCGCGATCCTTGTCCCGATCGTCGGCTGGTTCTGGAATAAGTGGATTTCGAAACGCGAAACGCAGGAAGCGAAACCGGCCGGATGAAACGACGCCACGAAATCACGAAATGTCCGCTCCGGAGAAAATTGCTGTAAGACAACGCGCGTTCGGCAAAAGCAAAAGGGCTTCGTTGGCGATCGATTCCTCTCTACACCGCCAGCCTTGATTTCGATCGATCCGGAAATAGCGGTCGCGATGGCTCGGTCTTGCTGGACCGGTTCGGAATTCCGCGCGGCACGTCTATCCGATCGCCATGGCCGCGACATAAAATGAAGACGAGATAACGAAAGAGGTCCAGTTGACCGGCTCCCATCTCCTTCACCAGTCATGGCCAAGCCGATCCAAGCGAACCGCATCAATTCAAGCCGCCCGGGCACGAAAAGGATCCTTATGCGAATCGACATCGTCCGGACCAGCGTAGCCCGGCTTCTGCTTCTGTCGCTCGCCGCCGCGATTCCCGGCATCACTGCCGGAACGTCGCCGGCCGACGCGGCCGATACGGGGAAGGCCCAGGTCGGCCAATCGTTCGAAGTGCCCTATTTTCTGACGCAGACGAACCACTTTGTCGTGCGGGCCCTCATCAACGGGCGGGGGCCCTTCCACCTGGTGGTCGACACCGGCGCCCCGGGGCTGTTTCTCTCGACCGAGGCCGCCAAAAAGGCCGGCGTCGAACCGCCCGGCAAAACCTATTACAGCGTGATGAAAGAAATTCGCCTGGAAGGCGGCCCGAAGCTCGATAATCTCAAGATTCGGGTCGAGGACCCATTCCAGCTCGTCGGCATGAACGCGCTCGGCCTGCCGGGCATAAAACTCGACGGCCTGATGGGCTTCTCCGTGCTGGCCCGCTACCGGATCACGCTGGACCCGACCCATCATCGCATGATCTGGACCCGGCTCGATTTTGACCCCGTCGGCGTCGTCGACGACCGCCCCGCCATCCGCCGCGAGGATATCCCCCTGCAGCTTCAGGCCATGGAAATGCTCGGCCCGGCCATGAAGTTCGCATCGATGTTCGTGGGCAAACAACCCCCCATTCGCCGGCTGCCCCAGGGTTTCGCCGGGTTCACGGCACAAAAGTCGGGTGATTCGCCGGAACTGCGGGTCACGGCCGTCTGGCCTGACACGCCCGCCGCGGCGGCAGGCCTGTTGGCCGGCGACGTCATCGTGAAATGTGAGGGCAATGATGTGCCCGACGACACGAAGCTCACCGAAATGCTTTCGAAAAAGGCCGCCGGTGAGAAAATCGTGCTCGACATCAAGCGCCAGGGCGTCGATCGATCCATCACCATCGAACTTCAGGAGCGATTCTGACATGACCCCGTTTCCTCGTTCGATGCGTCCGAATCCCACGCGGGCACTGCGTGGCCTGTTCTCGTTCCTCGCCGGGTTCTCGGCCGTCTGCGGTTTCGCCGCGGCCCAGGAGCCGCCGCCCCCCGCGGCCGCCGGTTCGCCGCTGGCCAGGGGCAAGCTGGTCGCGAAGCCGCTGGAAGAACTCGGCCCCGGCTTTCCGTTCGAAATGACCGGCTCGGACCACTTCTACGTTGAGGTCAAACTCAACGGCAAAGGGCCCTACCGGCTGATTTTCGACCTGGGCGCGCCGGTGACGCTGATCTCCGTCAAGTCGGCCCGCGAGAGCGAGGCCCTCAGCCGCGACCGCAAGAAGAGCCGCGGCCCCACCGGCGTGGAGGGCATGGTCAAGGAGATGCACTTCGGCGATTCGGTCGCCCGCGACATCCCGGTCATGGTTTTTGACCATCCGGCCATCACCACGATGTCCAAATTCCTCGGCAAGCAGTTCGACGGCATCCTGGGCTATACGTTCTTCGCCCGTTATCGCACCACGAGCGACTACCAGAAGAAACGCCTGTGGTTCGAGCCCGTGCGGGAAACGACCGACAACATCGGCAGCGCCCTTTCCGACCGCATGCTTAACCCCATGGCCAAGTTGCCCACGAAGGTCGTGATCCCCCGGGCCTCGGCCATCGGCATCACGGTCGAAACCCAGCCCGCCGCGGCCGACAAGCCCGGCCCGCCGGTGTGCCGCGTGGCGCAGGTGGCCGCCGATTCGCCCGCCCAGGCCGCGGGGCTGAAAGCCGGCGACGTGATCGTCTCGCTGGGGGCCTACTGGCTGTTTTCGCCGGCCGATCTGGCGGCGGCTCTGTCGTCGGTCGATCCGGGCGAACCGCTCAAGGCCATCGTCGTGCGTGACGGTCACACGCTCGAGATTGCCGTACGCCCGCAGCCCGTCTTCTGAACCCTGATGGATCGCTGGCCTTTTTCGAGGAGGGCCCTGGTCATGGACTTTGCGGAACTCCACTTCGGCGAGAACCCCTGGCCCGTCATCTTCGCCCTGATCCTGGTAGCCGTCGTCTTTCTCGGCCTGTTCGCACTCAACCAGAACGGCCGCCACCTGTTCCGGGGGCTGGGGCTTCTGGGCCTGTGCCTGGCCCTGCTGGGCATCGACTGGTTCTGGACGACCGACCGCGAGAAGATCGCGGGCACCATCACGGCCATGGCCCAGGCCGTGAAACGTAACGATGAGGCCGAGCTGCGTAAACACTTCACGCCCTCAGCCGTTTACGTCCAGAACGGGCTTCCCGGCGGGGTGGGCTTCGAGTCGCCCCTCGGCCGTACGCTGCTGAAACAGGCCCTGGACCAGATGCGGTTCGACCTGCTGACGGTCAAAAGCCTGCAAATTTCGGCCGGCAAGAAGACCCGCCGGGGCAAGGCCGACTTCGACGTGATGGCCACCGGCACCTGGCTGCCGCCCCTGGGCGGATCGGCCATCAACTTTCCGCCCACGCCCACGAGCTGGTCGATGGGCCTGAGCAAGCAGGACGACGGCCGCTGGCTGGTGGACCGCATCACGCCCACCCGGTTGCCCGGCGAAATCGACGGCAGGGCCAACATGCCAGGACTGATCCCGGGCCGATTCTGATCGCCAGAACCGAAGTTCGATCACACACCCGTTCGCCAAAACGCCGTCGCCAGCGATATGAACAGCACCGCTTCGCCCAGCCGCTGGGCAATGCCGCGAACGCTCACCGCCTGCGGCACGGTCAAAATGACCGCCACGCCCCCGACCACGGCCGCCGCGGTCGAAAACGGCGGATAACCAACGCCAAGGCGGGCCATAACCAGTGCGCCGCCGATGTACTGGACCCCACCGGCCAGATTGTGCATGCCCTGCGAAAACGACCCCCGCAGCGGCGAGCCCGGATCGCACGGCCAAATCACGGCCCCCAGATAACCGGTGGCCACGCATGCGGCCAGCGCAGCGGCCTCGGGCACGCGTTGCCACTGCGAAACCGCCACAACCGCCAGCCCCAGGCCCACGGGCAGAAACAGCCCCAGCGCCACGGCCCGGGCATCGCGGGCCCCCCGTTCGCCCAATTCGCTGAACTTGTGCCGCACATGGTCATAACCCGGCTTGCGGCGGCCGAATATGACGATGCCGCAAGTCAGGCCGATGGCGATGAAGATCACGGAGACGGCGGCGGACAAAGTAACGCTCCGGACAGGACCGATTCGAAATCGTGGGGCGAAGGATCGACCGATCACTTATCGTTCGAAATCACACCGATCGCAAGGCCCTACAGACAAATTCAGGCACGGATCATTCGCCTTGTTTCCTGGCCGCCTGGCGAGTTTTGGCCATTTCGTCGGCTTTTCGCAGTTCTTCTTCGGTGACGGTCAATTGCGCTTGAGTCGTTTCGCCCGGCTTCGCTTCGATCGTGACGGTCTTCACCAGAACGAACCGTCCCTGCTCCGATTTCGAATAGATCGAGAGCTTCGCGGGCCGGGCGATGACGCCGGAAATTCGGAACGTACCGTCGCGGGAGACCTTCACATCCTGACGTGCCTGGTCCCTGGGCAGGCGAACGCCATCATACGAAAGCGTCATTTCCAGCTTGTCGGCCGGCATGCCGGCCTGCGTCAACCGTCCTTCGATCCTGACCCAGGGCGTGAGTTTCACTTCCGGTGTTCGGCCTGCGACTTCCAGGAATTCGGCGGGCTTGAGGATGGCGAATCCCATTTTGTCGGAAATGAAGATCGTATCGGGTTCGCGCGGCGCGACGATCCGGAATTTGCCGGTTTCGTCGGTGTCCTGAACATCGTTTTCGTTGATCGTCCAGCGGTATTTGGCGTCGCCCACGGCAATCCCGTCGTCGATGACGGTCGTACCGACCTTGGCGTCGCCCGCGGGCGATCCGTCAGGCAGCCGGATCATGCCGGAATAGGTCTTCATTTTCGACGCATCGACCTTCTTCAGGCGAACGTCGATACGGGCGGACCCATTCGCCCGCGGAATGCGGTTCGGCGAAACATAAGTCTCGTAACCGTTCGCGCTGACGACCAGGTAGGGGTCGATCTTTTCCTTCGTCAGGTCGACGTGCTTCGATCGCATCGGACCTGTTTCGAATTCGCCTTTCCCGATCGTACTCATAAATGCCTGGATCGAAACGTCATCGCCCTTCATGCCCGTCAGGAGATGGGCCAGAACCGGCTCGATCGGCTGACCGGTCTCTGCATCCGTCGCAAATCCGAAAACCTTGAAAGCCTGTTCTTTCGCACCGATGGCGAATTTCGAAACCACTTGCCCGGCATCATTGAGGATCGATTCCTCGAGGCCGAAATCGTCAACGTCCGCTCGAAGTTTCGTCGTCGCACCCGAACCGACGGGAATCGGACCGCCGACGTAATGCTTCAGACCACTTCCGGAAGGTGTGTCGTAACGAAGCCGCACTTTGCCGGGAACGATGTTATCAACCGTGAACCGGCCCTGATCGTCGGTAACGACAGGGGTCGGCATCGAAAAATACGCTTCTTTCGGACTGTCGTCGAATTTGTAATCGAATTTCAAGTTTTTCGAAGCCGCGGGCTTACCTTCGATGAGCAACTGGCCTTCGATCCGCCCGAATGACTGAAGTTTCAACTCGACCGGGGGATTCGGCACCGGTCCAGCTTCTGCGGCACGCAGTCCGCCCGATTCGTGCGTGACGACCATCCCGATCTGGTCGGATGCGGCCGGTATGCGAAACGTTCCATCCGCACCGGTGCGTATCAACTCCCGGGGAATTCGACCGCCGATATTCCCGACCGGACAATGGAAGATGGAGACGATCCGCCCATTGTCGATGCGTGGCACGAAATCACGTTGACCTTCGACGGATGGCGTGAAGTAAGCGACTTCAGCCCCTGCCGCGGGTTTGCCGTCAGGTCCGATGACTTTGCCGGTGACGAATCGGAATCGTGAATCCGGTTTCAAGGCAATTTCGAAATGTGCCGGTGGTTTCGATACCAGGAATGACTCTGTTTCGAACGCTTCGAAGCCTGCGGCCTCAATACGGAGCCGTGCTTTGGGTTCGCTTCCTTCAAGCCATTTCGAACGCTGGTTCAAGTTCTCGCCGAACCGGCCTTCGCCCTGGCCTTTGCCGATCCATTCGCGGTTTCGCTCGTCACCATCTTCAGACATTTGAATGACCTGGAAGGATTCGACCAGTTTCCCTGAGACAGAGTCCTTCGCCGTTCCTTGCACCAGGATCTCACGTTTGAGAACGAGGGTCGCTTCATTATTGCTGGCCACGTCGACAACGATGGAGTCAACTTCGAATCCACCTTTTCCCGCGGTCAACCGCCACTTCCCGGGTGGAAATTCGGCAATTTCGAAAGTTCCATTTTCGTCCGTCACCTGGTTCATTCCGATGGCCATTTCCGGCGGTAAGAAATCCGACAGGATCCGCGCGCCGGCGATCGGCTTGCCGTCCGAATCGACGACTCGCAGTGCGAACTTGCGGGGCGATTCCAGGCGAACGGTCATCGGCTTGTCGAACTGGTTCTCGGCCAGTTTCACGGTGTGCCAGCCGACGCCCGGTTTATGCACGATCACTCGCAGGGTTCGGAACGGGGCTCCTTGCAGCGATGCGAGATTCTCGATCGCAATCGAGCCTGCGGCATTCGAAGCGACGCCGGTATCTTCGAGCAACCCGGCAAATTGACTGAGATAAGCCCGTGCACCTTCGACCGGCTTGCCGTCGGGGCCGAGAACGGTCGCGATGAAATTGTGGCCGGGTGTCATTTTGGTGCTCTGCGTTCGATCGAAAAGCTCCGGAAACGGCTTTCGGAGAACGAGCCGATGGGCGATTTCATATGGCCGTGGCCCCATCACGAATTTCGGATGACGGACCTGGATCACCACCGATGTGCACGCGGGATCGATCGACGAGGTCGTCCAGCGACCGTCTTCATCGGTCCGGACCGGCAAGCACGATAACAATCGCCTCACGTCATTCATGCCGAATTCGACCCGCACTTCGGCATCTGCGATCGGTTTACCGTTCGGGTCCGTAACAAGGCCGCCGATCGTCTTGCCGCGAATCAGCTTGATTTCCATATCCCGTGGAGGCGGAAAAGTGCTCGTCATCTGCCGGTGCCTGTAATCCTGTACGGGAACGTATCCGGGATGACGAATGATCAACGAAAGAGAATGGTGCCGATTTGGGTCGAAGTCGATCGTGACATGACCGGTTGCATCCGTGTTCCGGATCATTCGGACGTTATCGGCAAAGGCGAGCACCTCGGCCCCGGCGATCGGCTGCCCGTTCGCGGCGTCCTTCAGCTTCAGGCGTACGCCGCTGTCTTGGGCTTCATTCGGGTTTTGTGCGACGATGGCGGACTGCTCCGCCATTTCGACCTTCGCAGGTCCCTTCGCCACCAGCTTTGGTACGACCGGCAGAGCCGTAATCAAGGCCATGACCGTCAGAAGAAACCTGGACACGCGACCCAGTCGGGCCAGGCGTTTCGAATTCGTACGATCCGTCATATTCTCGATCCTTTTGCGAATGGCCGGATATCGGGGATTCAGGCCCAGAACCAGCGGGGAAGCTTGCGCGGAATCGGCGTGCCGGTCGGCCCAGACGAGGATTTTCAGAAATGCCTCGGCACAACTTCGGGGCGGCAGGCCGGTGACCTGGCCGGCGATGTCGTCGCACGCCAGTTCGCGGAATGTGCCGGTCGCACGGCGGGCCAGCCACAAGGCGGGATGAAAGAACCCGGCCAGGCCGACGAACCTTTCGAACGCCACGGCCCAGAGGTCGCGGCGCTTCATGTGCGCCAGCTCATGGGCGATGGCCCAGCGGGTTTCGGATTCTTCGAAGGCGGTTTCGAAACCTTCGGGAATCAACAGCGTGGGTCGAATGAGGCCGAACACGGCGGGCGAGGCGACTGCGGATGTAGTCGCCACGCGGGGATTGCGGCGCAGGCCCATGGCGTTCGAAACTTCCGCGACAGTTGCCGAGAGTTGGGCCGAAACCTGGCCGCTTGACCGTTTCGCCCGCGTTCGCATGAGAAGCGTCAGAAATACGAACCTGGCCGCGAGGATCGCGCAGATCAGGATCCAGGCAGAAAAGGCGATAACCGAACCACGTGGCATTTCGAATGTCTTCTGCCCCGAACTTTCGACGGCTTCGATTTCAGGCGGGATTGATGCCACCGTCGGTCGATTTTCGCCAATCGCGCCTGAAAGTATCTGCGAATTCGTGGCGGATTCGAAACCGGTTTCTTCCGGCGGAATGGTTCGATCAGGCTTAGCGAGTGAGCCGGGTAACGAAGTCTCGGATGATCTATCACTTTCAATACCAGCCGGGATTTGGGCGACCGATTTCGAAATTCGGGGCAGCGGAATTTCGACGGGCCATTGCAGGGCCATCAGGCCGCACAGGATGGCCGCCGCGAATTTGCCCGGGACGAGCAGAAACAGCCCGTGGGCGAAGCCGTGGCTGATGTGCCGCCGCAGGGCCAGCCAAAATGGGATAACGACGGCAAGTACCAGCAGAGATTGCACCGAGGCCTGGCCGAAGAGGTCGAACCAGGCGGCCGCGGCCGTTTCGAACGTGAATGTCGCGAACATGGCGGATTCCTCCCAGGTTCAGGCCTGTTTCGGGTGTTCGTCGTCGGTGCGGTCGGCCGTGCGCCGATCGATCAGTTCGCGCAGGCGGGCCAGTTCGTCGTCGGTCAGCCGGGTGCGTTCGAGCATGTGCGAAATGACCAGGCCCGAGGTGCCCTCCAGGAGGTTATCGATGAGGCTGTCGGCGGCGGCCAGCAGCGACTTCACGGCCGATCCGGCCGGTTCGTAAAGATAGGCATTGCCTACCTGGCGCACGCTCAGGTGGCCTTTGTCGACCAGGCGCCGCAGGATCGACTTGGTCGTCGTGGGGGCCCAGCCCTCGGTGCGGGCCGTCTCGGTGTAAACGTCGCGAGCCGCACAGCCGCGATAGCGGTGCCGCCAGACGACTTTCATCACCTTCCACTCCGCCGGTGTGAGCTGGGCATCGTCGCGGCTGTTGGAAACGTCGGACATGATTCAAATCTCGTCGATGAACGTATTGCGGATCAATTGACTACAAATGTAGTCGTTCGGGGTCACTCTGTCAACGATTGATCCCGGAATGTCCTGAACATGTTGCGGATTCGACGTTTGGGTGTCGGTTTCCAAAGCGTCTTCGAGTGGCAGCAGGACAAATGATCGGAAGTGGTCAGGCGACCGCCGCGCGGGAAATCCGGTATGATGTCCGTCAGGTCGACCGGGATTTCGAGTCGACGATGCCTGGAGTCTGGCGCGATTCCAGCGTCCGGCGCTCTCTGCCGGTCTTCCTGGTTGACTGTACCGACCTGCCGGATTTGCCCGGACCGGTCGATTTTTGATTCAGGATCGTGCCCGATGCCGCTGCGACATGTGATTGACCTGGACGCCAACGCCACCACGCCGCTGGATCCCCGCGTGCTTGAGGCGATGCAGCCCCTGCTTTTGCGAGGCGGCAACCCCGAAAGCCGCCACGCCCTCGGCAGGGCCGCCCGCATGGCCTGGGACGATGCACGTGAAGCGATCGCGGCGAATCTTGGTGCGCACCCTGACCAACTCCTGCTGACCTCCGGCGGGACCGAGGCGAACAATATGGCCATCTACGGCCTGATCGACGAATCGACCCGCCTGCGCAGCAGCCCTGAGGAATGGTCGCGGC
>Ga0172376_10003741_pt1 | contig 17791 bp, 8 predicted proteins | sample Lak35m_FD_121114 | JGI IMG/M metagenome (GOLD analysis project Ga0172376, IMG submission 121114) | Freshwater microbial communities from Kabuno Bay, South-Kivu, Congo - kab_092012_35m | ecosystem: Environmental > Aquatic > Freshwater > Lake | place: Democratic Republic of the Congo: South-Kivu... | reverse complement strand
TCGTGCATTTGTTTGAGCGTGATTGCTCGGTGCAAAGGCGGCATCAGAAGGTGGTTGAGATCGCGCCAGCTCCCAACCTGGAGCGCAAGGTGCGTGATGCGCTGTGTGAGGCGGCGATCAAGATTGGTCAGCAGGTTGGGTACTCACACGCGGGTACCGTCGAGTTTCTCGTCGATGCGGACACCAATCAGTACTACTTCATCGAGGTCAATCCGCGCATTCAGGTCGAGCATACCGTCACCGAAGAAGTCACCGGCATCGATATCGTCAAAGCGCAAATTCTCGTGGCACAGGGCGAGCTACTGAGCAATCCCGAGATTGGGCTCGAGTCGCAGGACAAAGTTGCGACGACGGGCTATGCGGTTCAATGCCGCGTCACGACCGAAGACCCGACCAACAACTTTCTGCCCGACTACGGACGCATCACGCACTATCGCTCGGCGAGCGGCATGGGCGTGCGACTCGATGCCGGTTCGGCGTTCTCGGGCGCTGTCGTCTATCCATTTTATGACTCGCTGCTCGTGAAGGTGTCGGCGCGCGGTCGACGTTGGATTGATGCCGTGCGTCGCATGGAACGCTGCCTTGCTGAGTTCCGAGTGCGCGGCGTTAAAACGAACATCCCGTTCTTGCTCAAGCTGCTGAAGCATCCGCAGTTCGTCGCCGGTGATTGCACGACGCGGTTCATCGATGAGAACCCCGAACTCACGAAGATCGCCCCGCGACAGAATCGCGCTCAGAAGCTGCTGTCGTTCATTGGTGATGTGATCGTGAATGGCAATCCGCTCGTCGCCGGTCGTCCAGAAGCGACGCGCCGCACGCCCGCTCCGATCCCCGCTTACAACACAACGGCACCTCGACCAGAAGGCACGCGCGATCTGCTCCTGAAGCTCGGGCCGAAAAAGTTTGCGGACTGGGTCCGCGATCAAAAGCGATTGCTCATCACCGACACGACGATGCGCGATGCTCATCAATCGTTGCTCGCGACCCGCATGCGCACGAAGGACATCACCAACATTTGCGAAGCCTATTCGCGACTGACGCCGCAGATGTTCTCGCTCGAAAACTGGGGCGGGGCGACGTTCGATACGTCGATGCGATTCCTCAAAGAGTGCCCGTGGGACCGGCTCGCCAAGATGCGTGAGAAGGCTCCGAACATCCTCTTCCAAATGCTGCTGCGAGCTTCGAACGCGGTCGGCTACACGAACTATCCCGACAACGTCGTGCGCGAGTTTGTGAAGGAAGCGGTCAGCGCGGGCATGGACGTCTTCCGCATCTTCGACGCACTCAACTGGGTGCCGAACATGCGCGTCGCGATGGAGTCGGTGCTCGAAATCGGCGGCATCTGCGAGCCAGCCATTTGCTACACCGGCGACATCCTCAATCCGAACCGTCCGAAGTACGACCTCAAGTACTATGTCGGACTGGCGAAGGAACTGGAGAAGATGGGAGCGCACATCCTCGCCATTAAAGACATGGCCGGATTGCTCAAGCCCGCTGCGGCCCGCGTGCTCGTCAAAGCACTGAAGGAAGAAATCGGCATTCCGATCCACTTCCATACGCACGACACCGCCGGCATTCAGGCAGCCTCGATCCTCGCCGCAGCCGAAGTCGGACTTGATATCGCTGACGCCGCGATGGCTCCGTTCTCTGGCGGTACGTCGCAGGTCAACCTCAACACCTTGAGCGAGGCTCTCCGATTCACCGATCGACCGACGGGGCTTGAGTCGACGCATCTCGATTCGCTGGCCGATTACTGGATGGCGACGCGCGAGTTCTACACACCGTTCGAGAGCCTTGTGCTGCCCGGCACGGCGGACCTCTACAACCATGAAATGCCCGGCGGCCAATACACGAACTTGTACGAGCAAGCCCGGGCGCTCGGCCTCGCTCACAAGTGGCGCGAGATCTGTCGCGCCTACGCCGAGGTCAATCAAATGTTCGGTGACATCGTGAAGGTGACGCCGACCTCGAAGTCAGTCGGCGACATGGCGTTGTTCATGGTCGCGAACGAAGTCAGCGCGAACGACGTGCTCAACGGCGAGCGCGAGTACTCGTACCCGGCGTCGGTCGTTGATCTCATCGGCGGAGCCATGGGCCATCCGCCGGGCGGCTTCCCCGAGAAGGTCAAGCAGCGCATTCTCAAAGGCAAACCGAGCTTCGAAGGTCGTCCCGGCGACACACTCCCGCCCGCCGATTTCGAAGCCGAGAAGCAAAAGCTGAAGAAGGTCTTGAACCGCGAAGGCACGCACCAAGAAGCGCTGACCGCAATCTTGTACCCGCGCGTCTACGAAGACTTCGCAAAGCACGACCTCGCGCACTCGGACACCAGCGAACTGCCGACGCACGTCTTCTTCTACGGCATGCAGGCCGGCGAGGAGATTGCGGTGAGCATCGAAGAAGGCAAGACGCTCATCATCAAGTACCTCACAAAAGGCATCCCGCATCCCGACGGTCGCCGCTCAGTCTTCTTCGAATTGAACGGTCAACCGCGTGACGTCTTGATTCTCGACAAAGCCGAGGAACCAAAAACCCCGCGCAATCAAAAGGCCGATCAGGGTAATCCAAAGCACATCGCCGCGCAGATGCCTGGCATGGTCGTGAATGTCGCGGTGAACGCCGGAGCCAAAGTCACAAAAGGCCAAAAGTTGCTAGTACTCGAAGCCATGAAGATGGAAACGACCGTCACCGCTGATCGCGATGGAACAATCGGCGAGGTGCTCGTCAAAGCCGGGAGTCAGGTCGAAACTGGCGACCTAGTTGCCACGTTCGAGTAGCCAAAGAGCGGAGTTGTCGTCGGAGATGCGTGAGAGAATTCCTCACCACTGAGAAAGCTCACTAGCTCGCCCTCGTCGTTGCAGGCTCAATAAACCCGGAAAACACAGCGATTTGGCTCGATGGTTCCATTGGCATCACAATTGCCTTAACGCGGAAGAGACCCAGCGGTCACCTGGAAAAATGACCGCACTCCCCAAACCGCATTGAGGCAACTCCCATGGCAAACCCACTATCAACCTATCAACACAAACAACGAGCCCCGCTTGGCCTGCTGCTGTACGTGATCGGCTGGATCGCAGCATTGGTAACAATTTTGACACTCCCGGAGATGGAGCGCGATGTCGCCCTGCTCGCCGTGTTGTTGCCGTGCTCGTTGGTGTTTGCACTCGCTCCGGCGTTTCACTTCTTGATGGTTCGAGATGAGGGTGAGCGGCTGCGCGTGGCCTTCGGGCCGCTGCCGCTCTTCAAGACCGAGATCGCTTATCGCGAGATCACGGCGGTCGAACTTGATCGCACGACGCTGCTCGATGGCTGGGGCATTCACATGAGCCTGCGCGGCGGCTGGGTTTGGAACATCTGGGGTCGCGACTGCGTGAAGATCACTCGGCCCTCGGGAGTGATCCGCATCGGCACCAATGACCCGGCTCGCTTAGCCGAGTTCTTGAAGGCTCGCTGCCCGCAGCTTTCGAGTTCGCAACCGACGAACTCACAATCGGCCTAACGACGGCTCGCATTGCTTGAACCGCGAATTGATCGCAGCGTTCCCCCACTCGTTCCGAGGCTCCGCCTCGGAACGAGTGCGCTGCACACCATCAACGGACCAATGTCATGACCAACAAAGTGAGTTGCGTATGTGGAAACACCTTCGAGGAGTCGGACTCCGATCCGAACCCGACCGGCCGTTGCTCGGCGTGTCAAAGAACCCTCAACGGCAAGCAGACTCGCGCCGAGCCTCCTGTAACTTCTGGTACACAGTTCTGTCGCCACTGCAATGCCGAGACACCGCACGAATTTGGAGCGGTCATTGGCGCGACATATATGCCTGAAAGACTCTCGGGATTCTGGGGGGGGGTTACTGACTTCAAGCGACTCGCCGCAGAGCGATGTTTGACGTGCGGTCATTTGGAGTTGTTTGCGAAACCGCCCAGTCACTCCCCCGGCTGACGAATCAGGCACTTTTTCCGAGGCCGTGCTTGGGAAAAGTAGGTTGAGATTCCATCCCGACCCGCAGCGGGATCACGACCTTTGGGACACGTTGAGATTGCCGTCACGAAGGATCTCGCAATCTCGCTCTCATCCCACACAACGTCCTTCTTGACGGCGATCTCAACTGGTTGAAGTGAGCGTCAGCCCGCTGAGGGTCGGGATGGAATCCCAACCTACTTTCCGAGGCTCCGCCTCGGAACGAGTGCGCCATCAATCGTGAAGTCAGAGCACGCCGAGTAACCATTGGAAGACAGTCATGACCCTTCGGCAAAAGCCAAACGAAACGACTTCATCAAGCCAACAGTCGCTGCGGTTCTGCTGCAACTGTCACGCGGAGACATCGCACGAAGGCGGCGTCATTCAACATGCGTGGTATGGCGATCTGAATCTCTTGAAGCGGCTCTTCTTTCGAAACAGCAAGAGCATCGACGCTCAACGCTGTTTGACCTGCGGACATCTCGCCTTGTTCGCCGTCCCATTACGGCAGTTGGGCTGACCAGTCAGTGCGCGCCTCATTGTTACAGACAGGGTCGCGACAGAGTCGCAACCTACAAACTCACTTCATCGGAGACATCTCGTGTCACTTTTCTTACTCAGCGCGAGTCCGGATCTCTACGACTATGTCGTTTACTCGCTCTACGTCCTTGTGCCGTTTGCGATCGTCACGTCGCTGCTCGGGATTCGATACATCCCGAATAACCGCATTGCTGTTGTCGAGAAGCTGTGGTCGCGGAAAGGGTCGCTCGAAGATGGGCGGCTGATTGCTCTCTACGGCGAGGCCGGCTTTCAGGCCGAGTTGCTGCGCGGCGGTTTGCACTTTGGTTATTGGCCGTGGCAGTACCGCGTGCACAAGCACCCGCTCGCTGTCGTGCCTCAAGGGAAGATTGGTTACGTCTTCGCTCGCGATGGCGAGCCGCTGCGTCCCGAGCAAACGCTCGGTCGAGTCGTGCCTTGCAACAACTTTCAGAACGCTCGCTCGTTCTTGTGCGGGCAAGACACTGTCAGCGGGAAGGGTAATGGAAATGACATCCCGCTCGGTCAGCGCGGTCGTCAACGAGCCATCCTGCGCGAAGGCGTCTATGTCATTAACCCGGTGCTGTTTGTCGTCATCACGGAGGATGTCGCGTATCGGCTGAACCTCGGTAATGCGGGCGAGGCTCAGACGCTCGATACATGGCGCAAGGAGTTGTCGGCGATGCGCGGGTTTGATCCGATCGTCATCGGGCAGATGAATGGCACGGCGTCGTACGTCATCTCGGCTGATCACGATCATGCGGCTGATGTACAGAGCGATGACCTCATTGGCATCGTGACGATTCATGACGGACCGGCGTTGCCTCCGGGGCAGATCATCGCGCCAGCGATGGCCGGTGACCCGAGTGACGAAAACTACCACAACAACTTTCAGGACATCGAAGCCTTCCTGCGATCGGGCGGGCGTCGAGGTCGACAGTATGCGGCTCTGACTGACGGCACTTACTTCATCAACCGTTGGTTCGCGTCGGTCGAACTGCATCCGAAGACCGTTGTCCCGATCGGGCAAGTGGGCGTTGTCGTCAGCTACTACGGCAAGGAAGGGCACGACCTTTCGGGCGAGTCCTTCCGGCACGGCGAGCGAGTCGCGGAAGGCGAACGCGGCGTGCAGGCGAAGACGCTCGGGCCCGGCAAGTACGCGTTCAACACTTACGCCGGGCATGTCTATCTCGTCCCGACGACCAACTTCGTGTTGCACTGGATCACGGGTCGGACTGAGTCGCATCGGTTCGACGAGAGCTTGAAGTCGATCGACCTCGTGACGGCGGATGCTTACGAGCCCGTGCTGCCGCTCTCGGTCGTCGTGCATATCGACTACCAGAAAGCAGCGAGCGTTGTGCAACGTTTCGGCGACGTGAAGAAGCTCATTACTCAGACGTTGGACCCGCTGCTCAGCGCGTACTTCCGAGACATCGCGCACAAGAAAACGATGCTCGCGCTGTTGCATGAGCGCGACACCATTCAAGCCGAAGCACGAAAGGAGCTGCGTCAGAAGTTTGTCGAGTTCGACATCGAGCTTGTCGACGTCCTCATCGGCAAGCCCGACACCGCGAAGGGCGATGAGATTGAAAAGCTGCTCGATCAACTGCGTCAGCGGCAGTTGGCGCGCGAGCAAGTTCAAACCTTCGAGCAACAGCGCATCGCGTCTGACAAGTTGAAGGAGTTGAAGATGGCTCAAGCCGTTGCCGAGAAGCAGGCCGAGCTGACGAACTCACAAGTGCAGATTCAGATCGCGGCCAATCAAGGTGACGCCGAGCTTTCGAAAGGGCGCAAGAAGGCCGAGCAATCCATCGTTGAAGCGGAAGCCGATCGTCGTCGTCGCGTGCTGCAAGCCGAAGCCGAGAGCGAGTCGCTCAAGCTGCAAGCCGACGCTCAAGCGAAGTCCATTCGCCTGCGAGCGGAAGCCGAGAGCGAGCAACTCAAGCTGATGGGTGACGGTGAAGGTCAGCGCGTATCGCTTGAAGGAGAAGCTCAAGCGCGAGTGCTCGCGCAGAAGATCGCGTCGTATGGAGACCCGAAGCTGTATGCGTTGTCGATCGTCGCGCAGTACCTCGCGACGAGTCAGCAACCGCTCGTGCCCGAGCAGCTCTTCATCAGCGGCTCCGGCAACGACGGACAACCCGGAGCCCAGCAAGGCATGTTCGGCACGCTGATCAATCTGTTGGTCGCGGAGAAGCTGGGAATGCCAACGCTTGCTCCAGCAAAGGCGAACGCCGAAGACCCAACGAGCGAGCCAGCAGTCGTCATTGTTGAGCCAAAGACATCGGCTTAGGCGAGCACGGCGATTGCTTACGGAATCACGAAGACCAGTCCGAGCACAGTGCCGGTTTGAGCGAGTGCGCCGGTCGTACTCCATGGCAAGCGTTGCCAGGAGTACGGCACGCAATCGCCGGGGCGGTCTTGCTCTAGGTCGTACTGACAGGCGATCGGGCCATTGCCTTCGATCCACATTTGATACGGCAACGTCGCCACAGTGCCTGCGAAGTGACCCGCCGAGAGCACCGGCTGCACAAAGGGAACTTCGTTTCCATAGCGTTCCAATTGCACTTCTTCGAAATAGAGCGGCGAGCGGTAATAGCTTGGAGCTTCCCACAAGTAGGCGAGCGTGCCCCAATTGCGCCCCATGCCGATGTCATGTTTCACCGCCGGAGTCATGGCCATCTGCTTGCGCGCCGGTGAGTCAGGAACCTTCGGTGGTGCCGTTTGTGAATCGCGCGAACGCGGCGCGACGCTCAACTTGGTTTGACTGAGTGCTTGATAGGCGCGAGGCGTTTTCACGATTCGTTCGGTCGGTTTCATCGGCTTCGGCGGAGTCAGCGGAGCCGGTGCCGCAACCGGAGCCTCTTGCGCTGGAGCGCTCTGTGCCACTGCTGGCTCGATCGCAGCTTTAACGTCGACAGCCAGCTCACTCTGCTGAGTTGGCTGCTCTCCCAGAGTCAGCGGCCGTACTTCAGAACTCGCGGCTTCGGGCAAAGGCGGCGCGGCAGGTTGGTCAAGTACGCTTACCGCTGCGGCATCCGAGAACGGCGGCACGTCATCGACGAGGTCCGTTTCTAACGAGTTGCCAGCCGTCGCCAATGTGGTCACGGGCAGAGCATTGGTCACCGTTACTACCACAGGATTAGGTGTGACCGGAGTGACTTCGTCCTCGGCAAGGGGCAACACCGGAACGTCGCTCGACTGCGTTTCAATGGCCTCTGGTACGGTGATCTTCGGCGCGGGCAACGTCGTGATTGGTGCTGAGGCCGATGCGGCGCGTTCCAACGAAGAAGACTCGGCAACCTTGTAGTCCGCGTTTTGGAACTGCTGATGGAACTCGATTTCATCGAGCACTAATTGCGGGCGACTCTTGAAGTAGTCGACCGGAATCGGCACTTCCGCAGCGGCCTCTGCAAAGCGATGCGCGAGCTCAACGTCGCCTGCCGCTAGTTCTAAGCGAGCTCGAGTCACGAGGTTCTTCACATCCTCAGCCGATAAGACCGACACGCGTTGAATGACCGCCGAGTTGCTTGGCGACACAAGACGCGCGGAGACGACTCGTTCGCCTGAAGTCTGGGGCGCGTCGTCACTAAACGTTGGCTCATCTGAGAATGGTGGCTCATCACCGAGCAAGGGATCGCCCTTCGCCATAACCTTTGATACCAAGTCTTCAGAGAAACGCGGTTCGTCGTCACTCGCGGCATTCACATCTGCCGCATTGACATCGTCTGGCAGAGGGAGCGGACTGGCTTCAGTCGGCGAACCGTCATTGGTCGCTACCAAGTCGGGCAGTGCGAGTGCCAACTGGGCCTGTAATGGTCCGCTGAAGTGCTCATTGATCAAAGGCCAGGCAGCGGGTAGAGCCAGCGCTGCTCCAGCCACGAGACACAACTTCGAAACACCACCCGTTCGGGCTTGAAGCCGCCGAGCGGCGTGTGCCTGCGAGCAGAGTGAGTTGATGACTTCGCAGCAAATCAGCCGTTTGAACACGATGCGTTACTCCTGGCGCGGTGACGCGTTGAATGGCTCGCTCATCCTGGTGCCGCCCGTCGATCGCTTTGTGCCGGTGATGACAGTGAAGATGGGCGCGACAATCGGGCTAACCGTCTTTCTTGTTCGACCAGTCGCGATCGGCAAATCAAGCTTGCGACGAGCAACCCGATTCGGTTCGCTCGCCTCATTGATCGGCAACACCCGAGCGACCGCTACAACCGGCAAGGTTTCCCAGCGATTGGCTTGCCGATAGCGGCTGCGCGACTCACCTTTCGCGAGCTTGCTCCTCACTCTTCAGGAACCTGCCTCATGAGATTTCGAACTGCGCTCGCTCTGTTTCTGGCTGCGTTTGGCGGTCAACTCGCTCAGGCTGATGAACCCACGGTCGTTTTTCGAGGAGCGACCATTCATCCCGCGAGCGGTCCCGTCATCGAGAATGGCGTGCTTGTCATTCGCGGCGGGAAGATCATCAGCGTCGGTAAAGCCAGTGAGGTGAAGATCCCCGACGAGGCCGAAGTGCGAGATGCCTCTGGCAAGGTCATCATTCCGGGACTCGTGGATAGTCACTCGCACTTGGGCGTCTATGCCCGACCAAGCATCTCAGCCAATAGCGACGGCAATGAAATGACCGGCCCGATCCAAGGTGCGGTGCGCGCGATCGATTCGCTGAACCCACATGATCCCGGCATCAAGATGGCGCAAGCTGGCGGAGTCACCACGGCTAACGTCATGCCTGGCAGCGGCAATGTCATCGGCGGACAGACGATCTATGTGAAGCTGCGCGGCAACTCGGTCGAAGAGATGCAGATTCAAGCGGACGGTGTGCTCGGCGGCTTGAAGATGGCCAATGGCGAGAATCCCAAGAAGGCATACGGCGGGAAGAATCAAGCTCCAATGACCCGCATGAAGGTCGCGGCATTGCAACGCAACGAGTTCATCAAGGCCCGCGAGTACATGCGCAAGTGGCAGCGGTATCGCGAGAAGGCGGCGAAGGACGACACCGCGACGCCACCCGACACGGATCTCGCGCTGCAATCGCTGGTGGATGTGCTCGAAGGCAAGCGCACTGTGCATTTTCACTCGCACCGTGCCGACGACATTCTGACCGTGCTGCGGCACAAAGCTGAGTTTGGCTTCGACCTCGTCCTGCAACACGGGACCGAGAGCTACAAGATCTTGCCGCAGATCGCTGCCGCAAAAGTTCCGGTGTCGATGACGATCGTCGATAGCCCTGGCGGTAAGTCCGAAGTGATGGAGTTCATTGAAGCGTGTGGAGCGGAACTGACGGCTGCCGGAGTCCCCGTGCATGTCAACACCGACGATCCGGTCACCGAAAGCCGCTTCTTGTTGAGAACTGCCGCGACTCCCGTGCGCGGCGGACTCGACACGGCGACCGCGCTGAAATCCGTGACGCTACATCCGGCTCATGCCCTGCGAATCGCACATCGCGTCGGTTCTCTCGAAGCTGGCAAAGACGCGGACTTCGCAATCCTCAGCGGCGAGCCCTTCAGCATCTATTCCCGCGTGCTGGAAACGTGGATCGACGGCCAATCGGTTTTCAACTTGAGTGACGAAAAGCAACGCCTCTATCAAACCGGTGGGTTCGCGGTGTCGGACTCGCTGCGAGTCCCCAAGCAAGCTCAGCTTGTCGCGCCGCGCGTGGTCGTTTCTGCTCCCACGCTGCCTAAAGACGCGAAGCTGGCCACTCCAAACGACAAGAACTTCGTCGTCTTTGCGAAACGAGTACATACGGTGTCACACGGCACCATTGAGAACGGGGCCGTGCATGTCCGCGGCGGCAAGGTTATCTTTGTCGGAGCCGCGCTGGATGCTCGCACCCCGTCCAACATTCCGATGCTGACGGCAGCGGAAGTCACTCCAGGATTGATTGACGCGCACAGCGTCGTGCCGCTCAATGGAGCCCTCAACATCGGGGCCGATCAAGATGCCGACGAGAGGACTGATCCGAATCAAGCCGACGCGCGAGCGCTGGATGCGTTCAATCCGTCCGAGCCGTTGTTGCGGTTCTTGCTCGAACAAGGAGTCACTGTCATTCATGCGACGCCAGGTCATGCAAACGTCATCGCTGGGCAGACTGGTGTGTTTCGCACGCATGGTTCGTCAGTCGACGCCATGACGATCCGCTTCCCTCAGGCGTTGCTTTTCAATCTCGGTGTGCCGCCGAAAGAGTCCTACAAAGATAAAGGCCCCGCGACTCGCATGGGCGCGGCGGCGTTGCTGCGCAATGCGCTTCAATCTGCTGTGAACTATCGCCGCAAGCACGAAGCGGCCGCGAAGAAGTCGGGCCAAGACAGCGAAGCCGACCTACCGGCACGCGATCTCAAACTCGAATCGCTTGGACTGGCTCTTAAGGGCGATGTGCCGGTTGTCTTCGCGGCGCATCAAGCCGAAGACATGCAGACCGCGCTGCGTCTAGCGCGCGAATTCCACTTGAAGCCGGTGCTAGCTTTGGCCACCGAGGGCTACTTAATCCGCGAACAACTCAAAGCCGCGAACGTGCCGATCATCGTGCATCCGACGATGCAGCGTGTGGGCGGTTGGGACACCTACAACTCGTTCGCCGGGAATGCCGCCGCGCTCGCCGATGCCGGGCTGACCGTCGCGATGTGCAGCAGCTTTGAGGGCTACGTTCCGAAGACGCGCGTGGTGCGTTGGGAAGCCGGAATGGGAATGGTCTATGGCCTCGGCTTCGATCGCGCTCTCCAAACTGTCACGCTCGATGCCGCCAAGGTGCTCGGCATCGACAAAGACTACGGCTCACTCGAAGCGGGCAAAGTCGCGGATCTGGTGCTCTATGACGGTGACCCCTTCGAGCACACGACTCATGTGACGCATGTCATTCATGGCGGCAGCTTGGTGCATACTCGCGAAGCGGCCAAAGCCCGCGCGATGGCCCTTGATCGTACCCAATTGCAATGCACAGAGAGCGGCTGCTGCGCGGGATTTTGAGCGTTGAGTTGAACGGAGCTGCGGCAGCTTGCTGTCTGTCACATTCGCAGCCCGCCACCAGAGCAGTTTGTGTGCGGTAAAAAGTTTTGACGGCCGCTGGACTCGTCACTTGCCGCACGGAGTTCACGATGACTGAGAGACTCGTATGCCTGCCGCTGTCACGCAGATTGGTCAAATCGCCATCACAGTGAGCGATGTCGATCTCGCACTCAACTTTTATCGCGACATCCTCGGACTGCGATTCCTGTTTCGAGCCGGACAGAACCTCGCATTTCTGTCGGACGGCACGGTGCGAATCATGCTTTCAACTCCTCAAGGTGCCGGAGTTATCGGAGCTAACTCGATCCTTTACTTCCAAGTCACCGACATCGAAGCGGCATTTGTGACATTCGTGGAATGCGGCGCGACATCGGAACGCATGCCACAACTCACAGCCAAAATGCCGGATCACGAGCTCTGGATTGGATTCTTGCGCGATCCCGATGGCAACTTGGTTGGCATCATGGAGGAAAAACGCTGACGTTCATGTGTCTGCAATTCGATAACGTCGAACTGCCGGCCCACTTATCGACGCAGCAAGAACTCGTTCGATGTCAACAAGCTCCAAGCGAGATCCTCGTAGACGCGGCGTGGATCGTTCCCTTCGGCCAACAAGCGATTGATCGCGGCTTGCTCAGCCGCAGAGGGATGACGACTCACTGCTCTCCAGTAGAGATCGCTCACTATGTCGTATGACGAACGATTCGCAGTCAGTTGTTGGCCGATGCGATTCCTGTCGCGCGCGAGCAAGTCATTCAGTAGCGGACCGCTAATAAGTTGAAACGTTTGCGCGAGCGTCGTGTCGTTGTTGCGTTCGCATTCGCAAGCTTGCAGACGCGGTGGTTTGCCGAAGACGGCAAGGAACTGCATGCCGTCGTCAGGACGAATTTGCTTGGACCGCAAGCCCCGCACGCCTGGCAGTTGAGTCGCCCGAGTGCCTCGCGGATAGCCATCAAACTCGAGTGTCTCCTCAAGCACCTGGCAAATGGCATCGGCCAGTTGCTCAGCGGTCATGCGGCGCGGTCGGACATGCGAGAAGTTGCGCTCATCATTGAGGTTGGTGGCATTTGGCTCGCTCGCCAGTTGATAGGTTCGCGAAGCCATAATGGTGCGAATCAACCATTGAGTGTCGTAACCCTGCGCAATGAACTCTGTCGTCAGTTGCTCAAGCAACTCAGGATGCGAAGGCGGGTTCGTCGAACGAAAGTCGTCGATGGGGTCGACGAGCCCGCGTCCTAATAAGTGGAACCACACGCGGTTCACCTGCACTTCGGCAAAACGACGATTGGCCGGGGCCGTCAGCCAATTTGCTAACGACGCCAAGCGGTCACCCGATGGAACATTGCCTTTGAGGGCTGACGATAAGAAACGCGGTGCAATCACACGACCGTTAGGGTGCGCGAAGTCACCTTCCAACTTCTGCCAGACAATCTGCTCGCCGTCGAATTCATGCTTGTCGTTCTTGTCGCGGCGATCGTTGGCCAGCACTTCATAATCCACGCGCGAAAATAAGTTACCCCAGCCGTAATAGTCGTCCTGAGTCCATTGATCGAACGGATGGTTATGACATTTTGCGCATTGCAAGCGGACCCCCAAGAAGAGCTGTGCCGAGGACTCCGCCCGCATGTCTGTTTGTCGCATGGCACGGTAGTAGTTCGCAGCCGGAGTGTCGTAACTGCTACCGCGACCGCCGACGATCTCACGGACGAATACATCGAATGGACGATTCGTCGCGACAGCGTTGCGCACCCAAGCATGAAATGCTTCAACGCCTTTGCGATCGAGCGTCTTCTCTTCGATGCGCAACAGGTCCGCCCATTTTTGAGCCCAAAAGTCCGCATAGGCTCCTGAATCCAGCAATTCGTCGATTAACCGAAGACGCTTGTTGGAATCCCGTGACGCCAGGAAATTGCTCGCGGCTGTCGGCGTCGGTAGGCGACCAGTCAGATCAAGCGTTGAACGGCGCAGGAACGTGAGATCGTCACACAACTCGGACGGGTTGATCGTCAGCTCTTTGAGCCGCTTGAAGACGTGCTCATCGACTTGATTGACGGGACTCGGTGCGTGCCATTGAAAACCAATCCGACGCGGGATGAAGGCCACTCGCACTGGCACTTGCTGATCGAGATACCGAACCACGATGACACTTTCCGCAAAGTCACGTCGAGCAACGATGCCGTCGACTGAGACATCGAAGACCGGCTCTGCGGGCTCATAAACGGCCAGTCGCGAAACATCGGCTTGTGAACCATCTTGATAAGTCGCCGTGACTTTGAGACGTACTTCATGAGACGGATCAGGCAACACGATGTCGCTAGGTTCCACGCGCAGTTGTTTCACGCGCGGCACTTGAGACGAAGGCGGAGCACCGGCCGCAATCCAATGGTGAAGCAAGCGGTATTCTGGCGAGCCGACTTCAAAGCGACGTCCGCCTTCGTGTGGCACCTGCATGGTCGGCTTGAGTAACAACAAACTCACCGTTGCGTCCGTGGCATTGATACGCCGCGCGGCCTGACCGCGCGTCAATGACGTATAGTCGGCCTTCGCATCGGCGCCACGCAAAGAAAGTTTGAAGCCGCCTTTGCCATTCAGATTGCCATGGCACGTTCCCGTGTTGCAGCCGGCCTTGGCAAGCACGGCCATGACGTCACGCTCAAACGTCACTTCGGCCCGCACCGAATTGGTCACCACAACGCCAGCGATGAGCAGCAAACAACGCAGCATGAATGAGCTCGACGGACAAAAGAGGATTTCATAGGGCGGAGACCTGACCACAGCCAGGGCCGGTCGATCATCGGCACGCAACACATAGATTTAAGCGGCAGGAGCACTCCAAAGCGAAGGCTGTCCGCTCCGAGTGTGATCAGACCCGATTCATAGCTCTACCTTTGCGGGTCCATCGAGCCAAAACGGCAAGTAGCACGGCATGACATGCAGCGGCGTCTGTAATTGAAACTGCCAGTAACCCGCATCGAGTCCCGTGAAATCGACCTGCACCTCGCACTGTGTTAGAGAAATGACATCTCCTGCGGGAATGGTGATCTGCATCGACTTCGCATCGAGCGCGGGTTCGAGTGTGATTTCTAAGTCTCGAACTTTCACTTCTCGGCGTTGCTCCCATTGGCCGCTCGGAACGCCGACGGTCACGGGCTTGTCTGACGTATTCTTCAAGTGCAGCTGAATGGTCCCCAGCGTTCGCTGACCGGGCTTGATCGCAAACTCGTTACTTGCATCGAGCCAATTTGCCGACAGAGCGAGTTCGCTGAGACTAAGCGCATCCTGCAAGAAACTGTCGGGCCGCGAGATGACTCGCGCGGCGGGGTAGCTCAAGGCGAGCGGCGCTCGCGGTTGATCGCTGACCGTGACTTCCAACTTCTTGTCGAGATACCCCGCGCGTTCGTGCCAGACTTTGAACTGATGCGTTCCTGGCGGCAGATCGGGGATCTCGAAACGTCCTTCCTCATCGGTCACGGCCATAAACGGGTGATCGAGCAGCATCACGAACGCCGTCTTCCACGGATTGATGTCGCTGCGAACTTGAGCCGGAATCTTCTCGGGAGTTCTCAGAATCTTTGGCTCAACAACAAACGGCTTTGCCTTCTCGACCATGATGTTGAACGGAGCGTTTCTCGCCGGCTGCCAATGAAAATTGTCGACACGCGGAGCGTCTGCTTGAGCCAACTCCAACGATTGCCCCACACGCAGCAGCAGGACATGTGGAGCGAACCGATCCGCCTCAGCCTTCAATGTTCGCGAGGCATTCGGGATTGGCGCCGGCTTCCAGTCCTTTGGAGCCTTCTCCAAGTAGACGATGGCATTCGCGAGTTCCCCGCGCGGACTAACTAGCAACGACTCATCGCGCACTTTGCGAGGCTCATACTTCGCCGGATTTTTCGCGCGATCGGCTTCGTAGTCCGCAATCTGCTTGTCCGTCGGATCTTTCAAACGCCACGGCAAGAACGCATTGACGCGGTCATAAACCGGAATCGGCGGCAGTTTCGGCACTCGACCGGCGACCCTGATCTGCCCGCACACGACGCTGAACTCATCAGTGTTGTTCGACGTGGAACGTCGGGCTACACCATCCGGCCTTGCATCGCCCGCCTTCGCCATCGGCTTCCCAGTGAGACGCGAAAGATCTGCTTCCAACGACTGAATCTGCATGCGCAGCCGTTGTAACTCTTCTTCCTTCACCGCACCTGGCTGCTTCTGATTGGCTTCGTCGGCGATCTCCAATTCGATCTTGTTGATCTCCAAGAACGCCGCGACGCGCTTGATGAGTAACTCGTCCGACTTCTTCTTGAACTCGGCGGTGATCGGCTGCCCGAGAACCTGCGAGGCTTGATGCAGGGCGATCTCATACTCGACACGAGCGGCAACTAACCGCTGCTGAAGCCTCTTGATTTCAGACTCAGGGACAGATCCCGGTACGCGACGATTGGTCTGCAGCGCGACCTCCAATTCAACGTTGTTGTACTCCACGAACGCCTCGACGCGTTTGATGAGCAGTTCATTCGACTTCAACTTGAACTCAGACGTGATCGGCTGATCAACGACATGTGAGGCGTCATGTAGGACGAGCTCATACTCGGCGCGAGCGGCAGCAGTCCGCGCTTGAAGCTTCTTGACTTCAGACTCAGCAACACTGCCTGGTACACGAAGATTGGCTTTCTGAGCGATCTCCAGTTCTTGAATCGAGACTTCAAGAGCCTTCTGTGCGTAACGCTCACGAGGCGCTCCCTTCACGGTCTCGAACGGCGGCAAGCGATGCTTCTTCGCGAACTCGCGCGTGCTCACGAAGAGACGCTTGCCGTCCCAAGCGAAACCGAGCGAACCATCCTCTTCAGCCCGAGCCAACAGCACTTCGAGCGCGTCGCCCAATGTCTTGTCGCTGACCTCAAACACCACGGGCGCGTCTTGAGTCAGCCCGGCCTGCTTCAAGCCCTCGGCATCGAAGGCGAGTTCGACTTTGGCTTGCTCACACAGTTGCTTGAGCAGCTCGGGCAGCAGGGCCTCTTGTCGTTTTAACGACACCTTGCGTTGCAGCGGTTCGGGATAGGCATCGAGCCAAACCTTGCCGAACAGTCCGCCGAGCGACACGGCTTCGCGGACTTCGCGTGCATGACCAACGGCATCGAATTCGAGCGTGTAGCGGCCGGCCTCTAAGCCTTGCAGGAAGAAGCTGCCATCGCCGCGCACCGTTGTCTGCGGCATCGCTCCCGGCGAGCGAGTCTTGATCGCGACGTTGTTCGGATCGCTATGCCGCCACAACGCCTCGACCTTCGCCCCGACCAGCGGCTTGCCATTGTCATCAACGACAAACCCCGAGATCGCATCGCGTTGATCGAGCACGACATCACCGAGTTCCCCCGGCTGCCCCGGCCCGACCGCGACCTCGAACGTGCGACTCGCATAGCCGCCCGCTTTGACCCGCACTTCATACGAACCCTTCACGAGCGACGGTGCCTCGAACACTCCGCCCGCATTCGTCCGCAGCGTCTGAGTCGCCTTGTAATCGGGATAAACCGTGAGCCCCCCAAACCCGCCGCGAGCCAACTTCAATCGCGGCTGAATCTCCACCACGACCGCCGCCATCGGCACGTTCTTCTCAGTGACGACTCGCCCTTTGATATGAGTCGTCGGCACCGCCTTCGCTCGCAGTTCCTTCCAAGTCGACTCGGCCAATCGCCCGCCCTCATCCGTCAACGGCTCATCGAGTTTGAGCAACCACTCGTTCCCAGGCTCTGCCTGGGAACGAGCGGGTTCGAGGCTCTGCCTCGCGTCCTTCAGCAACCCCGCAATCTGCTCCAACACCTTCGAGCCATCCTTGATCGCGACCACTCGCTGCTCGTGATCAATGAGACAACCCGTCGGCATCCCGCGCACGCCGAGCGTCTTGCGAATCGTGTCCTTGCCGAGATCACCTGCGACGTCTTTGAACTCATCGACATAGCTCGGGAACGGCAGCGCGAGCCCTTTGAGAAACGCCGACGACGCTTCATTCGCTCGCGCTGAATCCTGCCAAGCGATGATTTGCAAACCGTGCGGAGCCAACTCCGCATGCAATCGCTTCGCCGCGACAAGAGCCCGCACACTGGCCTCATCCCACGGAGCCCAGAACAGCATCAACGTGACCTTCGGCTGAGCGTTCTTGTCCGCCGGTCCCGTCGTCCAAACCAAAGGCGAGCCGTCTTTGCTCTCGAACTTCGGAACACTCCCGCCGGGCATGACGGCAAATTTCTTGCCATCAGGATCCTTCTCAAACCGAGACTCCACATTCGCGAGCCCCAGCATC
>Ga0172376_10003740_pt1 | contig 17793 bp, 20 predicted proteins | sample Lak35m_FD_121114 | JGI IMG/M metagenome (GOLD analysis project Ga0172376, IMG submission 121114) | Freshwater microbial communities from Kabuno Bay, South-Kivu, Congo - kab_092012_35m | ecosystem: Environmental > Aquatic > Freshwater > Lake | place: Democratic Republic of the Congo: South-Kivu... | reverse complement strand
CCGTGCGTCACGCAGGAACCGATCGGCTGCCACCTCAATCCTCCGCCAGAAAAGCCTGGAAGTCTTCACAGGCACCGTCGATCGCCGCCTGCAGCAGCGCCCGCCCCTGCTCGGCCGTGGCCAGCGCCGAGTGCGATCCGACGCGTCCATCGGGGTAGCTGGCGCGGTGCGTGCCCGCATCCCAGTGGTTGTCGCCACCGTGGTTGCGCAGGTCGTCTGCGCTCAGCAGGGCCGGGGCTTCGGCCGCGCCGGGACGGGCGGAACCCGGGCGCAGGTGCAACGTGATCGCGATCTCGCTGGGCGTGGCGTGCAAGCCCTCCTGTGCGCCGTACCAGGCCTTGCGCAGCGCATCGGCTTGCGGGTACTCCCACCAACTGCGCAGGCGGCAGCGCGGCGCCTGACCGGGCATCGTCCCCAGGCTCCAGCGCGCGTACACATCCTGGAAGGCCGCCCGCGCGGCGCCGACGTTGGCGCCATGTCCATTGACCACGTAGATGCGCTCCACCCCATGGCGGGCGAGCGACAGCACGCAGTCCTCGACCATGGCCATGAAGGTGCTGGCCCGCAGCGACAGCGTGCCGGGAAAGCCGAGGTTGAACTGCGCCACCGCCAGCGACATGGTCGGTGCGACCAGCACCCCCAGGCGCTCGCCCAGACCGTGCGCCACCGCCTCGGCGACCAGGGCGTCGGTGCCGATCAGCCCGATCGGGCCGTGCTGCTCGGTCGAGCCCATGGGCAGCACCACGGCGCGTGAACGCTCGAGGTGGCGCGCGACCTCGGGCCAGGTCTGCTCGGTCAGCAGCATGGCGGGCGGGTCGAGCCACGGGCGTCGGGCGGGCACATCCAGCCAATGATAATGATCCGACCCCACTGGACGACATCGTGATGAACCCGAATCCCGCGCACGAAACGAGCCCCATCATCCGCATGGAGGGCGTGAGCAAATGGTTCGGCAGCTTCCAGGCGCTGGACGGTGTCGACCTCGAAGTCGCCCCCGGCGAGAAGATCGTGATCTGCGGGCCTTCGGGCTCGGGCAAGTCCACGCTGATCCGCTGCATCTCACGGCTGGAGCGCCACGAGAAAGGGCGCATCGTCGTCGATGGCACCGAGCTCACCGACCACCGCGCCAGCCTCGCCCACCTGCACAGCGAAGTCGGCATGGTGTTCCAGCAGTTCAACCTGTTCCCCCACCTGTCGGTGCTGGACAACCTGATGCTCGCACCGATGCGCGTGCGCGGCCTGCCGCGCGACGAAGCACGTGCGCTGGCCATGGACTACCTGGCGCGCGTGCAGATCGCCGAACAGGCGCAGAAGTTTCCCTCGCAACTCTCAGGTGGGCAGCAGCAGCGGGTGGCGATCGCGCGCTCGCTGTGCATGAAGCCGCGCATCATGCTCTTCGACGAGCCCACCTCGGCGCTCGACCCGGAGATGATCATGGAGGTGCTGCAGGTGATGGAAGGCCTGGCGCGCGAGGGCATGACCATGCTGTGCGTCACGCACGAGATGGGCTTCGCTCGGCGCGCCGCCGACCGCGTCGTGTTCATGGACCGCGGGCGCATCGTCGAGCAGGCCGCCCCCGAAGCCTTCTTCGCCGCACCGCAGACCGAGCGCTGCCGCGATTTCCTGGGACGGATCCTGCAGCACTGACGGGTTGGGGCAGACCCGCGCGCGCACTCAGCCGGGCGTCTTCGACATCCGGCGCTCCAGCCGGCGGACCAGCCAGGAGGTCAGCAGGATCAGCAGCAGGTACTCGAGCACCAGCAGGGTGTAGATCTCCAGCGGCCGGTATTCGGTGACGTTGAGTTCGTTGGCCCGGCGCGTGAGCTCCTGCAGCCCGATCACCGACACCAGCGAGCTCATCTTCAGCACGTAGACGAACTGGTTGCCCAGCGCGGGCAGGATGGTACGGATCGCCTGCGGGAAGATGACAAAGCGGAAGGTCTGCCAGCGCGACAGGCCCAGCGTCTCGGCCGCCTCGCGCTGGCCCTTGGCCACCGACTGCAGACCGGCCCGGAAGACCTCGGCCTCGAAGGCCGCATCCGACAGGGCCAGCGACAGCACGCCCGCCAGGAAGGCGTCAAGCTGCAGCCCGCTGACCACCGGCAGGCCGTAGTACACCCACAGCAGCAACACCAACAACGGCACCGCGCGGAAGCACTCGACGTAGCCGCGGCTGCTCCATCGCAGCACCCGCAGCGGCGACATCGCCGCCACCGCCAGCAGCACGCCCAGCAGCACCGACAGCGCGATCGCACTGATCGACAACTGCAGCGTCAAGCCCAGCCCCGCCAGCATGAAGGCCAGGTTGGACTGGCCCTTGGGCAGGGTCGGGTCGAAGATGTACCAGCCCCAGTTGTAGTTCGAGGAGCTGGCGCAGCCCGACAGCACCAGCAGGGCCGCCAGGGCGAAAAGGAGAGCCACGCGGGGCGCAGGCCGGCGCAGGGCATCGGCCGCAGGCCGTGGGCCTGCCCGATCCTCGCCGCAGATCCCGGGCCGGGGCGGGCGCCGCGCGGCCCTGGGGACGGTCATCACCGGGTGATCGTCAGCGGGTGATCGTCAGCGGGCCGCTCACTGCTTGCCCAGCCACTTCACCTCGAGCTGGTCGAAGAAGCCCTCGGAGCGCTTCAACTCGACCCAGTTGTTCACGTAGTTGATCCAGACGTGATCGTTCTGCGGCAGCGGGTAAGCGAAGGGCCGCTTGTTGCGCAGTTCGGCACCCGCGACCATCGTCAGGTTCGGATAGGTCTGCACCAGCGTGCCGGCCTCGATGTTGCTGGTGATCGTGGCGGTGGCGCGGTTGGCCAGCACCTCCTGGAAGCCGGTGGCGGGCTTCTCGATGGACTTGATCGTCGCCTGCGGGAAGTGCGCGCGCGCCTGCTCCTCGAAGACCGTGCCCATCAGCACCGCCACCGTGACGCCGCGCTTGTTCAGGTCGGCCCAGCTCTTGACGTTGGCGGCGTTGGACTTCAGCACCAGTGGCACCGTCCCTGCCTCGAGGTAGGGCACGGAAAAGCCCACCGTCTTGGCCCGCGCCATGCTGAGCGATGCGCCGGAGAAGATGTCGTAGCGGTCGGCGGTGATGCCGGCCACGAGCGTGGCCCACTCGGCAGGCACCCACTCGATCTTCACGCCCAGGTCCTTGGCGAGCTGCTGCATCGCGTCGATGTCGAAGCCCTTGTAGCTGTTGGTGGCCGGGTCGCGCACCGACATCGGGTTGAAGTCCCCCGTCGTGCCCACGCGCAGCGTGCCGCGCTCCAGGATCTGCTGCAGCTTGGACTTGGTCTGCGCGAAGGCGCTGCCTGCAACACTCAGGCCGGCCACGGTCAGCGCGACGGCCAGGGTACGGAGGAATTTCATGGGCACTCCTGGGATGACAGGGGGTGGGAGGGAGGAAGCCGGGGCTGGTGCAACTGCCGCCAAACGACGCTGGCGGCTCTTAAGCCCGGGCGGCGGATGTTAGCAGCCGACCATCACGGCGCGAACCCTGCGGACATCGGGGCTTGCCCGGATGCACACCGCCCGCGCTGCGAAGGCGCACGGCCCGGCGGGGCCCTGGTCGGCGCGCGCCACGGCCGCGCGCGGCGTTCAACCGCCACGCGTCGACGGATCCAGCCGCTCGACGCCCGGCAGCCGCCCGACCTGTTCCAGGATGAGCTCGGCCACCCTGCGCACCGCCGCGGGCGCCTGCCGTCGGCCGGCGACCGCGAGATGGAAGGTCTGGTGGATGCCGGGTCGAACCAGGGGCGCCGCCGCCAGCGAACCCGCGCGGATCTCCGCCTCGACCGACGGGCGCGACGCGACCGTGAACCACCCCCTCGCCTCGACCAGGCGCTTGGTCAGGTGGAAGGAATTGATCTCCTGCACGACGTGGAGGTGCAGGCCGCGACGACGCGCCTGCTCCTCCAGCAGCAAGCGCCCGCCGTTGGGCACCGAGGCCATGACCAGCGGCAGGCGGGCGAGCTGGGCGAAGGGCACCGGGCCGTCGGCCAGTTCGGGCGCGCCCGCCCGACCGACGACTTCCAGCGCCACGGCGAACAGCAGGCGCGATTCGGCGTACGCGGCCGGCGGCATGCGCGACAGCACCGCCAGATCGCACCGCCCCTCGACCAACCACTGCTCGATCTGCTGCGTGGTGCCCTCCGAGACGAGCAGCCGCACTTGCGGCAGCCGCTCGGCAGCGGCCGCGAGCAACTCGCGCACCAGCGGCCAACTCGCCGAGGGCTGGATGCCCAGGCGCACCCCGCCGGTGGGCGGCGCGCCGTGCTCGGCCAGCAGGTCGGGCAAGGTGCGGATCTCGCCGACCAGGGCCTCGGCACGGTCCAGCAGCGCCCGCCCGGCGGCGGTCAGCGTCACGCCGCGCCCGGTGCGGTCGAACAGCCGGGTCGACAGCTCGAGCTCGAGCGCGGCGATCCCCTTGCTCACCGACGACTGGGTCGATCCCGCCAGCGTGGCCGCACGCGAGAAGCTGCCCGTGGCGGCGACGTTGAGGAAGAGCTCGAGGTTGCGGAATTCCATCGGGTCGCCTCCCAATCATTCGAAAACAGAATATCTGATATTGCCCGATTCTGTCTTCCATGCGGTTCGGGACCGTTGCGAGAATCGTTTCGGGTTTTCAGCGACACGGTGGCGTCCAGGCCACGCGCACCGTCGAGCGCACCCTGCCGCCGCCGGCCAATCCGCGCAAGGCTGCAGCGAGTCCCCCAGACGACAGGCCGACGAGGAGACACCCCATGCGACACCCCCTCACCCGCTGGCTGTGCGCACTCGCGCTGCCACTGGCACTCGGCGCCGGCAGCAGCGCCGCCCAGGCCGACGAATGGCCTTCGCGCCCGATCCGCCTGATCGTCCCCCATGCGCCCGGTGGCGTCACCGACGTGGTCGCCCGACTGGTGGCGCAACCCCTGGGCGAGGCGCTGAAGCAGCAGGTGGTGGTCGACAACAAGCCCGGCGCCTCGGGCCTGCTGGGCACCGAGATCGCGGCCAAGGCCGCACCGGACGGCTACACCATGGTGATGTACGTCGACGTCAACACCATGTACCCTGCCCTGTTCAAAAAGATCCAGCACGACCCGGTGACGAGCTTCTCGCCGGTGACGATCCTGGGCCGCGGTTCTCACGCGCTGGTGGCGCACCCTTCGGTGGCGGGGCGCACGCTGGGCGAGATCGTCGACCTCGCCCGCAAGGACCCGAAGGCCTACGCCGCGGCCCTGCCCGGACGGGGCGGGCCGCAGTGGCTGGCCTTCCACCAGATCAAGGAGGCCGCGCGCATCGACGTGGCCATGGTGCCCTACAAGGGCGGCGGGCCGGCGGTGGTGGACGTCGTGGGCGGGCAGGTGCCACTGGGCCTGCTCGGGATGGCGCCGGTGCTGCCGCACATCAAGGCAGGCAAGCTCAAGCCCATCGCCGTGACCGGACGCAGCCGCTCGCCGGCGCTGCCGGACGTGCCGACGGTGATCGAGTCCGGCTTCCCCGGGATCGAGGCCTCGCAATGGCAGTCCATCGTCGTGCCGGCGGGCACGCCCAGGCCGGTGGTCGAGCGCCTGCACCGCGAACTGCTGCGCATCATGGCGCAGCCCGCGATCGTCGAGCGCCTGGCCACCTTCGGCCTGGACAACTCGACGAGCGAGTCGCCCGAGGCGCTCGGGCGCATGATCCGCGAGGAGGTCGCGCGCTGGCCGGCGATCTTCAAGGCCGCAGGCATCGATGCCGAGTGAAGGGGTGGCGATGAAGAGCCCCATCAACGTCCTGTTCATCACCTCGGACCAGCAACGCGCCGACTGCTACGGCTTCGAGGGCCGCAAGGTCAGGACGCCGCACCTGGACGAGATGGCGCGCCATGGCACGCGCTTCTCGGCCTGCATCACACCCAACCTGGTGTGCCAGCCGTCGCGGGCCTCCATCCTCACCGGGCTGCTGCCCTTGACCCACGGGGTGTCGGACAACGGCATCGACCTCCCCGAGGCGACCGCCGCCCGCGGCTATGCGGCCACCCTGTCGGCGCACGGCGTGCACACGGCACTGATCGGCAAGGCGCACTTCGCCACCTCGCACACCTACGCGCCGACCGGCACGCCGGAATGCCGGGCGAGCAGCGCCGACTACGGCGCCGACTGGTCGGGGCCCTACATGGGCTACGACCATGTCGAGCTGATGCTCGAGGGGCACAACCACTTCCCGCCGATGGAGCCGCCGCGCGGCCACCACTATGAACGCTGGTACCACGCCAGTGGCCGCGGGGAAGAGCTGACACGGCTGTACCGCCAGGCACTGCCGCCGCTGACCGACGCGCACGAGACCTGGAACTCGGCCCTGCCGGTGGCCTGGCACAACTCGACCTGGATCGGCGACCGCACCATCGAGTACCTGCGCACGCACCGCGACCAGCCCTTCTGCCTGTGGGCGTCCTTCCCCGATCCGCACCATCCCTTCGACGCCCCCGAGCCCTGGTGCCGCCTGCACGATCCCGAGGAGGTCGACCTGCCCGAGCACCGCACGCTCGACCTGGACCGGCGCCCGTGGTGGCACCGCGCCTGCCTGGAAGGTCGGCCGCAGATGGACAACGCAAGCCTGCGCGCCTTCCGTGAGAAGTCCTCGCGCACGCCCCGGCAGTCGGACGGGCAGTTGCGGCGCCTGATCGCCAATTACTACGGGATGATCTCGCTGATCGACCATCAGGTCGGCCGCATCCGCATCGCGCTGCGCGACCTGGGACTCGATGAACGCACGCTGATCGTCTACTCGACCGACCACGGTGATTGGCTCGGCGATCACGGCCTGCTGCTCAAGGGCCCGATGCCCTACGAGGGCGTGCTGCGCGTGGGACTGCTGTTCGAGGGGCCGGGCGTGCCGGCGGGCAAGGTCGTCGCCGACCCTGTGTCGACGCTCGATCTGGCGCAGACCTTCTGCGACTACGCCGGCACGGCGCTGCCGTCCGACGCGCACAGCCGCAGCCTGCGCCCGCTGATCGAGCAAGACGACACCAGCCGCGACTTCGCGCTGTCCGAATGGGACCTGCGACCGTCCCGCACCGGTGTGGAGTTGCAGTTGCGCACGGTGCGCACGCAGCGCCACAAGCTCACCCTGGACCTGCTCAGCGGCGCGGGCGAGATGTACGACCTGCGCGAAGACCCGCACGAGATGGACAACCTGTTCGGCGACCCGGCGCGTGCCGCCGTCCAGCGCGAGCTGACCGACATGATCCACAGCCGTCCGCAGGACGCCTGCGCGCCCTTGCCGCAGGTCGGCATGGCCTGAGAGTCTGGGCGCAGCCTCGCCGACGACGCAGGAGAACTTGCGTCAACCGAGCGTCTTTGCGGGAACCTGTGGGGCCGCGGCGCAGCCGTGGCCTACCATCGGCGGATGTCCACGAGGTCTGCCCGCGGTCACCGGGCGAATGCGCGACCGCCGGCCGCACCATCGCACCGCCTGCGCCGAGGTGCTTGTCTGACGGCGCTGGCCGTGGCGGCGGTCGCCATCGGCTGGTTGGCCCTGTCACCCGCGCCACCGCCATCGCTCGACACGGGCTGGGACAAGCTGAACCACCTGCTCGCCTTCGCCGTGCTCGGCGTGCTCGCCCAGGGCGTCGGACCTCAACCCGGGAAGCCGGGAGTCACGGCCGCGGTGTCGACCTTCCTCTACGGTGTGCTGATCGAGGCCGTGCAGGCCTGGGTGCCGGGGCGCTCCAGCGACTGGCAGGATCTGCTGGCCAACGCCGCGGGCATCGCGGTGGGGGTTGGACTGGCATGGGCGGTGTGGGGGCGCGGGACCGTCCGTGGCCGTCACAGTGGCCGTCACAGTGGCAGTCAGCGTGAACGTGGCTGAACGCCTCGGAGCCTGAGCGCCTTGGCGCCCGAGCCACCGGGACGGGAGGCCGACGGTCGCAGGCTGTCGGCTGCGCATCCGTGCCGGCCGCGACCGGACAGCGCCGAAGCCTCGTCAGCACCCCTGCGACGGATTGCGCGCACATGGCGCCCGACGGCGCGCGCGTGCCGACAATGTCGCAATGCTCCCCTTGCTCCGCCCGCTCCGGCTGCCGATGCGCGACGGCCCGTCCTTGCGTGGCGCCTGGACAGGGATCGAGGCTGCGAAGCGGCTGGCCAGGGCGGCCACGCGGGCGACAGCGGCTGCGGTGGGGGCGACCACCGCGGCAATGGCGATGGCCTCGGCGGTGGCGATGACCGCGACGGCAGCAGCAGCCTCGACAGCAAGTGGGGGCCTCGCCGGCCCGGCGAGCACAGAGCCCCTGCCGGGCCTCGCCGCCCAGGCGCCGGCGCCTGGGCGCGCGGACGTTGTGGCGGGCGGCCGCACCGACATCGCCGACGACTTGCGACGCCTGCTGTCAAACCCGCAGGCGCCGGCTCTGGCGCCGGGCCTGTACCTGCAATCGACCGTGACCGACATGCATGCCCAGGGGCAGGTGCTGGCACGCCTTCCCGTGCCCCTGTCGCAGGCGCGCGCCGCCTTGCGATCCCCGCGATCGTGGTGCCTGCTGCTGATGCTGCATCCCAACGTCTGGGACTGCGAGGTTCCGGCCGCTGGACCGAGCCGCACGGTGCTGCAGATGCTGATGGGCCAGCAGCGCGTGGCGGTCATCGGCACGACCCACCGGCTGACGCTGGCCTGGACCCTGGCCCGAGACGACGATGCGGGGCTGTGGCTGGAACTGATGGCCGAGCAAGGCCCCATGGGCACCCGCGACTACCGCATCTCGGCACGGATCGAGGCGCTGGACGAGACGCACTCGGCACTCGAACTGCGCTTTTCGAACGCCTTCACCCGGGCCGGCCTGTGGCTGGCCGAGCTCTACGTCAACACCGCAGGCCGCAACCGCATCGGCTTCACGATCGAGCGCCTCGACGCCGAGGGTCGGCCCGTGCACGTGCGTGGGTTGCGCGGCTCGGTCGAACGCAACACCATGCGCTTTCATCTGGCGGTGCAGAGCTGGCTGGCGGTGCAGCCGCTGCCGGCAGCGCAGCGCATCCCCCGGGCCCTGGAGGCCTGGTTCGACGGCAGCGAGCGGCATGCCGCGCAGCTGCACGAGGTCGAGCGCGAGGAATACCTGCAGATGAAACGGGAGCAGTACGCCCGGCGCCTCGCGCCAGAGCCGACCGGCCAGGCGCCCGCGCCCGGGAGCGCCTCCACGACGATCGGACGGGGTGAGCGCCTGTGAGTCTTTTCCCCATGCCCGCCCTGCACGCCTTGCCCGCCTTGCACGCCCTGCACGCACTGCACGTACTGCCCGCACTGCCCGCATTGCGCGCCTTCCCCGCCTTGCACGCCCCAACACCCCGCCTCGCCTCGTGGACGTCCTGCCCTTGACCCGGAATCCCGCCACGATGCCGCAGACCACCCGCAGCGGAGCTGCCGTCATCCGCGCAACGGTCTGCCTCGTGCTCTGCACGGGCGCACCCGCGATGTCGCTCGCGATCGACAACGCATCGCCGATGCCGGACACGCCAGTGGCCGCCACGACATCGGAAGACCTGCGCGCCGTCCCCCCCGCCCCGCTCGTCACGGTCTTCACACCCGCCTATCTGGATGCCGCCGATGCGATCGCGGGGCTGCTGACGCCAGCGCCTGCAGCACCCGGCACTTCACATCAGACCGGCGCTCCTGTGCGCGGGTCACTCCACACCGCAGACCCGGCACCCGCGCTGCCGACGCGCGCAGCGACCCTGGCCGCCGGGCAGGACTGTGCCCCTCGTGCCGAGGATTACCCGCCGAGCGCGCTGCGCGCGCGGGCCACCGGCGTGACGCGGCTGCGCATCGGCGTGGAGCCGACGGGCCGGGCCGGCCGCATCGACATCGTGCAGTCCGCAGGCGCCACGCGGGCACACGCCGCGCTCGATCGGGAAGCCGTCTGGCGCCTGTCGGACTGCCGCTTCGAGCCGGCACGCGACAGCCTGGGGCGCCCGATGAAAGCCGACTTCGAGGCCGAGATCGTCTGGACCCTGCCTTGAGCGGGAGCGTCGCGTGGCGCTCGACCACGCGCTGGCCGCTACGCCTGCCCGAAAATGCCGTCCATGGCCACCCTGACGGTCCAAGACGCCGCGTGAACGCACCGAACCCTCTTCAGCCCGATGCGATCGACCACGAAAGCCGGGTCGGCGACGGCGACCACCTCGCCCTGCGTCTGTGGCTGCGGCTGCTGTCGTGCACCAACCGTGTCGAGGCCCCGCTGCGCAGCCGGCTGCGCGAGCGCTTCGGTGGCTCGCTGCCGCGCTTCGACCTGATGGCCCAACTGGATCGACATCCCGGCGGGCTGAAGATGCGCGAACTGTCGCAGCGCCTGATGGTCACCGGCGGCAACGTCACCGGGCTGACCGACCGCCTCGTCACCGAAGGCCTGGTCGAGCGGCGCGAAGACCTCGACGACCGTCGCGCCTTCACCGTGTGCCTGACCGCCGAGGGGCGCCGGCAGTTCCGGGCGATGGCGCGCGATCACGAACGCTGGGTGGCCAGCCTGTTCGAGGGCCTCGCCGCGCCCGAACAGGCCGAACTCTTCCGGCTGCTCGGCCTGCTGAAGAAGGCCCTGCCTGCGGCACCGGGGCCCGACGCGAGGCGACGTCGGCGGGATGACGCCGCTGTCCCGCCTCGGCGCCGGCCGGCGACGGATCAGACCTGAAGGTCTGCCCTGGCCGGCCTCGACCTTTGCAGGGCAACCGACGCGTCCAGTCCCCAGCTCGACGCGGCTCGGGCCGCTACATCCGAAGCAGGGGCACCGCGCAGGCCGCCACCAGCACGGCGACGAGTTGCATCGGCCCCAGCCGCTCCTTCATCACGAAGACCGAGATCAGCACGGCGAACACCGCGCTGGTGTCGCGCAGCGCCGCCGAGATGGCCATGGGCGCCTGGGTGAACACCCAGACGATCAGGAAATAGGACACCATCGACGTCACGCCGGTGATCCAGACCACCTGACGGTGGCGCAGCACCGCCGACCAGAGCCCCGGGCGGGTGCGTTGGCGCAGGAACATCAGCGAGGCGTTCAGCGCCGCGGTGCAGCAGGCATAGGCCAGCGGCGACTCCGACGCGCGGATGCCCTTGACGTCGAACATCACGCACACCGCGCTGAGCAGGCCGCCCAGCAGCGTCCAGCCCAGCACCGCGGCGCCCAGGCGCTGCCCGGCGCGGGCCTGGGAGGCCATCAGCAGCAGGGACAGCGCGATGCACGCGATGCCGGCCCAGGCAGACGCCGACAGACGCTCGCCCGCGAAGACCAGCGACAGCGGTGCGATCACCAGCACCATGGTCGCGCGGCTCAAGGGGTAGACGGCACCGTAGGCGCCGTGCTCGTAGGCGCGCAACAAACTGAGCAAGCCGAGCCAGTTGAAGAAGGCGCCTGCCGCCATCCATCCCCAGGCCTCGGCCCGCGGCCAGGGCAGCCACAGCAGCAATGGCAGACCCACCAGGGCCGCCACCACCATCTGGCCCGTCATCGCCTCGGTCGGTTGTCCGGTGTGCTTGATGCCCGCCGTCCAGGCGGCGTGCAGCAGCGCACTCAGCAGGGCGGCCAGGACGAGAAGGGTGTCCAAGTGCGTGGGCAGTGGGCGTCGACCCGGGATCGTAAGGGCCCGGGGCGGGCCTGGGCGCCCGCGGCAGGCGCGTCCTCGTTTCGCGCAGGCTCGGGCCTGTCAGCCGCTGCCGAGCACGTCGCGCCCGACGATGAGCTGCTGCACCTCGGTGGCGCCCTCGTAGATGCGCAGGGCGCGGATCTCGCGGTAAAGCGACTCCACCACAGAGCCCACCCGCACGCCCAGGCCGCCGTGCATCTGCAGCGCGCGGTCGATCACGCGGTGGGCGTTCTCGGTAGCGCACATCTTGGCCATCGCCGCCTCTCGGGTGGTGCGCACGCCCTTGACGTCGCGCAGCCAGGCGGCGCGGTAGGTCAGCAGCGCCGCGGCGTCGATGGCGCTGGCCATCTCGCCGAGCGCGGCCTGGGTGAGCTGGAATTCGGCCAGGGTCTGGCCGAACATGCGCCGCGACTTCGCATGCGCGATCGCCTCGTCGAGCGCGCGGCGCGCGAAGCCCAGCGCCGCCGCGGCGACCGAGGCGCGGAAGATGTCGAGCGTGCGCATCGCGAGCTTGAAGCCCTCGCCGGGCTGGCCGAGGATCTGCCCCTTGGGGATGCGGCAGCCGTCGAAGCGCAGGCGCGCCAGCGGGTGCGGCGCGATGACGTCGATGCGCTCGGCGATCTCCAGCCCCGGCGTGCCGGCCTCGACGACGAAGGCGCTGATCGCCGCCGTGGGCTTGGCCCCCGGCCCGCCCAGCGGCTGGCCGTCGGCGCCGAGGGTGCGGGCGAAGACGCAGTAGACGTCGGCGATGCCGCCATTGCTGATCCAGGTTTTCTGGCCGTCCAGCACCCAGTGGTCACCGTCGTCACGCGCGCTGCAGGCCATGGCCGCAACGTCGGAGCCAGCCTGGGGCTCGGACAGCGCGAAGGCCGAGATCCACTGCCCGCGCGCCACCCGGGGCAGCACCCGGGCCTGGACCTCGGCGCTGCCGGCCAGCGTGACGGCGCCGGTGCCCAGGCCCTGCATGGCAAAGGCAAAGTCGGCCAACCCGTCGTGCCGCGCCAGCGTCTCGCGCGCGACGACCAGGGCCCGCGAGTCCAGCCCCGGCAAGGCCCCCCCGTGCGCCGCCGGCACGCACCAGCGCAGGTGCCCGGCCTCGCCGAGCATCGTGACGAGGTGTCGGCACGCGGCGTCGGTGTCGGCGTGGTCGACGCTGCCGAGGTGCTGTGCGCACCAGGCATCGAGCGACGCCGCCTGTTCGCGGTGCAGATCGTCAAAGAAAGGAATGTCGAGGTGGGAGAGGCGGGTCATGGTGGTTCTCAGCCCTTCTACGTTTTCTGAGCCCGGGATCCAAAAGCTGGAACGCCAGAAGATGCGCGAATAGGGAGCCTCAATCCCCCTCGAACCGCGGCGTCTGCTTGGCAGCAAAAGCGTCGAAGGCCCGCTTGAAGTCCTGGGTCATCATGCAGATGGCCTGGGCCTGGGCCTCGGACTCGATCATCTCCTCGATGCCCATGGCCCACTCCTGATTCAGCATCGTCTTCGTCACCGTGTGCGCGAACCACGGCCCGTCGGCCAGCGAACGCGCCAGCGCCTGGGCCTTGGACACCACCTCCTCGCGCGGATGCAGCGCATTGAAGAAGCCCCAGGCCGCGCCCTCCTCGGCCGACATGGCGCGCCCCGTCATCAGCAACTCGGTCGCCCGCCCCTGACCGATGACGCGCGGCAACAGCCCGCAGGCGCCCATGTCGGCCCCGGCCAGCCCCACCCGCGTGAACAGATAGGCCGTCCGAGCCGAGGGCGTGCCCAGGCGCATGTCGGAAGCCAGCGCGATCATCGCCCCCGCCCCCGCGCACACCCCGTCGATGGCGGCCACGATAGGCTGCGGCGCGCGCTTCATCGCCTTCACCAGATCGCCCGTCATGCGCGTGAAACGCAGCAGCTCGGGCATGGCCATCTTCGTCAGCGGCTCGATGATCTCGAACACGTCCCCGCCAGAGCAGAAATTGCCGCCCTCCCCGGCCACCACCAACGCGCGCACGTCGCTGGCGTAAGAGAGATTGCGGAACAGGTCGCGCAGCTCGGCGTAGCTGTCGAAGGTGAGCGGGTTCTTCTTCTCGGGCCGGTTCAGCGTGATCGTCGCCACCCGGCCGTCTGCGCTGCACTCCCAGCGGAAGTGGCGGGCCGCGTAGTCCTTGAACGGTTTCTTGTCGTCGTGCATGGCGGGGGGTCCTGGGTGGGGGCGGGCCGGCTTGCGGCCTGCCGGTGCAGAAGACGGTGGGGGGATTTGGCTTGCGTGCCGTTCAGGTCGGCCCGGAGGCGCGCTTGAGGTTGGTCTCGAACTGGCTGCGGCCCGAAAGATAGGGCAGCGGCCAGGCGATGTCAGCGTGGCCGATCTTCGCCGCCTCGTGCAGCGTCCAGGCCGGGTCGGCCAGGTGCGGGCGGGCCACGGCGCACAGGTCGGCGCGGCCGGCAGCGATCACCATGTTGACGTGGTCGGCCTCGAAGATCGCGCCCACCGCCACGGTGGGGATGCCCACCTCGTTGCGGATGCGGTCGGCGAACGGCGTCTGGTACATGCGGCCGTACACCGGCTTCTGCTCGGCCACCACCTGGCCCGAGGAGCAGTCGATGATGTCGGCGCCGGCCTGCTTGAACAGGCGCGCGATCGCCACCGCGTCGTCGGCCGTGTTGCCGCCCGGGAACCAGTCGTGGCAGGACAGGCGCACCGAGATCGGCCGGTCCTGCGGCCAGACGGCGCGCACGGCGGCGAAGACCTCCAGCGGGTAGCGGGCGCGGTTCTCGACGCTGCCGCCGTATGCATCGTCACGCCGGTTCGTCAGCGGCGACAGGAAGCTCGACAACAGGTAGCCGTGCGCGCAGTGCAGCTCGAGGATGTCGAAGCCGGCCTCGGCTGCCCGGCGCGTGGCGGCGACGAAATCGTCCCGCACGCGGTCCATGTCCTCGCGCGTCATGGCCCGCGGCACCTGGCTTTGCGGCAGGTAGGGCAGAGCCGAGGCCGAGAGCAGCGGCCAGTTGCCGGCCTCCAGCGGCTCGTCCATGCGCTGCCACCCGAGCTGGGTGCTGCCCTTGCGCCCGGCGTGGCCGAGCTGGAGGCCCATCTTCGCGCCCGAGTTCGCGTGCACGAAGTCGACGATGCGCTTCCAGGCGTCGCGCTGCGCGTCGTTCCACAGGCCCGCGCAGCCCGGGGTGATGCGCGCGTCCGGGCTGGGGCAGGTCATCTCGGTGTACAGCAGCCCGGCGCCGCCGAGCGCCCGCGCACCGAAGTGCACGAGGTGGAAGTCGCCCGGCAGGCCGTCGGCGGCCGAGTACATCGCCATCGGCGAGACCACCACCCGGTTGGGCACCGTCATGCCGCGCAGCTTGAAGGGCGTGAACATCGGGCTCGGCGGCTTCAGCACGGCCGGGGCGTCGGCGGCCGCGGCCGCGGGGGCCGGCACACCCGCCTGCGCCGCCGCGCGGCGCGCGAACCAGCGCTCGTAGCCCTCGAGCCAGCGCGCGTCGCGCAGGCGCAGGTTCTCGTGGCTGATGCGCTGGCTGCGCGTGAGCATCGAGTACATGAACTGCTCGGGCTCGAGTTGGTCGCAGTAGCGCGTGCCCACCACCTCGAACCACTCCATCGCGTTCCAGGCCGCGTTCTGCAGGCGCAGCACGTCCACCTCGCGCTCGGCCTGGTAGCGCTCCAGCACGGCCGGGATGTCGGCCGCGCCGCCGCCGCCCGCGGCCTTCGCCTCCTTGAACAGGCGCGTCAGGCCGATCGCGTCTTCCAGCGCCAGCTTGGTGCCCGAGCCGATGGCGAAGTGCGCCGTGTGCACCGCATCCCCCATCAGCACCACGTGGCTGCGGCCGTTGAAGTGGTGCCAGCGCCGGCAGCGCACGCGCTGGAAGTTCAGCCACGCCGAGCCGCGCAGGTGGCGCGCGTTGCTCAGCAGCGGGTGGCCGCCCAGGTACTTGGCGAACAGCTTCTCGCAGAAGGCGATGGACTGCTCGGTGTTCGCCTCGTCCAGCCCGTGCGCCTTCCACACGTGCTCGGGCGTCTCGACGATGTAGGTCGTCGTCTGGTCATCGAACTTGTAGACGTGGCTCTGGAACCAGCCGTGCTCGGTCTTTTCGAAGTGGAAGTTGAAGGCGTCATAGAGCTGCGTCGTGCCCAGCCAGATGAAGCGGTTGGGCCGCGTCACGATGTCGGGCTGGAAGACCTCGGCGTACTTCTGCCGGATCCTGGAGTTGACGCCGTCGCTGGCGATGACGAGGTCCGCATCGGGAAAGTCGGCGTCCGAATCGACCTCGGTCTCGAACAGCAGCTCCACCCCCAGTTCCTCGCAGCGCGCCTGCAGGATGTTCAACAGCTTCTTGCGCCCGATCCCCACGAAACCGTGCCCGCCCGAGCGGATGACATGCCCCTTGAAGTGCAGCTCGATGTCGTCCCAGTGGTTGAAAGCCACCTCGATCGCATCCGCCGTCGGCGCGTCCCAGCGCCGCATCCCGTCCAGCGTGGCGTCCGAGAACACGACCCCCCAGCCGAAGGTGTCGTAAGGCCGGTTGCGCTCCACCACCGTGATGCGGTGGCCGGGGTCGAGCTGCTTCATCAGCAAGGCGAAGTACAGGCCGGCGGGACCACCGCCGATGCAGACGATGCGCATGGGGACACACTCCTCGGGGATGCGCCGGATTCTCGCCGCAAATGCTTTAGGACTAAAGCAAGTGGGTGCGGAGGGGTGGGGGCGATGCGGCTGCGGCCGTCCTGGGGACGTGCGGTGCGCGGCAGAGCTCGTCAGCCGCCCCGGGTGCGGCGCTCCGTGCCGATCAGCCCGTTGTCGCCGCCCACCACCGCCAAGGAGGCGACGATGGACGGGCTGGCCCGAGCGAAGGCGGAGTTCGAGCGGGGGGTCAGGCGGCACCGCTCCAAAGACGGAACTTGACGTGCTTTGACGCAGCCCGAAAGTCGTTGTCCGTGCTGAGCAAGACCAGATCGTGACGCAAGCAAAGCTGAATCAACACTGCGTCAATCGTGTCGATCTGTACACCGTTCCGCCTGCAAGTGTTGCGAACCTCGGCGGCTTCGATGTGGTCGTCGCGATCGGGTTGCAGGAATGCCAACGCAGCAAACCTCTCTATCAGATGGCTGCGTGCCTTGGGCCCCGAGAAGCCTTGCAGCAGTTCCTGGAGAACCAAACCTGTCGTGAACACTTGATCTGCTCCTTCAAGAGCAGTTCGAAGTACTTCTACAGCCTGGGTCGGGGCCTCAGCGTCGCGGCGAAACGCGAGAGACCAGACTGACGTGTCGACGAGCAGGCTCACGACTTGCGGGACCGTTCGGCCTTGTAGTCGTAGGCAGCGTCCCACTCGAGCTTGCCAAAAAGCTCTGCCACTCGCCGCTGTTCGCGCCTGGCGATGAACTCCTGAAGCGCGCGTGTCACCGCCGCCTTCTTGGTGGGCTCTCCGCTCACCCGGAAGGCGCGGTCGAGCAGTTCCTGGTCCAGGGCGAGATTGGTGGCCATGTGTGAGCTCCTGTGTGGACAGTCTACACATACCGCCGACCGAAGACAACGGGTGCGCGCCTGGGCGTGAATGTGTCGCCTGACGTAGAGCTCACCGGCGCGCGGCAGCGGGCGGCAGCCGGGCCAGAATGAATGAGGCCCGGGCGACGAACGCTGTTGCACGTCCGGTTGAGCGCGGGATTGGGCATCAGCGCGCTGGAACCAAAGTGGTACCATAACGGTTTTCGTTGACCCGCGAGTTTGTCGACATGCCTACCAACTTGACCCTCAAAGGCGTACCCGACGAGGTGTACGAGCGCTTGAAGACCTCCGCCACGGTGAACCACCGCAGCCTGAACAGCGAGATCATCGCGCGTCTCGAGGCGCAAGTGCTCCCGCGGCGCTCTGCTACCGAGCAACTTGCTGCCATCCGAGCTGCAAGGGCCCGGCTCACGCGAGAAGCCTTCGATCATGACGTCATTGACGCGGCCAAGCGTGAGGGCCGGGCGTGATCGTCGTTGACGTCAACGTGCTGGCTTACTTGCTCATGCCCGGCAAGTACACGAAGGCCGCTGAGCGGCAGCTTGAAGAAGACTCAGTTTGGGTCGTGCCGAGGCTGTGGCGCAGCGAGCTTCGCAATGTGCTGGCGAACTACCTCCTGAATCCGTGACCTCGATACCCGCCTGAACGAGATCCCAGTGCGCAGCGTCCAGAAAATCAGAAATCGCGTCCCCGCCGCATGCTTTTCAGGTTTGGCAAGCCGTTGGCGCACTCACTTT
>Ga0172376_10003737_pt1 | contig 17804 bp, 13 predicted proteins | sample Lak35m_FD_121114 | JGI IMG/M metagenome (GOLD analysis project Ga0172376, IMG submission 121114) | Freshwater microbial communities from Kabuno Bay, South-Kivu, Congo - kab_092012_35m | ecosystem: Environmental > Aquatic > Freshwater > Lake | place: Democratic Republic of the Congo: South-Kivu... | reverse complement strand
GTCTAAAAGAATAGCTTTTGATGGCGCTAATTCTCCGCTTTGACATTGTGAGTAAATTTCGACAATTCCTTGGTCGATCCGCCATTCTCCCTTTCCTGGGGAGAGGAGTTCCCAATCTTTTTCCCAAAGGTGATAAGGAGTTTTTCCATTAATTCGATAATAGCGTTGCTCATTGAACTCGATAATTTGTGCGAGTTTTTCAAAGTCACAACTGGCATTCAATGTTGGCGCTTCGCCGTCGTTTTGGTGGGCAGGAGAGAATTTTTTGTAGAAGAAGGCACGATCCATAGAAAATTGATTCATAGTTAAAAGGTCGATTTTGATTCCTACTTAAAGGCAATAAAACTAGCGAAGTTATACCATTGGAATAAACAAGCGGTGTTTTTCAGTCCGGCCTTATTCAGAAGAGCTAAATTTTGATCAACAGTCCAAGGTCTCAAAACACTTTCTAAAGCTTCGCGCTTTTGTGCAATTTCTAACTCACTATAGCCATTCCTTCTTTTAAAATCATAATAAAGGCCAGTTGTTAATCCTTCGACCTTTTTATTGGTTGATTTGATTTTCTCGCTCACAATCAAAATGCCACCAGGATTAAGCGCTTGGGAAATCCTCTTTAATAGCTGATTGCGATCTCTTGGCGCCAAAAATTGCATGGTGTAGTTCATAATAATCAAATCAGATTTGGGAATTTTGTAATGTTGTAGATTGGAAAGAATAAGCTCAAAAGAGGGAACATCATTCTTCATTAGTTTTTGATGGGCCCTTTTTAGCATGCTGGCCGAATTGTCGACACCAATTAGATGCCACTGATATTTTTTCTGATTGGCCAGTTGGTCCAAAAGAATCAAGGTTGAAGCGGTCGAGCAGCCTAAGTCAACGATAACTGCCTTTTTGGGTAGGTTCAGTCTGGCCACATCAAGGATCATGCGATGAATTTCAGCATAAAAGGGGACCGATCTGTTGACCATATTGTCAAAGACCTCGGCTACCTTTTCATTAAATTCAAAAGGCATTACTTTTTTTCTTTTCTTGGCAAAAACTTGGTCTCGCTTCATGGCCATCCGGATATTATAATAAAAACCAATAATGTTTATTCCCGCCCTTTTGTATAATTCTTACGACGGGAAGAAAAGAGAGAAAGTCATGGCCAAAAAAGATGTCAAACCAACCAGTTATTGTTCGCGGGATATTTATAACAACAAGTTAGTGAAAACCTATCCGCCAATCCCTTCTCGCGACCTCGCAAAAAGATTGGCCGATCACCATAAACGTTATTTAAATTGGTCGCAGCTTTCGTTGGGACAACGATCGACCTATTTGATGAAAATTGCGGCCTTATTGCGACAAAATCAGGAAAAGCTCGCTCTTACCATCACTGAAGAAGTGGGGAAATTGTTAATCGAGGCGCGAGGCGAGGTTGAAAAATGTGCTTGGTGTTTAGAGCATTTTGCCGAACAGGGACCTCATTATCTTCAATCATTAACTTTGCCAGGTGATGGAAACCTTCATCGCGTAGACTATCTCCCTTTGGGGCCGGTCTTGGCCGTGATGCCTTGGAATTTTCCCCTTTGGCAGATTATTCGAGTTGCGGCCCCCACATTAATGCTTGGAAATACAGTGATCCTTAAACCGGCGCCCGAGGTTCCACGGGTTTCCCTGGCGCTAGAGCTATTATTTAAACAAGCGGCCAAGGAATTGAATATTGTATCTCCGTTTGATTGTTTCCTTTTAACCCATAAACAAGTTCCGTTAGTGATGGCCTGGAAGCCACTTTCTGGCGTGTCTTTTACAGGGAGTACCGCGACTGGGAAAATAATCGCGGCGTTGGCCGGAGCTCATTTAAAAAAAGTAGTGCTCGAACTTGGTGGATCCGACCCATTTTTGATTTTACCTAGTTTGAAAGCAAATCATTTGGCAGAGGTTGTAAAGGTGGCCATTCGCGCCCGCATGATTAATATGGGGCAAAGTTGCATCGCTGCGAAGCGAATTTTTGTACCTGAAGCCTTGTGGACGGATTTTTTAAAAATGGCCCAATCCCATTTGAGTAAATTTTCTCCAGGTGATCCGCGCTTGGCAGAAACCACCTTGGCCCCTTTATTTTCACCGCGGGCCTTGCCTGCCCTGACCCAATTTCTTAAGTTGGCAGAAAAGTCAGGCGGCAAAATTATTTGTGGTGGAAAAGTGATTAAGCACAAGGCCCCATTTTTTTCGCCCACAATACTGGCCTTAACCCATCCAGTTTCCTCGCTTGATTGCCGTGAAACCTTTGGACCGATTTTGGTAGCCCAGCGTTATAAGAAGCTAGAATCGGCGTTAGAGCAAATTAATGCCTCTCCCTATGGATTGGGCGCTTCAGTTTGGGGCGCTGAAGCTGAAGCTGAGCAAGCGAGCCGCCAAATTGCGTGCGGCAGCATTTTTATAAATGGAATGGTTAAATCTGATCCGCGCATTCCCTTTGGCGGGGTGAAAGAAAGCGGTCTTGGTAGGGAGTTAGGGCCCTTAGGCATTACAGAATTTGCGAATGCCAAGAGTGTTAGTTACTATGGTTCCCTATGATGGAATCAGTAATTAAGGAAACTGTTGGCACTCGACCGGTTGTTCAACGTCCTGTCCTTTGGATTGTTGAAGACGATCCCTATTGCCGCGAACTCTATGCTGATGTCTTTAGCAAAATTTACGAAGTTAACTTTTTCCCAACCCTTAAAGGTCTTTTTGATTTTGCGGAGAGGAATCCTTCTCCCGATCTGCTAATTTCAGACATGTCTCTACCTGATGGTCAGTTTATCACTGAGCTTGGACGCTACCGCCAGTTACATGGTGACCACTCTGTCATTATCGTTTCTGGATTAGATGACTATGAGATTATTAAAAAATCATTGAGCGAAGGAAAAGTTGATTATTTAAGCAAACCTTTTCGCATTGCAGAGCTTGTGGTTAAAGTAGAGCGCAGCTTAGAGGTGAGTAAACTTGAAAAAGAAAACGCCAAACAAGCTGCAACTAAGCTGATTCCCCTTGGCCTAGAAATTCAAGGAAAGGAAGTCTTGGTCGATAATCTGGCAGTTCAAGGTCTTACAGCAAAACAAATGCAAATTTTATCTTTATTTCTCCAATCCCCCGAACGCATTGTGCAGAAGGATATTCTGGTTCCTGCCGTCTGGGGTCAAGTTGTGGTTCACAGCAAGGCGTTGGATGTGCACATTTACAACTTGCGACGTAAGCTCGAAACCTACGGTTTGCAAATAAATAATTTAGGCCCCGGTCGTTGGCAGCTTTGCTCCAGGTATAAATAATCCTTTCCCACCCCATTGATAAATTCCTGCCATTGTCCTTCAGGAAGTCAGAAAGTTATATTTCCAAAGAGCGGTGTCTGGCCTAAAATACTGACAGTTAAAAAAACTAAATTTTCTTTCTTTTGAAAAATAAAACCAAAGGATTTCACCATGAGTCGTACCCTGAAAGAACTTTCCGTTGGAAGTAAAAAGTATTGGTATTACAGTTTGGACGAGGCCAAGAAATTGGGCATTGGCAATATCGACAAATTGCCAAAATCCATGAAGGTCTTACTAGAAAATTTACTTCGCCATGAAAATGGTATGACGGTTGTGTGGGACGATATTAAGGCCATCGATCAATGGGCCCAGGATAAAGTTTCTGAGCGTGAAATTGCTTACCACCCAGCACGCGTTGTGATGCAAGATTTTACCGGTGTTCCTGCGGTTGTTGATTTGGCATCGATGAGAGAGGCCATGGGAACTCTCGGTGGCGACGTCAGTAAAATTAATCCTCTTAGTCCAGTCGATCTAGTTATTGATCACAGTATTCAAGTTGAATATTTTGGACAGAAAGATTCCTTTGAAAAAAACGTACAAACTGAGTACGAACAAAATGAAGAGCGCTACCGCTTTTTAAAATGGGGTCAGCAAGCTTTTCAAAATTTCCGCGTCGTTCCTCCAGGGACTGGAATTATTCACCAAGTTAACCTTGAATATTTGGCCAAGGTTGTTTGGACCAAAAGCGAAGGTGGAAAAACTTTTGCTTTCCCAGATACATGCGTAGGGACCGATTCTCACACGACTATGATAAACGGCTTAGCGGTTCTTGGCTGGGGCGTTGGAGGTATTGAAGCTGAAGCGGCCATGCTAGGACAACCGGTTACGATGCTCATTCCTGAAGTTGTTGGGATGAAATTGACGGGTAAAATCGGTGAGGGAATTACCGCCACTGATGTCGTTTTAACAGTAACAGAAATGCTTCGTAAGCATGGAGTTGTTAATAAATTTGTAGAATTTTATGGGCCAGGCATTAAAGAAATGTCTCTTGCCGATAGAGCAACTTTGGCCAATATGGCGCCTGAGTACGGGGCCACATGTGGTTTCTTCCCCATCGATGAAAAAACGTTAGAATATATGCGCATTTCTGGGCGCGATGAAGAAACAATTCAATTAGTGGAATCTTACGCCAAGACTCAGGGACTTTGGTCTGTGAAGGGTGAAGCCGATCCTGTTTTTACCAGCTCACTTTCACTTGACCTTTCAACTATCAAACCTTGCTTGGCCGGACCAACTCGTCCGCAGGATCGCATTAACCTAAGCGATGTGAAGGCCAATTTTAATAAGGCCGTGACGACTACTTTTAAATATCCAGAAGGCGCTCTCGACAAAGAACACGCTGTTGAAGGTGAGTCTTATAAAATTAAAAATGGTGACGTCGTTCTGTGTGCCATTACGTCATGTACCAACACCAGCAACCCTTCAGTTCTTGTTGCTGCTGGTTTATTAGCGAAAAAAGCGCGGGAGCGCGGATTGAAATCCAAGCCTTATGTGAAAACTAGCTTGGCTCCGGGATCTAAAGTCGTCACTGATTACCTCTTGGAGAGTGGGTTGCAACAGTCTCTAGACGAATTGGGCTTTTACCTTGTTGGTTATGGATGCACGACTTGTATTGGCAACAGCGGTCCATTGCCACCGCAAATTTCAAAGACAATTAATGCCAACAACATGCTTGTTGCCGCTGTTCTCTCGGGCAATAGAAACTTCGAAGGCCGAATTTCTCCCGACGTGAAGGCCAACTTCTTGGCTTCTCCTCCTCTTGTCGTAGCCTATGCCTTGGCAGGTACGATGAACATCCAATTTGAAAAGGAAGCCATTGGAAAAGATAAAAATGGCAAAGATGTTTTCTTAAAAGATATTTGGCCGAGTAATGCGGAGATTGAAGCTGTTGTGAATAAACATATCAGTGGAAAAATGTACAAGGCCCGCTATAGCAATGTTTTTGAAGGAGATGAGAAGTGGCGTTCAGTGAAAGCGCCAACCGGTCAAAAATATGCTTGGGATCCGAAATCTACCTATATTCGAAATCCAACCTTTTTTGAAAATATAAAAGCTGGAACGGTTGAAACTTTCTCGGTTGAGAAGGCCAGTATTCTAGCGCTGCTTGGTGATTCGGTGACGACAGATCACATTTCTCCAGCGGGTAATATTAGTGGCAAGTCACCTGCGGCCCAGTACCTCACGTCTAATGGAGTTGAGAAAAAAGATTTTAACTCTTACGGTGCCCGCCGCGGAAATCACGAGTGTATGATGCGCGGAACTTTTGCCAACATCAGAATTAAAAATGAAATGCTTCCAGGTATTGAAGGTGGTCTAACGAAGTACCTTCCATCGGGCGAGCAGATGTCGATTTATGATGCGTCCATCAAGTACATCAAAGATAAAACACCTCTGGTTGTTATCGGTGGCAAAGAGTACGGAACTGGTTCTTCGCGCGATTGGGCGGCCAAAGGTACAAATTTACTTGGCGTTAAAGCTGTCGTCGTCGAAAGTTTTGAACGTATCCACCGTTCAAACTTAGTGGGCATGGGTGTGATGCCACTGGTGTTTAAGGCCGGAATGAGTCGCAAAACTTTAAACCTGGTTGGGGATGAGAAAATCAGCTTGCGACCAGTAGGTCCACTAAAACCAAAAATGGCAGTGGAAATGATTATTGAGCGCTCAAACGGAAAAACGGACAAGCTTGAAGTTGAATGCCGCATCGATACCCAAGATGAAATGAACTATTTTAAAAACGGTGGCATTCTCCAATATGTTCTTCGACGTTTAAAAAGCTAAGAAGTGTGGCGCCCATGATTTATCTTGATCACGCAGCATCTTGGCCAGTTTTTCCAGAAGTTGCTAAATTTTTGGAGGCGAGCTTTCGCCAAGATTTTGCGAATCCCATGGCGCAACATAGACTTGGGAGAGACCAAAAAGAAAAATTAGAAGCGGCGAATGATTTTTTTCGCCGCCAATATTTCGGAGATAAATACTGGGCCAAGGGGCACTTCTTTTTTACCTCGAGTGCCACCGAGGCCAATAATTGGGCGATTGGGGAATTTCTAGCGGGGGCTGAGGCTTCCCAGAAGAAGGAAATTTTTTATTCGCCTGCAGATCATGCAAGCATCGTGGTTCCTTTAGAGATGTTGGCTACCGAAAATTTTGAGCTCAAAATCATTCCACGGGATGAGCAGGGGCATATAAATTGGGTTTTACTGCAAGAACAAATAGGGGACCAGACCCACGCCGTTTTTTTAACTCATGTGAACAGTCAAAGCGGACAGCTCGACGATATTTTTTATTGTGCTGAACTTTTAAAAAAGAAAAACTCCAAGATAAAAATTCACATTGATGGATCCCAAGCTTTTGCACGACATGAAATCTATTATCGACCAGGTGTGGTCGATAGTTACACCATTTCTGCCCACAAGTTGGGTGGTCCCAAAGGTGTGGCAGGGATTTACTTTGAGCAAAGACCAGAGCGACCGTTTTTATTTGGAGGAGGACAGGAAGAAAGTTTAAGGGCCTCGACTCCTGCCACGAACTTAATTTTGGCTTTTCAACATTCGGTGCAACTTCTACATCGCCATCAGAAAGAACTTTTAAGTGAGATGACTCGCTTTAATCAAATGGTTCGCCATCATTTCTCCAACAGACAAGAGGTGGAATTTCCTTTTAAATTGGAGGAAACTTCACCTTACATCCTCATGTTGGTTTTAGAATTTCCTTCAGATGTAATTTTGAGACATCTTGAGATGGAAGAAATTTTTTGCGCCAGCACCTCGGCATGTTCATCCAAGATCAAGGACCACAATCCTACATTGGCCGATTTGGGGGTTCCTGCTGGAAAGCATAAAAATGTCTTGCGCATATCTTTTGGACCCGATAATACCGAGCCTCAAGTCCAATTCTTTATCACCACACTAGATAAAGTTCTGGCCTTACTTAAAAGACTCGGACGCTAAAAATCATGGAACAGGCCTACTTAATTTCAATTGATGAGCTTTGGCTCAAAGGTAAAAATCGCGAAGATTATTTTGAAATCATGCGCGAACAATTGCGCAATTTTTTAAAAGAAAGAGATCTCCCACATTTTACGATCAATAATTTAGGTCAAAGATTCTTACTGCAGCTGAGTCCATCAATAGAAGAAGAAAAGCGGGTCCAACTAAAGAATTGGATTAACAACGATTTAATGGAACAACTTCAGCGTCTGCCTGGACTGCATACGCTCACGCCAGCTCTCAAGGCCAATCGCGATTTGGAATCAATTGCAAAGGTGGCCAACACGCTGGTAGGTGAACAGTTGCCAATTTGGCAATCGGCCAAATTGCCCGGAGAAAAGGTTACTTTTAAAGTAGAAACCTATCGCACTGATAAAAAATTCTCTTTAAATTCGATGGAAGTTTCAAGGGAAGTGGGTCATATCATTTTGGAGCAATTTGATGGGTTGAAGGTCAAAGTTACAAGACCTGAACACTTAGTCGAAGTATTTATTGAGCGAGAAGTCGTGCTCGTGAGCGTGCAATATTTTTCCGGAATCGGTGGACTTCCAGTGGGAACATCTGGTCGTGGGCTAGTTTTGCTGTCAGGTGGAATCGATTCACCTGTGGCCGCGGCCTTTATGGCCAAGCGTGGTTTGGCGAGTGATTTTATTTTTTTCCATGCTTATCCTTACGTCGGTGAAGATGTGGTGACAAAAATTCAGACCCTCGTAAGCAAGCTGGCCCCTATGATTGCTCCGGCGAAAGGTGACTGCAAGCTGTACGTAATTCCCATTGGGAAAATTCAAGAAAGGATTGGACTCCATTGTTACCCCGAATATCGAACCGTTCTTTTTCGACTTCATATGATGATGTTGGCGCAATTTTTGGCGCAAGATAAGGGTTATGAGGCCCTCATTACTGGCGATGGTCTTTCCCAAGTGGCCAGTCAGACGCTGACCAATATCGCCGTCATTGAAAAATATCTGACTATTCCAGTTTTGCGGCCACTAATTGGGCTCAACAAAATTGAGATAATTCGCCATGCAGAAAAGTTGGGTACCATGCCCGTTTCCATGATTCCCCACGTTGATGCTTGCGCTCTTTTTGCTCCAAAGCACCCAACCACCAAGGCCAATAGAGACGTAGTGCAATATTTTTTTGATCATCATAATATGGAACAGGATCTTCGCGACGCCATTAAGCAGGCGAGGGTCTGGTCTTTCAATCAGAAAGGTGAAAAAATCAAGATCGACGCACCGTGAAATAATTTTAAGAAATCCTAGAAAAACACTCTGTAATTAAATTGTCAGTTACAAAAAACATTTGGAGAAACATTCTCCCTTTAAGGATTTTTCTCTAGGGACTATCATTAGTTATCTGTTTAAAATGCCATAAAAGAGAAGCCTTTTTTGGCAAATTTGGAGTTTATTTCAATGAAAAGTTTTTTAACTGTCCTGGTTCTTGTTTTGGTCCTTTGGGGTGAATCAATCTTTGCAAAGGTCAATATTGATAGGAATAAACTCGTCGGTAACATTATTAAGAACGCGCTTGAAAGTTACCATTATCTGACGATGAAAATTGATGATCAGGTTTCCCAAAAGGCATTCCAAGAATATTTAAAACGCATCGATTATGGAAAACAAATGTTGCTCCAAAGCGATATAAAAACATTGGAAGTTTTTCAAAATAAAATGGACGACGAGATGGTTAATGGCGACGCTAAAATTGTCGCCGAATCAATGAAGATCGTTCAAGATCGCGTTAAGTCTATTGAAAAGTGGAAGGATGAGTTTATCGCTAAGAAATTTAATTTTGATGAAAAGGAATCTATTGAAGTAGATTCTGAAAAACGCCAGTTTGCTAAAACAGAAGAAGAATTAAAGGAATATTGGCGCAAGGTCATTAAGCAAGCAGTATTGCTACGCTACCTTGATTTGGATGAAGAACAAAGTGATGATCCCAATTCTCCGACTAATAAAAAGAAAAAGAAAACGAATGTAAAGAAAAAGAAAATGAGTGAGGCCGAGTTGTGGAAAGAAGCATATTCGGCAGTAGACAAGAAATATAAAAACTACTTTCAAAGAATTTTAAAAGACGATGCCGATGATTATATGGAGAAATTCTATAACTCTATATCTATGATCTTTGATCCACACACCACTTACCTTCCACCAAAGAAGAAGGAAGATTTTGACATTGATATCTCTGGCTCGCTTGAGGGGATCGGGGCTGTATTGCAAGAGGATGGATCTTATATCAAGGTTGTGAGTATTGTGCCTGGTGGCGCGGCCTGGAGACAAAAAGAACTCGAAGTTGAAGATGTCATTTTGGCCGTGGGGCAAGGTGAAAAAGAGCCTGTAAACCTCATTGACATGAGAGTTGACGATGCCGTTCGCTACATCAGAGGACCTAAAAATACTCAGGTTAAGCTTACAGTTAAAAAGGTTGATGGATCACGCAAAACGATTGCCATTACTCGCGATGTTGTTCAAATTGGTGCCAGTTTTGCTAAGAGTTCCATTTTAGAAATGAAAGGTTTGAATAAAAAAATCGGATACATTCATTTGCCAAAATTCTATAGGGACTTCGATGAAAACCAGCGTAACTGTTCTGATGATGTGAAAAAGGAAATCGATTACTTAAAATCAAAAAAAGTTGACGCCATTATTCTCGATCTTCGCAACAACACGGGTGGAGCTTTAGAAGACGCTCGTATTATGTCTGGCTTTTTTATTGATAAAGGACCTGTAGTTCAAATTAGAAATACCCGAGGATCAATGGAAGTTCTGCGCGATACAGATCCAGAAGTAAACTATGATGGGCCATTAATTGTCATGACTAATATTTTTTCTGCTTCTGCATCTGAAATTGTGGCGGGGGCCCTACAAGATTACAAACGGGCCGTCATCATTGGCGGTGAGCATACCCATGGTAAAGGAACGGTCCAAGCGGTAGTTAATTTAAATCAAACACCACTACTAAGCATGTTTGGCCCTACGATGGGAGCTTTAAAAGTGACCATACAAAAATTCTATCGCGTTACCGGTGGCTCGACCCAGTATAAAGGGATTACGCCAGATATTATCCTGCCAGACCCTTATGGCTATGCGGAAAATAGAGAGCAAGATCTGGATTATTCTCTTAAGTGGGATCAAGTTGAAAAACAAGCCTACACAACTTGGGGTAAAGGAAAAATTGATTTGGCTTTGCTGAAGAAAAGATCAAGTGATCGTATTAAACAAAATCAACGCGTCCGTCGTGTTGTTGAAAGTGTCGAATATTTGAGTAAAAAGAGAAAGGAAACATTGATGCCAATTTCTTTAAGTGAAGTGAAGGCCAGAGAAGAAGAGGCCACTCAAATGACCAAAAAACTAAAACTTGAAGAGGCCAACGAAGACGTTTTGGTTTCAGATTATGAGGAGTCACTAAAAAATTCCGAGGGCTTTGCAGTCGATTTGAAAGATCCAAAATGGAAAAAGGATTTCGAGCAAAGAAAGGAAGAATGGATTAAGGCCTTGCGCCAGGACGCCAATTTAGAAGAAGCACTCTATGTGGCCAATGACATGATTTCGCTTCAAAATGGGGTCGCACTATCACCTGCAACAGGAAACTAAATGGCAAACTAGATGGTTAAGAAGAAAGGTGAATCCCATACAATCTCTTCCCTTGACGCTCAAATAGACACGAGTGAATTGGATCAAATTATGGAGATTTTGGAATCTATGGAAGATGAAAAATTGGCCGTTACGCTTCTTAAAAAATTTAACGATGCTTCGGCCAAAGTTGGTATGTTGCTTCGCAACCGAGATCCTGGTATGGAAAACAGTGATTGGAAGAAGTCCTGCGATAAGGCCCAAAAGGAATTGGACCAAATTGTCGCGGAGATATTTTCCTTCGATAAGTAGGTAGTAAGGTAAGTAGGAAGGTAAATAGAAAGGTAGTTTTTTAGGGATAAAACTATGAGTAACAATGACGATAATAAAGGTGATTGGGATTTCAGGGTAACCGATCTAGAAGAGCAAGCCAAAAAGGAAAAGGGGCCGCAAAAAGTCGCGTCTGATACAGGTATTCGAAGGCTCATGAAAAAAGGCAAGGACCCCAAATTGGATTTGGCCTTTGACAAGATTCCCAAAAAAATATCTCGCTCAGATGCGGAAGCCATGATCAATAAAGATCACCATACGACTGGGCAAAAAGACACTTCAACTCCCATTATAGGGATTAGAATGACGTCTGCTATTATTGATATTGTTTTTGTTGCCGTTCTCTACCTGGTCGCTAAAGGTGGCCTGTTTATGAACTTTTCCTTCAATCAGTTAGATAAATTGTATGGGGTGATAGGAATGGGAGAATTGCCAGAAAATAATTCGACTGATGCCATTCTTCTCGCGGGTAATTTTTTTATTTTATACTTTTTTGTTTTTGTCATTCCCGCTGCCTTTTTTTCCAAAACCCCGGGTAAATTTTTTAATAAAATAATCATTGATGATATTGATGGCGGCGAGATTGGATTTGTTAGGACATTTTTTAGGGAAGTCATTTGCAAACCAATATCTGCGATTTCACTGTTTGGACTTTTAATGGTTTTTATGAATCCGAAGCGGCGATGCCTTCATGATTTTTTAAGTAAATCAATTGTAAGAAAAGATTACTAAGTTCACTCGGGCATCCAACATCTTACTCGACCAACATTTTTTGCAAGAAATCGCTCGCCGTTTCGGAGGATTCGAGTGCTGTTTCTTTGGTGATAAGACCCTTTTTAAATAGCGCCATGAGGTGCTGATCAAAGCTCTGGCTTCCGTTGCCACCCTTGCCATGGCCTTCTTCAATAATTTCTTGAATGCGCGCCAACGGCTCCTCACCTAGAATACATTCCTTAACACCTGGTCCGTTTATCATTATTTCTACGGCCAAAACAACGCCTTTGCCTGTTGCTGATTTCAGCATTCTTTGCCCGATGGTGGCGCGCAAATTTTCAGCTAACCTCTTTCGAACATCGGGCTGTTCTTCGGGCGGGAATAAAGAAATGATACGTCCTATTGTGCTAATCGCATTGGTGGTATGGACAGTGGACACTACAAGGTGGCCAGTTTCTGCCGCCTTAAGAGCAATGGAAACTGTTTCTGGATCGCGCATTTCACCAATCATGATAATATCTGGATCTTGTCTCAATGCGGCCCTTAGACCGGCCTGGAATGATTCAGTGTCGCGACCGACTTCTCTTTGACTTAGACGGGACTTGACCTGGGGGTGGAGGTATTCAATCGGGTCTTCAATGGTCACGATATGATTGTGAGTCAGGTGATTAATATGGCTAATCATCGCCGCCAGTGTGGTACTTTTTCCGGAGCCAGTAGGTCCTGTCACGAGTACAAGTCCAGTATGTTCCATGGCAATGTCGCCAATAATGGGCGGTAGATTAAGAGACTCAATAGTAGGGATGGCATTTTTCACCAGTCTAAGAATGAGCCCCATTTTTTCATTGAAGTGATAAAAATTAAATCGGATGCGGCACATATCTGGAACAGTATAACCGCCATCAAACTCCTTAATTTTTGCTAGCTTGCTAGTAACGTTTTCGTCTTGAAAAAGTATTTTACAAATATCTTCAATATCTTCTTTGGTAAAATTCTTTGTTTGGATTGGAACGAGATCGCCGCGAATTCTTAAGCATGGGCTTTCACCCATGCGAATATGGATATCGCTGGCATGGTGTTGTAGTCCAACTTGAACGAGGGTAATGAAGTTTTTAAGTGAAAAGGCCATAATATGAAAATAATTATAAGGCCTCTACCTCACTTAAGGCAATTAAAGCGCGGGGTACTAAGTTGGTACGCGCCCATTTTTCTGTTAGGCATGCGTGACCGCCGGCCCCCCAGCCTTCTGACCAACTATTGCTAACCAGAAAACAAAACTGACCTTCTTTATCATGCATTGAAGAAGGCAGTTTAATCAGACCAACTATGAGCAGCGCATGCCCAGCAGCATGTTTATCTAATTTACCCTGCTTAAATGAATCTTGATATGTGACCACACCAGTTGTTTCATAAAAATTGGGAGTTAATTTAAATCCCGCAATGACAGGGCGATGTATTTTTATTTGACCAGCTACTTCATCTAGGCTTTCTAGTTGATTAAATTGGCGGACTTGAACTTTGCCATTGCTCTTACAAGACGCAGTTAGCGGGATTTGGGTATCATTATTGCTAACGGCTTCAGGATTATAAGGACACTGAGATTCTGTTGGAATGGCAAGATTTTGTGCCAAACGAAAACCATCGAGAACCCAAGACCCCGCGGCAGAGCATCGTTCTTGTTGGCATTTTGGTTTACTTAACCAATAAAAATACTGCTCGCTTAAGTCAATGCGATTGGCGGATGTTTGATGTTGGGCATCGATGACAGTTTCGATGGCCCTGATTCCCGCGAAGGCGGCACATGTGGGCCTACCTTTTTGATCTTGAATAGGCATATCAAGTGCACCAGGGATGGTGACAATATCTTGTCCCAGAGAAATAAAAGAGGACTTTGAGGAAAGGTTAACCTTCTTGTTGTCTTTCCATTTCGTGTTGCTGGCTGAGCTGCCTAAGCTGGTCTCAAGGTTGAATGTATTACTTTTGTAGGTCGACAAGTTTTTAAGGAATTCTTGCCGCTTGAGCGCCCAATCTGCATATGTTTTTTTGATCGTTTCCTGCCATTCACTTCGGGTTTTTGCCACGACTTTCTTATTGGCCAAAAGTTTCTCTAAATATTCGTCCTTGAGCGACTTCGGATTGGAAGAAGAAGCATTGCTTTGTTGTTGTGCCACTTGGCCTTTATTGGCGGATTTGGCTCCTTGAACAATACTTAGGCCACTGCTCGCATCCTTAACTCCTTGCTGCTCCGCAATTGCTTGCCGATTTTTTGCCAGCATTTCTTGAACTTTTCTCTCACCTTCGGAGAGGATCTTGGGTGTTGGCGTTGGACTAGGTGTTGGGTTTGGATTGATCTTTTGATTGACCTTTGGATCGGTGGTCGGTGTAGGGATGGGAGTCGGCAGGTCTTGAGGAACATCCTCAACCTTGGCCTTATCATTGGGGAGATTTTCTTCCTTCTTTGGTTCGATGGTTGTAATACCCAAATCACCTTCGATACTACCCAAAATGGCCAATGATGTTGGTCCCATGGCCCTTTCGACAGAATTTCCCGCATTATAGATTTTTGCCTCTATTTTGTGGTTGGGATGAAGTGCCCAAAGGGAAAATATTATAAAAATAAAATCGCGAATCATTATTTATTTCCTGTGGTGTATTTCCTAAATTACAACTTGATGAGTGGCCAAAGTATTTTCAGTAATTGCATGAGTGGCGTCAAGAGCAGAATTATAATGACACTCTCAAGTAACAAAGTAAAATATCTGCATAGCAATTTTGAGGGGCGAATTTCATGGGCCTGAAACCCTTAATCATAGTCATACGTTTTTCAAGCATGGGTGATATCGTCCAGGCCATGAATACGATCGCCGCTGTTAAAAAGAAAAATTCAGAGGCACGTATTGTGTGGGTTACGAAAGAGCAATTTAAATCTTTGGTGTTGCTCAACCCCTTAGTGGATGAAGTATTGGCTTTGGAAAAGGGGGGAGGTGCGAAGGCACTTTTTTTATTGGCACAAAGACTCGTTCAGGCAATCGAAGGCGACGGAAACTCGCGGGAAGTTATTTTTTACGACGCCCACCAAAACCTTAGATCTAGAATTTTTCGAATTTTTATTGCGGTCCTTAAACCTCGCCTGGCCTTGAACTGGATTACCCGTTCCAAGGAGCGTTGGAAGCGATTTTTACTCTTTCAATTTCGAATTAATCATTTCCCCAACCCCTATAAAGGCGCTTGGTCCTATCTGGCACCCCTTCAAAAAAAATTTGATGGAGAGTTAACCTTTTCTCCTTCCCCGTGGAAGTTTTTAGATTCAGTCGGAGATAAATGGAATACCCTGTTTCAAAATTTTAAATGGGTGAGGCCAGAATTTATTGCCCTAGCGCCATCGGCTGCGTGGGAGATGAAGCGCTGGCCTGTTGAACATTGGAAAAAATTGATTACATTATTGCCCGATCACCAATTTTGTTTACTCGGGGGGCCGGAAGATCATTTTTTGCATGAGCTTGAAAGCATTGCCCCCCAAAGAGTTGTTAATTTGGCAGGGAAATTGTCTTTAAGTGAGTCTGCCTATGCAATATCTAAAGCAAAATTGCTCATCTCTGCTGACACAGGTCTCATTCATATTGCCGATGCCATTGGTGTCAAAGGTATTTCCCTGATGGGCCCAACCGCTTTTGGTTTTTGTAGTGGTAATCACATAACAACCCTTGGTGTCGATTTACCTTGTCGCCCCTGCACAAAAGATGGCCGGGGACAATGCGAAAGAAAAATTTATCAGGAATGTATGGTGGCCATCACTCCAGAAATGGTTGCCGCCCAAACGCATCAATTGCTTTCTTAATAAAAAAAAAATTGAGTTTAGATTACTGACCAAACCTTGGGGCCACAAATTCATTGGATATACTTTTTAAATAGGCCATCCAGTTCATCACGCGCAACCCATTGTCATCGAGAGTGGGATCATTGGGGCACAATTTAAAGCTCTTTCTTTTGTTATCAATCCGAACTGTGAGTTTTGCCATGCCCAAACAATTTTGATTTTGGCCTTTTACCTGCCAAGATTCCTCGAAAATATTCATTCCTTGATCAAGTTCTATCGCCAAAGGCATTAAGGCCATAACAGGAAGCGTGAGTGGGCGATTAATTGGGAAGGCCCGGTCAATTATTTCGGCTTCATAATTTCTACTATATTTCGTGCTATTTTTTTCAAACAGGCTAGCGTGAATATAAAAAGGCTTGGCATGGGGGTCTTCGTACTCCGCGATTATTTCAAACATTTTCTTATCAAATTTTTTGGGTGGAGGCAGTTTGCTAAAATCGGTTTGAGTTTTAGTTGCTTTAGGAGCCGTAGTGGAATTTGGAGCAGTCGTTTTTTCTTCTAGCGACCAAACTCTTATGGGAATAAAAAAAAGAATGATTAAGGTCAAAACGGTTTTATTCATAGTGAACAAGATTGTACCTGAGTTCCCGAGCTAGAGGAAGAATTAGCACATCCTAAAGCTGTTCTTATACCCTTGCTGCGTGCAAAAATGGCCAGCCTGTCAGGAGGACGAGGGTGGGTATAAGTCGACGGATCACATGAATAACGAGCACCATTACCTGCAGTATAGCCACTATAGGATTGCCCCGCATCGGTAAGCGATTCAAGCTCGTTAAAATAACGGTAGCGGCCGTCACTGTTGACCATGCATCCAGGGGTTCCTGTACCGAGGGTAAATTCTCTACCGAGGACAGAGCACATGAGGAAGTCCATTTGATTCGCCAAGGAGGTGCGTGCTGCCGCACTATTTCCCCCTTCTGCTTGAATTGAGGTCCCCAATACTTCCGCAGCCAACCAATCTGCGACTGCTTCTTTTTTTACTGTACGCTTATTGGCTTCAGGGAAACTACTCAAGTTAACTTTGGGCGCAAGGCAAGTTGCCAGCGGGCCAAAAATTGCATCAGAGTCTGATAGGTCCGGGGCAATCGCATGTCCAATTTCATGCATCATAATGGCGTTGAGTTGCTGCACTCCCTGAGGGGTGTCGAGATTTAACATCAGCGATGGTGATAGAGTTATTGAATTGGCCTGACACTCATGGAAACTCGTATCAGAAGCATTTTCAATTTTTGAAGGGTGGCAAGCACAAGTGGCAAATCCACCATTGACGCTTTCAAGCGATTTCGTACCTTGGGGCCTCACAAAAGCAATCTTTCCAATTCTTTCTATGAGCTTGGCCCTTTTTGCTGCATTCCCTGCACCTGGCAATAACCTTTCAATGGTACTTCTATATTTATCAATAAGATTTCGACCAAGCTCTTGGGCACGCGCCATCCGATTGGGTGTATAAACCTCGGCGAAACGAGCATCGGTTCTCTGATGATCGGCCTTAAGAGAATCACAAATTCCCTGGTCGCCAATTTTTTCTAAACAGGCCGCATCTCGATTGGCCGGATTGAAGACGAAGTTATAATTCTGGCGAAAAATTTCAACAGCTGTTTTTATTTTATCGGCCGCTTGCACTATCGGAACGCGAGAAGGATGGCCGGGATCATTCGGGTTATTTTCTTTTGTGAGATCATAACTATTAGTGATCCCAGCACATTCTGTCAGATGCTGGGCGGCCCTAGCTCCTTGGCAAATTGTTTGACGGTTACCAGTCGCCACTGGGCCATAGCAACGAGTTTGAAGCTCTGTTTTGAGTGCCGTTTGGTATTCTGCTTCATTTTGTGCTGCTGCTTTATCAAGCTCTGCTTTTCTTTCCGTTTTTATACGATCTTCACATTCCTTTATTCTTTTTGATCTCTCTGCCTCTGCTGTCGCTTGTGACTTTTGGGCCGCTGCCACTCTTTGTTCACAGGAGCGCTGGAGCGCACGATATCTCTCTTGGCAT
>Ga0172376_10003736_pt1 | contig 17823 bp, 13 predicted proteins | sample Lak35m_FD_121114 | JGI IMG/M metagenome (GOLD analysis project Ga0172376, IMG submission 121114) | Freshwater microbial communities from Kabuno Bay, South-Kivu, Congo - kab_092012_35m | ecosystem: Environmental > Aquatic > Freshwater > Lake | place: Democratic Republic of the Congo: South-Kivu... | reverse complement strand
TACGCCTTCCGGCATCGCCGCTGTGGCTTCGATCAACCGTTCCAGTACGAGCTGGCGGGCAAAATAGACATCGGTATCGTCGGTGAACACCAGGTTGATCTGGGACAGGGCATTGCGGTTGATAGAGCGCATTTCGGTCAGTCCCGGTAAACCGGTCATGGCCATTTCCAGCGGCACGGTCACGAACCGCTCCACTTCTTCGGGCGATCCCCCGGGCATTTCGGCCGCCACCTGCACCTGCACGTTGGTGACATCGGGAAAGGCATCGATCGACAGGCGTTGCAGGGCCACCAGACCCAGTGCGATCAACCCCAGGGTCAGCATCATCACGATCAGCCGTTCCCGCAGGGCGATACGGATCAGTTTTTCGATCATGGCTTATTCCAGTTCGCGCCGGATGCGTTCGTTGTTGAGATGAAACGCACCCTCGGCCACGATGATCTGGCCTTCGCGCAGACCATCGAGTACCTTGCGGTAGTCACCGTGGCTGCTGCCTAAAGTGACCGGGGTCAGGGCGAAACGTTGGGCCTCCTGCTGGACGAAGACGAAATCCTGTTCATTCTGGCGAATAATGGCCTTGCCGGGCAGCACGAGGCTGTTTTCCGGCGGACGACTGATGACCAGGGTTGCCAGCATTTCCGGTTTGATGCGCCGCGCCGGGTTTTCCAGGGCCATGCGCACAGTGACGCTGCGGGTGACCGGATTGACGGTATCCGCGACATAAATCACCGGCCCATGGATGACGGAATCACCCAGGGCCGGAATCCGGACTTCAGCCATCTGCCCCGGATCGACCGCCTGTACCTGTTGTTCAGGCACCTCTGCCACCACCCAGACCCGGGATAAATCGGCGATGGTGAACAGGTGGTCGCTGGGTTGGGCATTTTGCCCCATGGAAAGATGCCGTTCGATGACGGTGCCGGTCAGGGTGGCGGTGATGGGTGCCTCGGAATGAATCTGGCCACGGGCATTGAGCCGGTCCAGCGCGGCCTGACTCATGCCCAGCACCCTGAGCTGGTCGGCCCCGGCCCGCAGTTCCACTTCGCGTTCTTCGAGTACGCTTTCCCGTTCATGGTAAATCGCCTCACTGATGATGCCGGCTTCGAGCAGGCGTCTGGCCCGCTGCACGTTGAGCCGTTGCAGGTTGACCTGGGTGCGGGATTTGAGGTAATCCTCCTGGGCTGCCCCCAGTTCGGTGCTGTTGATCTGTGCCAACACCTCACCCTTCTGCACCGATTGGCCGATAAAAACCTGAATGCGGGTGACGCGTCCACTGACACCCGGGCCGATCCGGGCCACCCGTTGCTCATCCAGGGCCACCCGCCCCGGCAAACGCAGGGTTTCGGCAAAGCGCGTGCGTTGAACCGGTTCCAGTTGCAGGCGTTGCAGTAGGGTTTCGGAGGCGGTGACGAAGCGTTCCGGGGCAGAAACCGGTTCGGCAAAACCCGCACCGGAGAACCATAAATTGAGCCATAGTCCGAACAAGAGATTTTTCATCGTGATTACCGTCAGTCGTTGGAAACGGGATCAACCAGCCGTTTCTGCTGGCTGGCATCCCGTAAAAACCGGAAATGTGTTAACGGGCAGGCTGGTCGACGCGGGGCGGGGCGGCGTTTTCCTGTTCGCTACCCAGCAATTGTGAAATGGCGTTGCCCAGTCTGTTTTCCACGGTCGCGTCGATGTAGGCGTTTTCGCTGGTTATTTCACAGCCGCCAGGCGTGATGTCAGGCGATTCGGCGATTTTCCAGCGGGGGAGGTTGTCGTCCTGTTGCAGGTACGCACGCACCCGCTCTACATCGGCCGGGTTGAGGTGCAGGGTCACGCGGCGTGAAGCCAGGGGAAGCAGTTTAAGGGTTTCCCGCACCAGACCCAGGATTTCATCCGGTTGGGTTTTGAGTTCATGCCGGATCAGTTGGCGGGCGATGGCAATGACCAGACTGACCAGTTCCTGTTCCACCTGACCATCGAGGCAAGCCAGGGGTTCATCCAGACAATCGATCAGGCGGGTAAAACAGTCGCGGGTGTTTTCCATTTCGGTTTTGCCTGCTTCCAGACCTTCGGCCTGACCTGCGGCATAACCGGCTTCGAAACCGTCCTTTTGACCCTGTGCCAGACCTTCTGTCTGTCCTTTTTCCAGGCCTTCCCGATAGCCTCGCTCAGTGCCCTCCTCCATCCCCTGGGCGTAGGCTTCATCGTAAGCCTGTTTCTGCATGGCTTCGATTTCCTCGGCGGTGGGCATGCAGGGTAGTTCGATGATGTCTTCCTCTACCGGTACCAATTCTTCGGGCAGTAGTTTTTTTTCTTCGTGTTCACCGACTTCAGGCCACTCCCAGCGACTGAGGGTGGCCAGTTCTTCCCGGGTGAAGCCCTTGTCCCTAGATAAACTCATCACCACCGCCCAGGGTTATTTCGCCGGAATCGGCCAGACGGCGGGCTACGCCCAGAATTTCCTTTTGCGCGGTTTCCACGTCACTCAGGCGGGCCGGTGCGGCGGCATCGAGGTCGTCCCGCAGCATTTCAGCCGCACGCCGCGACATGTTGCTGAATATCTTTTCCTTGAACGAGTCGTCGGCACTGCGTAAGGCCAGCAGCAAGGTGTCATTGCCAATTTCCCTTAACAGGGTTTGTATGCCCCGATCGTCGATGTCGGCGATGTCTTCGAATACGAACATCTTGTCCTGAATGGATTGACTCAGATCCGGATTGGTTTCGGAGATGCGTTCCAGAATCAGGGCTTCGATGCTGCTGTCGATGAAGTTGAGGATATTGGCGGCGGTGTCGATCCCGCCGATGGTCGAGGATTTGATGTTCTGGGCACCGCTCAATTGTTTTTCCATGATGTCGTCCAGTTCACGCAGGGCACTGGGTTGAACGCCTTGCAGGGTAGCGACCCGCATCATGATGTCGGGTCTGACCCGCTCAGGGAGGTGAGCCAGGGTTTCAGCCGCCTGGTCGGCATCGATCAGGGAGAGGATGATGGCAACGATCTGGGGGTGTTCCTGACGGATCAGGTCGGCGATGGCGCGGGGATCCATCCATTTGAGTTGTTCGAGACCCTTGCTGTTACGACCCAGCAGGATGCGGTCGATGACGTTGCTGGCCTTGTCTGCACCCAGGGCCTGGGTCAGCATGTCACGAATGTAATCGTCGGAATTGACCCCCAGTGCGGTCTGGTTGCGGATGTCGCCGATGAAGCGTTCCAGCACCGAGTCGATCATGTCGAAGGTGACATCCCGCAGTTCGGCCATGGTGGCACCGATCTGTTGAACCTCCTTCGGAGACATGTGCTTGAGTACCTGGGCGGCCCGGTCCTGGCCAACGGTCAGGAGAAAGAGGGCCGCTTGCTGGGTGTCATCAAGGGTTTGGGGCAGTTGTTCAGGCATCAGCGTGTAACCATTTTTTGAGGACCTGGGCCACACGGGCGGAATCCTGGTCGATCAGTTGTTGTGCAAATTCCAGACGCTTTTCATAACTTTGCGGCGACTCCAGCATCAGCAGGTCGTCGGCCTGAATCAGTCCGGCCAGCTTGCCGCCAGCAGCCTGTTCCTGGGCCAGTTCGGCCTGTCTTAGTTCGGCGGCTACCCGGGCCGCCGCGATTTCGGTTTCTTCCTTGATCTTGTCCTCACCCTTGCCGACCAGTCCCTTGATGATGGGACGTACCACGGCAAATATGATCAGTATGATCATCAGGGCCGCCAGAACCAGCTTCAGCAGGCTCCAGAACCAGGGTTGTTCCCACAGGGGCGGTGGCGGCTCCACCTCTTCGGGCCGGAATGCGGCGTTGGTAACCGTGACCCGGTCGCCCCGCACCGGATCGTAGCCGACGGCCTCCTTGACCAGACTGGAAAAGCGGGTGATGTCTTCCTCGCTCCAGGCTTGAGTACCCAGGCTGCCATCGGTCTGGATCAGACGCTGATTATCGACCACCACAGCAACGGTGAGCCGTCTCAGAACCCCTGAACCCAGCCGGGAATGGCTGATGGTTTTGTCGAGTTCGTAATTGCGGGTTGCGTTCCGGGTGGCATTGCCGGCCTGATCCTGACCGCCCTGTCCGCCCGGTTTGGCTTCCTCCGGCGCGGTACCGGCGGCCGGGGGCTGGTTGGAAAGGGCACCGGGTATGCCCTGAGCCGCGTTACTGCGGCTTTGCTCCTCACTGGTTTGCTCGCTGCGCAGGGCCGGCATGTCCGGATTGTACAGTTCCTGGGTGCGTTCAGTGACCGTAAAATCGACATCTGCCGTGACCTGGGTACGCATGCCCCGGGCACCGACGACGGGGCTCAGGATGTTTTCGATCCGCTCGATCAGGTGTTCCTCCAGTTGGCGGCGGAAGTCGAACTGCTGCTCCATCTGCCGGGCATTCTGGGCGGACTCATTGAAGTTATCGCGATTGAAGAGCAAGCGGCCCTTCTGGTCGACGACACTGATCTGGGAGGCATCCAGTTGGGGGATACTGGCCGCGACCAGATGAACGATGGCCTCGACCTGGCCGGGTTCCAGACTGCGCCCGGATTTGAGATCGACCACGACCGAAGCACTGGGTTTTTTGGGTTGCCGCACAAAAACCGACTCCTTCGGTAAGGCCAGGTGTACCCGGGCCAGCTTGACACCCTTGATGGTCATGATGGAGCGGGCGATTTCACCCTCGAGGGCCCGTTGGTAGCGGGCACCCTCCATGAGCTGGCTCATGCCCATGCCGGTGTCCTTGTCCATCAACTCGAACCCGACGGTACTCTCACGGGGCAGGCCCATACCGGCCAGTTTGAGCCTTAGTTCGTGTACCTTGTCCTCCGGAACGGCAATACCGCTGTTCTCCGGTTGTATCCGGTAGGGGATGTTCATTTTTTGCAGGGCTTCCATGATTTCGGCGGCTTCCTTTTCCGGCAGTTCCCGAAACAGGTTGGCATATTCAACCCGCTGCGACCACAGTACTGCCGCGACGATGACGGCCAGCGTCAGGGCGATGACCACGATGATATTGACCTGCTGTCCCCGGGGAAGCTCCATCCAGCCCCGTAACAAGGGAGGTGCTACTCTCTGATTGGCAGCAACCTCCCCTTCCGGAACGGCGGGGGCCAGGCTGTTGTTTTCACCGGGACTGATTTCCATCGAGGGTCATCAAGGATGGGTTCTGAAAGACTGTGAGGGGGCTACATGGGCATGTTCATGACATCCTTGTAGGTATCCACCAGTTTGTTTCTGACCTGCAGCAGGGATTGAAAGGCCAGCCCCGATTTTTGTCCGGCAATCATCACCTCGGACAGGTTGATACCGGGATCACCCCGTTCAAACGCCCGGGCCAGTTGACCGGCATATTGCTGGTGGTTGTTGACGGTATCGATGGCCCCTTTGAGTACGGTGCCAAAATCGACTGCGGGATCAGCCTGCCTCGGCAGGGCCGTGCCGCGAACCTGATCCTGCATCTGGCGGATCTGCCCCAGTACCTGGTTGATTTCGATAGTACTCATAAGTAAGGTTGCTCTGCAAAAACGGAGATTGTAAACGGGGTTTAGCAATCATCGGGCCAATCAACATGATGGCATTTGCCGGTGCACGACCATTCTGGCCGCATCAGGGGCGGGACAGCCACGTTCCCGGGATCAGACCTGGCTTTCGTCACCACGCAAACCGTATTTGCGCAGTTTTTCCGTCAGGGTCGTGCGTCGCATACGCAAGCGGGTAGCCGCATGAGCCACGACACCGTTGCAGTCTTCCAGGGCTTGCCGTATCAGTTCACACTCCATTTGATTGAGGTGTTCACGCAAATTGAGGCCTTGCTCGGGCAGGCGCTGCGGATACGAATCCTGTGCATCCGATTCCTCGTTCAGGGCTAGCAGTGCCAATTTTTCGTCATCCGGCGGGAAGCAGGCAATGGACTCGTCCTCTCCGATGTAGTGCTGGAATTTCTCGGGCAATTCCTTGAGGTCTATGGTCTGGTGGGGATAGAGAATGACCAGACGCTCCATCAGATTGGCCAGTTCGCGTACGTTACCCGGCCAGTGATGCCGTTGCAAGGCCGTCAGGGCACCTTGAGACAGTCTGATTTCTCCCCGGTTTTCCGCCTTGAACCGGGCCAGCAGATCATCGACCAACAGGGGAATGTCCTGCACCCGGTGTCGCAGGGCCGGCACTTCAATGGGAAAGACATTGAGTCGGTAAAACAGATCCTCCCGGAACCGGTTCTGGACGATCTGTTCTTCGAGGTTGCGGTGGGTGGCGGCGATGATACGGACATCACAGGTCAGGGTCTTGTTGCTGCCGACCCGCTCGAAGGTTCGCTCCTGTAGCACCCTGAGCAGTTTGACCTGCATGGCCAGCGGCATGTCTCCGATTTCATCGAGGAAAAGGCTGCCGCCCTCGGCCATTTCAAAGCGTCCCTGCCGGGCGGTCAATGCCCCGGTAAAGGCACCCTTTTCGTGACCGAACAGTTCGCTTTCCAGCAATTCTGCCGGAATGGCCCCGCAATTGACCGGCACGAAAGCCTTACCCTTGCGTTGGGAACCGTGATGCAGGTTACGGGCGATCACTTCCTTGCCGGTACCTGATTCACCCAGTATCAATACCGTGGCATCGGAATCGGCCACCTGCCGGATGAGCTGGCGGGTCTGCTGGATGGCCTCGCTGGAACCGGTCAGGCTGCGGAACAGTTCCGATGGCCGGGTATCACCCTTTTCCGTCCTGAGCCGTTCGATGTGATCAAGGCCGGCCCTGAATACCGGCAGGGTCGTGGGCCAGGGTAACCGCCGCCCTAAACGCACGTCTTCCGGGGCGGGGCGGTGAATCGACTTCTCCTGTATTCCCACCACCGGGAGGTGCGACAGTTCCCTGTCGAGCCAGGCCAGCAGGGTGTCCTGCTGGCCGTCGAGGATCAGGAAGACACACAGGCAGTCAGGCGGGGTATCGCCGATAAAGGATTGGGGTTCGATCACCCGCACCTCGTAGTCGAGGAAGCCCAGGATCGCGAACAACTCATGGAATGAGCCGGTGTCGGATCTGACCAGTAAAACGCGATGCGAACCCATCAAAATACAAGCCCCAGCCTTAAGGTTTTAATGTGTGTTGGTGTTCCGGGGAGAAAGCCGGCATCAGGCTCTCGCAGTACGAAGTCTTGATCCATGCTGAATGTGCAGGGGAAGTTTAACCAACCCACCGTCAGCGTCAACCGCAATACAGGCCGGATGAACCCGCCCTATGCCCGTGTCAGCCTGAATCGTGTAAGATGATTGCTCCGTTCCATGCCGCAGCCGATAGCATCCATCCGTTCATGTCAATCCTCACTTTCAACCCCTTAATGGCAGGGCATCGCAAGCCATGCGTGTAGTGACAGGCCTTTCAGGCGGTGTCGATTCCTCCGTGGCGGCCCAACGCCTGCTCGCAGCCGGCCATGAAGTGATCGGGCTGTTCATGAAGAACTGGGACGAAGATGATGGCACTGAATACTGCACGGCCAAGACCGACCTGGCCGATGCCGCCGCCGTCTGTGACCGGCTGGGCATTCCCTTGCACACGGTCAATTTTGCCGCCGAGTACTGGGATCATGTCTTCGAGATATTTCTGGCCGAGTACGCTGCCGGACGTACACCCAATCCGGACATCCTCTGCAACAGGGAAATCAAGTTCAAGGCCTTTCTCGCTCACGCCAGAACGCTGGGTGCTGACAGGATCGCTACCGGGCATTACGCCCGCATCGAAACCCGCGACGGTCGTTTTCGTTTGCTCAAGGGAGTCGATGCCAACAAGGATCAAACCTATTTCATACACACGCTGGGACAGGCCCAACTGGCCCTCACCCTGTTTCCGGTGGGTGATCTGGACAAGCCGGTAGTGCGGGCGCAGGCGGCGGTGGCCGGGTTTGCCAACGCTGCCAAAAAGGACAGCACCGGCATCTGCTTCATCGGCGAGCGGCGCTTCAAGGATTTTCTCCAGCGGTATCTGCCGGCCCAACCCGGCGACATCAAAACCCCCGAAGGTCGCTGGGTGGGCCGGCATGAGGGACTGATGTACCACACCCTGGGACAGCGGCGGGGAGTTGGCGTGGGCGGTATCCGGGGAGCCGATCAGGCCGCCTGGTATGTATTGCGCAAAGACCTCGAACAGAACGTCCTGATCGTAGGTCAGGGCCACGATCACCCCTGGCTGTTCAGCGACTGGCTGGAAACGGCGGTCATTGACTGGTGTTCTGATCTCCCCTTGAGCGTGCCGCTTCACTGCCAGGCCAAAATCCGCTACCGCCAGGCCGATCAGGCCTGCCGGGTCGAGCCATTGACAGGCGGACGATGCCGGGTCACCTTCGAGGAAGCGCAACGGGCCGTGACCCCGGGTCAGTCAGTGGTCTTCTACGACGGTGACGAATGCCTGGGCGGTGGCATCATTGAAAAGACGGGCTGAAACCCCTCGATTTTTTATTTATCCACACGATCAATCATGCCATCCATTACATCCAGTCCATCGGCCAGACCCCGGGTCACGGTCGCTACCCTTGTCGAACAAGACGGTAAATTCCTGCTGGTCGAAGAACTCACACCAGACGGCCAGCCGGTGTTCAATCAACCGGCCGGGCATGTCGAAGGCGGTGAGAGCCTGATCGAGGCCGCCATTCGCGAAACCCTGGAGGAAACCGGCTGGCAGTTTCAGCCCGATTACCTGGTCGGGTGTTATCTGTGGGGTCGCCCCAGCGAATCCCTTCACTACCTGCGTTTTGCCATAGCCGGTACGGTCAGTGACCACGATCCGGCACGACCGCTCGATGACGGTATAGTGCAGGCAGTCTGGCTGAGTCCCGATGAACTGAAGCAAACCCGTTCCCGCCACAGAAGTCCGCTGGTGTTACGCACCATCGAAGATTACCTGGCCGGCGAGCGGATTCCCCTCTCGGCCCTCAAATACCTGACGGATTGAAGGCTGTACCACCCTGCCCTGCCAACCCTTGAAACCCCAACCATGTCATTGACCCTGCTTTCCCCCATAGATGGCCGTTATGCGGCCCACACCCGTGCCTTGAGTCCCCTGTTGAGCGAATACGGCCTGATCCGTTTTCGGGTTCTGGTCGAAGTCCGCTGGCTACAGGCCCTGGCACAGGAACCCCAGGTCACGGAAGTCCCTCCCCTGAGTCCTGCGGCGGTGGATTATCTGAATGCCTTGTTCGATGGTTTTTCCGAAGCCGATGCCGAGCGGGTGAAGACCATCGAGCAAACCACCAACCACGATGTCAAGGCGGTGGAGTATTTCCTCAAGGAAAAAATCGCCGACCAACCCGAACTGGCCCGGGTGGCCGAGTTCATCCATTTTGCCTGTACCTCAGAAGACATCAACAACCTGGCCTACGCGCTGATGCTGAAGGCGGCCCGCGACACGGTGATGCTGCCCCTGATGCGGCAGTTGACGGCGAGCTTACTCGACAAGGCCCATGCCTGGGCGGCGCAACCGCTGTTGGCACGTACCCACGGTCAGGCGGCAACCCCGACCACGGTGGGCAAGGAACTGGCCAATGTGGTGGCACGTTTGCAGCGGCAGATTCGTCAAATCGAGGGTATCGAAATACTGGGCAAGATCAACGGCGCGGTAGGCAACTACAATGCCCATGCAGTGGCCTACCCGGCCCTGGACTGGCCGGATTTTGCCCGCCGTTTCGTGGAATCGCTGGGGCTGGTGTTCAATCCCTATACGACCCAGATCGAACCGCACGATTATCTGGCCGAGTTTTTCCATGCCCAGAGCCGTTACAACACGGTGCTGATCGACTTGAACCGCGATGTCTGGGGTTATATTGCGCTGGGGTATTTTCGGCAGAAAACGGTAGCCGGTGAGGTGGGTTCTTCCACCATGCCGCACAAGGTCAATCCGATCGACTTTGAAAACGCCGAGGGTAATCTGGGGCTGGCCAACGCCCTGTTCGGACACCTGGCCGACAAACTGCCGGTTTCCCGCTGGCAACGGGATCTGACCGATTCCACGGTGCTGCGTAATATCGGGGTGGGCCTGGCCCATACCTTGATTGCCTTGCGGTCGATGACGAAGGGTATCGCCAAACTGGAACTGAACCCCACCGTCCTGGAAACCGATCTGGCCGAAACCCTGGAAGTGCTGGCAGAGCCGGCCCAAACGGTCATGCGCCGCTACGGTATTGAACAACCCTATGAAAAGCTGAAAGCCATGACCCGTGGCCGCAAACTGGAACCCGCTGACTGGATTGCCTTTATCGAAAGCCTGGATATCCCTGAAGAAGCCCGCAGTCGCCTGCTGGCCCTGACCCCGGCCAGCTACACCGGCTATGCCGAAACCCTGGCCCTGCAGTTGAGTCCGGTACTTGCCGTAGCCTCGATGAAGTGAAACGCAAGCGAGGTTTGGCCGCAGCGAGGTCACCAGCACTAAGTGCCACGATGACCTTGAACCGGGTCGGCTATCTGGAATGTCCCCTGTATCCACGCACCTATGCACCCATGCACCCATGCACCCATGCACACATGCACCCATGCACCCATGCACACATGCACCCATGCACGATAGCTCCACGATCATCAGCCTGTCCACCGTAGCTTCCTCGATTTCGCTGCGCTGCATCGAGGCTACGATTGGGCTGTTCGATGATCAGGGCCTGCTGTACGGTCACGACCGTCCATGCTGGTGCCAGCACTTGTTAAAGCCACGGTTTTAACTATAATTCCCGCCCATTTCATCCGGGGCAGTCGAGTGACTGCCTTTTTTCTTTTTCGGGGATTCGAGCCGTTATGACAGATCAGGTCATGCCCACCTATACCCGCTTGCCGGTCACTTTCGAGAAGGGCGACGGGGTCTGGCTGTGGGATGCTGCGGGCAACCGCTATTTCGATGCCATTTCCGGGGTGGCCGTGTGCAGTCTGGGTCATGCCCATCCGGCCATCGCGGCGGCCCTGTCCAGACAGGCGGGGCGGCTACTGCATACGTCCAACATCTACCGCATCGGGTTGCAGCAGCAACTGGCGGCCCATCTGTGCCGGTTGAGTGGTCTGGACAATGCCTTTTTCTGTAATTCCGGGGCCGAAGCCAACGAAGCGGCCATTAAAATCGCCCGCCGTTACGGACATCACCGGGGCATCGATGCCCCGGTGGTCGTGGTCATGGAACGCAGTTTTCATGGCCGTACCCTGGCGACCCTGAGTGCCAGCGGCAATCCCCGGATACAGGACGGTTTCGAGCCTTTGGTGCAGGGGTTCCTCCGGGTTCCCTACAATGACCTGGCGGCGGTGGCCGCGCTGGATCAGCCCGACATTGCTGCCATCCTGGTCGAGCCGGTTCAGGGCGAGGGCGGGGTCAGGGTGCCCAGCCGCGACTATCTGCCGGGCTTGCGTCGTATTGCCGACGAACGGGGCTGGCTGTTGATGCTGGATGAAGTACAAACCGGCATGGGACGTACCGGCACCTGGTTCGCGTTTCAGCACGCCGGCATACAACCGGATGTGATGACCCTGGCCAAGGCCCTGGCCAACGGCGTACCGATTGGTGCCTGCCTGGCGCGGGGTGTAGCCGGCGAAATGCTGTCAGCCGGTAAACATGCCTCGACCTTTGGCGGCAATCCCCTGGCATGCAGTGCGGCCCTGGCCGTGATCGACACACTCGAATCGGGTCACTGGATCGAGCGGGTGGCGGCTCTGGGTAACCGGCTGCTGGCCGGTTTTGGGGCGCGGCTGGGTCACCATCCGGCCGTAGTCGACATCCGCGGCCTGGGCTTGATGATCGGCATTGAACTCAATGCCCCCTGCGCCGACCTGGTCGCCGAAGCGCTGGCGCGTGGCTATCTCATCAATGTCACGGCCGATACCACCGTGCGCCTGCTGCCGCCCTTCATTTTGAACGATCAGGAAGAAACCGCCCTGCTGAATGATCTTTCGACCCTGATAACCGAATACACCGCTCGTTGAGCGGGGAGTCCTTATGACCCTGCGTCACTTCGTTACCCTCGATGATCTGAGTTCCGCCGAATTTCGTCACCTGATCCACCGCGCCATTCAGCTCAAGACCCTGACTCACCCCTATGAACCCTTGAAGAACAAGGTCATGGCCATGGTGTTCGAGAAATCGTCCACCCGCACCCGCATTTCCTTCGAGGCGGGCATGGCCCAGTTTGGTGGCAGTGCCATTTTTCTTTCCCCCCGCGATACCCAGCTCGGACGGGGTGAACCGGTCGAGGATTCGGCCCGGGTCATTTCCCGCATGGTCGATGTCATCATGCTGCGTACCCACACCCATCAAACCGTCGAAACCTTCGCTACCTGTTCGCGGGTTCCGGTCATCAACGGCCTGACCGACCGCTTTCATCCCTGTCAGTTACTGGCCGACATGCAAACCTACCAGGAACACCGGGGCGACATCGCCGGTAAAACCGTGGCCTGGATCGGCGATGGCAACAACATGTGTCACAGTTATATTCAGGCAGCCCGCTTGCTGGATTTTCAGTTGCGGATCGCCTGCCCCGCAGGGTATCAACCCGAACCGGCACTGGTCCGGCAGGCCGGTGAGCGGGTGTTCCTCACCCACAATCCCCACGAAGCGGCTGAACGGGCCGATCTGGTCGTAACCGATGTCTGGGCCAGCATGGGACATGAGGAAGAACAGGCCCTGCGGCGGGAGGCCTTCAGCCAGTTCAAGGTGGATGCCTCGGTCATGGCGGTAGCCGCAACCGACGCGCTGTTCATGCACTGTCTGCCGGCCCACCGTGAAGAGGAGGTCAGTACCGGAGTGCTGGAAGGCCCGCACAGTGTCGTGTGGGATGAGGCTGAAAACCGTCTCCACGCCCAGAAAGCCCTGCTGGAATTTTTGCTGTGCCCGACCCGCGAGGTGGCCCATGCGTGATGCGATGCCCAAAACCACGTACCTGCGTGACTACACCCCGTTTCCGTTTCAGGTCGAGTCCATCGATCTGGTGATCGAGCTGGACGAAGACGATACCCGGGTGGTATCGCGGCTCAAAATCCGCCGCAACCCGGCGGTTCCTTCCAGCACGGATGAATTGATCCTGGACGGTGAACACCTGACACTGGAGAGTATCCGGCTCAACGGTCAGGCACTGGAGCCAACCCGGATAACCCACACCGAAGAGAGCCTGACGTTGACCGGCGTACCGGATCGCCCGTTCGAACTGGAAATCATCACCCGCATCCATCCCCGCACCAACACCGCCCTGGAAGGCCTGTACCTGTCCAGTGGCATGCTGTGTACCCAGTGCGAAGCCCAGGGCTTTCGCCGCATCACCTGTTTTCCTGACCGGCCCGATGTCATGGCCCGCTACACTGCAACCCTGATTGCCGACCAGACCCGTTTCCCGGTGCTGCTGTCCAACGGCAACCCGGTGGCTTCCGGTCGGCTGCAAAACGATCGGCACTGGGTCAAATGGGAAGATCCGCACCCCAAGCCCAGCTACCTGTTCGCCCTGGTCGCCGGTCAGCTCGACTGCCTCGATACCTGTTACACCGACAGCGCGGGACGGGCGATCCGCTTGCAGGTTTACGCCGAATCCCGCGACATCGCCAAGTGCGGCCACGCCCTCGAATCCCTGCAACAGGCCATGCGCTGGGATGAAATCACCTTTGGTCGTTACTACGATCTGGATGTCTACATGATCGTGGCGGTCAGTCACTTCAACATGGGGGCCATGGAAAACAAGGGACTCAACATTTTCAATACCAAGTACGTACTGGCCAGCCCCGAAACGGCAACCGATGCCGACTATGAAGCCATCGAGGCGGTCATCGCCCACGAATATTTTCATAACTGGACCGGCAATCGCATCACGTGCCGCGACTGGTTCCAGTTGAGCCTGAAGGAAGGCCTGACCGTGTTTCGGGATCAGGAATTTTCTGCCTCGCGTCACTCGGCGGCGGTCAAGCGGATCGATGAAGTCAATCACCTGCGTACCCGGCAGTTTGCCGAAGACGCAGGCCCGCTGGCCCATCCGGTTCAACCGGCTTCCTATATCGAGATCAATAATTTCTACACCCTGACCGTGTATGACAAAGGCGCAGAGGTGGTCAGGATGCAGCAAACCCTGCTGGGATGCGAGGGATTTCGTAAAGGCACCGATCTTTATTTCGAGCGGCATGACGGCCAGGCCGTCACCTGTGATGACTTCGTGCGCAGCATGGAAGCGGCCAACGGGGTTGATCTCGGCCTGTTTCGCCGCTGGTATCACCAGGCCGGCACCCCTGAACTGCACTTGACCGAAAGCTACGATGCCGAGGGCAAAACCCTGGAATTGACGGTACGCCAGCATTGCCCCGCCACCCCGGGACAACCCGGCAAACAACCGCTGCACATTCCCTTTGCGCTGGGCTTGCTGGGGCGTGACGGTGAATCGCTGCCGGTACGACTGGCCGGTGAGGACACGGCCCTGGCCTGGCCGGTGACCCGGGTGCTGGAACTGCGCGATGCCGTACACACCTTCCGCTTCGACGGCTTATCGGTCAAACCGGTGATCTCGGCCCTGCGGGGGTTTTCGGCACCGGTCAGATTGCAAACCGCACAATCCGGGGCCGAACTGTTCTTCCTGTTCCGCCACGACCCCGACACCTTCAATCGCTGGGATGCCGGGCAACAGGTGATGCAGCGGATCATCCTGGAACGCATGGCGCAACCGGCGCAACCGCTCGATCCCCGCCTGATCGAGAGTTTCCGCGCCATACTGGCAGAAGATCACGCCGATCAGGCCTATCTGGCCCTGCTGCTGGGCCTGCCAAGCGAGGACTATCTGCATGCGACGCAAACCACCATCGACCCGGAAGCCACCCATCTGGCCCGGCAGGCGGTACGTCGCGAACTGGCTATCGCCTTGCGGGAAGATTTCGAGCGGGTCTACGACCAACAGGCACACACCACCACCAGCGGGCATGATCCGGCCCTGAGCGGCAGCCGACGACTGAAAAATGTCTGTCTGGCCTATCTCAACGAACTGAATGACACCGCACTGCACGAACGGGTTTCTGGGCAGTACCGCACCGCCTGCAACATGACTGACCGGATGGCCGCCCTGGGCAACATGGTCAACAGTGACCACCCCGAGCGGCAAACCTGTCTCGATGACTTTTATCGCACCTGGGAACAGGAAGCCCTGGTCATCGACAAATGGTTCAGCCTGCAAGCCACCTGTCACTGGCCGGGTATCCAGGCACGGGTACAAACCCTGCTGGAACATCCGGCGTTCGATCTGGCCACCCCCAACCGGGTGCGTGCCCTGGTCGGTGCCTTCAGTCAATCCAACCCGGTCGGGTTTCATGCCGCCAGCGGTGACGGTTATCGTTTCCTGGCCGACCGGGTACTGGCACTGGATGGCCTGAATCCGCAAATGGCCGCCCGCATGCTCGGAGCCATGACCCACTGGCGGCGTTTCGATCCTCACCGGCAGACCCTGATGCAGGCGCAACTGCAACGCATTGTCTCCACCGAGACGCTGTCACGCGATGTTTATGAAGTAGCCAGCAAAAGCCTGTCGTCGGCCACTTGAATCCCGGCCTGGACAGAGACGGATTCGCACCCCATGAAACATGCCCTTTACGACCCTGCTCATTCCAGTCGCACCGGGGATGAATGGCGAACCTGTCTGACCGAGGGGTATACCCCGGCTGAACAGGAAAAAATTGCTGATGCCCTGACCCTGGCCCTGGCGGCCCGGGTGGAAGGGGAAATGATCCGTCCCCGCAGCATGGATGTGGCCGATATCCTGCGCAAACTCAAGGTGGATGCCCTGACCCTGCAGGTGGCATTACTGAGTGACCCCTACCTGCGTGATCACGGGCCGACTGACAGTCTTCGCCACCGTTTCGGCGATCATGTGGCAGAACTGGTCGACAAGGTCAACTGGCTCAACACCTTCGATGAATACCGTCCGGAGGAGATTCGGGAACCCGATCAGGCCGAACTGCTCCGGCAAATGGTACTGGCCGTGGTCAATGATCTGCGGGCGGTACTGGTCAAACTGGCCTACAGACTGCAACGCCTGCGCCTGCTCAAACACGGCGATGAGGGCCTGCGCAGCCCGATTGCCCAGGAAACCCTGGATATTTTCTGCCCTCTGGCCAATCGTCTGGGTATCGGGCAAATCAAGTGGGAGCTGGAAGACCTGTCATTCCGCTACCTCTACCCCGAGGAATACCGCAAGCTGGCTCGGGGTCTGGCCGTCAACCGGGCCGGGCGCGAGCAGTTTGTCAAACACTTTACCGAAGAACTGGCGCAGGAACTCACCGCGCACGCCATCGAGGCCCGGGTGTATGGCCGTCCCAAACATCTTTACAGCATCTACCGGAAAATGCACCGCAAGGCGGTTCCGCTCGAATCACTGTACGACCTGCACGCCGTTCGGGTACTGGTCGATGACGTAACCACCTGCTACACCGTACTGGGCCTGGTTCACGGCCACTGGTTGTCAGTCCCGGCCGAATACGACGATTACATTGCCCACCCCAAGGAAAATGGCTATCAGTCGCTGCACACCGTGGTGATTGCCGCCGAAGGGCGACCGGTCGAAATCCAGATCAGGACGGAAGCCATGCACGCCTACGCCGAATACGGGGTGGCGGCCCACTGGCGTTACAAGGAGGGCGGCAAGCGGGATGCCCTCGATCACAGCATCAACGCCCTGCGGCGGCTATTGGAGGGGCATTCGGGCAATGATGCCATGCTGGAGGATTTTCGCGCCGACCTGTTCGATGACCAGATTTTTGTCCTGACACCCAAGGGGCAGGTGATTCGCCTGAGCAAGGGTGCCACGCCGGTGGATTTTGCCTACAGCATTCATTCCGAGGTGGGCCATCGCTGTCGGGGTGCACGGGTCAACGGGCGGATGGTGCCCCTGACCTACACCCTCAAATCCGGTGAAAAGGTCGAAATCCTGACCACCCGGCACGGCGGGCCCAGTCATGGCTGGCTGGATCCGCATCTGGGTTATGTCAAAACCTCCCATGCCCGCAACAAGATCCGGCAATGGTTCAAACAGCAGGATCATGAGAAACACCTGAAGGCCGGCAAAACCATCCTGGAGCAGGAACGCCACAAACTGGGCTTGCGCGATGTCGATCCGGAAGAACTGGCCCGTCATTTCCACCTGCCACGGGCCGATGATTTATTGCTGGCCCTGGGGCGGGCCGACATCAGCCCGGTACAACTGGCCCAGGCCCTGAAGCCACCTGAATGGTTACGGAAGGAAACCGGCACGACCCGCAAACCGGCACCGGCAGGTTCTTCCCACATCGGTGACATCCGGGTGCAGGGTGTCAGGCATCTGCTGACTCACCTGGCGCATTGTTGCGAACCCACGCCGGGTGATCCCATCATCGGTTACGTAACGCTGGGCCGGGGGGTTGCCATCCATCGGGAAGATTGCCACAACATCCTGCAATTACCGGCAGAAAAGCGAATACGCCTGATCGACGTGGCCTGGGGACAGGAGAGTGAGTCTTATCCGGTTGAAATCGAGGTGCGGGCCATTGATCGCAAGGGCTTGCTGAAAGACATCACCCAGATTCTGGCCCACGAACACGTCAACATACTCAGAACCTTCAGCCTGACCGATCAAAAGGATCAGACCGTCCTGCTCGAGGTGACCGCCGAGGTGTCCGGTCTGGGTCAGTTGAGCCTGGCACTGGATAAACTGGCACAGGTTCACAATGTCCTGAGTGCCCAGCGCAAGGGCGGTTGAGCGGTCAGGACAGGTTCACACGCACGAACCGTTCAGGGCCGGATTCTGGCCGGGTGTTTCAGGTTTCATCCTGCAGGTCGTGATCCGGGTTCCAGCCCCGTTCGCGTGCCTCGGCGATGGCGGCTTCCTGCAGGGCCATATAACGGGCTTTCAACCCGTCCGGT
>Ga0172376_10003731_pt1 | contig 17842 bp, 16 predicted proteins | sample Lak35m_FD_121114 | JGI IMG/M metagenome (GOLD analysis project Ga0172376, IMG submission 121114) | Freshwater microbial communities from Kabuno Bay, South-Kivu, Congo - kab_092012_35m | ecosystem: Environmental > Aquatic > Freshwater > Lake | place: Democratic Republic of the Congo: South-Kivu... | reverse complement strand
GGTCGAACCACTGTCAACGATCTCGAGGGATTCCACTTCGTCCGGTACCAACCGCTCCCGGATGGCGCGACTGGTCCCTGCCCATTTCGCACGGGCGTGGGCCTGCCGAACATCTCGGCGGACCGCGCCCTCGTCCCATTCGTCATCGACCTCGGCCAGCAGCCAGGACGCCAGGTACTTCACCATGTCGATCGGCGCCAGATCCGGATCCAGATAGGCATCCATGCAGTCCAGGGTGCTGATCGCCGGGGCCAGGACCTCGTCCAGTGCCTCAAGGAGGAGTTGGACCAGCGCATCGTCCGCCAGCATGCCCGGGGTGAAGTTGACCAACGGGAAGGGCGAAGCGAGCCCAGGGATCGCACCCCGATGGGGGGTGCGCCCGTCCAGCAGCGGCACGCTCACCGTCACTGCATCACCTCCAGGTTGGTGGCTACGCAGTAAACCAGATCCCGTGCCTCAGGCTGAATCTTGTCCTTGGGCTTGCCGCGTGTTCCCTTCACGATGTCGACCGGTGTCAGGCGGACCACATCCACATAGGCCAGGCCAGGCACCCGCTGCAGGACGGCGTGGATGTCCCCGGTCAGGACCGGATGCCCGAAGGGCCAGCCCTGGCCGTCGAGCCCCCCCTCGACCGGGTGCATGAACAACCGAAGGGCGGCATCTGCCTGGGCCAGGACCACATCCCTGAGGGCGCCGGGCTTCAGCGCGATGCGGGCGGCAACCCCGACCCCCAGGTACTTCGGCGGCTCGATGTGCACGATGGAGCCCATCGGCCGACGTTCCTCGATGAAGGTGCGAATCTCCTCCAGCACCTCCGCACTCGGCAGGAGCGCCTGGAAGTCCGGTAGGTCACGCGGCACCCTCGGCACGATCTGGATGAGGACGTGCCCGGGCTTGTCCAAGGTGTTGGCATCCGAGCACACCACCCGAGCGATCGAGGGGGCAGCGAGTTTCACCAGCAACTCGTAGTCCCGGGCGGTGACCGCCCGCATCTGGGTCCGCACCGTGATAGCGGCCCGATCCTTCACATCATCGATGGTCTCGGCGTCATGGCCGCCGGTGGCGGCCACTGGATTCAGCACCTCGGAGATGAAGGGGATGCTCGATCGCAACACGGTCAGGGTCCGAGCATCGACGTTGCCGCTGCGGCCACCGCCGACGAAGTACCTCGGCGCCCGGACCATCGCCTGCGGTGCCGGAGTGGCACCGTAGGCACGTACATCACCATCCGGCTGACGGATCAGCGGGCCGAATCGAATCTCCCCGGAGACCTCATCCAGGGTGAAATGGCGGTCGGTCTCGCCGGAGTCAGCGAAACTCTCCACCCGCGTCCAGGTCTGCCACCCATCCGGGCTGCTCACTTCGATGGTGAGGCCCGATTGCCCCGACACCAGGGGCGACTGGCTGAGATGCACGCGGTCGCCCGGGACCCCGCTGCACGGACCGACCAGGTCGTTCTCGACGATCTCGCTGTGCGAGGCAAGGCTGACACCGCCGACTGCCTCCGCCGACACATCCTTGATCACCGGGGTGCGGACGTAGGCCGGTTGCCGTCCCACCGTCTCGACGATGGCGATGCGCAACCAGGCCGCCGACTCACCGGCGATGGTGGACTCCGCGTGCTTGGCGACGAAGACGTCCATGCTGTTCTCGCGGTTCAGGCCGCCGGTGTCGTCCCGCACGATCCGGGCATTGCTCCACTGGTCGCCGTCCCAGGCCTGCACGACGTACGGCGGATTGTTGGGATCCACACCGATGCCCTCGTCCGTGTCGATCTGATGGACGGTGAGTCGGACGAAACAGTGGCTGGCCGGCTCATTGAGACCGATGTAGAGGCAGTCGCCGACCTTCGGCACCTCGGAGAAGGTCGGAAACTCCTTGTGTACGGCGATCATCTCCGCAGGCGATTCGAAGGTACCGTCGATCGTGCGGGTGAGCAGGCTGGTGCATGCCAGCGCCGGGATTCGAAGGTCTTCCATGGTGGAGAAGGTCACCGGCAGATCGGCACCGAGGCGTGCCGTCGACACCTGGGTTCCCATCGGAATGTCCATGGCGACATCGGCCGCAACCGACAGCCAGAACTCGATGTTCGCCGTTGCCGCAGCCGGGGGGATCATGCGTTCGCCGAGGAGATCCAGGAACTTCACGTAGTGCAGATCGGGTACCCGATTGAGTCGGTAGATGAGCTGATCGACCATGTAGGCGAAGGTCTCGATCAGGGTCACGCCCGGATCGGAGACGTTGTGATCGGTCCAGTTCGGATTGCGCAACTGGACCAATCGCTTGGCCTCGTCGACGAGATCCTGAAAGCCCCTGTCGTCCAGGTTCGGGGCTGGGAGGGTCATGGCTGCTCCACTGTCGGAATGACGTAGAAGGGAACCAGCAGGTTTCGCTGGTCGTAGGTGCCCTTGATCTGGTACGAGATGGTGATCAGGATCCTGGACGGGTCGGTGTCGAACTGGGCCACGACCCCCACGATGTCAACCCTCGGCTCCCACCGTGCCAGGGAGTCCTCCACCTCGACCTGCATCCGGGTGAGCAGGTCCAGGGTCGCCGGCTCGAAGAGCATGTCATGGATGGCGCAGCCGAACTCAGGGCGCATCGGGCGCTCCCCGTAGGCGGTGCCCAGGATCAGACGCATCGCCCGCTCGACGTTCTCCGGTCCGGTCACCATCCGGGTGCCACCCTGGGGATTGACGGCCATCGGGAATCCGAATCCGGTCCCGACGAATGCTTCATTAGCCGGTGTCACGGTCAATTGAGGTTCACCACCGCTCCCTTGATGTTCACACCCGTGGACCCCTGCAGGGTGACCGAGGTGCCCTTGAGATTGAGTGCCCCCTTGGCGTTGACACTCACCGAGGTGCCTTGGACATCCACTGATCCGGTGCTCTTGACCTTCACCGGACCCTTGCTGTCGATGGTGAGGTCCTGGCCCTTGATCGTCACCTTCTTCGTCGCCGTCAACTGCAGATCGGACTTGGAGTTGATGACGATGTTCCGGCCATCACCCTTGGTGTTGATGATGATCCCCTTCTTGTCATCCAGGACGATCGAGCAGGACTGACCGTTCTTGGTCTGGATGGTGATGCTGGACTTCTCCGGGTCGTCATCGAGCACGATCTGGTGGCCGGTCTTGGTGGTCAACGCCGTCTTCTTGGGGGCCTTGGTGTTCTTGTCGATCAGGTCGTCGTTCGACAGTTTCCCTTGGTTCTTCCCGTACAGACCGCCGAGGACATACGGGAAGTCCAGTTGCCCGTTCTCGAAGGCAATGAGCACCTCGTCCTTCGGGCGGGGGAGGAGTTGCAGTCCGGTTCCCTTGCCGGCTCCGAGCTGCACCACCCGGGCCCAGTTGGTGACGAAGTTCTTGCCCAGCCAGGGCAGGCTCAGACTGACCCGGCCCTTCTTCTCCGGGTCCTCGACACTGCTCACGATCGCCGGATAGACCCCGTGGAACCTGCCGGCCGGCTCGCCGTTGCCATTGAGTCCGCCCAGTGATCGGTCCTCGATCCCCGAGCAGTAGATCGTGGTGGTGAAGCCGTCCAGGCTGGGGTCGTAGACGTGCGTGAAGGCCGAGACACTGTGCGCGCCATTCGGGGCCGCATATGCCCCGCAGTCGAGGTAGATGACAGCGTTCACCTTGACCAGTGGATTCCCTCGGACGAGGAGTTCGAGGTCCTGCATCGCGGACGACTGCTGGATGGCCAGACCCTTGGCATAGTCGACGGCCTCGGCCTTCGTGCCGCTGAAGCGCTCCAGGGTGACGTAGGCACCGGATCCATCCGAGCGATAGTCCGCGCTGCCCTCGAAGGTCCGTCGAGTGCGCTTGCCCAGGTTCATCTGGCCGCTGGCCGCCTGGCCCTTGATGCCGTCCCAACCGACGGCGGCCACCGAGTTCGGTCGACCGACGGCTGAGACGAAGCCTCGCATGCTCAGCACCCGCAGGTCCCCGAGTTCGAACTTCAGGCCCGACGGGGTGGAACTTCGCTTGGCCATCGTCGGCACCCCGAAGTACAGGTCGGTCATCGGCCGGCCGAGGAGTGAGTACAGGCGCATGTACGCGACCAGGCCCGATTCCCGGGCCAGTCGGTCGATGAACTCCCAGTCCGTCTCGTTCGCCTGGACGATCATCCGGCGCTTGGGGCCGTCGGTCAGGATCTTGCCGCCGACGAGGGGGCTGAGACCGTTCTTGCGAGCGATCTGCTTGACCACCTCGCCGTAGGTCATGTTCTCCTTGAAGACGTAACTCGTCCGCTTGGCGCTCATCATGTACGACGCGTCATACAGTCGTAGCACCTCACGGGCGCCGTAGGCAGCGTCCATCCGCACCTCTCGGCTGCGGACCGTTCCCCGGAACACGATGTCCCCCAGAAAACTGGATGGTGCATGCGCATAGATGTCGAGCTGCTCACCGATGGCCCCGTAGGCGAAGCCTCGTTCGACCTCGATCTCGCAGACCGAGGCCATGCCGTATCCGCCTTCCACCACGATGCGCCGGACCTTGTCCTGCTGGGCGGTTTTCAACTTGCCCGAACTGGTGTGCACCAGCAGGCGAGTCGAGGTGGCGTCGTAGGCGAAGGCCACTAGTAGACCTCCTCCAGTTCCAAGGTCTCCATCGGCTCGTCGATCTCGGCAATGGCGACGCCACCCTCATTGCGCTGGGGTAGTTCACCCGGCGAGGGCAGTCGAAGGCGCTGGCCGATCCGAGTGCGCAGCGGATCGTCGATGCCGTTGAAGGCGGCCACGTCGCGCCAGCGCATGGCGGAGTCGTAGGTGCGGTAGGCGATGTGCGCCAACGAGTCCCCCTCGATCATCGTCTCGGCCATCTCCGGGGAGAGCCCACCGGAGGTGGGGTTGGTCGAGCCCGGGCGGTTGGGGAACTGGGTGAGGACGATCGTGCCCACAGCCTTGGAGGGGCTGCCGTCGGCGTCGAAGCGGACGATGTTGAAGTTGAGTGCCGAGACGAACGACAGGGGTGACACGAACTGCCCCCAGAACAACATGACCAGGGGTGGCGTGGTGGAACTGGAGAACAGCGAACCGCCGCTGTAGTTCTCGCAGAGCATCATCAGCTTCTTGAGATCGTCCATCACGGATCGAGGCTTGCCGTACCCCAGGGCGCCGCCCCCGACACCCAGGGCACCCAGGGCCATCCCGGCCAGACCACCGCCAGCGCTCAGGCCACCGACCAGACCACCCGAACTGAACGGATCCTTCTTGTTGGATCGCATCAGGAACTCGAAGGACAGTTGCATGGGCTGGGTACCCATCCAACTGACCGGTCCGCCGCCGGAGGCGGTTGCCGAGTCGGCGATGGCCCAGCTCGCGTCCTTCTTGACCTGCATGGTCGCCGGCGGCAGGAAGAGTTCGATGGCGTCGTACTCCGAGGCAAGGCTCGCGATCATCCGGGTGGATGCCGACGCCATCATGTTTCCGCCGAGCAGATTGCCCAGGGCCGACTGGCCAACGGTCCAGGAACTCATCTTCGCGAGCAGTTTGCGGGTGGTGCTGCCGGTGTTGGGGATGATCACCAACTTGCAGGGTTCCACCTTCTCCTCGGCCGTGATCGAGGAGTCCACCATCGGCTTGGCGCCACCGATGGTCTCGACGTTGTACCCGGAGAAGCTGAAGGACAGGCTCTCGATCGTGGTCGGCGGCATGGGTTGCCCGCTGAAGCCGTTGACCAACCCGGCCTGGAAGCTGGGGGCGTGCCATTCACGCGGCAGGCAGTTGCGGAAGATGATGTTGAACTTGGTCCCCGGTAGCTCGGTGCTGATCCCGGCCATGGACAGCAGGGAGGAGATGCCCTGCGGGATCTGGAAGGGAAGTGAGATCTGGCTGGGAACCTCGACGGTGATGGCGACGGTGGTCGGGCCGCTCTTGTTGGCCGAGGCGAACCATTCGGTGATGTAGGCACTGGTGCCGGGGACCCAGGGCCGACTCAGGTGAACCTCGCCGTAGGCGATGCGCTCGATGTCACGGAAGGTGGTTCGCCTGTACCCGCCGGCGGGCAGGTCAACGGTCTCCATCCGCATCGATCCCAGGGAGATGGACTGCCATCCCCCGCCCATTGCTTTGTCGGAGATGGTGTCCACCGAGATGGTGAAGCCCTTGAAGTGACCACCGGGGTAGCCCGCATCGAAGCGCATCGACCCGAAGCCCCCTGCAAACCCGAAACTCGGCATCGGTAGCCCGAACATGGCTTACCTCCATTCCCTGCTCAGGCGACCGCGCCGCTCGAGGTCCCGAATCAACTCGGCGCGCAGGCGGCTGCGGATCAACGGGTACAACTCCTGGGCCTGCCGCTCCAGATCCTTGCGTCGTCGGCCCCCGGTGGCCTTGGGTACCGGTGGCGGCGGCTCGGACAGTTGGTTCTCCAGCCAGCTCAATCCGGCGCTCTTCATCCGACCCCATCCAGATGAGCCGGAGTTCGGCTGATCGTCATCATCGTCATCCGAATCCCCGGACTTCGGCCGGCTGACCGGTGCCCCCATCGTCATCCCTGGGGAGTTCTTCACCAATGGTGCCGCGGAGCGTTGCACTCCGACCGGGGCCGCTGCCGGCGCGGCCGGGGCACTGACGGTGGATGCGACACGATGGATCAACTCCGCTGCCGGCGCGGCCACCTGAGCCTCGACCTGCCGCGCCATCAACTCGTGCGCCTGCCCCGCTGCCGACGACTCATCCGGCATCCGGGCCATCCCACCCTGCTGCTGCACGACATGCGTGAGCTCGTGGGCGAGCAACTCCTGGCCCCGCCGACTGTGCAGCGGGATGTCCGACGAGAGGTAGATCTCACCGTCTCGGGTGAAGGCCTCAGCGTTCATCGCATCGCTCTGCTGGGCCGCCTGCATGCCCTCATGGACGCGAACCGTTGCTGGCGCGTTCCCGACGGTTCCCCGAAGCACCTGCTGGATGGCGGGGGGGACGGGCACCGTCCGGGGGCCGGCTGCGGGAAGGGCCGGCACGCTCGTCGACGCCAACCCGCGGGGGGGCGGGGCTGGTCGGGCCGCCGCAGCCGGTCGGGCCGGGTTGGGCGAGGACGCATCCCGTTCCCGGCGTTGGACACCGGTGCGCCCCATCGGCACCATGGGCTCCCGCTTACCGAGCATCGGTCGCACCTGACGCGCAGGGGCCGAGGGGGGTTGCGTACCGTGAATCTGCGAGGGCACCGCCACGCTTGACACGGTTCCCCGAGCGGCCTGCGCAGGGGTGCTCGGCGCCGACGGGGTGGCCACAACCGCGGGAGTACTTGCGATCGGGGGTACTGATGGTGCCTGGGGTTCGGCGAGCTGGCGGTCCGGCGGTCGCGCCTTGCCTCGCTTGGGCTTGTCGGCGGCTGGAGCCACCGGTGGTTGGCTGCCACGTACCCGCGCCTGACCCTTCAGGCTTGCCAGAACCGCATCATCGGGCGGCTGCGGGATATCCGACTCAGCCACATCCGAGGGCAGCACCGGGGAGTCCTCCTCCTGCGCGGCCTCGATCTGTGGTGCCGGACCGCGGCGGCGGACGACTGGCTCCGCATTCGAGCCCAGTTGCGACAGTCGCTTGACGTCTGCCAGGGGTGCGGGCGCGGCAGTTCTCCGAAGGGATGGACCGGTCGGTTCCAGGGACACCGCCTGTCGCACCTCCGAGACGGACGGCAAGACGGCTACCGGTCGCGGCGACACCGGTGGCTTGGCCACCACCGGTGCGGTGCGCAACTGACGAGGGGGGATGATCGGCGGCAGTTGGCCGAGTTGCTCCTGCACCGGCTCGTCGGGGAACTCTTCCCACTCGTCGTGTTCCGCGATGCGGTGCACCAGATCCTTGCGCGGGGCGCGGCGCGGCCCTCGGATCCGGCGAACGCGCCCCGCCACCCGGCCGAAGCGATCCGGGTCGACTCCGTGCACCAGGGCACCCTCGGTCACACTCGCCGGACGCCGGGTGACCAGGTAGTCACCCGGGGCTTGTTGCAGGCGAGTGACATCGAATTTCATCGATCTCAGTGGCGGCAGGAGCATGAAGTCCCCGCGTTGCTCCCCCAGTGGCAACGCGGACTCGACCAGCGGTTCAGCCGCCTGCACTCCGTCCATTGCCAGGAGGCGATCGATGACACTCATGTTCGACCCTCCACTCCGGCTTGATTGAACTTCGACACCAGGGACGCCATCTTCCTGCGGACATCATGCGTCAAGTCCAGCAAGTCCTCCAAGGACCAGTGCAGGTAGTAGGCCAGAAACGCGACTTCCTCCCAGAGGCGGTCGGCTCCGACCGTCACGATTCCCCCGGAGCACCACCGCCCACATCCACCATGAAGTGGGTCGAACAACTCGGGCACGACACCTCCGCCATGGTGCTGCCCTCGGTGTTGATCCTTCGATAGAGGTCCTGCAGGAATGCCAGGTCAGTGGCCCACAGACCCCCGATCACCTGATCGTCGACCCGCGGCAGGGTGCCGAGCCTGGTCACCACCCGACCCAGCAGTAGCAAGGTCAGAAATGCCTCGTGCTCCTTGACCTTCGGGTCCAGCAGGGGCAGCAGTTCATCCCGGGCAGTGGCCAACCGCATGGTGCCCTCACGATGCACGACCCCGTCCGCGTCCACGTACCCGCGGGGCAGGACGAACTCGAAGGTGGTCTGCATCGTCGACATGTGCTGGTTCCCGGCGCCTAGCCGACCGTCATCTCGGTGAAGGTCATGCTCAGGGTGTAGGTCATCGAGCCGACCTCGCCGGCCTTCACGGCTCCGTAGGACAGGGAGTTGACCAGCACGTCGGTGAACTCGATGGTCTGCACCGGCGTGCCCATCCCGTCCTTGTAGACCAGGGACGCCGTCTTGCGGGCACCCTTGAAGTCACCGCTGCGACCCTGCAGGAACCATGAGGTGACCGCCGGATCGCCGTTGGCCAGGCAGGTCACCTGCAACTGACCGGACTGGCGCGGACCGAGCATCTGGGTGATCACGAGCATCCCGCCCGGGGCCATCGACTTGGTCTCGATGGTCTGGACCCCCTGGCTGATGTTGTTGATCTCGACCACGTTCGGGATCACCTGGCCGTCGATGGTGAACTCGAAGGAGTCGATCTTGAGTGATTCGCCATTGCCGAGTGGCATGTTGACCTTCCAATCTGATGCTGTGACTGACGCTGTGACTGCCGATGTGTAGGTGGACGTGCCTGGTGAGCCGGGGCGGGCAAGGCAGCGCCGCCCCGGCCGGTACTACTCGACGATCGAGGTGCCCCCGGAGAACTGGGACAGTCGGAAGATCACGAACTCCGCGGGCTTCACCGGAGCAACGCCGATCTCGACGATGACCATGCCGAGGTCGATCGTCTCGGCCGTGTTGTTCTCGCCGTCGCACTTCACGAAGAAGGCCTGCTGGGGGGACGAGCCGAACAGTGCCCCGGAACGCCATTCGTTGACCAGGAATGCGCCGATGGTTCGACGGATCCGGCCCCACAGGCGCTCGTCGTTCGGCTCGAACACGCACCACTGCGTCCCCTGAAGGATGGACTCCTCCAGGTAGTTGAAGTAGCGGCGGACGTTGACATAGCGCCATTCGGCATCACTGGACAGGGTGCGTCCGCCCCAGACCCTGATCCCGCGCCCAGGGAATGCCTTGATGGAGTTCACGCCCTGGGGATTGAGCATGTCCATCTCACCGCGCGAGACGGCGTACTCCAGCCCCACGGCCCCGAGGACGATCTCGTTGGCCGGCGCCTTGAAGACTCCACGGGTGTCGTCGTTACGACTCCAGATGCCGGCGAGGTGCCCGCTGGGCGGGAACGAGGCGTTCTTGCCGGTGGTCGGATCGAAGACCTGGATCCACGGCCAGTACATGACGGCGAACTTGGAGTCGAATCCGGTGGTGTTCATCCGCCAGTCCGAGACCTGCTGGGCGTTCAATCCGTGCGGGGTGTCCAGGATCACCATCCGGTTGCCCATCAACTCGCAGTGGGTGAGCATCCCGGTCTGGATCGCCTTCACCTCGTCCAACGTGATGACCCCCATCGCGTGGGCATTGACCACGTCGGGGGCGAGGATCATGGTGATGTCCTCCTGGGTCTCGAAGCCACTGAAGCCCGTTCGCTTGGCGGAATCCCCGATGACCTCAGCCGGTTGGACCTCGACCGCTCCACCGGCCGGCTTCGAGGCCAGGGCGATCGTGCCCTCGGCCAATCCCGAGGCCACCAGGTCGCCGGGTGCGTCCAGGGCCTCGATCTTCACCACCTTGGATCGCGAGTTGACCTGGGTGACGACGTTGTTGCGTCCCTTCGACAGGGTGCCGGTGAAGGTCTCGCTGACATCGCCACCGACCTTGATGTCGATCCGGTAGGACGCCTCGCTGCTGCCCTCCTCCGGGGCCACGGCGGTCACCTCGACCGAGACCTCGCCCGCACCAGCGTCGATGGCCTGCACCTCGAAGGCGGGCACATTGCGATCAGCCTTCACCCCGAGCAGGGCCTTGGGTGTCTCGCCGTTCCCAGCCGAGGCAGGCACGCGGATCACATAGGCGCGGCCACCACCGTTGTTGAAGAAACCGTAGACGGACTTGCCGAGGGCGTACTGCTCGACCATGTCGCCGAAGGTGCTGGTGAACTGGGTCCAGTTCGTCACCAGGACCGGCTCGTGGTACGGCCCCTTCTCGGCGAATCCCAGGAAGCCGGCAACGGCCGTACCGACGCCGGCAATGGGCCGGGTGGCGGCCGGGACTTCTTCGATGTAGACGCCCGGGGACAGGTAACTTGGCATGAAGGCTCCCGAAGGTAGAGGTGAGGCGAAGATACCTCACCCTGAAATGGGGTCAAGCGCCCTTCAGTGAATTTGCTGCGAACGAGCGGCAGGTGGGCCCACCTGCCGCATATTTGGCGGGCCCACCTGCCGCATATACTGAGCGGGTGGCCAATCCCTTGGTGACCGGCAGCATGCTCAAGTGCAGTTTCGGGATCGCGCCGTCGGTGTTGAACGTCCTGCCGATCAACCGGGTCCTGTCGTCGTCGCTGCCGGTGGCGAACATCCTGGACACCAAGCCGTTCGTGAACATCCTGCCCTTCGGCATGTGCTCGTCCCTGGCCAATCCGGCCGTTACCGCAGCCACCTCGGCTGCCCTCGGGGTCCTCACCCCGATGCCCTGCACCCCGGTGACCGCAACCCCCTGGGTGTCCCCCTCCCGAACCCTCGTCGGTGGCTCGCCCATCGCCACCACCTCGGCGAAGTGCTTCTGCACCTTCGGTGGGGCGATCAGCGTGGTGTCGACCCCCGCCATGCGCGTGAAGGCCAAGTAGCCGTGATCAACCTGATCGACGAGGCCCTGCGCAACCTCCTGTCGAAGAAGACGTACTCCAAGGACAAGGTTCGGGTCGACCTGGACCCGCCGACCAAGGATTGGGCGTCCCGGCGAACCGGACCGGTGCTCAACCTGTTCCTGAACGACGTCCGTGAGGACACCACCCAGCGATCCGCGAGCCTGGTCGATGTCCGTGACGAGACCGGTATGGTGATCGGTCGTCGTCCGCTCGAGCGCACCTTCATGTTCACCTACGCCCTGTCGGCTTGGACCTCCAGGCCCGAGGACGATCACGAGCTCCTCGGTGCGGCGATGATGGCCCTGTTGCGCTACACCAATCTGCCGGCCGAGCTCTGCACCGGCCCGCTTGCCGATCTGGCACGTAGCGGTCGCCCGGCTGCCTTGAAGGTCGGTGGTCTGCTCTACTCCGATCGGCTGGCCACCGACCTGTGGACCTCGATCGGTGGCGAGTACCGACCGATCCTGGCGGTGAGCGTGTCCACCACCATGCCGGTCGGCACCACCCAGGAGGTCGGCCCACCCCAGACCGTTCCGCCCAAGTTCTTCTTCACCGACACGGTCAGCCAGAGCACCGAACTCATCCGAGGCCCGGATCCCCTCGAACGCGAACTGGAGCCGGGAGAGGTTCGGCGACTGCGTAAGCGCCAGCGGCTGGAGCGGGAAGAGGTCGACTCCTGATGGCCGTTCACCGGATGGCTGCGGGGGACGAGCCGGTGGACGAATCCGTGCGCTGGAGCAGCGCACTCGATCTACTCGCCCAGCGCGTTGCTGACCTCGTCCAGGCTGATCGTTCGGCCGACGATGTCGCCGATCACCAGCGCGGCCGGGTGTTCCCGACGGCGATGATCCTGCGCCAGACACAAGCCGGAGCACCTGCGCCAGTCGCGGGTGTGATCCCCTGGCAAGCCCTGCCAGAACTCCTGACTGACCTCGCCGACAACCTCCCCCTCGATGCGACCGACCTGGCGATCCTGCTCATCGCCAGCGCCCCGGCCCTGGACCCGCGCTTCGAGCACTTCTACGTGGTCCTGAACAACGACGTCGACGCGCGCGGCCCCCTGGTGAGCACCGTGCTTCGACTCGCCGGGCTCTCGCCCCTCGATGCCGAGGCCCGCCAGCGGCTGCGCAGTGACGGCCCGCTGCAGATGCTCGGCCTGGTCGACGTCGGGCCGTCCGGCCGGTCGCTGCTCTCGCAGGTGGTCACGGTGCCGGAGCGGGTCATCGCGCATCTGCTCGGCAACGACATGCCCGACCCCCTCCTCACCCGGGCCCTGGCGGAGCTGCCGGATGAGCCCCTGCCCGCCGACGTGCTGCCGGACATCGAGGCGCCGAATGAGCCGCCGGTGATCCTGCGGGCCCGCGCCGGCACCGCGGCCATCGACCAGGCCCGGCGGCTCGCGGTGGCGGAGTCCGGCGGCGATCCGCTCGTCATCGACCTGGCGAAGATCGACCTCGGCGAGCGTCCTGACACGGCCTCGGAGGTCTACATCTCCTTCATGCGCAGCTGCCTGCGCGAGAGCGCGCTCAGCATGCGCATCATCGTCGTCGACGCCCGGCGCAGCGGCCCGGACGCACCCGTCCAGGAGATGCTTGCGGAGTTCGACCACGTGGGCGCTCCGGTGATCCTCCTCGTCGATGCGCGCCGCACGCTCGGGCCCTGGGAGCGCCGGGTCGTCACCCTGCCGCTGCCATCCGTTGCCCTGCGTCGGCAGTGGTGGGCGCTCCTCGCCCCCGAGGCCGATGACTCCCTGGCGAGCACCGCCACGCACCTGGACCCGCAGGACATCCGCGATGCCGCGAGCGGCAGCGAGTCAGCGGCGCTCTCGCGCGTCACCGGCCAGACCAGGCGCTCGCGGGTCCAGACGGTGAAGCCGGCGCTGCGCCTTGCGGACGTCATCCTCGATGAGCGCCCGGCCCGAATGCTGCAGTCGCTGTGCGACCGGGTCCGCTACCGCTCCACGGTGCTCGACGAGTGGGGCATGCGCCCGGGCGGCGCCCGGGGCCGCGGGGTCACCGCGCTGTTCGCCGGGCCAGCCGGCACCGGCAAGACGATGAGCGGGGAGGCCCTGGCCGGTGAGCTCGGCGTGCCGCTGTTCGTCGTCGACCTCGCCAGTGTCGTCGACAAGTACATCGGCGAGACCGAGAAGAACCTCGAGGACGTCTTCCGCACGGTCGAGAACGAGGACGGCGTCCTGCTCTTCGATGAGGCCGACGCCCTGTTCGGCAAGCGCTCCGATGTCTCCGACGCCCGAGACCGCTACGCGAACATCGAGGTCGCGTACCTCCTGCAGCGGATCGAGGCCTTCGATGGCCTGGCCATTCTCACCACGAACCTGCGGGCGAATCTCGATGACGCCTTCCAGCGGCGCCTCGACATGATCGTCGACTTCCCCGAACCCGAGCCCGATGCCCGAAAGGCCATCTGGGCCGCGGCCCTCGGCCCCTTCTCCGGCACCCTCACCGACGACGACTGCGCGGCCTTGGCCACCCTCGACATCACCGGCGGCTACATCCGCGCCGCCATGGTCTCCGCGGCCTACATCGCCGCCGCGCAGGGCGAGACCCTGCAGCGCACGCATGTGCTGGAGGGCGTGCGCGAGGAGTGGCGGAAGGCTGGTCGGCTAAACTTCCCTGAGAACGCCTTCACCGGATGGAGTCTCCCATGACGGCCCAGTACGACGACGTCCTGCAGGAGAAGCTGGAAAAGTACCGAAAGCAGTTCCCAGGCAAACAGAACAAGAACGGTGTCGAGATGCTCGCCCGGAGCAGTGCGGATCGGCACTTCAGAGAGTCCGGGGACGCGAATTACCGTCGCACTTCACCGCTCCAAGACGCGTCTGACGGTAACGGAGGGCTGGCCGGCCACGACAGCATCGACAGCGAGCCCCAGCTCGCCCAGGCACCGGGGCCCGGCGCGCAGGGTGGTGGAGGTGGGCTCAGCGACACCGACTACCTCAAGCAGATGTTCGCACCCGCAGGAGGACTCGAGGACGACTCCGCCGCGGAGGCCGACGATGCGGGGAGTGAGCAGGCCGCGGGTACGGCGGGTGCGAAGAAGCTTGGCTGGGGCTCGCGGCTGTGGAACGGCCTCAAGGGCCTCGGCGGCATCGTCAAGAACCTCAGTGGCTACAACCTCATCCGGCACGGCCTCTTCGGCGCCAACTTCCGTCGCGGCAAGGTGAACAAGAACTTCAAGAAGGCGACCGCCCTTGCGGGTCAGATCCAGGCTGCCGCACCGGGATCCGACGAGCGGCGTGCACTGGAGAATCAGTACGCCAAAGTCGATCAGAAACTCTACACCAACCGGGCCAAGCTCGGCCTGAATCGCCAGTACTACACCGGTCGCATGATGGCCAGGGAGTTCACCCGGCTCGGCCGGGGCACGGATCTGAAGATGACAGAGGACAGCCCCGGGTTCCGGCACTTCATGACCGGTGGCATCGAGGGTGGGCGCGATCCAGTCAGGGCCGCGCAACGCAGGGCTCCGTCCATCGACGAGGAGTCCGAGGCCCAGGTTCCTGCCCGACGCGAGCCAGCGCCTCAGTCACGTGCCGAGCCACAGGACAAGCCCCGGGCGAAGCCGCAGCTGGCGAACGAGGACCTCGATGTCATCAGGGCGCAGCAGGGACACGATGACGATGACCTCGACTACGACGAGTACGGGAACCCGGTCTACGAGTGAAGGCACCGTGAGCGATCCCCTCCTGGAGCAGCAGCCACTCCTTCGCCCAGCCTCCGGCCAGTCGGATGCCGGCGCCTTCATGCGCAACTCGGTGGCACAGTCCGAGGATGCGGTCAGTTCGCGCTCATCGATCCCGGGTTCACCGGGACCTGCGTTCCCCGCCGATCGTCCGCGGACGAAAGCGGGCTTCTCCACCTACATGGGTCAGCGCGCCGAGGGCGCCGATCGCACCCGACTGCAGGAGCTCCGCAAGAAGCACGGATAGTCGTGGTTCCGCAGCAAGAACTCCGCGGGGGGCCGCGAGTACCGCGATGCCCTCACCGCGAGCAAGTGGCGATACCTCGGTGGCTCGAACCTCATAGAGAAGATGGGGAAAGCGCGATCAGATCGGAGTGTGGCCCGGGCTTACCGGGGCGGCAAGGAGGCGTTGAAGGCCGGTGCCGGGTGGAAGCGATTCATCCCCTTCACCCGCGCGCGCAGCGACTACAAGTCGGCGCTCAAGAGCTACCGAACCGGACAGGGGCTGCAGAGTGTGACCGCATTGAACCCGTACGACCGGCTCATGGGCACGAGCGCGGCCCAGCGCGTCCGCGACCGGGTCATGGGCAGACCGAGGAACCTTCCCGAATCACGCCCGGATGCGGATCTGCTCGAGGTGAAGGGGCTGCTCGGGGCGGGTGGTGGCGGGCAGCAGAGCCCGCTCGTCGACCCCGGCGGCGACGCGATCGGCGAGGAGAAGCCCCAGGTCATGCCCACGCAGGGCTCCGACAATGACGATGACGTCGGCCAGTTCGACGGGAAGGCAGACTCCCTGCTCAAGGACGACGATGACCTGCAGTCACAGGCTGAGAGCGAGTTCGATGAGGAGATGTATGGGCGCTTCGACCAGGAGCTCGCTGCCGGTGATCAGGATGGTTCAGGGATGGGTGGTCCAGGGGGGTTCCCGGCGTTCGATTAGTTCCTCAAGGATCACATGGCCGCGATCCAGCAGGACGGCTCACGATGAGTTCACGCGGTTCAGGGGATCGTCCTCGTAGGCCTCGTTGGGATCCCAGTGCGACAGGGTTCGCTCGCTGTCAGAGGGCATCGGACGGCCATTGAGCCCTTCCGCGCCGGGCATGAAGTCCGGGTACTTATTGCGCAGATCGGCCTCGTGGCAGCCGGGACCACCGTCCTCGGCATTCTGATCGAAGTTGCGGAACACCTGCGTGACGGCCGGCGGGATGTACTCCGGGAAGTCGCTGCTCGGCTGGCCGGGGGCCGCCGGGATGCCGACGATGACACCCTCCTTCGCATAGGGGGCGCGGCTCTCCGCTCCCGCGTTCTGCAACGCAGGGTGCGGTGAGAGCTTGAGCATCATCATGAGGTTGCGCGTGCGCTCCCCGGCCGCGGCGATGCTGCTGCGAGATCGCATCGGCTTCGGCGAGGTTCGACTCCCAGATCTCCTGGCTCCCTGGACTCATCTGCAGTGCCGGGTTCGTTGCGAGGTCAGGGTCGTCATTCCACACGCGAGGCTCGCGCTCACCATCTCGGAGGCGGCACGCGACGGCGGCTCGGGATCACCCTCCTGCCACAGGTCTAGGGTTTGGCGGCCCTGCACCCCGGGAGCCGGCTGCTCAGCCGCTTCCGGGGCCCTCATCGGGCCTGGCGCAGCGACCGGTAGATGCCGAGCTCGCCACGCCTGATTTGCGGGTCATGGACCCCGGCATCCATGGCATTGGCGCGTGTACCGCCGAGAGTGTTCGCTGGGCCCGCGCTGCGCAGGTGGTTGTTCGTCCGCGTCGCACGGCGCACATTCTTGTGAATGACCACGTTCTCCTCGGCCTGCTGCGCTGCGGCTCAGCCCTGCTTCGCGGCGATCTTGCGGAAGACCGGTCGCGGCAGATTTCGCATCACGCCCATGACGAGCATGAGGGGGCCGGGCGCGTAGACGGTTTCCTTGCCCTTGCGAAGGGCGGCCACTACCACCTTCGCGACATCCTGCGGGTCCGAGGTCATCGGTGCCTCCGGCAGTCCGGCACTCATCCGGGTGCGCACCATCCCGGGGCGGACCACCAGCACATGCGCACCCGAGCCATGGAGCGCATCCCCCAGGCCCTGGGCGAAGGCGTCGAGCCCGGCCTTGGTCGAGCCGTAGACGAAGTTGCTGCGACGCGCGCGATCACCGGCCACCGAGGAGAACACCACCAGGGAGCCGTGCCCCTGTCGCTTCAGTCGGGCCGCGACGCGCAGGCCGACGCTGATCGCACCCGTGTAGTTCGTGGTCGCGATGTCGACGGCAAGATCCGGATTGGCCTCGAGTTCGTCCTGGTTGCCCAGAACCCCGAAGGCGAGGATGACCAGATCGATGTCACCGGCATCGAAGACCTCGTCCACGAAGGCAGCATGGGTGCCGGTCGCTGCGGCATCGAAGTCGACCGCGACCACCCCGTGGATCCCCGCTGACGTCAGATCCGCAACCGCTGCGTCACGATTCGCCGAAGGACGGCCGGCCAGGACCACTCGACGCAGTCGGCTCGTTGGCAATGCCCGGACGGTGGCCAGCGCGATCTCACTGGTGCCGCCGAGGACGAGCACTGACTGCGGAGCACCGATGGCGTCCTTCATAGCGAGAGCCTCCTTGCCAGGTCTGAGGTGAAAACACCGCGCGGGTCCATCCGTTCCCGTACTGCCTGCCATTGGGGCAGCCGCGGATAGGTACGAGCCATCATCTCCGGCGACTGGCGTGAGTCCTTCGCCAGGTAGAGCCGGCCTCCGGCATCGGCGACCAGTTCGTCGAGTCGATCCAATGCCGCCCCCAGGCCCGGGATTCGAGCCGGGACATCGGCGGCCAGGGTCCAGCCTGGCTGCGGGAAGGACAGGGGTGCCGGG
>Ga0172376_10003730_pt1 | contig 17842 bp, 14 predicted proteins | sample Lak35m_FD_121114 | JGI IMG/M metagenome (GOLD analysis project Ga0172376, IMG submission 121114) | Freshwater microbial communities from Kabuno Bay, South-Kivu, Congo - kab_092012_35m | ecosystem: Environmental > Aquatic > Freshwater > Lake | place: Democratic Republic of the Congo: South-Kivu... | reverse complement strand
TGTAGGGCCCCGCTCCGCCGGGGCCAAACGTTTGATCGTCAATTCATCGGGAATTCCAGCTTCTGTAGGGCCCCGCTCCGCCGGGGCCAAACGTTTGATCGTCAATTCATCGGGAATTCCAGCCTCTGTAGGGCCCCGCTCCGCCGGGGCCAAAAAAACACCGCATCCTTTTCCTTCAAATGCGGTTTAATCCTTATGGCCAAGCCACCCAGGATCGACTGTTGGTTGCCTCTCGAAACGCCGGAATTCTATCTGCTGACCCTTTGCCAAAACCAACGGCGCCCTCTTTTGGCCAACACGAACTTTGCCTCCGTCTTGGGCATGGTCCTACGAATGACAGACCAATGGGTTCATGAGGCCTGGGTCATCATGCCGGATCATGTTCACGTGTTGGCCGGCCCCAAAAGGCGCAGCTATCGGGTATCAGACTGGTCCCACTTTGTGAAAGCCATGTCTCGACGGCTTTGTCCCAAAATCGGCCAATGGCAACCCGGGGTATTCGATCATCTGCTTCGCTCTGGAGATTCGGCACAAGCACGTTGGGATTATCTTAAAAACAATCCTGTGCGTGCAGGTCTGGTCAAAAACTGGTGGGAATGGCCTTACTTTGGCGGAAACTTGAAAAAACAGGCTCTTTTGGTCGCGGCGGAGCGCGACCCTACAGTGCCATCCATAACGGGAACCTCTTTAGGGCCCCAACCCGCCACGGCCGAATGGAAGATCGTCCATTCACCAGAAATTCCAGCTTCTGTAGGGCCCCGCTCCGACGGGGCCGAACGGATGTTCGCCGAATCATCCGGAATGAAATCTTTATGAAATCCAAAAAACAAAAGGTAGAAACACTGCGGTGGCGAAAAGGCCGGTTGGAGATGATCGACCAGCGTATCCTGCCGGCTCGTTTCCGCTATCTGTCCTATCGCGATGCCCGGGGGGTTGCCGAGGGTATTCGCAGCATGGTGGTCCGGGGAGCACCGGCCATCGGCGTGGCGGCCGCGTACGGGGTGGCTCTGGAGGCGCTTCGATTGGCCCGAAGAACCAGAAATCTCAAAAAGTTTGGTGAGGGCATTAAAAGGGGAATCCGGCTTTTGGCCAAAAGCCGTCCGACCGCCGTGAATCTTTTTTGGGCCTTGGCCCGGATGGAGAAAGTTTGCAAAAGCCAAAGATATCAAGAGCCCGCGCTTCTCGCCCACCGACTGCTGGCCGAGGCCCGCGAGATTCATGCCGAGGATATCCGGGTCAATCAATCCATGGGACGCCACGGAGCAAGATTGTTGAAGACTGGGATGCGGGTTCTGACCCACTGCAACGCCGGCGCCTTGGCGACGGCCGGGCACGGCACCGCCTTGGGGGTGATCCGGTCGGCGGTGGCCCAAGGAAAAAAAATCCATGTGGTGGCGGACGAGACGCGCCCCTTTTTGCAGGGGGCGCGGTTGACCGCCTGGGAAATGGTGCAGGAGGGAATTCCAGTGACTTTGATCACGGATAACATGGCAGGGCATCTCATGGCTCAGGGAAAGATTGATGCGGTGATCGTCGGCACTGATCGGGTGGCCGCCAACGGGGACGTGGCGAACAAGATCGGGACCTACATGGTGGCGGTTTTGGCCAAGAGGCACGGAATTCCCTTCTACGTGGCCTGCCCTCTTTCCACGGTCGACCCTAAAACTTCTCGAGGCTCTCGGATTCCCATCGAGCAGCGCCACCCGACGGAAGTCACCGGCTATGGAGGGGTTCGGTGGGCTGCGGAAGGGGCACGGGTGGAAAATCCAGCTTTTGACATCACTCCGGCGGAGTTGGTCACCGGTTGGATCACGGAGGAGGGCGTTTTTTCGCGGGCCTTCGCGTTAAAACGGGCCATCCCCCGGTGATTTTCGGCCGTGCGGCAGATATAAGTATCGTCGTACCCGGATTTTCAGTCTTTCCGCACTCCATGCGGGAGTCATGGGCCGTTCTACTGAAGGACTTGGGAGTGCCTTATCGCTGGATTGTTCACCGGGAGGGAGAGCCGGGAAAAACGGCCAAAAAGATCGGCCCGCAGGGTTTGGTCATTCTCCTAAACGATCATCATTTGGCGGATCTTTCCGGGCATCTTCGTCAGACGAATCGATACGGGCGTGGCCGGGACGAAAGGATTTGGTTGGGTCTTTCCACAGAAAGAATCGTGGGTTCCCCCTTTCCTGCGAGTGAGGAAAAAACCCGGTGGGCCGCCGGCCTTTGTCATTTGGTAGCCCATTTTGATCCTTTCGGAGGCGACCTGATCCGGCAGGAGGGTGCGGTGCCTCTTTTCATTCACCAGTACGTCGACGGCCTCACCTTCCGGTCCCGAAAAAAATTCGAGGAAAAAATCCCAAAGGTGTTTTGGGTCGGTAAGCTTCCCTCTGGAAAAACCGTTGGAGAGTACGACCGTCGAGCCCGACTTTGGGAAGCGGTCCGCGGCCTCCAGGGGTTTTCCTGGCGGGAGGCCTGCCGGCCCGACCTTTCGATCGCCAAAGTTGTCCTGGAACGGGATGGATATCAGGCCCTTTTGAATCTGCCGTCGAATTGTCCCGGTTATACGGCCACTTTCTTTGAGCACCTCGCCATGGGGGCGGTGGTGCTGCAATATCAAACCGGCACGCCGTTGCCCCAAGGCTTGCAAACCGGCCGACATTTCCTTGAGTATGATCCGGAACAGCCCGGCCGATTGACTGATTTAGTGGCAGGAGTGTCTGCCGATCCCTCCCGGTTCAGGGCGATGGCGTTGGAGGGGCGCGAGGTTTGCCTGAACACGCACACCTTGCGCCACCGGGTTTCCGAAATCGGGGAAGCTCTCTTCCGACGGTTGGGGACTGACGGATTTCCCTCGGCGGACTCCGCCGCAGGGCAGGCCGTGAAAAATCTTCTGCAACAACTGGCGCGGCGGGGAAGAAGCGGTGGCTGAAGCGTTCTTGACCATGGTCATGATTCGTTTCCGAAAAAACCTCCCGGTAAAACTCTGTCTGGCGATGGGGTCCCTGCTTCTGGGGTTGGTTTTGGTGGAGGTGGGGCTCCGGTTGGCAGCCAAGTTGGGACCCCGTCCCAGTTTGGCGGAAGACCCTGTTTTGGGCTGGGACTCCGTGCCAGCGGAACATCCCGTCGGCGAGGAAAAGGCGGCATCGCCGGTGCTTTTTCTCGGTGATTCCTTTACCCAGAACAATGACTGGCCGGCTCAAGTCAGCCGGATTTGCGGGCGGCGGGGGATTAACGCGGGGGCCAGCGGCTTCGGCACCTACCAGCAATGTTTGAAACTGCAGCGTTGTTTGTTGCAACATAAGCCGGTAGCCGTGGTTTTGCAGTTTTACGCTTGGAACGACCTCCGCGACAACTGGGCCTGGCCCGCCCTGGGCTACAACCCGGAGATGTTGGCCCGGCCTTACTTGTCCCCGGAAGGTAGAGAATTTTGGCCCGATTATCCATGGAAGTGGCTGGATGAGTTCAAGATCACATCGTATTTCGGAAAAAGAAGCCTGGTCAGAGCCTGGCAAAAAGCCGACCGAGTCATGCGGTCCGAGGGGATCGACCTCGTCGCCACCCGACGGCAAACCTTGGTGGCGGGTTTATGCGCCGACGAGGCTTGGCAACCCTTCTATCGCCCAGACCAGCAGGGCGGGGCGTATGTCCGGGAGGCGTGGCAAGTCACCGAAGCATGCTTTCTGGAAATTCAAAAAGTTTGTCGTGGGCGGCAAATCTTTCTTTTGGTGCTGGCCCTGGATGCACCATTTACCGTGGATGAGGAAAAGTGGGCGCACATCTGCACCCAATTCCCTTTGGATCGGGATCTTCCCATGCGGAGGCTCAAGGAAATGTTGGATCGGCTTCAAATTTCAGCGGTCTTCCCCCAGGAAAAACTAAGAAGTTGGTCTGCTTCCACCATGCGGCCCGCTTATGACGGGGATGCGGAAAGCCTGATCGGACATCTTACCCCCGGGGCCCAGGAAATCGTGGCCCGGGAGGTTTCCGCCAGGCTCGTAGGCCTGCTTCCCCCCACCCTTTAAGAATCGCCCCATGCTTATTTTCGCACGGTGGGGACTTTCCCTCGGAACCTTCCTGCTGATGCTGGCTTTGCTGGAGGGAATCCTGCGTCTGACGAAGGAACCGCCCTGGCAGCCGGATTTGGTCCCGTTCCGGGTGGAGCCCGGGGGCCAACTCTACGAGGACGATCCGGAGTTGGGATACCGGCTGAAGCCCGGGCGTTTCACCGTTTTCATGGCAGATGGATTTCCCGTTGAAACGACCCACTGGTCCAGCCCGGAGCGGGCGACCGCCAAGGCCCAGTCGCCGGGCGAGCGACCGGAGATCTGGATCCTCGGCTGCTCCTACACCTACGGGTGGTCGGTGCCGGATCGGGAGACGTTCCCATGGCTGGCCCAGGAGGCACTCCCCGAAATGCGGATCCGAAACCTAGGGGTGCCCGGCTACGGAGATTTGCAGGCATGGTTGAGGATGCGGGAGGATCTGGCAGGGCGGAAAAGGCCGGATACCGTGGTGCTGGTTTACGCCTGCTTCCATGACGAAAGAAACGCCGGCCTGCGGCGCTGGCAAAAAAGCCTGATTCGGCCGCGAGACGGAGGACTCGGCCCGCAGGCCCAGCCCAGGGCGCGGCTGGACCGGGAAGGGAACCTGGTGATCAGTCCCCGGCCGGAAAGCTTCCGGGAATTTCCTGGCATGAGGCGGTGGTCCCTCCCCCATTCCATCGAAAAACGCTGGGCCAAACTCGAGGCCAACGCCGTTCCCTTGGCGGATATTTCCCGCCAGATCATCCGCAGGATGGCGCAGGAGGCGGAGCAGGTGGGGGCTTGGTTCCTGCTGGCGGGGATTGAAAACGATCCCCGGACGCGGGCCATGCTCGATTGGTGGCGGAACCAAGGGGGGCAGGCGGTGAATCTCTCGGTCGACCTGGAGCAACCGGGGATGAGAAACCACCCCCATGACGTGCATCCGGGCCCGCGGGCCCACCGAAAGTACGCTGACAAACTGATTCCAATCCTCAGGGAAAAAAGCTGAAGGCGGATTTTTTCACGATCGTGTACAACGGCCAACCGTGGATCCGAGGGCAGGCGGAGTTCTTCCGAAAGCTGCAAGGAGTCGATTGGCGATGGCACGTGGTGGAGGGGTTGGCGGAGCATGTGAGGGACACGGCATGGTGCCGGGAAGCGGGCGGGAGCATTTCGAAATTCGAAATTCGAAATTCGAATTTGAGTACGGATGGGACGAGTGAGTTTTTGGATGAATTGAAAAAAGAGTTCGGGGATCGGGTTTTCGTTTATCGGCCGCCAGGGGCGGAGCCATGGCCAGGCAAAAAGGCCATGATCGATTCGTTTTTGCCCCGATTGGAAAATGACTGTCTCCTCTGGCAGTTGGATGTGGATGAGCTCTGGCGGCCACAACAGGTGGTCGAAATCACTGCGGAGTTTGTCCGAAAGCCGGATCTGACGTCGGCTTGGTTTGACTGTGACTACTTCTTTGGGTGGGACCGTTGCTCCTCCCAGCCGGGGGTATTTGGAAACTTTCGGGAGTTCGAATGGCTGAGGGTCTGGCGTTATCGGGATGGAGATCAGTGGGAGAGCCATGAGCCGCCGGCTTTGGTGCGGGAGGTGGAAGGTGGGAGGCGGGAGGACGTTGGTCGGATTCGTCCCATGAAACAGGAAGCAACCCGGGCGAAGGGGTGGAAGTTTCAGCATTACGCGATGACGGATCGGGCCCAGATGGAGTTTAAGGAAATTTATTATGGTTACCGGGGGCTAACGGCAGGGCTGGATCGACTGGAACAGGCGGGGCGCTCTGAGCCGCTGGTCCGAAGGCTGTTTTCCCATATCCGGGACAAGGAGATCGGCACAGCCCGGACCCCCCGAAACTTTTGGAAAAGAGTCACCGAACCGCTCCAGCCAGGTGCACGGGCACGGGACGCGCGCATTACGGGCGTGGTTCCCATCGCCCAAGCTGACATCCGGGGCGGGGTTAGATTCACCTTGGATCAGCCCCAAACAGGACAACCGGCCTCGATTCTGATCCTTCGGGCCGACCGGATCGGGGATCAGATCCTTTTTCTTCCTTTCCTTGCCAGCCTACGGAGACAACTGCACTTTACCCAGATCCATCTGGCCGTGCCGGAGGATGTGGCCCCGATTTACCGCCTCTGGGGGGAGGTGGACCGCCTGCATACTTTTCGGCGGGAGGAGGGACACTGGAGCGCAGGCTACCGGCGGAGCATCCTAAAAAGTCTTCCGGCCAATTTTGATTGGGTGATTTTGCCTGCCTTCAATGGGGAAAAACTAAGCTACAAACTGGCGGCGGGGGTTCGGGCGAAAAGAAAAGTGGCGTTTGCCGGGGAGTTTCGAGGGTTGAAATCCAGGCACCGCGCAAAATACCAAAAGATTCCTACGGAACAGGTGTCGGTTCCGGACCCGGATCTCCATGAGCTGGAGAAGTATCGGCAACTGCTCCAGCATCTCGGCCTCAAGCCGGAAATAGATAAACCTAGAATTTCGCATGGTAGGGACGACTGTCCCCAGTCGTCCAACCGGCAGCGAACCAGCCCCCGAATCGTGCTGGCGGTGGGCACGGTGAACGCGATCAAGGAATACCCACGCTGGCCGGAGGTCGTTTCTGCTCTGAATATACAAGTCAACCCAGAGTGGGTGTTGATCGGGGGTCAGGGCGAAAAGGTGCCGCCCGAACTGCTGCAAGTACTGTCGTCCAAGACCCGGGATCTCCGCGGGAAAACCTCTTTGGAGGATTTGGCACGAGAGATCGCGGCCGCGGATCTGTTTTTGGGCGTGGACACCGGCCCGGCCCATCTGGCTTTGGCTTTGGGGAAGCCGGCGGTGGTGGTGTTGGGGGGCGGGGACTACGGCCGGTTTTTTCCCTATGGCCAAGCCCGGGTGGTGACGCACCGGATGGACTGTTTCCATTGCCACTGGGAATGCCGGCACGAACGTACCCTCTGCCTGCACGATATCCCTGCGGCCAGGGTTGTGCGGGAAGTGCTGGAGACGGCGGCGGCGTTGCCGTAAGAACCAACATGGAAAACGGTCAAAAACCGGTGTTGCGGTTGGATTTCGCGGACGCCTTAGGGGTTCATAAAAAAAACGACAATTTTCTGCATAATCTGCTCGCCCGTCACTATGAGGTTCACATCGTCGATACCCCGGACGTCCTCATCTTCACCCATTACGGTCACCGCAACCGGCTTTATTCCTGTAAAAAAATCTTCTACTCCCAGGAGCGATACGTTCCGGAATGGAATCAGTGCGACGCGGCGGTCACTTCCGCCTTCTGCGGGCATCCCCATGCCTACTGGTATCCCTACTTCGCGGCTCATCGCAAAGGCGAGGATTTGGTGCGCTCCCCGCAACCGGATTGGGATCGAATTCTGGATGAAAAAAGGGGCTTCTGCTCGTTCTTGCACAAATATGCCGATCGGACTGTGGCCAACCGGACCCGTTTTTTTCACGAGTTGAATCGCAGGAAAAAAGTCGATGCCGGGGGACGGGCCTGCAACAACCTCGGCTTCGAAATTCCCGGAACGGCCGGACGGGCGAAAATGGAGTTCCTTTCCCGTTACCGATTTCATATTGCCTTCGAAAACCGAATGGCCCCCGGGTGGACCACGGAAAAGTTCACCGACCCGTTTGAGGTTTATTCCATCCCCATCTACTGGGGGGACGCCCGGGCCCTAGCATGGTTCAATCCCAAGGCTTTCATCAATGTTGCCGATTTCCGGAATTTCGCCGAATGCTGCGATTACATACTTCATCTGGAAAACGACCGGGAGGCCTACGCCCGGATGCTGAGGGAACCTCCCCTGCGGGAAAACCGGGTGCCCGAGATCTATGATCCCCAGCGGTTGTTGAATTTTCTGGTGAGGGAAATCGAGCGACCGGGAGTTCCGGTGGCCCGCCGGAGGTGGTACTGGCCATGGACGAAATGGCGTCTGGTAAAAAGGGACCGCATCCATGGGGAATAACGCTTCCTTGAACATCGTTTTTTTTCATCAAGGCTTTTCCCCTTACCTGCCGTTCGCCCTGCACCAGGCGCGGGTATCCAATCCGGATGCTCGGATCATCCTGCTCGGCGATGAGGGCAACCGAATGCGCGGACTGGATTACGAACACCGGATTGTTCCGCCAACATCGGTCCGGCGTTCCGAATTCGCCAAAATCTACCGCCATTTTCATCCCGGGAATCTTGAAGACGAGCGGCGCTGCATTGAACGATGGCTGATCTTGGCGGATTTCCTCGAAAGGGAAACCCTTTCCGAGTTTCTCTTTCTGGATAGTGACATGCTTCTTTTTCAGGACATACGGCAGGGGGTGTCCGCTTGGAGGAAATGGGATGCGGCTGGGGCCCCATCTTTTTTCAGTTTCTGCTTCTTTTGTCGGGCCGGCCTAGTGAATCGTTTTGCTGATTGGATCCTTGATCAGTATCGGAACGCGCGGACGATGCGCGAGTGGGCCCTGCGTTTCCAGCGGTATCAAAAACGAAAAGAATACCAGACCGGCGTGATTCACGACATGGAGCTGGCCATCCAGTTTGTCCGGAAGAAAAAAATTCATATCCTGGATGTTTCCAGGATTTCCCGGGATGGCTGGTTGGTGGACACCGGCCGCTGGGGCGGGGCTTATCTGCAGGGACGGGCGGAGACCGATGTCTTGGTTCAGGCAAAGCCCGGGGGTGAGGTGATGGCCCTTGCCAAGAAAAGGCGGCCCATTCATTTCCGGGCCTTGCACGTGCAGGGGTATGATAAGAGCCATATCGCCGGCCTCACAGGGTGGAGCTTGCCAGCCTTAGCCGCGTTTTTTAGGCCCAAATGGAGTCGGAATCTCCGGCTTCTGTATAAATACTTTTGGAACGGGGCCAGATTCCGAAGATATCTTTCCCGTTAGCAACAACCACAACTTACTTTCTCCCCAACTCCCGCTCCAGAAGCCCTGCCAAGGCCAGCCTTCCCGCTGTTCCGAGCCGAATGCTTCCGGAGGCGTCCCCGGCGGGGGCAGGACGGGCATCCTCATCCGGTTGGCCGAGGACATGAGCGTGACGAAGTCCGCAGATTCCTGCCAGCTGCCAATAACACGGATTGAGATAGCGGGGGTTGAAAAACTCCACCAGTAAAGCTCCCGGGGGTGCGAACACCGCGTTGGTTATGGCTCCCCCGTGGGGGCCCACGATCGCCTGCGCCTCCGCGCAGATCCGGCCCTGTTCCTGAACCGTCATGGTTTCCGCATCCACCGCTTCAAAGGAGAAGGATGCCAACAGTTTGAGAACCTCCGTTTCATCCTCCACCCCGCGGGAGCCGGCTTTCGGACGCCGGAAGTAGAGACGGCGGGTGCCGTGTTTTGGATGAGCTCCGAAAAGAGTTTGTAGAAAAGGGGGGATCCACGGGGTAATCCTGCCGGGATTGGTGGGCAGGGAGGGAATCACCAGGGATTCGCACTGGTAATAGGAACCATCCCCGACGAAACGCAAGGTGCCGGCGGGGAAACCAAGCCTTTCCCAGCTCTCTTTCTGGTAGGGGTGCGACGAGCCGTTGACGATCCAGCCTGCCAGACCTGCCTCCCTTAGGCCGGCTCTCCGGATCATTTCGACCCGCGGCAATACCTCGGTCATGTGGTGGTAGTAGGAGTTGCCCCCGGTGACGGCCAAGAGGCCCCAGCGGCCTGCAAGGTGGGTGGGCTTGGGAAAAAGCACCCTCCTCATGGCCCCGTGCCGTTCCGCCGGGTGACCAAACTCGATCGAGACCTCGGGGAGCAGCCGCCGGTCCGGGGTGATGATCCCGACGCTTGGTCCGGTGATATACGCCCCCCTGATTTTGGCAACAAAATGACCCGAATGGCGGGTAAACTCTTTCGGGTTTTCAGGAAAGCCGGGCCCGTAACTTGCCGAGAGGGAGGACGGCAGATTTGCTGTCCAGGCCGGGTTCTGCAGGAGCATGCGACCCTCGCCGGCGTGGGCATGGATCCACGTTCCGATATCCATCACGCCCTGCACGGGACCCCGCCGGGTGGAACCGATCCGCCGGCGGGCGAGGGCGATCAGCGCCGGCCGAAGATGCCGTTTAAACCAGTTCACGGGCAACGGGGATGACTTCGGCCCAAGGGCGGTGCATAAGGGGACATGTTTGCGGATCGGAATGACTTCCGTCGTTGGTTATACCGGTTTTTTCCGGCGGCGCACCCCGCCTTTTACCCGGCTCGCCGGCGGGGGCTGGACCACTGGGCCACCCGCGGGGGATCGCGCCCGGTAGCGGAGGTCCAAAAGACCTTTCTAGGGAGGTGGGTTTGCGGGCCTCCGGGCGAATTTTGCGAATGGGATGCCGGCGATGGGATCATCGGCAGCCATGCCGTTTGGCTGGAGGAGGCGGGCTGGAGGGGTTTTTCCATGGAGGAACGGCCGGGAGCCGCGGAACAATTACGAAAAAATCGTCCGGCGTCCTTTGTTCCCATTTCCGAAACCGGCCGGAAGGAACATTTCCAGGTCGATTTGATCTCAGCCCGGAGAAGCGGATCCATTCAAGGCGTGTTGCAACAAATCCGGGCGGGGAAACGTCCTCGCTGGCTGATCCTGCAGGCCCGCGATCCCCAACCGGAGGTTTTTGCAACGTTGAACCAAGCCGGCTACCGGCTCGACCACTTCATTCATGATGATGAATACTATAAACTGCAAAGAACCTAATATGGGGCGCGAAGTGAAAAAAAATCGAATTTGGAATCGCAAATTTTGAAATCTGAAATCCGAAATCCCAAATCAGGGCCTTATCTTTTTCACGGAAAGTTTCAAAGTTGAAAATTTTTTTCCACTCTGCCTACTGGGGCTATCGGGGAACCGAGGTGGCTCTTTATGATTACGCCCACCACGCGGAGAAAATTCTGGGCGCGGAGTCCGTCATTCTGGTGGCCCGGAACAAGGCGGCGGCCGGCGGGCCCCTGGACGCGCGCTTCCGCAGCCGGTTCCGGGTGGTGGAGTATGAAACTTGGGACCAGGCAGAGGAATTTTTTAAGCAGGAGCAGGCGGACCTTCTTTACACCATCAAGAATGGTAATTTTGACGGGGTGGTATCCTCACGAATTAAAACCGCTGTGCATGCCATCTTTCCGGAATCGGATTTCCACGGGGACCGGTACGCCTACGTGTCCCCATGGTTAAGCCAGTGGATGAGCCTCGGAAGAGCGCCCTGGGTTCCCCACATCGTCGACCCGTGCCCAGCCGCGCAGGACCTGCGGTCGGCCTTGGGAATTCCCGCCGGGTCCACGGTGCTGGGCCGACATGGTGGGGCCGATTCGTTTGACCTTGGTTTTGCCAAAGCGGAGGTGATCCGGGCCGTCCGTGATCGCAAAGATCTTTGGGTCCTGTTTCTTGGCACGGAGCGCTTTCCCCTGCCGAAGGCCATGGAGCGGATCGTGTTTCTTCCTGCGACCGTGGATCCCTCGGAGAAGGCGACGTTTTTGGAGGCTTGTGACGGCATGATCCACGCGCGGAAACGGGGCGAAACCTTTGGGTTGGCGGTGGCGGAGTTTGCCTGCCTGGGCAAGCCGGTCCTCACTTGGGCGCGATCCCTGGAATCCTTCCACCTGGAGTCCTTGGGGCAGGGGCATCCCCGCTACCGGGACGCTAGCGAGCTCCGCCGCCTTCTGGCCCATTTTCAAAAACCGTCCGCCCGGCCATCCAGCCGGTATGAGGAAATCTGCCGGCCGGAATTCGCTATGGACTGTTTCCGCCGGCACTTTTTGAACTGATTAGCATGCGTTTTGCGTCCTACCATCCCGGAGAGCTGTCCCGCCCTGACGAACGTCTCAAGGTCCTAATTTTGGAGGAAGGGCCAACGTTGAACTGCGACATTTTCCGCGGGGCGAGCGATCACGAATACGAAGTTCTCGATTGTGATGCCAGCCAGACCAATCCGGCGGCCTTTCGCCGTCCATGGATTGAGGTTTGTCAAAAAATTTCTCGTCGCGCCTACGACGTCGCGGTGGTGAGTGAGAGAAAATACTGTTTTTGGCGCCGGGGCGCGGGCCCGGCCGCAGCCCTGTGGCGGTTGGCCAAGGCCTGGCTGACCCAGCCTTGGCGGATAGCCCATCTTACCGTTCCCCGGCATCTGACCCGGGCCGGAATTCCCTGGGCCCTGGTGGATCGCAATGACCAGGTTCTCCTCGACGAGGGCAGCCATATCTTTTTAAGAGACTGCACCACTTTCTTTGTGCGCGAACTTCTGACCAACCGGTTTGAAATCTTTCAGGCCTACCGCCGGGGAGAACCGGGCTGCCGGTTATGGCCCGGCGGACCGCGTACTGAATATCCCTTGAAAAAAATCCGGCCCATCTCCCTTGGCCTGCAGGTGCGGGAGGAAAAGTTCCGCGGTCTGCCCACCGAAAAAAAACATGACATTTTTTTCTGCGGAACCACGGATATGCGGACGCCCCGGGTTTCCGCCCTGGAGGAAATCCGCGCCTCGGCCGAACGGGAAGGGTGGAGGCTGAAGCTGGTGGAGCGCATGCCCCAGGATGAGTTTTTGCGGACCTGTGCGGAGTCCTGGCTGGTGCTTTCCCCCAGCGGCAACGGTTGGGACTGCTGGAGGCATACGGAGGTGCTGATGGCCGGTTCCGTCCCCCTGATCAACTACCCGTGGATTGAAAGATATGCCCCCCTTCGGGACAAGGAGCATGTCCTGCTGTATTCCCCTGAGCAGGGCCATCTGACCCAAGTCATCGCTCAGGCGTTGACGGATCGGGAGAGCCTGCGCCGGATGGCCCGGGCAGGGCGTGAGCATGTCCTCCGCCACCACACTTACCAGGCGTTGCGGGATTACCTTTTGGCGGAAACCTTGCAGATGGGAGCGGAGTTGGGTTTAAGATCGAAATGGGCTAAGGCCGAAAGGTGAGGGGTTTTCGGTGGCCGGGGCGTCTGAGAAATCAAAAATGAAAAAAGCATCGACCATCAAGCTGGCTACGGGGTTGGCGTGGGGGGCGCTGGGCGTGGCTGTGCTCTGTCATCTTTGGGTGGCGAACCGGGGTCTGGAAATGACGGACGAGGCCAGTTACCTCCTGATTGCCCTAAATCCCTGGCAAACTTGGGGACATGGGACCTTTCACGGATTTTTGTTGCGGCCCATGTTTCTGCTTGGCGGCGAATCCGTGGTGGGTTTGCGTTGGATCGGGTATGCGGCACTCCTCTTCGGGGCCTGGCGGTTGGCCGGGGCGATTCGTTGCAACTTAGGGGCGGGAAAGGATGCGGTAGCGGAAATTTGCACACCCGTGCTGATGGTGGCTTCTTTTACCTGCTACAGCGCGGGTATGCGAACGCCGTGTTACAACTGGATGATCCTGTTGGGGGCGATGCTGGCGTGGTCGGGGTGGTTGCGGTGCGGGAAAAGCGGACTTTGGCCTGTGGAGTTCGGGGTAGGGCTGACGATTGCGCTTATGGGGAAATGGGGCGCCGCCCTGATCCTGCTGCTTCTTTTCGCCCTTCTTTCCCTTTTCCGGGATAAAAATTCTCCCGGGGCCAGCCGGCCAGAATGGACCAAGGCACTTCTTGTTTTTGCAGCTACCACGGCTGGTTTCGCGGTTTATGCCGGGACGGGGGGAATCAAAGAAACGCTTCAGGCCGGGGTCCTGATCGCGCAAACCACCGGTTCCCATGGATGGTTCATTGTGCCGAAGTACGGCTGGGAGCTGTTTTACTACCTCTACCGGATGGGAAGGGCTTTTGTATGGCTGTTCCCCACCATCTTTCTGTTTTGGTGGTTGGCCAAGAAAAATCCCGGAAAATGGTCCACGCAAAAAATTGCGACAATCCTGTTTGCCGGCGGGCTGTTGTTGGCGGCGGCGCGCGGGTGGTGGCGGGGGGGGATTGAGCAGTTTGGCAAAGAGTCAGTGCTGGCGGGGTGCTGGCTGTTGGGGGTGGCATGGACGGTGTGGGCGGTGGGGCGCAGGACGGAGGGTGGAATTCGGAAGTCCGTAGTCTGTGATCGGTCTTCGGTGTTATGGGGGCTAGTGCTCACACCGTTCCTTTGTGGAATTGGCACGAACACATCGATCGCGGACTATGCGGGGCAGGGAACGGTTTTCCTGGTTGCCGCGGGCGTTCTGATCTTGGGAAGTCTGCCCGCGTCCTCCTTGGGTGCGGTGGGAGCCGTCGCGCTGACCGGGTTATGCCTGATCCAAGCCAGCCGGGTAACCTCTTCCCTGCTGGGCATGTACCGGCTCGGCTCGATTTTAAATCAAAAAGAGATGTTAACGGTTGGGCCGGAGGCGGGGCGCCTTCTGGTGGATCCCAACACCAGGCGGGAATTGGAATCCATCGACGCGATCCTTCGTCAGTCGGATTTTAAGCCGGGGACTCCGGTGGTGGGGGTCGACAGCCTTTGTGGGTGGGTTTATCTGGCCGGGGCTATTTCGCCCGGGGTTCCCTGGTTTTTTCGGGATCAGGAGGAGTATCTGCGGCGGGTTTTGGAACGCTGGGAATTCAAGAATCCGCATTCCATTTGGATTTGGATGCGTTCCTCCTCCCGGATGCAGGATCCGGCCCGCTGGTGGCCCCCCCAGGCTCCCGTTTCCCACTGGCGGAAAGCCGGTGAAGTTTCCCTGGCCACAGATCGAGAACCGGAGAAATTGTTTCTGTTGGCTCCGGAACCGAGGTATTAATCTAATTGGTTGAAAATCCGCATCTCATTCGGCTGGCGCTGGAGGGCCGGTTTCTTGGTGGGTTTGTGGATTGTGTTGGATCTGCTTTTCGGGATTCCCATGGCCTGGAAGATCACCCGGACCGAGGCGTGGGTGCGGGTGGGGGACCCGGAACTGCACCATGCGTTTCGACCCATGAGTCACCAGACCGAACAGTACGGTCCGGAGCAGGGTCAGATTTTCATTAACTCCCTTGGGGCAAAGGATGACTCCTGCCGCGAGGTGCCCCCAGTGGCCAAGGGACCCAGAGTGGTGTTATTCGGGGATTCCTTTGCCGAGGGCTGGGGTTTGCCTTTTGACCAGACCGTGGCGGGACAACTCCGGACGCGCCTGGCCGGGCAGGGGATCGATGTGCTGGGCTTTGGAATTTCCAGCCACTGCCCCTCTTTGACGGAGCGTTGGATGAAAAAGCTGTTGAGGGAGGGGGTGCGTTGGGATTTGGCAATCGTCTTGATCGATCCGGGAGACTCTTTTGATGAAAAGGAGGTGAAACCGTTCCTCCAGGGCCTTACGACCATGCGGAGAAAAAATCTCCCGAAATTCTTACGACTGCGCTGGTATGAATATAGTTTGAGCTATCAAGGGTGCCGCTGGATCCGGGAAATGCTCAATCCCTGTAGTCACCCGGGAACGGATTTGCGGCAGGCGGTGCGGGGCAATGACTGGAAGGTGGCTTGGTTGGACGAACCCGCAAACACTCCATGGTTCCGCAAGGGCTTGGAACAGTCGGCCCAGGCGGTTCGCGGCATGCAGGGAACCGCCGCCGAACAGGGATTTAGCCTGATCCTTGCCGTGTATCCCTATCCCAAAATGATGGCGGAGAACAAACTGCAAAATGAATATGTGGATTTTTGGAGCCGTTTTGGTCGGGAAAACAATATACCCGTGATCGACGTCTCCCCGCTGTTTGTCGACGAGGGTCAAGAGGTGGAGAAAACCTATCAGGAAAACTTCATTCCGGGGGATTTTCACTGGAATGCCCGTGGCTCAGCCCGGATCGCGGAACATCTTCTGCCGCGGATTCTAAAAAATATGCCTGCTCCCCAATCGACGGCTGATAACATAAAGCATCCATGAAGATTCTTGGGATCTCGGCCTTTTATCACGACTCGGCTGCCGCGCTGGTGTTGGACGGAAAGATTGTGGCGGCGGCGCAGGAGGAGCGCTTCACCCGGAAAAAACACGATGAGGCCTTTCCGGTCAAGGCAGCCGAATATTGTCTACAGGCAGCGGGGATAAAAAACGAGGAACTTGATTTTGTTGCTTTCTACGAGAAGCCGATCCGGAAATTTGACCGCCTGCTGGAAACCTATCTCGCGTTGGCTCCAGGAGGGTTTTCTTCCTTTCTCCGGGCTATCCCCGTCTGGTTAAAAGATAAGCTCTTTCTGGCGAAGCGGATGCGGGAGCAACTCCCCGGCTACACCAAGGCGTTTGTCTATCCCAGCCATCACGAGTCCCATGCGGCCAGTGCCTTCTTTCCTTCGCCTTTTCAAGAGGCGGCCATCCTGACCATGGACGGGGTGGGGGAGTGGGCGACCGCCAGCATCGGAGTGGGCAGGGGGAACCGGATCGAGTTGTTGAAGGAACTGCATTTTCCCCACTCGCTCGGTCTTTTGTACTCCGCCTTCACCTACTTCTGCGGGTTCAAGGTCAATTCCGGTGAATACAAGTTGATGGGGCTCGCCCCTTACGGGCAGCCGATTTATGCGGATCTGATCCGGAAACATCTGGTGAGGATCTTCGATGACGGCTCCATCTGGATGGACCAGTCCTACTACAACTACGCGGGAGGTCTTACGATGACCTCCAAAAAGTTCGACGGCCTCTTCGGCGGTCAGCCCCGGCGGCGGGAAAGCCCCATTACGCAAAGAGAGATGGATCTGGCCGCCTCCATTCAGGTGGTGACGGAGGAAATCATGCTGAAGATGGCCCGGCATGCCCATCAACTGACCGGGATGAAGCATCTTTGTCTGGCCGGCGGGGTGGCCCTCAATTGTGTCGGCAACGGGCGGCTTTTACGGGAAGGGCCCTTTGAGGATATCTGGGTGCAACCCGCCTCCGGCGATGCGGGCGGGGCTCTCGGAGCGGCGCTGTTCACCTGGTACCAGCTGCTCGAAAAGCCGCGGACGGCAAAGGCGGAAGATTTCATGGAGGGTTCCTACCTGGGGCCGGAGCCCGGAGACACCACCACGCAGAGTTTTCTGGAAAGGGAGGGAGCTAAGTTTCGTCACCTTCCCGAGGAAGACCGTCTTTGCGAGGAGGTTGCCGGCCTGATTGCAGCGGAAAAGGTGGTGGGCTGGGTCAACGGACGGATGGAGTTTGGCCCGCGGGCGCTAGGGGCCCGCAGCATCCTAGGGGATGCCCGCAGCGAAAAAATGCAGACTCAGATGAACGTGAAGATCAAGTTTCGGGAATCGTTCCGGCCGTTTGCCCCTTCGGTCATGGAAGAAAAAGCAGCCGACTGGTTCGGCATCGAGCCGCGCCACCGCAGCCCTTATATGCTGATCGTGGCCCCAGTCCTGGAAAAGCACCGGAAGGGCAGTTCCGGGAATGGGGCCGCTGGCCTGGACCGGGTGAAGGAGAGGCGATCCTTCCTTCCCGCGATCACGCATGTGGATTACTCAGCCCGTCTACAGACGGTGAATGGCAACACCCGTTACCGGAAGCTGCTGGAAGCTTTTGAAAGAAAGACGGGTTCCCCGGTGATCATCAACACCAGCTTCAATGTGCGGGGGGAGCCGATCGTCTGCACGGCGGAGGAGGCCTACCGCTGCTTCCTGAACACCGACATGGATGCGCTGGTCATCGGCAACTTTCTGCTCCTGAAAGAGGAGAATGCCGCCGCCAGTGCCGAAGCCCGGGCGAAGTATCTGAAGAATTTTGAATTGGATTAGCTCTATGAAATCAAAAGGAAGATGGCAGATCGGAGATGGGAGATGGGGAATTCCCGATCTTCCAACTTCCATTTCCCATCTGCGCGCGAAGCGATGATCAGCGTCCAGTGGAATCCCGAACGGAAGCAGCTCCGGCAATTTGCCGGCATCTGGTTCCCGGCGTTCTGTGCGCTGGTGGGATGGATTGTAGGCAAAAAAACCGGTCACTGGGGAGTTATCGAAATCGCTTGGATGACCTGCGGAGGGATCGCCGTG
>Ga0172376_10003729_pt1 | contig 17842 bp, 19 predicted proteins | sample Lak35m_FD_121114 | JGI IMG/M metagenome (GOLD analysis project Ga0172376, IMG submission 121114) | Freshwater microbial communities from Kabuno Bay, South-Kivu, Congo - kab_092012_35m | ecosystem: Environmental > Aquatic > Freshwater > Lake | place: Democratic Republic of the Congo: South-Kivu... | reverse complement strand
TCGGAGTCATCGAGAACATGTCCGCATATACACCAAAAAATTCCAATGTCTCAGTCGCTCTTTTTGGCGAGGGCGGTGGTGAAGAAACCGCTAAGAGACTCTCAATCTTGGTTGGCGCCGATGTTCCTCTACTTGGCTCAGTTCCATTTGATCCAGATCTAAGAATCGGCGGAGATTCGGGTGCCCCAATCGTGACAACTCTTCCGGATTCGGAATCTGCTTTAGCTATTGCCCGAGTTGTCGACCAACTTGTAGCCGGAAAGCGCTCGCTACTTGGCGTTAAATTGGGACTTAGTACCTGAGTTATTTTTCAAATCTGTAATCTCTTCTACTAGCTCTTTTCGCATCGCAGCTAATTCACGCACTAAATACTCAGTGACCGCAAGATTTCGTTCATCCCGACTTCGATCTTCTTGAAGCGTCACTCGGTCGCGATCTGCTTGACGATTCTGAGCCAACAGAATTAGGGGTGCTGCATAAGATGCTTGTAGTGAAAGAAGTAAAGTAAGAAAAATAAATGGATACTCATCAAATCGTAGATTTATCGGACCTAAGGTATTCCAAATCACCCAGAAGAATACGAAAAATGTCATGTACACGAGAAAGCGCGCTGTTCCAATAAAGCGAGCAAAGGCTTCCGAGATACGACCAAAAGTCTCTGAATCATAATTTGGTCTAATTGAACGACGTGATTCTCTCGGCGTAGAGAGTCTGGATTTTTCAGTCATTTTCGCACCTCACTTCGATTCTCTGATTCCGTTGCATTTCGCCAATTTTCAGGGAGCAAATGGTCTAGAACATCATCAACCGTAACCGCGCCAATCAGTCGATCACTCTCATCTACGACTGGCAGAGCAATTAGATTGTAATTTGCCAATTGCTTAGCAACATCGTTAAGACCAGTTTCTGGGGTCAGCGAAGCAGTTGCCGGCTCAAGTATTAGACCGAGTCGGAGCGCTGGTTGCTCTCGCAATAGACGTTGGAGATGGACTATTCCTAGCAATCTGCCAGTCGGAGTCTCTATTGGAGAGCGACAGACAAAAACTTGTGCCGCTATCGCTGGAGATAATTCTTTTCGACGTACCAACGCAAGTGCGTCGGCAACAGTCGAATCCGCATCGAGGATAACTGGATCAGTAGTCATCATGCCGCCAGCAGAGTAATCTTCATAGGTCATCAACCTTCTGACATCCTCCGCATCAGTTTCTTCCATAAGGTTAAGAAGTTCTTCGGCAGTTTCACTTCCAACCTCTTTCAAAACATCCGCCGCATCATCCGGAGCCATCTCGCCAAGAACATCAGCAATTCTCTCTTCCTCAAGATTTGTCACAAGCTCAACGCGATCTGCATCATCCATCTCTTCAAGGACATCAGCTAACTTGTCATCATCTAAACTTTTCGCCAATTCAGCTCGTTCGTCTATCTCCAGTTCACTTAATGCAGCGGCTACATCTTGAGCAGACATATCACTAATCTTTTCTGGAGAATTTGCAAGATTTGGAACTAATTTCGATTCATACTCAATATCAGACCAATCGATTGTACTCATCGAACTTCTGCGCAGGCCACGTTCTTTTTTCTTTACGTGTGCCAAAGTAAGGCGCCAGTCACCGATATTAGTTAACTCGATTCCTAGATCTTCAACGATGACCGCTTCACCGGTCTTACGCAACAGAACTTCGCGATCCAACAACTCTTCAAGTAGCGCTATCTCGCCATGTTTGGGTTGAAAGCGTCGAATGTTTAAAGAGCCGGTCATAAATAGACCACCGTCATCAATCGACGTCACTCGAGTGGCTTGAATAAAAATTCTTCGACGTTGTGGAATCTGAACAACAAACCCGATAATTCTTGGGTTTGCACTCTTGCTGGGTTCGGTAGCTACGGCATCACGAACTTTACCTACTCGATCACCATTGGGATCGAATACGGGAGTACCCGCAAGCTTGGCGAGAAAAATTCTTGTTAATTGCTCGTTGCGCATCAGGCACCTCCATGAGAGAAGGCTATCCGATAGTACGTTTACGCCGTGCGCGAGAGAGACCATACGAAATTTCCCCTTGGTCGAGATTTGGGACTCTTATCGTTAGTAGTAATCGGTATTGGAACCTCAGGCCCGGTCATTGCTCTTAGTACTATGCCAATTCTCGCCTTGATTTTCTGGCGAAACCTAGGTGGATTCTTATTGGTAGCACCATGGGCAAATTGGAAACAACTTTTCGGAAAACCCAGAATGTGGCGAAGTGTTTTAACTGCCAGTGTCGCAGGTCTAGCACTTGCGCTCCATTTCTTTGGATTTTTTCTGGCAATGAGATTGACTTCAGTTGCAGCGGGTACCGCACTAGCAGCGCTTCAACCAATCTTTGCCGCCTATTTTGTTCGAATTCTTGGCGGTCGAATTACTAGGCGCGTATGGGTTGGAATGATTGTCGCATTCCTGGGAGTGCTAGTAATTACGGGCGTTGATTTTCAAATATCTACCAAAGCCTTTCTCGGTGATCTGGCCGCAATTGGTTGTGCTGCTTTGGCTGCTATCTACACAATTATTGGCGCTCGTGTTCGCGAGACGATGTCAACTGCGACCTATACCTCAATTGTGTACTTAACCTGCGTAATCTTTTCTTTCTCAATATCTCTAATAGCAGGTGTACAACTCTGGGGATTTCCCAAAATAGAATGGCTCTACTTAATTGCACTTATTGTTGGTGCCCAGATTATGGGGCACACCATTTTGAACTTCACTTTAAAGAGTGTTTCGCCGGTAATTGCTTCTACAGTTGTATTTTTTGAAGTTCCGGTCAGCGCACTTCTTGCATTCTGGTGGATTGGCCAGCTTCCACCGCTTGGCACGATTCCAGGATTAGTTCTGATTTTGGTCGGATGTGCCATATTCGCTTTACGGCAGAACGAAAAGAGTTGAAAACCGATAACCTTTGAGTGTGAAAATTGATCTCCATACACACTCAAATGCGAGCGATGGCACCGATTCACCATCAGAACTAATCACCAATGCCATCGATGCGGGGATTAATGTCTTAGCGCTAACCGATCACGACACGGTTGCCGGTTGGGGAGAGGCAGAAGCGGCGTTAATCAGCCACCCACAGGGCGCTAAATTAAATTTAGTACTCGGTTCGGAAATTTCTTGTCAAGATCGAGACGGCACAAGTATCCATATGTTAGGACTTTTGTTTGATCCAAATTTTGAACCGCTCCGACAAGAGATGGAAAAAACGAGAGAAAATCGATTAACGCGCATGGAAAGAATCGTGGCTCGTCTAAATGAGGCTGGTATTGAAATAACAATGGCAGAGGTCTATGCGCAAAAACGAGATGATGCCACTTTAGGTAGACCTCATCTCGCAGATGCGTTGGTAGCAAGAGGACATATTTCTAACCGAGATGAAGCTTTCACCACTTATCTACACAACGGTTCAAAGTTCTATATAAATCATTACTCACCCTCGCCGACGGAAGCGATTCGCTTAATAAAGGCGGCGGGTGGCGTTAGCATCATTGCTCATCCGCTCGCCTCTCGAAATGGGAGAAAAGTAGAACCTGAAATATTCGCGGAATTGATTGCAGCCGGGCTTGATGGGATTGAAGTTCACCATCGCGATAATGCAGAAGAAGAAAAGAGCCAACTCATAGAAATTGCTCGTGAACATAATCTCGTTGTCACGGGCTCGAGCGATTACCACGGAACCGGAAAGATGAATCGATTGGCGGAATTCACTACCTCACCGGAAGAATGGGAGCGTCTAGAGGTTAGAGCACGCGAGCGAAGGGTGGTATCTAAATGAATGAGTTAACAGCGCTCACTTTTGGACTTCAGGCATTTGTAACACTTCTGGTAATCCTCGACCCTCCTGGTGCAGCGCCACTTTTCCTAAGTTTGATGGGATCACGTCCGCGCAAGGTTCAAGTTCGGATGGCTTGGCTAGCTGCCGCCACTTCGCTTTCGATAATAAGTATCTTCGCCATTTTCGGACAGTTCATTGTGGACTACTTAGATATCTCAATTGAAGCGCTTCAGGGCGCCGGTGGCCTCTTATTGCTATTGATCTCACTTGAACTTTTGAAAGGAATTGAGCAAGAAAAGAATGCAAAAACTCAGAACGTTGCATTGGTTCCGCTCGGCACTCCTTTATTGGCTGGGCCAGGAGCAATTGTCACCATAATGCTTTTCTCCTCACGAGTTGATAGTCCAGATTCGACCTTGGCGCTTGCGTTAGCAGTATTAGGCGCACATTTAGTAATTGGATTAACTTTGATGTTCTCAACTCGAATCATTGGTCTTATAAAAGAGACAGGCGTCGCACTTCTTGCAAAAATCGCAGGTCTATTAACTGCAGCTATTGCATTCGAAATGTTGATGAACGGAATTAGAGGTCTAATTTGATTCACGACGGATACTTTCATCCAGATGGAATAGTCTGGAAAATTCATTCAGACTCCTCCATGGTAGTTGGTGGAATTCGCGCACTATTAGAACAAGCCCTACATCCTGAAGCGATGGCAGGGGTCGCAGCGCATTCAAATTTTCGCGAAGATGCCTGGGGTAGGCTGCAACGAACTGGAGATTACGTAGGCACGCTTACATTTGGAACTAGTCAGGAAGCAGATCAACTCTCAAGTCGAGTGCGTATGATCCACGAGAAACTTAAGCTTGATGATCCAAAATTGTTGCTCTGGGTTCATATGGCGATGGTTGATGCTTTTCTAGATACCGCACTTCGTTCGGGAATGAATCTAACGGTCGACAATCAAAACGAATATATCGCTGAGATGGTGAAATTTGCTACTTTAGTCGGGATACCAGAATCAATGACTCCTCATGATATCGATAGCACCAAGCGCTATTTCGATTCCATACTCCCTGAACTTTCCGCAAGTGATGACGCCAAACGCGCAGCACTTTTCATTGCGTTACCGCCGCTGCCTCCATTGCTGCGATTTGGCACTCCGATTGCTCCGATATGGGGAGGAATAACATCATTAGCAGCCGCATCGCTGCCGAAGTGGGCGAAACGTCTATATGGATGGCCCACGCTTCCCGGAGAAGAAATTGCAACAGATTTGGCGCTGAAAACTGCGCGAATAACTCTTGGCGCATTACCTAAAACTTTTCGGGAGAGCCCACAACTTAAAGCTGCTCGCGCCCGAAAGAACCAAGCCCCATGAAAGTAATTTTAGTAGCAAATCTCGCTGGTGGCGTAGGAAAAACTACATTGGCTCACGCGATTGCAACTGCGGCAAGTGAATATGGAAAGAAAACACTAGCGATAGATGCCGCTCCTGATGCGTCGCTTACCTTCCTTACAGGTATAGAGAATCCCCGACTGACTCTTGTGGAAGTTGCAAATAAACCTGGAAAAAATGAAGCCGCTATCGTTAAAACAATTGATAGATTCTCACTAATTCCTAGCGCAAGTCGCCTCATTGAGTTAGAAAGAATTAGTGACAGTTTTAAAGAAGCTATCGCAGGCTATGAATTGGTAATTGTTGATTCTCCGAGCGGACCAAACCGAATACTTCCCCAACTTCTTAATCTTGCTGATCGAGTTCTTGCTCCGGTAGATGGGTCAATGTTATCAATCAGGGGAGCCTTACATATTCGGCGGTTCCTAGGACCTGAGAATAAGTTAAGGATTAAACTGATCACGAATAAGAAAGTTAACGATTTAGGCCTTAATCAAATAAGAAGCGATTTAGAATTTGTTGAAACAGAGATTAGGTTTGATGAAAAGGTACACCTCGCACAATTTGCAAACCGCTCAGTCTTGACCACTTACCCGGATAGTGATTTTGCCTCAGATGTAAGGGAACTTACTTACTCTTTACTTGAAGATTTTTCTATGATTTAAAGACCAGCAAATCCAACTCTACGCTCGGCGCTTTCGCCAATCTCTATAGAACTTATCTTTGCCGCTGGAATTATGAATTGGCGACCACGGATATCGGTGAGAACTAGTGGTTCTCCCTGGCCAATGGCTGTCTTCACTGTCGTCAATACTTCATCGCGGTCCGCTGCAAGTTCAACAGTAATCTCGCGTACTTGATCACTAACGGAGATGCGAACCTCACTCTTTGCCGCATCTGACTTACTACTCTTTTTTGTGGTCATGCCGATACCTTACTTCAAGTTACTTATTGAGTGGAAAACCTGAGATACCTCGCCACATCAAGCTTGTAACAAGTGTGCTGGCTTGGGAGCGATCAATCTTTCCCCCTTTTTCAAGCCAATGGCGCGCTGAAATCTGGGCGCATCCGATTAGTCCAATCGCAAGGATCATCGCTTCATCTTTCGGCAACCCGGTATCCACTGAGATAACAGCGCTTACCGCAACGGCACAGTCGTAAGTCATCCGTTCTAAGCGTTCTCTAACCTGTGGTTCAACGCTCATATCGCTCTAAAACAGTAAGCGGAAGGCTTCGCCTTCACCTTCTATGAAACCAAAATATGCATCAATCGTTGCCTTTACTCTATTTTTATTTTCGCGAGTTGAAGCGATGGCTTTCTGAATGCTGAAAACCAGAGAATCGATATGGAGATCTAGAACAGCAAGGTATAAATCTAACTTGGAGGGAAAATGTTGATACAGAACCGGCTTGCTTACATTAGCTCGCTCTGCAATCTCATCCATAGATGCGGCGTGATAACCAGCGGTTGTAAAGCTCTCTAACGCGGCGCTGAGAAGTTGTGCGCGACGCTCATCCCGCGGAAGCCTTGAGCGACTCTCGTTTTTAACATCGGTGGTGCTCATCACCCCCATACTAGGGGTTGGCCCGTCAATAGACTAGTTGCTAAAGGTACGCTTAACCTCAAATGATTGATAAAAAACAGCGCATGCTCTTGGTGCACGCACATCCAGACGATGAAACAATTAATAACGGCGTCACTATGGCTTATTACGCCGCAAACGGAGTACAAGTAACTCTGATTACCTGCACTCGTGGCGAAGAAGGTGAAATTCTTGTGCCTGAACTCGCTCACTTGGCGAGCGATAAAGAAGACAAATTAGGTGAACATAGAATTGGCGAACTCGCAGCTGCAATGCGTGAATTAGGGATAACAGATCATAGATTTTTGGGAGATGAAGAATCGAAGTGGCGCGATAGCGGCATGATGGGAACTCCCCAAAATACCCGCCCCGATGTTTTCTGGAACGCAGATCTAGATGTAGTTGCGAAGCATCTTCTAAATGTGATTCTGGAAGTCAAGCCACACGTCATGATCACCTATGATGAAAATGGCGGATATGGCCACCCAGATCACATCAAGGCGCACCAGACCGCAATGCGCGCCGCCGAATTGGCGCGCGCCTCAGGTTGGGAGATACCTAAGATATATTGGAACACAATTCCCATATCTGTAATCGAAGAAGGTATCGCTGCACTAGCGGGAACTGGCTCCGATTTCTTTGGAGTAGAGAAAGCCGAAGATTTTCCATTTGCTGCCCCTGATGAATTAGTCTCAACGGTCATCACAGCTGAAGATTATGTTTCAAAGAAGATGGCGGCGATGAAAGCCCACCCCACTCAGATAGCACTCTCTGGACCATTCTTTGCACTCTCTGACAATCTAGGTTACAAAGTCTGGGGAAGAGAGTTTTACCGCCTAGTTCATGGCACAGCGGCAGCTCTATTTGATGAGAATGGAAGAGAAACTGACCTTTTTGCTGGAATAGCGAGCGATGTTTCGTAATCTAATCAGCTTGCTCTTTGGCATCGCGATTGGAATTTCCGGTGTTTTTCTACACAATGCTTATCGACCATTTGGATTAATAATTTCTAGTTTTGCACTCATACTCGCGACTCATCTACTTCGACAGATGTATCGGACCCGCTCAAGTTTCCTTTTCTTCGCATTCGGATGGCTATTCATTGTTGTAAGGGGCGCAAGTACGGGTAATGGCGGCGAGCTGTTGGTTGAAGGAAATGGCTATGGAACATTTCTACTTCTCGGTGGAATTGTCTGGCTGTTGATTGCTTTTGCTCGCACTTCAAAGATCGATTGACCAGCTCCACTCTTGACCATTTGCAGTGTCCTGAATAAGAATTCCAAATTCTGTTAACTGGTCTCTTAAAGAATCGCTCAATTCAAAATCTTTGGCAGCTCGAGCCGCGATGCGCGCTTTAAGTAATTTCGATGCGGCATCTGGAAGAGCTCGCATTGGCCGCTGAGATAGGAGATCTAATCCCAAGAGAACTTCAAGTTTTTCGAAAATCGCCCGTTTCTCGCCAGCGCTCATTTCTAATCGCTCCAAAGTCCTAATTTTTAACATTGCTTTAGGGGTATCAAGATCATTTAGGAAATCTTCAACTATCGAATCAATGAATTCTGATACTTGTACAGTGACCTTCGGGTCACTTGATAAAGTGGCTGAATAAGTTTTTCTAATTCGAGCTAGAAAATTATGGGCAGCCTTTAGAGAATCCCAAGAAAGATCCATCTGGCTTCGGTAGCGATTCTCCATAAAGCAAAACCTCAGGGCTAATGGATCGATTCCGCGCTCAATCAAATCTTTAATCAATACTACATTCCCGGAACTTTTCGACATTTTTCTTCCTTCGAAGAGAAGATGTTCACCATGGAGCCAGAGCGATACCGCTTCGCCGCCGACCATGGGATTTGATTGTGCTCTTTCATTTTCATGGTGTGGAAACCTCAAATCTATTCCACCAATATGCAAATCAACATGATTATTTAAGTACTTCAAAGACATCGCAGAACATTCGATATGCCAACCTGGAAAACCAGCGCCCCATGGTGTCTGCCAGATCATTTCTTTTCTATTTCCGGCAGCTTTCCAAAGCGCCCAATCTGCGTGAAAATGTTTCGCACCCGCTTCTTCATATTCAAATCTATGTCCGGGCTTTAACGCTTTGAGTTTATTACCACTCAAAGCACCGTAATCGATAGCCGTCTCTGCGTTAAAGTAAATTGAACCGTCACTACCTTGGTAAGCCATCTTCATTTCTAATAGCTTTGAAATAAACTCAATCATTAATTCGATACATTCGCTAGCTCGTGGGTAAAGCCGAGCTCTCGTTATCGCGAGCTTGGCACAATCTTTATGGAATCTCGCCTCATAATCGCGTGCGATTTCGAATGGATCACGCTTTTCACTTTTGGATTGAGCAATCATTTTGTCTTCTTCAAAATCCTCGCTCATATGTCCGACATCTGTGATGTTTTGGACTAGATCAACTTCAAATCCGTTGAAATTTAAAGTCCGAGTTACAAGATCTGAAAGTAGAAAAGTTCTAAGGTTGCCAACATGAGCATCGCGATAAACCGTTGGGCCACAGCAGTAAATCCGAACCCGCTTGCCATCACTAACCTTAACCGGCTGGATTTGGCGAGTCAGAGTGTCATAGAGGTAAAGCTCTCTGCCCCCGGCGCGCTCCATATGCATAGATTATGTACGATAGTCGTACCTGTCCTCGTTAGGAGTCGTACGTGACCTATGTAATTGCGCTTCCATGTATCGATGTCAAAGACAAGTCCTGTATCGAGGAATGTCCAGTTGATTGCATATATGAGGGCGAGCGGATGCTCTATATCCAGCCTGACGAATGTGTCGACTGCGGCGCTTGCGAACCGGTCTGTCCGGTTGAGGCGATTTATTATGAGGATGATGTCCCATCCCAATGGTCCGAGTACAAAGAGGTTAATTCTGAATTCTTTAATGAATTAGGTTCTCCTGGGGGCGCAAGCAAAGTGGGCCCAACTGGTAAGGATCATCCAAAACTGCTTCAGATAGAGAAGAAGCCGGAGTAGGACGCGGCCCAAACTGTCTAACTCATTTAAGCTCCCAGATTTCCCTTGGGACACCCTCGCGCCTTTCGGAGCCCGAGCGCGTGAACATAAATCCGGTGCAATAGATCTATCTCAAGGAACACCTGTAGATGCAACACCAGATTTCATTCAAAAAGAATTACAAAAGAATTCAAATTCGCCGGGATATCCAGTAACAGCGGGAACTGCAGAACTTAGAAGCGCTATGGAAAATTATGTGCGAAATCGATTAGGCGCATCTGGAGAATTCGATGTATTACCCACAGTCGGATCAAAAGAGATGGTGGCGCTCTTGCCTACACTTCTTGAAGCAAAACGAATATTAATTCCGAAGGTTGCTTATCCGACCTACCTTGTTAGCGCGATCTTTGGCCGAGCTGAGGTCATAGAAGTTGATTTAGATCCAAGTAATTGGCCTAAAGAGGTAGATCTAGTCTGGATAAACAATCCCTCAAACCCAACTGGAAGAGTCCACACCCAAGCGGAACTCGATGCGGTCATCAAGTGGTCTAGAACTCACAAAGTCGTAATTGCTAGTGACGAGTGCTACTTACCGTTTCCCGATAGCGATGAATCTGAGTCAATTCTTAAGAGAGCGGCTGGAGAAAACGTTGGATTTCTTGCTTTACATTCACTCTCGAAGAGATCTAATTTGGCTGGTTATCGCGCTGCCTTCGTAGCCGGCGACACCCAATTAGTAAAACGACTTCTTGAAATCCGTAAGCACCTTGGAATGATGATGCCATTACCCGTCCAACGAGCCATGACTGTGGCGCTTCAAGATGAATCGCATGTCGAGAGACAGGCCGATATCTATCGAAATCGCCGCCGAATTCTCGCTCCCTCACTCATCTCTCTGGGCTTTCGAGTCGAGTATTCACAGGCCGGCTTGTACATATGGTGCACTCGCAAGCAATCTGATTGGGAAACAGTCGCTTGGTTTGCCGATCGTGGAATTCTGGTAACTCCGGGAAGTTTCTATGGAAGCGCCGGATCAGAGTTTGTCCGAATTGCATTAACTGCAACTGATAGCCAAATTGCCGAAGTCGCTCAGAGGATTAGCGCGTGAAAGGAGCGATTGAAAAAGCGATTCTTCTAGTTGGTGGAAAAGGTACTCGGTTAGCGCCGTTAACTAATTCTACCCCTAAGCCCATGATAAGAATTGCAGGAGCCCCGGTAACCGAGCACCAGATTCTAAAAGCGCGAGCGGCCGGAGTAAGAGAGATTGTTCTTGCAACCTCCTATCTTGCTGAAGTTTTTCAACCCTATTTTGGGAATGGTGAAAAGTTCGGAGTTTCTATCAAATATGCGGTGGAGCAAGAACCACTTGGAACCGGCGGAGCTATTGCGAATGCTGCTAAGGAACTTTCACTCAAACCAAATGAATCTCTATTTATTTTCAATGGTGATGTACTCAGTGAGCATAATCTGGCCGCCCAGAGCCAATTTCACCAAGAGCTGGGCGCCGATGTAACGCTACATCTAATTGAGGTGGTAGATGCCAGACCTTACGGTTGCGTACCAATTGACCGGGATGGCCGAGTTTTGGAGTTCCTGGAAAAGATGCCGGAACCAAAAGCTAAGACCATTAATGCTGGCTGTTACATTTTCAAATCTGAAATTATTGAAAAACTTCCGCATGGCGAGGTCATCAGTATTGAACGAGACGCATTTCCAAAATGGCTATCTGATGATGGCAAAATCTACGGTTATCTAGATTCTAGTTATTGGATAGATATGGGCACCCCCGAGGCCATGGTGCGGGCTTCACGAGATCTTGTACGCCGCAACCACGGCGCAGCATTAATCTCGCCATCAGCCACCATCCGTCCAAGTGCAGTAATCGACGAGGGTAGTTTTGTAGAGGCTGATTCATTAATTAATAGCGATGTGAGGATTTCTGGCTCAATAATCGCGCACGGTGCGATTATTGAAAGTGGTGCAATCATCGAAAACAGCTATATTGCTTCACAATCAAGGGTGAAAATGGGTTCAAATCTCCATGAGAACTTTCACGGTTTTTAGCCCATTTATCCCTCTCCTAACTTGACTTAGGGGTAATAACACGAGTGTAATTCTCTCTATTGAGCCGACCGTGGGGTCGGCCCCTCTACTGGGAGTCCATAACATGGCTGATGCTCGACGTAATGAGCAGAACTACGAATCAGGTCCAAGTATCCAATTAGGCAATGGCGAGGTCGTCGAACTCTCCTGGCAGGAGCGAGCGCTCTGTGCCCAGACTGATCCAGAGGCTTTCTTTCCTGAGAAGGGCGGTTCTACTCGTGAAGCAAAGAGAGTCTGCCTAGCATGTGAAGTACGCCAAGAATGTCTTGAATATGCGCTGGCACACGATGAAAGATTCGGAATCTGGGGCGGACTCTCAGAACGCGAACGTCGTCGCCTAAAGCGTCGACCTGCGTAATCTCATCTTTTAAATTCATCGAGGCGAGGCGGTTCAATGCCGACTTCTAATTCTGGAATAACATCAAACGCCCTTCGCTCGCGCCACCATGTAAACGCCATTCTTGTTGTTCATAATGGCGCGGAATGGCTTCCAGAAGTTGTCGTAGCGCTCACTTCACAAAAGCATCAAATTGATAATTTAATTGCAATAGACACCGGTTCCACTGATAAATCTCTTCAGTATTTGAAGAAAGCCGGAATCAACTATTTACAAGCGCCTTCAGATACAGGTTTTGGCGCTGCCATAGATTTAGCTTTAGAAAGTTCATTGATCGAGAATGGAAGTGCAGATCAACAAGAATGGCTCTGGTTTCTACACGACGATTGCGCTCCCAAAGCTGATGCACTCTTAGAGCTATTGGCGGCAGTAGATGAGCGACCTCAAGCTGCAATCGCAGGCCCAAAGCTCCGCGGTTGGTATGACCGAAACCATTTATTGGAAGTTGGAGTGAGTATCACTTCAAATGGTGCGCGGTGGACTGGACTTGAATATCTAGAGAAAGATCAAGGCCAACATGACAATGTTGGCGAAGTTCTATCGGTTAGTACCGCGGGAGCTTTAATACGAAGAGGCGTATTTGATGAAGTTGGCAGATTTGATCCAGAACTATCTTTGTTTCGTGACGATGTAGATCTTGGATGGCGTATCCATACGGCGGGCCACACTGCAATAGTTGCCTCACGAGCTGTTGCTTTTCATGCGGAGGCCGCAGCAAACGAAAGACGTAGCATTGATGTTGCAAACGCTTTCTTGCACAGGCCGCTCCTTCTCGATCGGCGACATGCGGCATACGTTTTGATGGCGAACTCCTCCTTGTGGCTGACTCCATTGATTGCCCTACAACTTTTCGGAGCTGCGCTTCTTCGTTCAGTCGGGTTCTTACTGGCAAAACGTCCAGGTTATGCATTAGATGAAATTGCTGCCGTTTCCCTGGTACTGGCGCAACCTCAAGATTTAATCCGAGCTCGTAAAGCTCGAAAGGCGGTGCGTTTACTTTCATCTAGAGTTATTTCTCGCTTCGTTCCGCCAAGAGGCACTCAATTAGCTTTAACAATTGATCGAGCGCGAGATGCTCTCATTCGAAGTTGGCGGCAAAGTTCGCTCCAAGTTAAACGTGACAACTTAGCGCAGTATTCAAATGAATCATCATTAGATTTTAGTGATGAAGTTGCCGACAATGCCGATATTGAACTGGTCAGATCACCATCAACCTTTAGAACGATTAGAAATCGACCAATTCTTACCGCTTCGATAATAGTTTTCTTTATCTCGTTGCTTGCCTTCCGCGAGAGATTCTTTGATTTGGTAGGCGGCGCACTACCTATCACGCCAGATAGTGGAATCTCCCTCTTAACTCAATACGCGAACTCTTGGCATGCAGTCGGATTGGGATCGAGTGTGAATATGCCCCCCTGGATTGCTTTTCTAGGTTTAACTTCAATAGTTACTTTTTTCAATGCAAAACTCTTAATTTCATTTCTATTGGTATTGGCGATTCCATTGGCATTTTTTGGCGCCTATCGGTTGGCTAGAAAATTCACAGAACTGCATTACCTCGCCTTAGGTGCCGCTCTTTTATATTCAATGGCCCCAGTCGTAATTGGCTCTTTGAATTCGGGCAGGCTGGGAACAATCATGTTATCCGTCATCGGACCATGGATTGTCAGATCCCTTTTAGGGCTGGAAGCTCTAGAGCTACTTGGTTGGCGCAGAACTTGGCGAATGGCCTTTCTAATGTCTCTAGTTTTTGCCTTTTCACCAATCGCTTTTCTAGTTATTTTTATCTGGCAATTTATTCTTGCGATTCTAGATGTTGTCTCATTCAATAAAGGCGGGTTCTCAAAAACCGTATTCGACGACAGAAACTCTCGGCGAATTGCTATTTTGGGCACCCCATTTGTTATCTGTGCACCATGGTCAATCGACTTAGTCCTTCATCCTTCTAGATTCCTATTTGACCCTGGGTTGGCGCTCGGTGGCGGGAACGTTGCATCAATTATTTTGGCCAATCCTGGCGGCGTTGGTTCGCCACCGCTCTGGTTGATTTCTCCAGTTTTAGCAATTGCTTTGATTTCACTCTTCGTGAGCAAGGTCGCACGCTTCGGTGAGGTATCCATATTTTTCATTGGCGCCGCGATGATTTTCGGAAGCCAAACTGTTGCAGGACACGGCAGCCTGATATCAACGCCATTGTGGGTTGGCAGCTTGCTGGTGATCCCGACATTAGTTTCCATATTGGCCGGCGTCATCATGATTGATAACTATCTGCCGAAAATTTCAGAGAGTCCAATTGATTATCGACACTTGCTGATGGGATTTGTCTCGCTTCTCTCTATATTTTCATTAATCGCCTCGATGTTTTGGTGGATATTTACCGCATCTAGCGCGCCGTTACAAAGCAAAACTAAAGATGCACTTCCCGCATTCTTAACCGTAAGCGCACAAACCAACGAACGCTTCAAGACTCTTGTTATCCGTTCCTCAAACAACGAGACAAGGTTCTTCATTGCCAGGGATAGCGATATACGTCTTGGCGAACCAGACGTTATCGTTGGATTATCACAAGAAGTCGATCAAGCAATCTCAGAGTTAGTTACTGGGGCTGGAATTGATGCAAGTAAGGTCCTAGCGGCAAATGGCATAAGTTATGTCTTTTTGGCTCGTCCCATAAATGAAGATTTGGCGCGTACGATTGATGGTGTTGGCGGATTTGCTAGAGCCTCTAAGACTGATGAGGGAATCACCTGGAAAGTTAGCGAAGCGCTACCTCGCATACTTTTTATATCGGATAGTGGAGAACGATTAGCAATCCCAAGCGACGAACTAGAAGCTTCAGGTGTCTTAAGCGCCGCTGGTAAATTAGTCATTACCGAAAAATTTGACTCACGTTGGAAAGTAACGCTCAATCAAGAGACGATAAGAGCGACCAGGTCTGAGTCTGGAACACCCGTCTTTGAGATTACATCTCCTGGTAAATTTCGAATCTTTCATGATTCCACATCAAGGAGAGCCTGGATTTCCATTCAGATATTTGCCTTTTTCACTCTCATTGTATTGGCACTGCCTGCTCGGCGACGCAGAGGCGATATTCGAATAGAGGAGCTCTCATGAAAGAAAGTAGAGCTGCTATTTCATTATTAATCTTCATAATCACCGCACATGTGGCATTTCTACTACCGGAATCAGAAGTCTCAAGAGCCAAGGAAATTAGTAGAAGTTACTCTGTCACAACTTGTCCTGGTCCGATAAACGATTCTAAATTGACAACCTTACTGCCCGCTAAATCAGTAGGCGTGAGAGATTTGAGCCGTAAAGCTTCTGGTTTTTCAGAGCTAAATGTAGGTAATCCCACCAATCTAAAACGTGCCATAGTCGTAGCTGGAAATCCAAATGACAGCATCACAATTCAATCAAAAAATTCTAAATGGACGGCGGCAGCTCTATGCGGATCCGGCCAGGAAAACTCCTGGTTTGTCGGTGGAACTGCTGACGTTACTAGTCGTGGCAAATTGATTTTGGTTAATAGTGGATTAAGCGACGCTATAGTGGAAGTTACCGTATTTAATGAAACTGGCCCGCTCACACCAGAGAGCATCACTGTCAAAGCACTAAGTGAAAAAATCCTACGAGTCGATTCACTAGATCCTGGCTCATCACAACTAGTTATCAACGTCAAAACTATCGGTGGGCGAGTTACAAGTTATCTACTTGATGAGCGAATAAAGGGCTTGCGAAATCTAGGTGGAGATTTTGTCTCTTCCATAAGCGAGCCAGAAACTAGCCAAGTAATACCTGGGCTATTGGCTAAGTACGGAGCGACGGGCAAGTTAAAACATACGCTTCGCATAATGAATGTGGCTGACGTAGAAAGCTCTGCTTCCGTTGAAATCATCTCTTCTGATGGTGTTTATGTACCAGTGGAACTAAGTGAGATTAGGTTGGACTCTCGCCAAGTCAGAGAAATTGAGTTGGTTGATTTAGATTTAGGCCGAACTAATTTTGGCTTGAAAATTGAATCGGAAACGCCTTTTGTGGCATCAGTATTGACGGAATTAAAGAGCAGCAATATTTCAGATTTTACTTGGTCTATTCCTGCTAACCCATTAAATGAAATTGGATTTAATCTTTATGGCCTTGAACCAATCCTCACAATGATCGGCGAGAAAATTGATGCAACAGTTGAAATAAGAAATCGCGATGGAAAGAACGTCACAAAGAATCTAGTAGGAGAAGAAATTGTAAATTGGCAGTTTCCAGCTAATTCAAGAATAGTTAGAATCATCAATAGAACTCAGGCGAGAGCTGCCATAACCTGGATTAGCAACGACGGTTTGACGCATCTCTCACTTAATCAGGCAGCCTCTCTAGAGAGCGCCACCAGACCAATTGCCGACATTTCGGTAATTCAGTCACGCTAATAGTGAGAATCCCACAATTTCAAAGAGTTGCGACTAATCTGCCGACATGCGCAATCAAGAGCCGGTGAGACCTAGCGGCAGTGGCCGTACTTGCTCCAAAATTAGTTGTCGTCAGCCGGCAGCCAGAACTTTGATTTACATCTATGCTGAATCGACGGCTGTCTTAGGCCCGCTCTCGACATTTGCCGAACCTCATACTTTTGACTTTTGCGCCAACCATAGTGAGAGATTGACAGTTCCGAAGGGTTGGAATGTGATTAAACACGAATCAGGTGGCACCGCGGAACCTTCTCCAGAAGATTTAATGGCAATCGCTGATGCAGTTCGAAATGTGGCTAAAGTGATTCAGTCTGCACCTGACAAGACGCCAGAAGTTGGTAGACGTGGTCATTTGAGAGCTATACCTAACCCAAAAGATTGATGGAACTTGTAGATCGAATTATCAAGGCTTATGACATTCGCGGCCTGGTAGATAGCGAACTTACTCTGGATTTCGCGTTCGCAGCTGGGATTGCCTTCGCCTCTTTTCTCGAAATGAAAAAGGAACCTGGAACCGTGGTCATTGGTGAAGATATGCGACCCTCTTCACCTGAACTGGCAACTGCATTCACCAATGGACTCGTATCGCAAAGTTTTGATGTTATCCGAATTGGATTAGCAGCAACTGATCAACTTTATTTCGCTTCTGGTTCAAAAAATCTTCCAGGTGCGATGTTCACCGCAAGCCATAATCCAGCTGAGTATAACGGGATAAAACTCTGTCTCAGCGGGGCTCGCCCAATTGGTCAAGATTCTGGTTTAAGTTGGATCCGCGAATCAATCAGAAACGGCGCTTCCATGTCGCTCCGAAATTCTGGAAAAGTTACTGAAGTATCTATGCTAAATGATTATGTAGATTTTTTATTTTCTCTTTTCCCTGCCGAAACTTTTGCGAAAGATTTCAAGAAGCGCTCTATCTCAATTGCGATTGACGCCGGGAATGGCATGGGGGGTTATACCGCACCTGCTGTAATGGCGAGAATCAATGCAGATGTTCATCCGCTCTACTTTGAGCTTGATGGAACCTTTCCTAACCACGAAGCGAATCCGATAGAACCCAAGAACTTAATTGATTTGCAATCACTGGTGCGCAAACGTAAGGCAGATATCGGATTA
>Ga0172376_10003727_pt1 | contig 17845 bp, 27 predicted proteins | sample Lak35m_FD_121114 | JGI IMG/M metagenome (GOLD analysis project Ga0172376, IMG submission 121114) | Freshwater microbial communities from Kabuno Bay, South-Kivu, Congo - kab_092012_35m | ecosystem: Environmental > Aquatic > Freshwater > Lake | place: Democratic Republic of the Congo: South-Kivu... | reverse complement strand
CTTTTATATAATCCGATCTACCGTCTGTCATAATTAATAGTATCATTTTTAAACCCTAGTCAAATATACTGTTTTCTTATTTGATTATATGTAGAAATTTGAAGATCTCTAGATTGATTATTTCTACTGTTGTTTGCGACATGAACTCTATAAATTGCATTATCGCAAACTGTTGGTTGACAGCCAAATCTGATGCATCTAATCCATAGATCCCAGTCTTCGTACATTTCAAAATAACCAAATCCACCAACGGAACTAAATACAGATCTTGCAACCATAGTTCCTATAACCATCCAATTACCTTCCATAATAGACTTTTTAGGTGGAATAACAACTGGGTTAGGATCCTCCCTGCCGTCAACGACACCAAGGGTTGCTGGTTGCACGAGCCACAAATCTGAATCTAACGAAGAAACCTTTTCACTCATTGATTCTATATATTTTGAATCAAGTTCATCATCTGCATCAAGGAAAATTATCCAATCACCCCTACATTGATCGGCAGCAAGATTCCTTGCTTCATGTAAATGGTCTGCATGAACATGAACAATGTCATGCGCTGACACAGTTTGATTTTCGGCGGATCCAATAGCTCTAGAAGCAGTCTGCTTCCAAACTTCATCTCCGAATGTTCCTATTGCTACAGATATATTCATGGTCTTAACAAGAAAATTAGAGAGTCTATGGTCGAGGAATCTTTGAATGGGTGTGGAAACATTGTCCAGTCCCAGAGAGAAACATGTTTTTCGTAAGGATTTTTTTCATCTTCTTGAGGTTCCCAGATCTTTGGAGTGGAAACAATAATGGAAGCACCCTGAGAAAGAATCTGTTCTACTAGAATCTGGCCTTCAGAAATTGACATGTGTTCTATTACATCTATAATTAAAACTAAATCATAATTTGACCAGACCTTTTGATCGATGTGCCTAACATCACTTTCGATAACATTATTATATATAATGCTTTGAGTAAAGAGTCTTCCCTGTGGAACTTCTACACAATCAACGATAGAAGAATGACAGTACTCTCTTGCCATTAATCCATATTTACCCCAGCCCGGACCAATATCAATAACCTTATCTGGACAAACTTCTATCATCATTTTAACAATGGAAGGAACCGAATCAACAAAGCTTGAAGGCATCACTTTCTCCAGTGACTATAATAAATTTTGCTTCCAAGATTAAAATACCTATTTTTATATTCTGAATCTTCAACTGAGTTAATCTGAGGAGAGGAATGTCTAATCGGAAGTTCGCAGCTTTTTACAAAAAATCCCATAGACTCAGCAGTTCTTATCATATGAGTTTCTTCCCAAGACCAAACAAACCTTTCGTCAAACCCACCTACTTGCTCAAAAAAAGATCTTCTTACAAAGAAGGATGCTCCACAAACCCAATCATTGACACCCCAAATTTTGAGTTCCCTGGCCGACTTATTGAATCTATTTCCAGTTATAACGATGTTTGGATTTTTCATGATGCCTTGAACTGTACCCGAAAAACTATTTAAAATAGTAACATCAGGATTTAAAAATCCAATTATTTCACTAGTTCCTAGTGATGCCTGAAGATTGCAAGCTTTTGCAAAGCCAAGATTTTCTTCCTCGTTTGAATGAGCAAAAAAAATGCACTCAGGCTCAATTTTATCTAGCCTAGCCTTGAGATCCTTAGCCTGCTGTTTATTTAATTCATTGTGATAAACTGTAACAATATCAATCATCTATATTCCTATAAATGTTTGGAACAGGGCTATTATAGTCTGATAGTTTTGGATTTAAAATAATTGACTTAATGTGAGAAGAGCTGTGTCCTTCAGTTATAGAAGAATAACGAGAATATTTCTCTTGTAGGTCTCCATCATCAACATATCCAACATGCAGAATTTCAAGATTTTCAGAAACTGCACCAGGCTTGACATAGGTTGGGTAAGGAGGGCAGCCCATTCTTTTACCAGAAAAACATCCGCCAGGAATATATCTGAAAAATCTTGGAGACATGTTTTTATTCCAAAATCCATCAACCCTTATCTGGGGAGGACTAAGACTCCAAAGCTCAGGAATTCTAATATTAACTCCAATATTAGCAAGCTCTGTCAAGTCTAAAAGATTGTCTCTGGGATGATCTCCAATAATGAACTCATCTGCGTCAATAGAAAGAATCCAATCATCTTGCGTTGGATGAAAATTCTTCTCAAGCTGAAGCCATGAGAACTCACGAAAAGCTGATTCATTCTCAAGAAATGAAGGAACGTCATCCGGCCTAATCTCAACATGCCCATACTCTGAAGCAATTACCGCAGTCTCATCAGTGGACCGATCATCGACAATCATAATGCCATCAAGATACCATGAAACATGCTTCAACATTGACTCTAAATATCTGTGAGCCTCATTCTTCACAACCATAAGACCAAAAATATTAGTCATGATCTATTCCGTGAACTTCACAAAAATCAACAAAAATCTTCTTAGCTTCCAGCATCTTAGAATCCACAGAAGATCCAACAGGAGAAGACTTATGCCAGTGGTGGACCATCTCAGCTTCACCAGTATACCAAACTTCATAGCCGTGAGCTTGAGCATGATAAGCGCAACCAGTTTCTTCATAGTAATGCTGCGTCGGCAAAAAAGCGCCAACAACATCAGGGAACTGGTTTCTATAAATTTCGCAGTTAGTTAATTCAGACCAAACGCTTCTTTTTATAAAGAAAGAAGAACCTGAAACAGTCACAGCTTGACGATTGAAACGAGCTGAGACCAGATCATTGGATCTCCAAGCATTATGCCTCGGCTTATTCAGGGATCCAAAAATTCCAGCATGAGTAACCTTATTACTCAAATCATACTGAAGAGGGCCAACGATTCCAACACTTTCATTTTCCTCAAGAAAATTGACGCAATAATCTACGCAATAACTGTTATTAAATTTTGTATCGGCGTTAAAGAATGCAAGATGATCAGAATCGGACATGTATGCGCCATAATTACAGGATAAAGCATAGCCAAGATTCCAGTCCGTTCTAACAGAATGAACTTCATCCGGCAACCGCAGCAAATCAAAATCATCTGTGGAATCAACGTCTATAATAGTTAGCGCCGATTCTGTTGAAGGCATATATTGAATATATGAATCAACGAAATCTTGAAGAAGGTCATAAGTTCTATAGTTGACAACTATAAGTTGAATACTCAAAACCCTGCTCTCCTATCCACAACGTCAAGAAACTTTGGAGACATTACATGTTTGTTTGTAACCCTACCATCCCAAATGAAAGAACCGCCAGCTAGTTTCACATTCAAAGACCAGCCAAGATCCTCCCCATTTCTATGGAAAGAATAATCGACATTATATGCTTCAGGTTTCATTAGCTTAGCTGCCATAATAATATCAACTGTAGCAATATCTGAAACATCTTTTCTTCTGAAACGCACATGCGAGTTATCGACCCACATACCCATGCTTGGATGAGAAACTGACGTTGGTGTCATGAAACACTTCAGTCCAACCGCCCAAACATTCGAATGTAATGAAAGTGCCTCAATGGCAGATTGAATTGCATTTGGGGCAAGAAGAATATCCGAATCTAAGCTCAAAAAAAGATCTGGACCAAGTTTACGAACAGCCCCCAAAAGCTCATTTCTTAAAAGAACCATATGCTCATATCGCTGATGATTCCATCTGCGAACATCTAGTCTTTCTGGCTCCGAGAACTCAACTAAAACAGTATTCTCAGCATTCTCAAAAAAAGCTAAATCTTTTTGATTGCCAACGAAAACAAAAGAAACATTGTGACCAAGACCAGAAAAAGCCTGCTGAACATGGCTCATCCAGCGATCAAATATCCACAATCTGTCAGAAAATGGGCAGCCGATAACAATGTTCATTTTTTATCCAAATAAATAACCCTAATAGCTATTAAACAAAAAATAATCTCTAATCCAAAGTTTGGGAAAGCTCCACGATGTAAAGCATTACTAGCTAAAAGAGCTGCGCCAACAAGATTAACTGAAGCATTTAAAGAGCGGTGAGCTGGCCAAACATTTCTAGATGCCTGAAAATATGCGGCAAGAATGAGAGCCGCTCCAATCCATCCAAGAACATCAAACATATCCAGCTTCTTTCATTAAGTCCATAAACTCGGGAACAGGCATCACAACAAACCAGTCATCAGGATTTGGTTTACCTTTGGGCCTAACAACTATATGTCCAGTTGCGGCTCCAGCATTAACAATTTCAACGTCAAGCTCTCTAAGCCACTGCTGAATCTTTAATGATGCTCCGCTTTTAACCTCAACAACAACATTCCAAGAGCCATCATGGGCATTCCATCCAGCAATATCGCCTTTATCGTAAACCCCGTTCAAATGTCTACGCTCAGCGTTTGGAACCCCATTTTGTTTCAGGTAATTAACATAAAGTATCTCTGTGTCAGCACCCTTCTTTTTTGCGGTACTAGGTTTCATCGTCAAACTCGTTGATCAACTTCTCTATTTCTTCTCTCATCTCACGAAGCTTAAACGTGGTTGCTTTATGCTTGTTATCAACATCAACATCAATATTAGTGAAAACCAGATTAAATTCTAGTCTTAGACAAGCTCCATCATCATGAATCGACAAAGAATCTGGGATCCATTCTTCAGCAGTATCATACATGATAGCCGTAGCTCTTCTAACTCTTTCTATGAGAGCTTCACGTTGATCATCGGTCATAGCGTCGTAAATTTGATGGGATTCCTGAACACGTTCAAACTCTTGAAACCTCGCTTCCCAAAGCATTGTTGGAGAGATGGCATCATAAGAAACGTTTACATCAAAATCTTCAATATGCAAGTTTGACATTTTAGTCATGGTCGCTAGATGTATCGATTGACTCCCAGTTAAAAATAGTTGAACCAGTGTTCACGCCAGGATCGCCATCCAAATTTAATGGAAGAAAAGCTGGAGTACCCTTATTGCCAACCTGACCTGCAAGAATCCCCTTGACAACAGCTAGAGCGGCAGGGATGGCTCCAATTGCGGCAGCTTGTAAAGCCCCAACGGAAAAATCAAAAACAGGAGCAGCAACTAAAAGACCTAAGAAAGAAACAACATAGGTTCTGATTGTTCTAAAAACAAGATCCCCATAAAATGAAAGATTCAGCGAAGTAGAAGAAACTCCATTAGCAACAACTGTCAAAGCAGCGGGGATAGCTGCAATAGCGGCGCTCTGGGTAACAGAAATATCGATAGTTGAAGAGGCTGCAAGTAGCGCAACAAAAGCCTCAATATAAGTTGTTACAGTCTTCTCAAGAAGAGCCACAATCTGATTTTTCATTTTTTCTCCTATTTTTAGTGGAAATATAATTTGACCTAAACTTATCAAAGGTTTCCCCCCAGGGAATCTTATCTGGAGGATATCTCAACAAAAACTCATGCTTCTGTTTTACAACTAGACCAATTTCTTGAAATTCTTTCATTACAATAGAAAGCCTCTGATAAGAGATACCAAACCGTTTAGCAACCTCGCCCTGAGATAAGGCGACGACATTTTTATTGTTTCTATTGTTCCAAAGAAATCTATAAAGATCTTCTCTATTATGCATTAACCTAAATCAATCTCACATGAATCTGTCGTGCAGAACTTTTCACCAGAGCCATCATCAGCTTTAGTATAAAGGGCGTCAAGATCAAGAGGCTTAATCCTGTTCATCATCTTGATAGCCTCAGCTTGGTCAATGGGTTCATATGGGGCTTGAGCGTAAGTTGTTCCCTCTTCGCTAATCGGAAGGAAGGAAAGACTTTTAACTTGACCCTGAAGTGACCTTAAAAGCGGAGAAATCTGATCCTTTTCAGAACCCTTAAAAGATACAGTTACCGAAACCATATTGTCCGCCCAATATCTCTGAGCCATAGCCGCTAAAGAAGCCTTCTCCCAAATAGAAACATCAAGCTCGGATCTAACATTTAAACCTCTTGTTGGAAATGAGGCAACAACGGTAGACTTTGAATCCATCACATCATTCTCAATATGGTATCCAGCCTTCTTGAGAATTGGAACCAACGGATCAGTTTTATGAAATCTAATCCTTCTAATATAGTAGCCTGAAGTTGTGGGCCAATGTACACCAGAAGTGGTTCCGGCAATAATGGAAGTTGTTCCAGCAGGCTTAACTGTCGTAAGTTTTACAGAGTTTCTTACACCAAGCCATTCGCTGTACTTGGTGTCAACAAAATTCAGATACTGATATCCTTCATCCATCCATAACTGCATCTCCGACCAGCCCTTGGACTCAATGAAGTCCACGATGCCAGTCATAGAAATACCGATACGACGATTTCTTGTAATAACCTCGTTGGTCTCAGCCCAAGTTGAAGGCATTAAAGTCACTGCCTTAGCATACATGTATGCGTGCTTAATAGACTTTTTAAAGTCTGCAAAAGAATCATGCTTAGATGGGTAAAGTTCTACTAGGCAGCAGAACTCATGAGACTCTAAAGAGATCTCTGCACATGGATTACATCCACCAACACGGTAATCACGATTGTTCTCAGCGTCAGCCATACGCCCAAAACGACGCATAATGTCAAGCCAAATAACCCCAGGCTCTCCATTGATTGCAATCTTGTCAACAAGATGGTCAAGATTATCGCCTGAATTGACTAGAACCGAGTTGTTGCTTGTCCAAGCCCAACCGTCTGGGCCGGTTCGCTCAGCGTTTTCAGGAAGCTCCCAGTTTTTAATGTTGACATAATCATCATCATCTGAGTCTCCTAGAGCAATGAGAGCTGATCTTCTAGCGCCGCCAGCGACAACAGCTTTACCAATCTTATTCATAATATCTACAATATCGCGACTGGTAATCTTCTCACCGTGACGACCAGCGAACTGCTTAGCAATTAGCTCATGAACGTCCATTAGTGGACCGGGGCCTGAAGCTGTTCCACCAAAAGATTTCAGAGGAGAACCCGCTGGGCGAATAACTGTATAATCAAACTTAATCGGTTGCCTATTCTTAAAAAAATAGGACTCAAGCTGAACTGAGATCGACTCAGCCCAACCCTCCCTAGTATCCTCAACGACAAATGTTTCAGGCTCGCCAACCGGCTCCCAGATTGTCAACTTGCCTGCACCCTTAGTGTCAAAACCGACCCCGACGCCATTCATCGACATTTCCATCAAACGAGCAAAAGGCATGGTTGCCTCATAGGCTGAGTGAGTGGAAAGCTTTTCTGTGGACAGAAAGGCGCAGTTATTTAAGCTAGAATTCGACTGATTAAGATGTACATACCCCGTTCCCATAGCCCACATGCCGCGACCCGGTGGCGTCCACTTGAAATGGAACATTCTATCGAAAGCATCTTGAGCGGCTTTCTGCGCCTTAAACTCATTCCAAGGAGTTCTCTGATGTGCGCAATGATCTTTCAGAATTGAATACATTCCCTCAATGCATCGACGGCATACCTCGTACCACTTTTCTTTTGTTCTATCTTCTTTTTTGCGGCTATACTTTGTGAGAAAAGTTAGCTCACTTAAAGTGTTGCCAGCTCCAATATCGAAGCCCCAATTAACAGGCTTGTCACGGTACTCTTCAATAAAGGATTCTGACAGATGGAAAGAAAGATATTCGGACATTCGGCCTCCCAGCAGACCTATCTTTGACGACAAATTGTTCAAAATTAAAAAGAGAGCTAGTGGTAAGCTTAAACCTCTTTTTCGGGACAGAATATGTCAGAGATCCCAATTGGGAACACAAAATTTCCAGATCGAATCAAGTGCCCCCGTATGAATCTGGCAAACACGCGATTCCGTAACTTCCATCATTGACCCAATCTCCTTCAAAGACAAGCCTTCAATATAATGAAGGAAAAATACTGCTTTTTGCTGAGAAGACAAATGCTTAAAGGCATCAAGAATTTTATTTTTCAACATGCTAAGATCAGCATCATCTAAAATTTCAAAGTCATAATCTTTATCAGCAAGAATATCTGAAAGCTTAAAAAGCTCTCCACGAGAATTTACAGCATCATCAATATTAAAAACTGAAGCAGCCTGTCCGTAGCCTTGAATCTTGGAAACCTCAACCATCTCCCAGCCAAGAAGATTAGCTATTTCCACATCAGTTGGCTCTCGTCCCAACTCACTGGACAACTTTTCAATGGCTGAATCAATTTCTCTATTTTTTGATCTAATAGATCTAGGTGCCCAGTCAAACTGACGTAATTTATCTAAAATTTCTCCACGAATTCTAAAGGACGCATAAGTTTCAAACTTAAAACCATAAGAAGAATCATACTTTCTTATAGCATCCATTAATCCAATATAACCATCTGAAACAAGGTCATTAAAATCGATATGACTAGGCAGATTTTTGGAGATCGAAGAAGCAGTCTTATGAACTAAATCAGTATAAGCTATAACAAGATTTTCAAAATTAGATTGATCTTTATTATATATATCCCAAAGATGCTCTAAATTAGGTTTATTCCAATCAGTATATTTAGACATAATAAAAATATTAATTCAACATTGGTTTCAATAAAAACAATTATCTGTAAGTAAGACAGACCTCACCCCACCCACTTGGGTGAATCTCTTGCTTCAGTAGTAGTTAAACTACAACGGTCGGTGGCTTCATCTACATGCGAATTTCACGCACTGAATCAGACTGCTACTCGGAAGCTGCTTAGGTGAACCGCCCGGACGTTCCTTGACCAGTTCGCTACCCTTTCGCTCGGGACGGCATTGATGACGGATTGCCCACCGGAAGAGTCTGGGCCACCTTCAGTCCCTGCGGCGCTATCTGGGGCGCATCCCACATGTTCTTCAGTTTTCTAAGCAAATTCCAAGATACCCGCGCTTTTCAAATCGTAAAAACATAAATTGCGAAAACAAAAAAAATATAGAGTAATTTATCGTGGCCAACTAAAATGAGGATATTGCATTAAGCGACGAATCTTGTGGATAGAACCTGCTTCAGGTTCTCGCCATAACTTAGATTTTTGTAACAATAAGATAACAAAGCGACCGTTAAAAGTACTGTTGCGACAGTCGCTCGAAAGGTTTCTTATGCCTGATCAACCCAAAGGGGTTGCCGACCACCCAGCTAAATCTGAAATGGAAGAAATTTGGCGGTCGGGTGGACGAGCTAAGGAAATTCTCTTATTCTTAGAGGAAAACTCCCTGCCCCTCGTTAAAGAATCAACCATTGCAAGATATGGTCAAAGATTTTGGAATGAAAAGATCAGAATATCTTCTGATGCTTCTGCTGCCGAAATTGCTGATACTCTGCAGGAGATAGAAGATTCTGGAATTGCTTCTGTAGTGAAGATGGGCTTCACTAAAAAAAAGTTTCCTGGATGGGAAAAAATTGATGGACAGAACGTCCAAGTTGAAAAAGAGTCAACGTCTTGGAATGTTGATCTAGTTCCAACTCCACCTCTTCCAGAGAAGGCTTCTATTGGAGATTTTAAGATCTCCGTGAGAGGCGTTAAAAAGCTCTCTAAGCCCTCGGGATGGAATCTGGCCGTGGTAGTGCCAGATCCTCAGATTGGCTATCACAGGGACGTTGACGGGGTTCTAACAACAACTCATGACGAGAGTGCTCTTGATGTAGTACATCAGATAACAGTTTATCTACAGGCAACCTATGGGGTCGATCTAACTGTCATTCTTGGAGATAATCATGATTTTAGTGCTTTTAGTTCACACAGAACAGCCCCTGGTTACATAATTAATACTCAACTTGAAATTGATAGATTTGGCACGGAGGTTGCAATCCAGCGTGGACTAGCTCCACAAGCTGAAATAGTTGTTCTTAGCGGAAATCATGACGATAGAATTAATAAAGCTATTTTAGATAAAGTTCCAGGTTTATCCGGAATCTCCAAAGCTAACTCAAGAGAGCCAGTTCTCTCAATTGCAAACCTATGCAGATTTGATGAATATAATATAATTTCTATAGAATCATATCCTGATGGTGAATACTGGGCTAACAACTATCTAAGGTTTGAACATGGGCATATAGTTTCAAGTGCTCCAGGTTCAACTTCAGCCAAGTATCTTGCAGACTCAAGAGTCTCAACAATTTTTGGTCACACACACAGGCAAGAACTTGTATATACAAGAATCAGAGAAAGATCATCATCAAGGCCAATTTTTGCAGGTTCACCAGGAACAACAGCGAGAATAGATGGAGTTCTTCCATCTTCATCAACTGGAATCACATCATCAGGAACCCAAGCTGGTAAAAAGACTGAGAAATGGCAGCAGGGCATCTTTGTTGTCTGGTATCAGCCAGAAGGTGATCAAAAAGCTATTGTCGAACCCGTTCTAATAGAAGAAGGAAGCGCCTTCTATGCAGGTTCGATTTACCAATCAACCGTTGATAAGAACGGGATTAGCTATGAGTGATGAATCAGTTGAGTCAATGAACGATCTAGGAACTGGAATTCACGTCATCACAATTACATATGATAACGATCCAAACGTTTTTCCAGAAATCCATCTAGGAGATTGCTCTCCTTGGGTTGCCGCCACACTGCTTCGGGCCGCTCAAGAGAGCATCGAAATGCTGATCCCGCCAATTAACATTACATATCGTGGAGATACAGTTCTCGACAATTCTCTTGACTTCGATGATCCAGAGGGTATATCTTAAAAATATTGAAATGCTTGACGCAGAAGTTAACCTGAAAAATCGCCTACAGATAATAACTATAGGAATTTAAAGGTGCCAATTGAAGCGATAAGCTGAATTATTATAATTAAATAAGTTACCACTTATGAGGGGAGTAGACAATTTGTCCGCTCCCCTCATCAATTTCAAGAGAGTTTTTGGGATCTTTGAAACAAGTAATACAAAGACCCATGATCTTTGAAGGCTTGAAATCAAGTTCGCCACAATTTAAACAACATTCGTCTTCATCAAGAAGATCTTCAAACTGTCTAGACATTTACAACTTTCAAATTAGAAGCAGGAAGCTTTCCTTCAAGTGTTTCAATAACATAAGAATAAGGTCTCGGACAAAAGATAGGAGTATCTAGCCCAGAGCTATATGTACCTCTTTTAATGCAGACACCAGAGATATCATACCATCCTATATCAAGATCAAATCCAACATCTTTCATTGTGAAGGGATTAAAAGATGGTTTGTCGTAAAAAAACATCATACCATCTACATCTAGATAAGGTATAGATTGAAGACCTGAAGATCGTTCTTCTTTAGAGATCGCAACATAAACCTCTAAAAGCTGGCCATCAGTAAAACTGATATCAATCACGTTTAGCTTATTTAGTATTTTTTTAGATGCAATAACAGCATCCATCTGCTCTTTCCAGTTATCCATAATAATAGAACGTCACTTTTATTTACAATTCATAATATAAAGTGCGAGAAGGCGAAGATTGAATCGTCATTTTTTCGCCAACGAAAAGTACATTCAATGAAGAAGATAAATGAATCATTTGGCCATTTTTTGCAGCCCATGATGAAATAATGTCTGTTGATTCACCGCAAGCACAATAGCTGCCGCCAGCCTGAATTTTAATTTTTACATCATGTCCACACTTTTGACAAAAAACTTGAGAATTCTGCTTTATAGAATTAAAGCTTGATATTGTCACATTCTCCCCTTTAAATCTATGAAAAATAAAGGCACTATACCATAGTTCTTATAAAAAATCGTTGAGATAATTGCCCGATCAGAAACTTCTGTCCATTCAAGATTATCTCCAACTAAACGAACCAAACTTAAACATTCATCATGAGGATCTTTTTGATACTCAGAACGCAAAGAAAGGCAATTGGTTGATTCGCAGACACCACAAGAAAAAAGCATTGACGCCGGAAACAGGGTTTGTTTTAACTGCGATCCACAGTGGGTGCAAAATGCTTCGTCTTTCATTTCGAATCTGACCAATCTTAGGTTTTGATATGCGGAACATATCTTATAAAACATTTGAAAACTGGGGTTCAGAATTCTTTGATGATGGCAATTATGGAAAGAAAATCGTAACCCAACACATTTCTGAATTAAACTATCTTCCACTAAAATTAGTGGAAAAAATGCTTGATAGAAAATATATTGCAGAAATTACTTTAGATCAAAAATATATTAACGAACTTGTTGCTTCTATAAAAATATATGGAATCAAAAATCCTGGTAAGATAACATTTGATGATCAAAGAGTCAGACTCTCTGATGGAAACCACAGATTCTTGGCTGCCCAACAACTTGGTCTACGAAATTTCCCAGTTGAAATTTCACGAGTTGACAGAATTAAAAAACGGTCTATAATGCTGAGCGAACTGCTGCCCGACTTACTGGAGCTACTATGGCTAAAAAAAATGTAAAGCAAGAATTTCAACCATCACCTGATGTTTCCAGAATTATTCCATTAGCTTCAGGTAAATGGGCTTATCTAATGAACCATAAAGGAAAAACTCTTCATCTAAAAAGGGATACTCAAGAATTTGTTGATGCCTGCATTGAGAACGACGAAAAGATGTCAGGGAAAATTATCAAAGACCTTGAAAAACTTGGTTGGACAGATGTTATAGAAAAGATCAACGCCACCGAAAGAGCTGAGTACCGATGACCGACGGTGATGACTACGCAATCAGTGTTAAAGCTGCCGTAAAAGCGGTTCTTGCGTGTGAAGCCACGGAAAGTGATCCAGTGGCAAACGCAGCAGCAGAATTGCGCTGGGAGAGATCTGAACGACGTAAGAAGATGGAACGAGCATGGATTCGTGGTGAAGTTTGGTGATTGATAAAAATTGATTATGAAATCTAGAGATATTAAATGGATAAAAGCCTGTATTGAATTTGCTAAAATATTTTCAACATGCGCCAAAAAACAATACTCTTGTTTCATTATCGATAAAAATGGTTACGGTAGAATAGTTGGACAAGGGTACAATGGTGTGCCGTCCGATATGACCCACTGCACAGATGGAGGTTGCCCAAGACAACTAAACAATGCACCATCTGGAAGCCCATACGATTTCGGTCAAGGGCTCTGCTACAGCTCTCACGCAGAAATCTCTGCTCTGGCTCACGGAGATGGGTCAAGATATGATCAGTCAACCCTGTATGTAAACGGAGAACCCTGCCTAACTTGCGCCAAGTCTATTGCGGCAGCGGGCATTAAAAGAATTGTTCATCTTCAAGAAGAAGATAAGATAGGGTCTGATGAGGTTAGAAAATTCCTCAAAAAAGCTTCAGTTGAGATTGTGAGCATCAATTTATGACAATTTCTGTGAAAATTATAGAGGATAGCTATTCGCCAACCGGCAACAGATTAACTACTCTGGAATGCACCTTTCATAGATTTATTCTTCCAGAAGTTAATACATACAGAATGTGGTCAAGAAACGCTGCCTCTTCAAGAGCAATTCCCTTAAATAAAAGAATTGAAGAAGTTCGAAACAATCCGGCCATGCCAGTTGAATGGGGTAAAAATCAGAGGGGCATGGTTGCTGAAGAAAACCTTGACGACGATGCAACCTACGAATGTAGACAAGCTTGGTTAGAAGCCGCTTACGCAGCCTGCGATTATGCAGCATACCTATCTTCAATGAAGCTACATAAACAAATTGCATCTAGAATTCTGGAACCATTTCTTTGGCATACATCAGTTATCTCTGCCACAGATTTTTCTAACTGTTTTAAGCAAAGAATACATAGTGACGCTCAGCCAGAGTTTAGGGAACTTGCCAAAATAATGAAATTAAAAATAGATGCTTCCATACCAAAATTTGTTAACTATGGAGAATGGCATCTTCCATATGTAGATGACGATGAAAAACTAGAACTACCCATAGAAGATTTGCAGAAAATTTCTGTTGCTAGAGTGGCTAGATCTTCATATCTTAACCAATCCAAAAAAGATATAGAAGCAGACCTAGCGTTATATGATCGTCTAATCTCTGCTGACCCGCCACACCTTTCGCCATTTGAAATGGTTGCAACGCCTCGTAACTCATTAAAACCATCCGGCAACTTCGCTGGTTGGGGCCAACTAAGGCACCTCATCCCATGACAGCGCATCCAGCAGTCTTTTCTTCTGAGATAATCTCAGAACTTTTAAAGCTATCGCAAACACGCTTAGATAAAGGCGCCTTAGTTTTAGATCCATTCGCTGGAACCGGCGGCATACATAAACTTTGCCCACCATATAAAACTGTCGGAGTTGAAATTGAGGAAGAGTGGGCGTCTCAACATGAACGCAACATTTGCGCAGACTCAACACAGTTATCAAAAGTATTTAAAAATCAGAAGTTTGACGCTATCGTCACTTCCCCACCATATGGCAATAGAATGTCTGATCAATACCAGGGTGATGCCAAAAACTCTAAAAGGTACACATACAGAATTTCTCTTGGTAGAGATTTGAGAGATAATAACTCTGCAAAATTCAACTGGGGAAATAAGTATAAAGCCTTACAGGAACAAGTTTGGAATGAAACTTTCAAAGTCCTAAAAGATGGTGGATATATATTTCTTAACATATCTAACCATATTAGAGCGGGAAAAGAAGAGCCTGTTGTTGAATGGCATATATCGACGCTTTTAGAGCTTGGATTCTATGTTGATGAAATAGTATCAATCAATACTAAAAGAATTAAGCACGGCTCTAATTCTAATCTTCGAGCATCTTCAGAAAAGCTCGCAATTTTTAAAAAGATTACTTAGTCCACTCTTCTGGAATCAAATTCACAGCATCTAAAGATTTTGCTCGTTTCATAATATGCTTCTTAGCAGCAACCTTGTCTTTAGCTCTCCCATAAGCCTGAATAGCATTCTTTAGATCACCGATTGTCACAATCGGATATGAACCATCTGGTAAAGCTAAACCATCTTTAGCCAGCTTCATTCTTCTCTCAGGGGTAAACATTCGTGCCCCGTCACGCTTTTGCTGAGCCTCATAGCTTCGAATAATTCCCCTCGTCCAAGACCAAGCAGCGTCACCACCCCAAAGCAGCCAAGCAATCCAACCGTTCGAAGTTTTATCGCTGAGGTTGTCTCCAGCGTGACGTGGGAAGTAACGATTGATGTGACGAACCTTCTCAATACCAATTGATCCACCGGCAGCCAGTGTTCTAGCGGTATTCTCGCCGACACTAGTTCCACCACGACCAAACTTCTTGCGAAGTTCAAGCCCACGTTGAGCATTCTTCTTCACACGGTCTGGAATAGAATAAGTAGCTGAAGTATCTTCAAAATCTTCAAAATCCTGGTTTTCATCTTCACCGTCGGGTGAATCAAGTTCACCGACCTTTTTAACTTGATCAGCCATACGGCCAACCATGAGTTCAGTCTCCTCGTCATCTTTCCAAATCCTGATAAGAACTGCAGGATTGTCTACCGATGCTGGAGCGTAAAACTTTGATCCACGGACACCAAAGAAACCGTCATACATCACATGTTCAACAGAGCCAACATGCTCGTGGGTTCCGCCAGCAGGGAGATTGGGGTGCCCCATCACCTCGTTTTCCATAGTGAACTTAACGACATCGCCTTCTTTAATCATCTCGTTAGCCTTACTTGATAAGGGATGTTTTTCTGGTAAAAGATCTTGATCAAACGGTTTTCTTGGAGCCCTGCCATTCTTCAGCATCTTCAAAAAAGCTCTGACACGACCGTATCCCCACTGCTCAGGACTTCTGACAGTTGGACGAACACTAGAAGGATTAGTTTTGTAGGCGCCTACCCCACGGTTGAAGACCGTTCGCAGGGTGGACAAACGAACTTTCCTACCTTCAGGAGCGTCCTGATTATATTCCTCCATAATCTTTTTCAGAGTGTCTGTCAGAGCCGCCGCTTCTTTGATGTCAGTTTTTACAACTCTAAGCTTAGAGAACGGCTTGGCAACGGTTCGATCAGTTTTCGAAATAGGCTTTCCGTCGTCATCGACGGCCCAAACTTGAATTGTTGCAACAGGATTCTCTGGTGAAGCCTCAAAAGATTCTTGAGTTCCCTCAACTTTTACAGTGCCACTTGTCTTAACGCTTTTAACTATTCCATGAGCATAAGTGGTCGGTCCCGGAGGTTTTGGAACAGCATAACTAACGTGATCGCCAACTTTAATATCTTTAGCCATGTTTAAATATACGGAAACTTATGTGTCAATCAAAGTTGAAACAAGCTCAGCAACTCTACTTCTTTCACTTTTTTGCAAAGTTATATGAGCAAAAAGATCTTGACCTTTTAACTGAGAAATAATTGACATGATCCCATCATATTTGCCTACACGCAAATTATCTCTTTGAGCTATATCGTGAGTTAAAACAACTTTACTATTTTTTCCAAGTCTTGAAAGAGCTGTTAATAAAACCATTTTTTCAAGATTTTGCGCTTCATCAATGATCACATAGCAGTCGCTCAAAGTTCTGCCTCTAATGTGAGTAAGTGGAAGAACTTCTAATAGATCCTCTTCAATGACTTGCTCAATAACGTTCGGACCACAGAAAACCTCTAAAGCGTCAAAAACAGCGGCCGCCCAAGGACTCATCTTTTCTTCAGCGGTTCCAGGAAGGAAGCCCAAGTCTTGTCCACCTACAGAATACAATGGTCTAAATATGAGAACTTTCTTATACTTGCGTTTTTCCAAAACTAGCTCAAGGCCAGCGGCTATAGCTAAAAGACTTTTGCCAGTGCCAGCATTTCCACCGATTGACACAATTTCTATTTTATCGTCCAATAAAAAGTCGATAGCGAAACGCTGCTCAGCGCTTTTACCTCTAACATCAAAAACGGATCTTTCTTTGACAAGTTTTAAATTGCCATTTTGATACTTTGCTAATGCTGAAGAGCTGCCACTGTAAGTGATTAGTCCAGTATTTTCCGTGAAATTAATGTCGGACTTAACAGAACCCAGAGAATAAAGATCTTCTAAAGTTTTGGGATCAACCTCACACTTTTCAACACCAACCCAATTTTCGGAACCAGCAGAAACATCAGACCAGCTTTCAGATTCAATATTTAAAATCGAAGCCTTCAACCTTAAGGGTAAATCTTTTGTTAGAAGAATAACTTTTGCAGCTTTAGATAAATTGAAAGCAACCGCAAGGATTCTGTTATCCCCAGTTTCAGATCTAAAACTGACTGGTAGCTCAGAATTTTCAATATTGTTTAATTCAACTCTAACTGTTCCTCCGAATTCGTTTGGGATCGGATCAACAAGAGAGTTTTCTTTTCTTAAAACTTCAAGTTGTCGAAGAGTTTCTCTGGCCGGAAAACCCAACTCTAGATGGTTTCTTTTTTCTTCAAGCTCGTTCAGTACCGCTAGTGGTATAATTACATTATCTTTTTTTAACCTTTCCAAAGTTTTCGGGTCCGACAGAAAAACTGAAGTATCAACGACGTAAATCATCAAATCCCCAAACTATTAAATTTAACATACTAACGGAAAAGTTTGTGATTTTGAAAGCAGAACTTGCGCTAAGTTATGGCAACGGAGGTCGATGTTTCTTACCGTTAAAACTGAGTTGCGAAGAGTTGTTTTGAGTTTATTTAATTTATTAGGAAGCTGAAGTTAGGGAGTGTGCCCGAGCGGCCAAAGGGAGCAGACTGTAAATCTGCCGGTGTATGCCTTCGGAGGTTCGAATCCTCCCGCTCCCACAAGGATTATATTATGGGACTAGAATTAGTTGAAGTAGTTGATATAGTTTGAGATATAGTATTTGCTTAAAAACTGGAACAATCCCAGGTAACTCAATGGCAGAGTAGCTGACTGTTAATCAGCGAGTTGTAGGTTCGAGTCCTACCCTGGGAGCTATGATTATTTGGGTTATAGGTATGGTAAGAAATGAGTCTGATCTAATTGGCTTTAATTTAGATTACTTATTTTCTCAAGGTAT
>Ga0172376_10003726_pt1 | contig 17848 bp, 18 predicted proteins | sample Lak35m_FD_121114 | JGI IMG/M metagenome (GOLD analysis project Ga0172376, IMG submission 121114) | Freshwater microbial communities from Kabuno Bay, South-Kivu, Congo - kab_092012_35m | ecosystem: Environmental > Aquatic > Freshwater > Lake | place: Democratic Republic of the Congo: South-Kivu... | reverse complement strand
TGCGAAGAATCTTCACGCCCACTGCGAACAGGATGCCCAGGGTGATCGGTCCCAGTCCGCGCTGAAAGGCGATGCGCCAGGGCGAATGCTCCATCTGCCGCCAGCTCAGGCTGGCCATCACCACCATCAGCAGGGTGGAGGGCAGCAGGATCGCGATCTCGGCGCCATAGCCGCTGAGCAGAGCCCAGAAGGGCCCTTCACGCCAGGCGGCCCCGAGCCCCAGCAGGCCCACGATCATCGAGCTCGGGCCCGGCGCCGCCTCGGCCAGGGCATAGAGATCGGCGAACTGGCTGTTGGTGAGCCAGCAGAACGTCTCGACACTGAGGTGGTGATACTCCGCCAGCAGCGTGTTGCCGCCACCGAGGGAGAACAGCGACAGCGACAGAAACTGCCAGAGCACCTGTGCCAGGTTGCCGAGATCGCTCAGCCGCGCCGGCGAGCAGGTCGCGGCAAGGGGCCAGTGGAGCAGATGAGGGGCCTGCCCGATCGGCACGAACCAGCCCATCACGCCTCGGACCTCTCACGGGGCCAGTACCAGAACATGGCGATCGGCCCGCTGACCAGCACCACCGGGATCAGGCGGAGATGGCCGAAGCTGAGGGCCACGAACACCAGGGCCGCCAGCAGCAGGGCGACGGGGTCGCGGCGGTAGTCGTCGAGGATCTTGAAGCCCATCGAGAGCGCCATGCCGGCGGCGGCGGCCACCACGCCCGCGAGCACCCGGTCGACGGCGGGCAGTTCATGCAGCTGGAAGTAGAGGCTGCCGATCAGCATCAGCAGGCTGAACGGCACCAGCAGCATCCCCGCCAGCGACGCGAGCGCTCCGGGCAGGCCGCGGAAGCTGGCCCCGATGAACACCGCCATGTTGATCTGATTGGGACCGGGAAAGAGCCGGGCCACGGTGAGGCCGGTGATGAACTCCTCGTTGCTCATCCAGCCTTTCTGCTCCACCACGATGCGCTGGCTCCAGGCGGAGAGCCCCCCGCCGAAGGCCGAGAGCGCCACCTGCAGCATGCCCACAAACAAGTCCAGGCAGGTGGGAGTGGCCGCGCGGCCTGATTCAGTCATGCACGAAATGGGGATCGGGGGGCAGCTCACCCTCCTCGTGGAAGGTGGGATCCAGGGGATCGGGCGCCTGGTACTTCTTCGCCTCCTGCCAGTCGGCGCTGAAGATCTCGGCCAGCCTGGCCACCACCTCGGGGGCGTCGCTCTCGAGGCCGAGTTCACGGCGCAGATCGAAGGCGCTGCGGTCGATGTTCATCGAGCCCGTCTGGGCGTAGAGGCCATCGACAAGGATCAGCTTGGCGTGCAGCTTGAGATGCTTCTGGCGCTTCACCTTGACGCCGAAGCGCTCCATGATCCGCAGGGAGGAGAAGGTGTCGTAGATGTCCCAGTCGCTGATGCCGTGCTTGCCGCCGCAGAGCAGGCGCACCTTCACACCGCGCTCACGGGCGCTGATGATGCGATCGAGAATCACGGCATCCACGAATTTGGGATGCTGAATCCAGAGCGTCTGGTTGGCGGCATCGATGATGCGCGCCATCTGGCCACGGCTGTGGGCGCTGCTCCAGACGAGGCCGGTCTGCAGATCCGGCTTGAAGAACTGCCGCTGCCAGTCGGCCTCGAAGCCCGCGATCACCTGCTCGATGACGCGGGGGTTGAAGGAGACGACGCCGTAATCGCGGGTCTCGGTGAAGTATTTGTCGGCCAGATTGAAGGTGGAGATCAGCGCCGCATCGCGGTCGATCACCATCGATTTCTCATGGGTGACCGGAAAGGCTTCATGGGTCCAGGCCACCTCCATGCCGGCGGCGCTCAGCTCCGCGAAGCTGTCGTCGTTCCAGCGGTCACCGCCGGAGGTGTGGGGATTGAGCATCACCCGCACCTGCACACCCCGGCCATGGGCGTTGCGCAGGGCCTCCATCACCGCAGCGGACTCCAGCTTGAACTGCTTGAGCAGCAGCTGCTCTCGGGCGGAGTCGATCAGTGCCACCACCGCCGCAACGCCGTCATCCGGCATCACCAGCAACTGCTGCTGACGGTGCCTCGGCTCTGTCTGCTGCACGGGGGGTACGGCGGGGAAGATCATGTCGCTCCAGAGTCTGACGGCCGGCGGCAGGGGCGGCCACCTTCGCCGGCCGGCAAGCCTGGGCCATGCTGAGCCGCTTCAGCAAACGCCCACAGGCGAGGGGGCCTGGCGGGCGCTGAAGGCCAGGTGTGGGACGCATGCGGCCGCTGGCCTTAACCTGCGACGATCTCAGCCACCGCCGTGACGACCGCCACTGCGCGCATCATCCTGATCTGCTCCGGCAAGGGTGGCGTCGGCAAGACGACGCTCACGGCCAACCTCGGCATCGCCCTGGCCCAGCTCGGCGAGCGCACCGTGGTGCTCGACGCCGACTTCGGCCTGCGCAACCTCGATCTGCTGCTGGGCCTCGAGAACAGGATCATCTACACCGCCCAGGAGCTGCTCGCGGGCAACTGCCGCCTTGAGCAGGCCCTGGTGAAGCACAAGCAGGAACCCAACCTGGCCCTGATGCCCGCCGGCAATCCGCGCATGCTCGAGTGGCTCACCCCCGAGGACATGCGCACGGTGGCCAACCTGGTGGCCGAGCGGGCCGACTACGTGCTGATCGACTGCCCGGCCGGGGTGGAGCAGGGCTTCAAGAACGCCGCCGCGGCCTGCCACGAAGCGATCGTGATCACCACCCCGGAGATGTCGGCGGTGCGCGACGCCGACCGGGTGATCGGGCTGCTCAACAGTCAGGGGATCAAGCCGGTGCAGCTGGTGCTCAACCGGGTGCGGCCGAAGATGGTGGCCAACCAGGAGATGCTGTCGGTCGACGACGTGACCGAGATCCTGGCTCTGCCCCTGCTGGGACTGGTGGTGGAGGATGAGCAGGTGATCGTGTCGACCAACCGCGGCGAACCGCTCACCCTCAACGGCAACGGCTCCCCGGCAGCCCGCGCCTACCGCAACGTGGCCCGTCGCCTGCGGGGCGAGGAGGTGCCGCTGCTCGATCCCAGCAAGCAGCGACGGGGCCTGCGCGCCCGTCTGCTCAACAAGCTGGGCATGGCGGGGAACTGATGATGCCCGTGCTCGATTTCCTGCAGCGCCTGCTGGGCCGCCAGAAGCCCAGCGGCGCCCTCGCCAAGCAACGCCTCCAGCTGGTGCTCGCCCACGACCGCAGCGATCTCAATCCCGAGCTGCTCGAGCGGATGCGGCGCGAGATTCTGGAAGTGGTGCAGAAGTATGTGGAGATCGACCTCGAGGAGGGTGATGTGAGCCTTGAGACCGAAGACCGCGTCACCGCACTGGTGGCGAATCTGCCGATCAAGAGGGCCCGCGCTGGAATCTCCGGCCTGTGAGATCGGCTCCAGCGGCCTTGCTGGCCTGAATGGCTCGCGCGGGGGTCTGCCTCTCGAGCCTGCCCGTTGGGCCGGGATCTGCCTGTCAGGCCCCGGGAATCCTGGCGTAAGCCAGCGCCTCACGCCGCCATGCAGCCCAGTGCCACGATCCCGGTGAGTCCAGCGGAGCAGCGGGTTCTCGATCTGCTCCGCTGCGGTTCCAGCAACCGCGAGATGGCCGGCCTGCTGTTTCTGAGCGTGCGCACGATCGAGGGCCACATCTCCCGCCTCCTCGCCAAGACCGGTTGCCGCAGCCGCACCCAGCTGGTGCTCTGGGCGCTGATGCAGCCGTAGGCTTGAGGGGGCGCTTGCGGCGCCATGCCGGCTTAGCTCAGTGGTAGAGCAGCGCTTTTGTAAAGCGAAGGCCATCGGTTCAAATCCGTTAGCCGGCTTGTGCCCAACCTTGGCTTATCCCTCACCGATGCTCTGCGCCAGACGGGGGCGAGAGACACGTGAGGGCCTCCGGCCCCTCAATGCCGTGCCGCCAGCAGGCGGCGGATCTCGGCATTGAGCTCGGCCAGCACCGAGCGGGGGCTCACGGCATCGAGCAGGGCCAGGATCGCCGTGATCTCGGCCTGGCTGAGGAAGCGGTTACCGGTGACCGCCTCGAAATTGGCCTTCACCACGTGGTCGCGGATCTCCTCCTCGGAGGCGCCGCGGGCCACCAGCTCGGACAAATAGGGGTTGCCGAGGGCAGCCTGGATCAGGCTCTTGTTGAGCAGCTCATAGGAGATTTCGCCCTTGCGGTTGGTGTAGGCCTTCACGATCTTCTGGTAATCGGCGCCATTCACGGTGGCCAGATCGCTGCTGGCGGGATCCTCCGCCAGCTCGGGGGCATCAGGCGCGGCGGACGCGGGAGCGGCTGCTGCGGCGCCGGGGACGGAAGCGGGTGAGCGCACGGGGCCACGGCTTGAATAGGGAAGCCCCGAGGTGAGCTCCAGCGCCTCCTGAAACGCCTCGAGCGGGTAAAGCGCGGCAGGGGTATGGGCGGCGAGATCCGGCTGGCCGGTCTGATGGTTGAGCAGCGCGAGGCCCGGCTGGGCGGTGTCGTGCCGGAGGATCACCACCCCAGACTGACCGCCGCGCAGCTTCTGGCGGTAGGCCACCGCCTCCAGGCTGCTGAGTTCAACAAGGCGGGTGCGGATCACCACGGGCCACAAGCATCTGCCTCCGGAAGCTAGGCAGGGCGGTGGGATTTTCCCAGGTGTTGTGCGGCACATCCCTGCGAGCCGGCCAGCGGAGAGCAGCCAGGGGAGGCGTCAGGGCCGGCGGCGCTCAGCCCGGCAGATCGAGGCGGCCTTCGATGGCGTCGTATTCGAACAGCTCGGCGTAGCAGCCCCAGTCGACGGCGGTGGCGAGCTGGCGCTCGGCCTCCTCCAGGGGGAAGTAGTCGTCCCAGATGCCGAGGAAGAAATCGGAGCGCATCGCCCGGCCCCGAGGCCGCTGATGCCTCCCACCCGCACGTGGGGGAGGGGCGCGGGCGAAGGGGGAACCGCTGCTGCGCTGGGCAGCGGTCTCGGGGCTGGGCGATGGAGTCGCTCCGGCCAGCGGAACGGGTTCGTAGGCATCCGGCTCGCCGGTCACGGCGATCTCCGGGTTGGTCATCACGGAGTAGATGTAAGCCACCAGGGCCTTGAAGCGCGGATGGTTGCGGTTGTGGGGGCGGGGCAGATTGACCTGCACCTCACCACGAATGCGGCCGGGTTTGGAGCCGAGGATCACGATGCGATCAGCCAGATACATCGCCTCCTTAATGTTGTGGGTGACGATCAGAATGCTCTTCGAGGGGAAGGTGCCGGCATTCCAGAGGTCGTCGATCTCGCCGCGCAGGTTTTCGGCGGTGAGCACATCCAGGGCGCTGAACGGCTCATCCATGAACAGCACCTCCGGCTCGAGCACGAAGGCGCGGGCGAAGCCCACCCGCTGCTTCATGCCGCCGGAGAGCTCCTTGGGGTAGGCGTTCTCGAAGCCATCGAGGCCCACGATGTCGATCGCCTTGAGGGCCCGCTCACGCCGCTCCGCCAGGGGCACGTGGCGGGCCGCCAGCCCCAGCTCCACGTTGTCCTGCACGGTGAGCCAGGGCAGCAGCGCGAAGCTCTGGAACACCATCGCCAGATTGGGATTGGCGCCCCGCAGCGGCAGGCCGTTGCTGCGCACCTCCCCCTGGCTGGGCCGGATCAGGCCCGACATGATCCGCAGCAGGGTGCTCTTGCCGCTGCCGCTGCGGCCGAGCAGGGCCAGCACCTCGCCGCGGTGCACCGCGAGGCTGACATCGCCGAGCACCGTGAATTCCCCCTTGCCCTCGGGCAGAGAAAAGTGCTTGGAGACGTGATCCACGCTGATCAGGTCGATCGGCGCTGCGGTGGAGGAGGCCATGGGCGGCGGGGTGGCTGGGCGGAGAGCGAACAGGATCGGCAGGGCTGAGGATCAGAGGTGGTAGCGGGTTTCGGCCAGGGCGTAGAGGCGGCGCCAGACGAGGCGGTTGAAGCCCACCACGAACAGGCTCATCATTCCGATGCCGAGGCTGATGCGCGGCCAGTCGCCGCGGGCGGTGGCCTCGGCGATGTAGGACCCCAGGCCGCTGGCGGTGAGGGTGGTGCTGCCCCAGCTCACCACCTCCGACACGATGCTGGCGTTCCAGGCGCCGCCGCTGGCGGTCACCCCGCCGGTGACCCAGGCCGAGAAGATGCCCGGGATGATCAGCTTGCGCCAGCGCTGCAGGCCCTGCAGTCCCGCGTCGTCGGCCATTTCGCGCAGATCGGAGGGGATCGTCTGGGCGCCGGCGATGGCGTTGAAAAGGATGTACCACTGGGCGCCGAGGGCCATCAGCAGGATCGAGCCCCAGCCGATCGGCACATGGGAGTGAATGAAGAAGAGGGTGGCGAACGGGAAGATGAAGTTGGCCGGAAACGAGGCCAGGAAGAGCACCAGCGGTTGCAGCAGCCGCGCCAGCCGGGGATGGAAGCCGATCGCCACGCCGATCGGGGTCCAGATCAGGGTGGCCACCACCAGCAGCAGCAGCACGCGGGCCAGGGTGAGCAGCCCCAGCTCAAACACGCTCGCCACCTCCGCCAGCCCCACCCGGGTGAACATGACATGCAGCAGCGCCGCCAGCAGGCCGCCGATCAGCACCAGCAGGGCCAGGTTGAAGAGGCGGTCGTGGGTCGGCGCCGCCGGTGCCTCCTCCTGATCCTGCACGGTGCCGAGCAGGGCGGAGAGCAGGCGGTCGAGCAGCTCGAACAGAGGCGCGCAGGCGGCGCCGAGCAGGCGGGGGATGCGGGCGCTGGTGCGCAGGTCGTAGACCCACGACTCGGGGGCATCGCCACTGCCGCTGAGCTCCAGCCGGAAGCGATCCGACCAGGCCACCAGCGGCCCCAGAACAGCTGATCCACCAGCAGGATCACCACCGCCATCGTGGCCATCGCCCAGCCCAGGGCATGCAGATCCTTGGCCGCGATCGCCGCGGCCACGTAGGAGCCGATGCCGGGCAGGGTGTAGTCGTTGTTGAGAACGCTGATCGCCTCGCTGGCCGCGACGAAGAACCAGCCGCCGCCGAAGCTCATCATCGCGTTCCAGAGCAGGGGGATGGCCGCTGAGGGCAGCTCCAGGCGGGTGAAGCGCTGCCAGCGCGAGAGGCGATAGAGGGCGGTGGCCTCGCCCAGCTCCTTGGGCAGGGTGCGCAGCGACTGATAGAAGGCGAAGGTCATGTTCCAGACCTGGCTGGTGAAGATCGCGAAGATCGACGCCGCCTCCAGGCCCAGCAGGCTGCCGGGAAACAGGGCGATGAAGCCCGTGACCGTGATCGAGAGAAAGCCCAGCACCGGCACCGACTGGAGGATGTCGAGCAGGGGCACCAGCACCCGCTCAGCGCGGCGGTTGTGGGCGGCGATCCAGCCGTAGACCAGCGTGAACAGCGGCGAGGCCACCAGCGCGATGAACATGCGCAGGGTGGAGCGGGCGGCGTAATCGGGCAGGTGGCGCGGATCGAGCGACACCGTGGGGCTCACCTCGGGCGGCCGGAAGCTCACCATCGCCTGGCTGCCCGCGTGGGCGATCACCCCCAGCAGGGCGAGCACCCCCAGGATCACGGCCAGATCGGCCAGCGCGAAGCCTTCATCGCGGCGCAGAGCCTCGGGCTCGGGCAGCGTGGGCGATGGGGTGGCCACGCGGGTCGAGAGCTTTGGCCGTCTGTACGGAGGGCCGCCCTGCGCTTCCGCCAGGGGGATGTGTTCCAGAGCACGAAGCCCTGCAGCGCAGGCGTCTTGCCCGCCCAACGGCGCCGGTTTCGCCCGTAAGCTCCAGCCACGCCGATGGCCAGAGGCGCCGATGCCACCGGAATCCGGGCGAGACCGGCCGACTGCAGGACGAAGCGGCTGCCGCAAGACATGCTGGTGGCCACACCGGGGTTTTCGTGGCGGCCGAACGGCTGGCGGAGCGGCTGGGGCAGGGCAGGGAGCTGGAGGCAGGTGACGTGGCGCAGCAGTCATGAGACCTGAAGCGGCACGAACCGTCGCACGGTGTGGCGAGGGCGGCGCGGCTCTGCCAGTGGCCGGGGGGCGAAGCGCCCTGATGGAGCCCACCACCTTCCGCCAGCGGCTGCTGGCGATCCTGCTGGGCAGCCTGCTGTTGCGCAGCCTGGCGGCGATGATCCTGCCGCCGGGCTACGACGAGAGCTATTACCTCTTCTACGGCCGGCATCCGGCCCTCAGCTACTTCGACCATCCCCTCGCCGTTGGGCAGTGGGCCTGGCTGGGGGAGCGGCTGGGGGGATCGATCCTGGCCCTGCGGCTGCCGGCCCTGCTCAGCTATTCCGCCGCATGCGCCCTGCTGGGTGAGGCGAGCCGCCGTATCCATGGCCCCAGGGCCGGCCTGATCACAGCCGCGCTGGCGAGCCTGTCGCCGCTGCTGTTCGTGTGCGGTGGTCTGATGCTGCTGCCGGATGCGCCCCTGGTGCTGATGGCGGCGCTGCTGGTGTGGTGGCTGGCGCGTCACCCCCTGCAGCGGCCTCTGGGTGCGGGGGCGGCCATCGCCCTGGGCGCGATCCTCGGGGGCCTGAGCCTCAGCAAGTACCAGAGCCTGGTGCTGCTGCTGAGTCTGGTGGCGCTGCGGCTGGTGCAGTCGCTGCAGAGCCGCCGCTGGCGCCCCGGCGAAACCCTGCTGGTGCTGCTGAGCTGGCTGCTGGTTTCCTCACCGCTGTGGATCTGGAATGGGCAGAACGGCTGGATCTCCTTCGCCTTCCACACCGCCCGCACCGGATCGCGCCCAGGCTTCCATCTCTGGGGCCCGCTGCTGCTGCTGCTCAGCCAGGTGCTGCTGCTGTTTCCTCCGATCGCCCTGGCCCTGCTGAAGAGCCTCCGACCCAGCCAGCGGGGGGAGGCAGCCCTGAAGGGCGGGGCTCCCTTGATGGAGGTGCGCGCCTTCGAGGGCACTCTGCGCTGGCTCGTGCTGCCCCAGCTGGCGCTGTTTCTGCTGCTGGCGGGCAGGATGCAGGTGCTGCAGAGCTGGATGCTGCTGGCCTGGTGGCTGGCGCTGCCGCTGGCGGCGGCCCGGCTGGCGGTGATCTGGCAGCAGGATCCGCGCCGCCTGAAGCGCGCGGCCTGGATCACGGCGTTGGTGACGCCGTTGCTGAGCCTGGTGGCGGCAAGCCATGTGCGCTGGGGGCTGGCCGCCCCGCTGCTGCCCCCCGGCCTCGATACCTCCGATGAACTGCTGGAGAGCGCCAGCCTGCGCCGGGCCCTGCAGCAGGATCCAAAGCTGTGGAAGGCCCTGGGCGAGGCCGAGCTGATCGCCAGCAACCGCTACGAGCTGCCCGGCTTCCTGGCCCTGGCCCTGCGCGGCCACAGCCGGGCCCAGTACACGAGCTACGGGCGCGACAGCCGTGGCTTCCGCATCTAGGCCAGCGGCATCCATCCGCAGGCGCGGCGGGGGGTGATGTTCAGCACCATGGGCAGCGACCGACCGATCGCCACGATGCGCAGCGCACGCCATTTCCAGGATCTCGAACCCCTGGCCCGGGTGCAGCTGCAGCGGGGTGGACGAGCGGGCGTGGACCTCGAGTTCTACCGCTTCACCCCTGCGGGCGAGCGCCCTGGCATGCCGTTCCACTGAGGGGGAGCCCCGGGTGTACGGCCGCTGTTGACCGTCGCCGCTGACCAGCCCACTCAGTCTCTGGCATCGGCCTGATTCAGATCGATCAGCCCATGGGAGAGCCGCTGCGTGCGTCTGGCCTGCTCCAGCAACCTGTCCATCAGCATGGCGGGATGGAGCGCGTGGCCGCCAGAGCCGAGTCCACCGTGATCGGCATCGATGTGGGTGGCTCCCGCAAGGGCTTCCACGCCGTGGCGCTCAGCGCTGGCACCTACGCCGGCCAGCTGGCCACCACCGAGGTGCAGGAGTTGGCCCACTGGTGCCGCGCGCTGATCGGCGCCCAGCTGATCGCCATCGATGCCCCCTGCCGCTGGAGCGCCGATGGCCGCGCCCGTGCCTGCGAGCGCGAGCTCCATGCCGCTGGCATCCGCTGTTTCGCCTCGCCGAGTCGCCAGGCCGCTCTCAGCCATCCCAGCAACTACTACGGCTGGATGCTGCAGGGCGAAGCGCTCTACCGGGAGCTGGAGAGCAGCCATCCCCTGCTCGGCGCGTTGCCGCCGGCGGCACCACCGTCCAGCGCTCCGGCCTGCTTCGAAACCTTCCCCCACGCCATTACCTGGCACCTGCGCGGCGGCCAGGCTCTGGCTCGTCTGAAGCGGTCTCAGCGGCTGGCCCTGCTGCAGCAAGCCGGCATCGACACCACGCGCCTCAGCAGCATCGATCGGATCGACGCCGCCCTCTGCGCCCTCGCCGCCCACCTTCTCGCCAGCGGCCACCCTTGCCGGGCCTACGGCGAGCCGACCTCCGGGTGGATCCTGGTGCCCCATGCCACGGCGTGATGGGCTCCGCTGGCTTCCGCCAGTCCAGCCACCCCCGCCTGACACGGCACGGCTTCGCCTGCGACAGGATCACAGCAGCACCCTCGCCAGCTGCCGTGCCCTGGACCGTCGACGCCATCCCCGATCAGAGCGGTCGCCTGGTGCTGGTGACGGGCGCCAGCAGCGGCCTGGGGCTGGAGACCTGCCGGGCCCTGGTGGCCCGCGGCGCCACGGTGCTGATGGCCTGCCGCTCCCGCTCCCGCGGCGAGGAGGCCCGCCAGGCGCTGCTCCCCGACCTTCGGGGAGGCGCCCTGGATCTGCTGGATCTGGAGCTGGCCGATCTGGCCAGCGTGCGCCGCGCCGCCGCTGATGTGGCAGACCGCTACGGGCGCCTTGATCTGCTGATCAACAACGCCGGCGTGATGGCGCCGCCCCGCACCCTCAGCCGCGATGGCTTCGAGCTGCAGTTCGCCACCAACCACCTGGGCCACTTCGTGCTCACCCTGCTGCTGTTGCCGCTGCTGCGCCAGAGCCAGGCGGGCCGGGTGGTGCATGTGACCTCCGGCGCCCAGTACTTCGGCCGCATCGCCTTCGACGACCTGCAGGGCGAGCGTCGCTACGACCGCTGGGCTGCCTACAGCCAGAGCAAACTCGCCAACGTGATGACCGCCGTGGAGCTGCAGCAGCGGCTGCAGGCCGAGGGCAGCAGCCTGCTCTCACTGGCGGCCCATCCGGGGCTGGCCCGCACCAACCTCCAGCCCGCCTCGCTGGCCCTCAACGGCTCAAGGGTGGAGGCCTTCGCCTACCGCCTGATGGATCCCCTCTTCCAGAGCGCCGCCATGGGAGCCCTGCCCCAGCTCTTCGCTGCCACGGCCCCGGAGGCCACGGCCGCCGGCCACTACGGGCCCGATCAGCTGGGAGGCATGCGGGGCTTCCCCACGGCGGTGCGGCTGGCGCCCGCTGCAGGGGACCCCGAGCAGCGGCGGAGGCTCTGGCAGCTGAGCGAGTCGTTGGGGAGCGTCTGCCTCTGAGGGGCAGCCAGCGCTGCGGTGAGGCCGGAGGCTTGCAACGGGTTGCAGAAGCTGGCGGGTCAGCCAAGGCAGGGCTGGCTCATCCCCGTGTCGTGTCCTGAGCCCCCATGTCCTGGCTGACCTTCGCCTCCACCACCGCTCCCATGGGGGTGCCGGTGGTCCTGCCCGCCCTGGCCGGAGCAGGGCTGCTGTTCTTCCTGTCGCAGCTGTTCGTGCCCAAGAGCGGCTCCTGATTCAGGCGGCCCTCTGAGAGGTCAGGGTCTCAGGCTGGCAGGCGGCTGGCTGGCTGGAAGCTGGGTGCCTGGCAGTTGAACAGATGGCAGCTCCGTTCCCGCCGAGGCCGCCGGTGCTGGTGGTTGTGCCGGTGCCGGTGTAGAAGGCACTCCCCGAGGGGCTTCCACCTCGCTGAAGTGCTGGCGCGCCGATTCGTAGAAAAACAGATCGATGCCGCGGTAGCCCCGCTGGCGCACCAGGGCCAGTTCACGCTTCAGCAGGGCTGGATCCTTGGGCTGGCTGCGCAGGCCCGCGAGCAGACCGATCCGCACCGGCACCCTGCGGGCCGCCTCAGCCAGGCTCGGGTGGCGCAGCTCCCGCTCCAGGGCGGCCAGGTTCTGGCGGTAGATCTGCACCACCACCTCATCCACCAGCCCCTGCCGCACCCAGGCGCTCCAGTCGGCCAGGTAGCTGCTGCGCGAAAACTCCTGCGGGTTGGGAGACACCGACAGCCGCACCGCCGGGCAGGCGTTGGCCATCGCCCGGCGCAGCCGCAGCAGCAGCGCCGTGACCTGCTCGGCCCTCCAGGCGATCCAGGCCGGGTGGTGGGATGCGGGGGTGGAAAGGCGCTGCCCGGCCGCGGTGGCGCGCCAGGCGGTCAGGGTGATCGGGTCATAGCCGAAGCCCGCCGGGTAGCCCAGGTGGTCGTCGAACTGGATGGCCTCCAGGGGCAGGCGGGTGCAGGCATCCACCACCAGGTCTTCGAGCAGCTGCTGCACCTCGGGCAGCAGGGGATTGAGCCACACCCGATCCAGGGAGGGGCTCTCCTGCCAGCGGCTGCCGCCGAAGCGATCGCGCAGCAGCAGGTCGTCGCGGCCGGCCAGCCAGGGCGCCCCTGCCGGTGCCATCAGGCCGAATTCAAACCAGCCCACCCGCTCCAGGCCGCTGCGGCCCAGGGCCTGCAGCAGGCCGGCGGTGGCCCCGGCAGCAAGCCTGGGATCGAGGGGGATGGCCAGGCGGTTGCGATCTGCAGCCGGGCTCCAGAGCACCGTGCCGGCTGTGTAGAGGGGCAGGGCCGCGCGGCGGAACCCCTGCTCCTGCAGAAAGAGCAGGGCCCTGGCGGCTTCAGCCGGCTCGTAGAGCACCGCGCTGTCGACGGTGGTGAGCCAGACGCCCAGCGATGCCTTGGCCTCGGCGGGCCCGGTGACGGCAGGTGATGGCATCGCAGCGGGCCTGCTCTGCGCCGCCGCAGGCTGGGGCAGCCAGGCTCCCAACCCCACCAGCACCAGGAGCCTCAGCAGGAGCGGAGCCTGTCGGCGCATCCATCGCTCCATGGGGCACGGCCCGTGGGCCGGGCGTTGCGGCAAGGCGGGCCGGCGGCATGCCCCGCGGCCAGGCCGGCGTGTCCGGAGCGGCGATGGTGGCGTGATCCGCGCTGCTGCGTCGGCCGTCAACCTAGCCCTAGGGTCCTGATCTGCAAGGAGACTGCGGTGCAGCAGGGCCTGCGCCCGGCGAGCGGCACCTTGGTGGCGCCGCCTTCGGGCCAGGGGCGTGATCGGGGGGTGTTGCCTCCGCACGCATCCGATCCGGCTGCCCTGGAGATGGCCGGGAGTGATCCGCCAGCCCTGCAGCCGTCACGGCGCCCGCGGTCGCGGCCGCGATGCTCGGCCGTGCTGGTGCTGGCCGTCGCGATCGGTGCCGGCTTCCCCGCGCCGCTGTCCGCAGCCCTGCGGGCCAGTGGCGGCAGCGGCGTGGCCCCTTTCCAGCCCTGCCGGCGCCAGGGAGAGCGCCATTTCGAGGTGATCGTCTACGGCGACGAGCCGGCCGGGGTGATGACGGCTCTGGAACTGCGCCGTCAGCTGCGACAGGTGGCCGGCCTGCCCGATGCGCGCATCGCCCTGCTCACCAGTTCAGACCTGCGGGAGGGGCTTGGGGGCACGATCGCCCGGGCCGGGCTGGCCTATCTCGATCGCAACCAGGTGCCCCGCGCGAGGTGGAACACCCTCACACCCTTTGCGCCCTCCTCGGAGCTGTACCGCCGCTTCCTGAAGCTCACCGGCGTGCGCACCATCGCTATTGATCCGCGCCGGGCCTCGCGGGCCTTCCACGTCGCGTTGCGACGCGAACGCATTCTCCCGCTCTCCGGCGTGGCGATCCAGGGCACGGAGATCGAGGCCCCGATGCAGCGCCAGGCCTCCCGGGCTCCGTTCGCAAGAGTTGAGCGGCTGTGTGTGCTGGAGACACGCGGGCAGGGGCGGCTCGGGGCGGATCTGTTCATCGATGCCAGCCTCGGCGCCGATCTGGCCCATCGCGCCGGGGTTCCCTTCCAGAGCGGCCTCGGGCTCGGCGTGCTGGCCGGCGATGCCCTGGCGCTGGGCTGGATCTTCGAGGTGGAAGGCCTCACACTCGCTCAACTCAAGACCCTCGAGCGCAGCTTCAGCCGTCGCCTGCTCGACCGGGCGGACCGCGAGGCCCAGGCCTGGCTCCGCGGATGGCCGGCCTACCGCCACGATCGCCGCCGCCTGGCCCGGGCGCTGGTCCATCCGGATGGCGATCCCCGCCTGCTCTTCTCCTCCACCAGCGACAGCGCCGACCAGCAGAGCCCGGCCCTGAGCATCGCCGTGCACGGGGAGCAGGGACTGCGGCCGGGGCTGCGCGAGGCGCCCGCCCGCCTGGATGCCGCAAACATTGCGGTGCTGCCCGGGAGGCTGAGCTTCAACGCCCTGCTGTTCCGCAACAACGCCGCCCAGAACCGCGCCGTGCTGGCCGACCGGCAGCGACCCCAGCCCTGGATGCTGCCGGCCGCCCAGGATGTGGAGAGCTTCTTCCTGCGCCACGGCGCCCGGCGGGTGCACTGGATGCCGGAGCTCTACGTGCGCTCCGCCGACCAGATCGCCCATCCGCTGCAGCCCCTCTCCGCCGGCCTGATGGCCCGCGGCGGGGTTTCACAGGGCGAGGCACTCGGCACCTTCACCTACGACCTCGACCTGCGCGGCGGCCTGAGCCGCGCGATCCCTCCGGCCAGACCCACCTTCAACTTCGGCTACCGCCATACCCTGCCGCGCGACCTGAGCAATCTGGCGGTGCTGGGGCCGGCCGGAGGCTTCGGCGGCCTGGGGGAGGGTGCGGGGCGGATCATCGAGCTCAACATCTCCGTGGGTCAGGGTCTGGCGATCGCCTCCTCCCTCGCCCTGCTCCAGCAGATTCCGCTCGCCGCCGTGGATCCCCGCTCCGTGGCCCGGCTGATGCCCCCGGGGTTCACGCCGTATGGCCGACCATCCGGCGGCACCGGCCTGCAGCTGTTGCTCAGCCGGCTGCGCAGCCTGGCTGGTGACTGGCTGCCCTGGCTGCCCCTGCCCTGGCAGGACGGGTCCAGCGCTGAGCAGAGCCGCCCCGACGGATCAGGAGGATGAGAGCAGGCGGCGACGGGCCCGGTCGCTGAGTTCCTCGCCCAGCAGAGTGAGCGCCACGTAGGCGAGCACCAGCGCCAGCAGCTGATCCCAGGCGAAGCTGCTGAGGCTTTCCAGCAGCTGGCTGCCCAGACCGGTGGCTCCCACCAGCCCCACAACCACGCTCTCGCGCAGGATCACATCGGCGCGGTAGGCGCCATAGGCCAGGTACGGCCGCGCGATCGCCGGATAGCGGCCGTAGAGCAGCGCCAGGCGCGGCCCGGCGCCGGCGCAGGCCAGGGCCTGCTGCCGCTCCGCACCGCCATCGCTGAGTCCCTCATCCAGCAGGCGGCCCAGGATGCCGGCGTTGTGAAGGCCGAGGGCCAGCGCAGCGGTGACCACGCCGGGCTGCAGGAGCAGCAGCAGCAGCAGGGCCGTGAGCGGGGGCGGCCAGAGGCGAGCGAGGGCCCAGCTCAGCCGCACCAGGGCCCGGGCCGTTCTGCTGCGGCCGGCGAGCAGCAGCTGCAGCGGCGGCAGCCCCACCGCAAGCGCGGCGGCAAGCAGGGTGAGGCTGAGGGTGCCGCCGATCAGCGCCGGCCAGGGCAGGGACAGCAGGGCCGGCCCGGGCCAGAGGGGGCCAGCCCCTGCGAAGGCCTGCAGCCCCTGGCCCTGCAGCAGGCCGCGCGGATCCACGCCAAGGGCCCGGGCCACCAGCAGGCAGAGGGGGAGCAGGGCCAGCACCAGGATCACCATCTCCCTGCCCCGGCGGCCCACGCCGCCGGCACTGAGGCTGAGGCGGCGGGGCATCAGCCAGCGGCGCCGCAGCGCCCCGAGCAGGCTCTCGAGCAGCAGCATCACGGCCAGCAGCACCCAGAGGCCGCTCCAGAGCTCGCGGAACTCCAGCGACTGGAGGGTGAGACGCAGCTCGGTGCCGAGGCCTCCGAGGCCGAACACCCCGAGCAGCGTGGCGCTGCGCAGGGCGCATTCGAGCCGGTAGCCGCTGTAGCTGAGCAGGCCTGGCAGCAGTGGCGGGCCGAGCGCGGTGAGCAGGGCGGCAGGGGCCGGGCTGCCGGCGCTCTGCAGCGCCTCGAGACGGCTGCGGTCGAGACCGTCGAGCAGATCGGCCACCACCCGCGCCACCAGGGCCCCGAAGGGAATCGCGATCGCCACCACCGCCACCACCGGCTGCAGCCCCACGAGCTGGAGCAGCAGCAGGCCCCAGAGCAGTTCGTGAATGGCGCGGGGCACCGCCAGCAGGCGGCGCACCAGGCCGGCGGGCCAGGCCTGCCCGAGCAGGGTGCGCCACACCACCCGCGCACTGGCCACCCCGAGCAGCACGCCGAGCACGAGGCTGGTGGCCCAGCCGAGCAGGGCCATGCCGAGGGTCACCGCCAGGCCCGAGAGCAGCGAGCCGAGCAGCAACGGATCGAGGGAGGGGGTGAGCGCCGCCAGCAGAAAGCGGCCGATCAGCTCCAGGCCGCCGCCATGCAGCAGGCCCGGAAGCAGCAGCGCCAGGGGCAGGAGCACCAGGGCCGGCATCAGCACCAGGAGCGGTGCTGCCGGCCTCGGCCGGCGGCCCGATCCCTGCGGCCCGGCGGAGGATGCGGCCTGCACGATCAGGTCCCCGCCCATGGCGAGGTGGCCACGGCCTTTGCTGCGGCGCTGGCGACCGATGGCCCTGCAGGAAGGGAGTCGCCGTCCTGGTCGGGCTGTTCGCCCCGGTAGAGCGCCGCGAGCTCCGCTGCCCCCGCAGGACCGCTGAGGGAAGCGGCTGGCAGATCGAACAGCAGCCGCCCCGCCCGCAGCCCGAGCACCCGATCGAAACCGGCCAGCAGATCCGGCCGGTGCAGGCTCAGCAGCAAGGCCCTGGGTGCCGCCCCCTCGGCCAGCAGCAGCTGCAGCAGCGCCGCCGCCAGACGTGGATCAAGGCTGGCGAGCGGTTCATCGGCCAGCAGCAGAGCGGGGCCCTGGCGCAGCAGCCGGGCGATCGCCACCCGCTGGCGCTGCCCTCCCGAAAGGGCCGAAACCGGCTGGCAGAGCAGATCCGCCGTCAGGTCCACCCGCTGCAGCACGGCGGAGTTAGCCTCGGTGTCGAGCGGCAGCAGCAGGTTGAGCAGCGCCTTCGGCCAGCCCCAGGCCGCCAGCCGGCCGGCGTTGAGGTTCTGCTGCACGGTGAGTTCCTCGATCAGGCGCAGGTCCTGCCAGAGGGTGCCGATGCGGGCCTGCTGCCGGCGGCGGGCCCGTCGCGAGCGGGCTGGGGCTGCCCCTTGCCAGAACACGGCTCCGGAGGAAGGAGGGAGCAGGCCATTGGCCACCGCCAGCAGGGTGCTCTTGCCCGCGCCGCTGGGCCCGAGCAGCGCCACCCGTTCGCCGGCCGCGATGGCCAGGCTGACGCCAGCGAGCCGAGGGGCACCGCGGCCCTCCACCTGCACCTCCTGCAGCTCCAGCAGTGGCGCAGCGGCCATCAGCGGATCTTGCCGATCTGCCGCCCCACCTGCTCGATGCGGCCATAGGCGGCGCCATCGGCCGCGGTGAACTGCTGGGCGCCGAACAGCGAGAGGATCTGCTTCTGCTCTGGATCGCTGGGCCGCCAGCTGAGAATCGCCTTCTGCAGGCGACCCGTGAAGCCCTTGCCGAAGCGGGCATCGAGATCGCCCTGGGCGATCCAGTGGTAGTCCGGATAGCCGGGGGTCTTCCAGATCGGGATCACCTTGGCGCTGTTGGCCTTGCCATCGAACAGGCTGGCCCGCCAGACCTGCTCATTCACCACACCGGCGTCGTAGGTGCCGCTCGACACCAGGGCGATGGTGGTGTCGTGGCTGCCGCTGAAGCCTGGGGCTCCGCCGGCGAAGTCGCTGAGCTTCACGCCGGCCTGGGAGAGAAACCACTGCGGCATCAGCCG
>Ga0172376_10003725_pt1 | contig 17863 bp, 16 predicted proteins | sample Lak35m_FD_121114 | JGI IMG/M metagenome (GOLD analysis project Ga0172376, IMG submission 121114) | Freshwater microbial communities from Kabuno Bay, South-Kivu, Congo - kab_092012_35m | ecosystem: Environmental > Aquatic > Freshwater > Lake | place: Democratic Republic of the Congo: South-Kivu... | reverse complement strand
GTCGGTGTATTTAAATGAGCCAACCTCCGACCGTAACACGGGCTTATCTAGCCCGTAGGTCGGTGTATTTAAATGAGCCAACCTCCGACCGTAACACGGGCTTATCTAGCCCGTAGGTCGGTGCATTTAAATGAGCCAACCTCCGACCGTAACACGGGCTTATCTAGCCCGTAGGTCGGTGCATTTAAATGAGCCAACCTCCGACCGTAACACGGGCTTATCTAGCCCGTAGGTCGGTGCATTTTAATGAGCCAACCTCCGACCGTAACACGGGCTTATCTAGCCCGTAGGTCGGTGCACTCATTAAGCCCAACCCCCGCCGGGGCAAAAGCCCCATTCTACGCGGGGGTTGGCAGCCCGTGGGATAGCTTTCCAGACTCAAACAGCCAGGACGATTGAGACAATCGCCCGACGGTTAGCAGCCAGGACGATTGAGACAATCGCCCGACGGTTAGCAGCCAGGACGATTGAGACAATCGCCCGACGGTTAGCCCGACCGTAACACGGGCTTATCTAGCCCGTAGGTCGGTGTACTCATTAAGCCCAACCCCCACTGGGCAAAAGCCCCATTTTACCCGGGGGTGCAACCGAAGCTTTGCCTATTGGACCGTTTTGGCACTCAACTCTCCTCAAGCTGTTTTTTAAGCCGTGCAACGCATCGCTGGATCAGCATTCGAACGTCGTCCTTGGTTCGACCAATCTTCTCTCCAATCTGCTCAAAAGTCATGTGGTGCTCAAATCGCCACGACAAAACCCGTTGAATCTCCGTCGGTAACTCCTGGACGGCCGTCATGACCCCGCGAAAATGCTCCTCGTCCACCAACGTATCAAGCTGAGATCCGTCCACTCCGACGATCTGACGGATTTCATCCGAAGTGATCTCTGTGTCCTGGACCTCTCTTCGCACATCACGCTTTTTGGATCTGATAAATCTTCTGCGCAAATCCTCGATCTTGCTCAATAAGATTCTTCGCAAATAGCCACGAACCTCTTTCGGATTCTTAGGCTCGATCCGATCGAACTTGGCCCGCGCCGCTTGCAACGCCTCCTGGATCACATCGGAGTCGTCGATCTTCTGGACCAACTCCTTGTCGATCTCTTTGGCAGCAATCGACTTCAATAATGGTTTGTATTTCTGAATCCAATCGTGCAGTTTAGGATCGCTCATCGCTCAATACTTGCGCACTTACCAAGTCCTAGATGGGAATTGGAAAGGGCGTTCGGGGTAAGTGGATTGTTTGAGTTGGATCTGGAGGTTAAACCCGATAGAGCAAGGCGACGCAATGAGCCACAGCTAACTCGCCACGGCCTACCTCACCAACTCCCTCACCTGTCTTTCCTTTCAGACTCACAAGGGAATCTTCCACTCCAAGTATCTGAGCTATCCGTTGGATCATTTCCGTTTTCAACGACGATAGCTTGGGCTGCTCTAACAAGATAACACAGTCCAAGTTTACAATATCCCACCCGACTTGTCGAACTTTCGCCATAGCCAAACTCAGCATTTCCCCGGAATCTCGCCCCCGATTTTCCTCGCGGTCGTTAGGGAACAACTGCCCAATGTCCGGCAAACTCGATCCACTGAGCAACGCGTCGGTGATCGCATGCAACAGCACATCCGCATCGGAATGCCCGACAAAATGTCGGCCCTGCTGGACAACCACCCCGCCAAGGATCATCGTTCCACCAGACTCGATGCGGTGCGAGTCGTACCCGATGCCAACTCGAAGCGATCTAGCTAATAATCCAAGTTGATCCATCGCCGATCCTTCGCTTTCGTCGACCTACCCGAAATCCTACACCCCAGTTGGATTGAAGTACTCGGGTTCACTCCCCTGGATCCACTTGATGTTGCAACCGATACTCGGAGTTTGCTTCTCTGGGACCGGCGCACCCGAAACTATGGCATCCAACGCTGCACGCAAATCGGCCCCCGTAACGGGCTTGCCATTGCGCGGCCGAGAATCATCGATCTGACCCCTGTAAACCAACTTCAACGATTCGTCGAAAACGAAGATGTCAGGCGTACAAGCCGCATGATAAGTCTTCGCGACCGCTTGGCTTTGATCGTACAAGTATGGGAACTGATAACCCTGCGTCTTGGCCTCGATCTTCATCGCCTCAGGACTGTCGTCTGGATGCGTCGAAATGTCGTTGGAGCTGATCCCCACAAAATGGACCCCCTTAGGCCGATAATCGTTATAGAGACTGACCAACTGACTTGCAATATGCTTGACGAATGGACAATGGTTGCAAATGAACATCACTACCAAAGCCTTCCCACCGCTGAGATCGGCAAGCGAAACCTCCGAACCATCCATGTTGGGCAAGCGGAAATCAGGAGCTCGGGTGCCCAAAGGCAACATCGTACTTGCGGTCTTGACCATCGAATTAAGTTTCCGTGATGCGAGAGATTTATCGTAGCCAAATCGATCGAGAGTATACCCAATCGACAAGGGTGTCTGCAAGCATCCTGCCAATGGGCTACCTAGGCAAACGACTGTTCGGGCAAACGACTACAGGGGAAAACTACGACCCACCATCCGATTCGGGCAGATCCTTTTTGCTCTTGTCCAATCCTGCCCGTTCCATCAAAGAAGATCTCAACGCGATTTCAATATGATCATCATCCCCGGGTGGTTGACCAGTAGCCCCCAACTCCTCAGGGTTGTACCGTATCTCGTACTGATGCTTGGCAATCGAAACAATCACTCCAGGATCCAATCGCTTGCGCGTGACTCGATACCCATTGACTTTGGTCCCATTGCGGCTGTCCAAGTCCTTAACAAACCAGTACCCCTGCTCAAGGGTCAAACGGCAATGCTGGCCAGATACATTCGGAAACCTCAGCACGATGTCGCAGGTCTCTCGCCTTCCGATCAAAATCCTGGGCTTCTTCAGCGGAATGTCTTCTCCGCCACCTGTCGGTACCAAAAATCCCATGTTTGCCATGATGGGGCGCTCGCAGCGAGTGATGTTTCTACTATACCAAAACGCTTGGTCGTGTTAGAAATTTACGAAGGAATCTGCCCAGCGTCAAATATCAAGCCCTTATTTATCCCCTACCAACTACGAATTATGCCAAAAGTAACCGTCCTTTTCGGCGCTCTACTAACTGGGATTTCGTTGCTGATCCTGGGAATCAATCAAACCTTTTCCAGCCCCAGTATCTTTATCCCCGCCGCCATAGGCCTTCCTCTGATCGTCCTAGGGATCCTCTCAGAGCGTCTCCCAAACAAACGCAAGCTCTTGATGCATATCGCTGTGACGATCGGTCTATTAGGTGCATTGGCTTCCCTTGTTCCCATCAAAAAGCAACTCACCGAGCTGACAAGCGGCAACGCGTTGGATCCAGTCCGTGCCGGCTCGGTCTTCTCGATGGCAATCCTCTGTGCCACGTATGTTTTCCTCTGCGTCAAGTCGTTTATCAACGCCCGCAAAGCCATGCCGACAAACTCCGAAGATTCCAAATCCGCAACTTAGGAATTCCCTATCTTGCCCATTCCGGCAAACATTCCCCAAACCCTGGTCATCGCGCTCGATAAGTACGGGACCCTCTGCTCCAGCTCCCTGTTCGATGCGTTAGGACCAAGCGAAACGATCGAAGCTTGGTTCGAACCCAACCTCAATCACCAGCTCCAATTCCAATCCAGCCTGGTGATTCTGACCCGTAACGCTCTGTACGCTTGGGATCGCCAAACAGACGCTTGGAAACGATGGACTCTCGACCCAAGCGTCCAACTCCGAAAGATCGATCGAGCAGGTCTAGGTGTCCTGGAACTCTTCGACGACCAAAGCCTCATCGCTCACTGGCGATATACGGCTGCCGAAGCCAACGGGGCCGCGTCGATAGTTACCGAATACCAAAAAATTCGATCTGGCGAAATCGATGCCAACGACGCTTCGATCTGCCCTTCCTGCGGGGGACCGATGCTCGACGGCCAAGTCCTCTGCTCCAACTGCGCGCCGACTGCCGTTCCAAGCACCGTTCGATCCCTGATGCGTCTGACGCGGTTTGCTACCCCACGCGCCTGGATGATCGCAGGCGGTTTCGCCCTAACGGTCCTTAGCACCACCGCAGCCATGATCCCGCCGCTGCTGACCAAACCGCTGATGGACAAAGTCCTGATCCCCCACCAGAGTAAACTCGAAGCGAGATTCGATCTGGTGCCTTGGCTGCTGGGGGGCATGCTACTTGCCGCGCTGCTTAGTTGGGCTCTGAGCTGGGCGAAGACCTACGTCATGGCGACGATCTCCGAACGGATCAGCGCCGACCTTCGCAATGCCACCTACGGCCATCTCCAAAAACTTTCCCTGGAATTCTTCGGTGGAAAACGTACCGGCGACCTGATCTCACGCGTCAGCGACGACACCCAACGCATCTGCGATTTTCTTTCCATCCACGTCGTCGATTTCGCCACCGATATCATCATGATCGTCATCACAGCGATCCTCCTGATCTGGCTCGATCCAACGATGGCACTAGTCGCCCTGCTCCCCTTCCCATTCATCGCTTGGATCGTCGCAAGAGTCCAAGCTCGCATGCGCGCTGGATTTGCTCGCGGTAGCTCCGCTTGGGCCGAAATGGTGAATGTTCTTGCCGACACGATTCCCGGAATTCGGGTCGTTAAAGCCTTTGCGCAAGAAAATCGCGAAGTCGGACGATTCCAACAACGCAATGATCATGTTCTGAATGCCAACGACCGCGTCAACCGACTATGGGCCGCCTTTGCTCCCATCATCACCCTGCTAACCGATATCGGATTGCTGATCATCTACGGCTTTGGTGCCTACCAAATCGCTAAAGACAACCTCACCGTCGGTGACCTGTCGGTATTCCTGATGTGGGTCTCCAGACTCTATCTGCGGCTTGATGATATGAGCCGCTTGATAGCAAACGCCCAACGAACCGCCGCGGCAACCCACCGTATTTTTGAAATTCTCGATCGCGTCCCAAGCGTCGCTGAACCTCTAAAACCCGTCGAACCAGGTCGCATCCAAGGTAAAATCGAAATCCAGAAAATCACCTTCAGCTACGGGGCTCGCCAAGTCATCCACGATGTGAACTTGGTAATCCAACCCGGTGAAATGATCGGACTAGTCGGTCCCAGCGGTGCCGGGAAAAGCACTTTGGTGAACCTAGTATGCCGTTTCTACGACGTCGCAAGCGGTGCCATCCTCGTCGATGGCATTGACATCCGTCAGTTCCCAATCAGCCAATACCGCAGTAACATCGGGATCGTTCTCCAAGAACCCTTTCTGTTCTTCGGCTCCATCGCCGAAAACATCGCCTACGGCAGACCCAACGCCTCACGCGAACAAATCATCGCCGCAGCACGAGCCGCTAAAGCACACGATTTTATCCTCAAACTCACCGATGGCTACGACTCGCTCGTGGGGGAACGCGGTCAGTCCCTCTCAGGCGGCGAACGTCAACGCATCTCCATCGCCCGAGCACTTCTGACCGACCCGCGTATCCTGATCCTCGACGAAGCGACCTCGGCAGTCGATACCGAAACAGAACGCGAAATCCAAGAAGCTCTCGATGTTCTAGTCCAAGGCCGCACGACCATCGCTATCGCTCACCGCCTAAGCACCCTGCGCAAAGCCAATCGAATCATCGTCCTGGAAAAAGGCAAAGTTACCGAAATCGGAAACCACGAAGAATTACTAGAAAAACGTGGTACCTACCACCGACTCAACCAAGCCCAAAAACAACTCGCCGATCATCCAATCCCCGAGTCCATCGGCGAGTAATCTATCCGACCTACCCTCTCCAAAACGGTTCCTTTCTCGGAAATCATCTCCACTTCAGTTTTTCCTGCTTTACCCTAATCAAACTAGTACACACAACTAAGCGGCTCTCTCACACCATCCCATCTATCTACCCCCCAATTTCTCTGCCCTCCAATTTTTCTGCCCCCCAATTTTTTGCCCTCCAATTTTTTGCCACCCAATTTTTCTGCCACGCTCTTCACCGACCACGAATCACCAACTCGTTACGTACCCGCTCGACTCCCGGCTCAAATCCTAAAATCGTCTCAATCAACTCCGATTCTCGTTTGCTCATTACTTCCCCCTGCACGACGACCTCACCGGCCTCAGACCGAATGGAAACCACGGAATTGGTCCGCTCCCGGACCCGCTCTTGCAACTGCTCGAATCGTCGCGGATTGGCGATCCATTCGGACTCCTGGTCCTCGACCAACGAATTCAAATCCAACTTGGGGTAATACATCCCAGACTTACTCAGCGGAGGCAATGGCCGGTTCGTTCGCAACGATCCTGTCTCTACCCGAACGTTATTCGCAGCTACCGGTGCTGTCCCAACCCCAACGGCTTGGGTAGCACCCACGAAGCCCTTAAGCTCCGTGCGATTGCTCCCTACAAAATCCCCCTTTTGCCGATTGCCTCTAATAAAACGACTGTCCTGGCGAGCCAGCCCACCGGGATTGTTCGCTCCACCAGCATTCTGAGCTGCCGCAGGATTGGGCTGCGGAAACCCTCCAGCCCCGCCCGTCGGTGTGCGAAAGCTCGAAGGTCGATTGCCCAATCGACCTCCCGGTGTCGACTGCTGAATTCCCCCCGGCGCTGATCCAACGTTGCGATTCCCAATCAACTGAGCCTGCGAATATTCCAGTTGGCTCAAACCTGCCAAAATCCCCAAAGCACTACATGTCAGCCGCTTTCGAATCATCATTTTTTCGGTCCTTCTTGATCGATCGCTATTTCTGCTTGGTCGGCCTGAGGGGCAACTACCTGCCCTACCGACTGACCTAAACGTATCCAATACTCGCTCTCGGATAACCGTACCAACACACGATCCGACTGGATCTGAGCCACAAAGACATCGTGCAAGTGATTCGGTATGCTTTGCCCCTCGGGCACCTTCTCGATCCGCCCTCGCCCATCGGTCGCAAACCAAGCCTGTGTGACTCCCTCGCGATTGACCGTGATCGCCTTTAGCTCCAGTGTCTGCAAGGCTCGAGCAAACCCCTTGGCAAATGGATTCCGCTCCACCAGTGTCGTCGCCGGCTTAAGCTCCTCGATAGCCTCGGCGGTCAATTGCCAGTCGCTAAGCTCCTTGTCATGGATCGCCTTATCCAAACACAATACCTGAATGCTCAAATTGACATCCAACCGACCATCGTTTCCAATCGGATTCAAACTCACCGAACGAATCTTTTGCAAATGACTTGCCCTACGAAATGCATCTAAAAATGCACTCAGCTTGGCCAAGGTTGTTTGACCTCTCAACGAATAATCGATCCGATATCCAACCCGCTCCCTCTTGCCTCGCTTGGTCCGCGACTTGATCTCAATGGGTACTGGCTGCGAAGCGTCGACGCTAGCCGATGTCAACTGATGCCTCTCGACCAACTCAAGCAACCACTGCTGATACAAAGATCTTGCTAGCGTGGGATCCGAAGGCAACGCGCGATGCACGTACTCCTCCAAACGCTTGCCCGTCTTCTGCGATGCAAACTGCAACCGCTTGCTCTCGTCGATCTCTTTAACAAGCCGATCGATGTCGGTCTCCAAGACCACCCGAGGCTGCTCTATCCAGCCCTGATAAGCTCGATCCACTCCATAAATTCCAAATACCGCTACGCAAGCTATCAAAAGCCACTTGGTCGTCGAAGTCATTCCTCAAGCCCCCCCGCGTCCGATGGCTTGTCCGTCAGCGACTCTGTCTCTTCCCCTATTTTTTCTGCCTCACCTGCCTTGCTAGCCTCTGTCTCTGCCTCTAATTTTTTTGCCCCTGATTTTTCTGCCCTAACCGCGTTGCCCTCTCCCGATTCCGGTTCTTTATCCCGCCGGTCGCTTGGACTAGAACTCGAAGCGGTAAAACGCTTCAAACCCGGCGATTGGATCGGGAACTCGATGTGCGATTCAAACTGCCAAGGATACTCCTGCGAGTCCGCATTTTGCGTGATCTGCTTGCTGACAATCGTGTACTTGGCCCCACGGATGCGATTCTCTAACTCAGAAATAATCTCCTGCGACTTGACCTGCATCGACAAATCCAACGCCCCGTTCCCCTTGGCATTGATCGTCGCAGTGAGCCTCCTTACCGTCGCATCCTGACCATCGGGCAACCTCGAAGCCAAATCGCTCAGCTCTGCCACCCAGTCGACTTGATCGGCAAGCCAACTCTCGACCAGTGCCACCTGATCGGATTTCTCCTGATACTTCGACGTCACCTTGACGGTGTCTTTCAAGGTGCCCTGAAGCGACAGAGCATCATCCTGCAAGTCCCAAACATCGCTCATCAGAAAGTAACCACCCGCAAGCATCGCGGCTGTCCCGAGCCCACCCAAGACCCCATAGCGAATCCATGGGTTGGGTGGCGAAGGTGCCCGCTTGGGGGCAAGCAAATTCACCGACAAATTCTGCTTCTGCTGCAACTCCCAAGCTGCCCCGACGTTGGCCGCAGATTTCGTCGGTACCGAACCTAAAACCGAACGCAATTCCGGGGACAAAAAAGGGTCTTGCGCACCAGTCCAACCCTCCAGCGGATCGAGCAATCGGACCTTGCCAGGCTCCTGCTCCTGGACCGCCTGAAATACCTGTCTTGCGAAATCTCCTGTTTCGTAAACAATCCAAGTGGTCGGTAAATCACTCAGTGTTTCCGGTAAAAGCGTCAAACACCGATTCGCTTCGGTATCGATCTGCTCGGCTACCCGCTCCGGATCCTCCTCCGAGTACCGGATCGAACGCAACATCAATGGCTCACTCCCTCGGCATATCGCCACCTCGGCTTCACCCGTTAGCAAATGGATCGAGATCGTGACCGATTGATCCGATAACCCGTATTGCTTAAGCAGACTCAGCGGTGCTAAATGCCTCGAACCAATCGCCGCCAATTTGAATCCAGACTCGACGCACTGACTCTGCAAACTCTCCAAATACCGCGGATTCAACGCAAAAGCAAAAACCTGCTTAACGCTCTGGGGCACAGGAACTTGCTTGTCATCAATGACGTAAAAATCGATCGAAGGTGGTTCGGGGGACTCCCCTTGTTGCTGCTCAACCTCGGCAGCAACCAATGTCGGCAACTCGTCAAGATCAGCCGGTGGCAAACTCAACGTCAACAAATCCAACTCCGGACGCGAAAGCAACACCACCAAGCGACTGGCCTGAATCCCCTGCTCTAGAAAGTGGCCGGCCAAAGCCACCAGCGGCATCAGACGCTTGCTCTCTTGGTTTGCTCCTCCTGCATCCGGCTCAGATCCCCCCCCCGCAATCAGCGATACCACTCCGTATTCGCCATCCTTAAGCACTCGACCAGAACCCGAGCTGATCAAGTAAAACAAATTGTCCCGGTCCCAATGCACCAATGCCAAGCGACCGGTCAGGGAACCAGCCGACTGCTTGTTGGGTAAAAATGAAAACCGATCAAGTATCTTCATGGAACGCTTTGCATAAGTGACTCGGTCGAAAACCCGCGATCCCACGGGTGCCATACCCTCAAATCCCGTACCTGTGCCGGTATCTGCCTTGCATCTATCAATACCGTTGATCGAAACACCGGACTGCGCTCGTCGCGGAATCCTACCGATTGTAACGAAAAAACGTCACTTCGGGTCGTTATATACGGCTCAAGCTCCGCGAGCTTCACCCAATCGACGATCCCCTTGTCGACCAACCAACCGATCGAAGTGATCTTGTCCTGCCGGTCTGAACCTTCGCCTAATCCCCCCGACACTCCCTCCTGACGTGCTTGCACAACCCTCTGCACAATCTCCGGAGTAATCCCCGGAACCGCCGAAAGCACCGTAGCCGAAGCTGTCGCGATGTCGATGCGACCCTCGATCACCGGCTGCTCAAGCGTCGTGGTTTCTAAGAGTAGTCTTGCTAAGCGAATTTTCGTGTCTTGGGTACCTCCCCCCCAAGGGCTCGATAAGCTCTGTCGACTAGGCCGCCGAGCCGTCGCAGCTTTCGGATCGCTACTGCCAACGCTCGAACCCGTAGCTGGAGTCTCAATACTCAGTGTCGCTCCCACCAACTCCACGGGACTCTTCAAAACATACTTGCTGGCGACCTGCCAATTCGGTACCCATGGACCATTAGGAACACTCCCAGCTCCACCAGGATTTGCGCTCTGTTGACCCGAAGGTCCAGACATCCCAGATACCCCTCGACGTACCGATGACCTCCCCCCGCTTGCTCCTGCCACAGAGGATCCGCCCGGTGTGGCTCCCGGTGTGGATCCCTGTAGAAGTCTATCCTGAGCCGGTCCATACTGCCGCATCGCGATGACAAAGTCCGCTTCGCTGGAACTCATGATCTCACTGAGCTCCCGATGCAATCGTCGCAGATCCGGTTGATTCAACCAGATCCGCCGCTTACCCCCAGGTCGCTCGTTCCGCTCCCCCTGCACCCATGTCAAGTAACGATTCCAAGCTCCAGGGCCCTGGCCCTCAAGCCCATCGCCACTCCCCTGCCCCATCGCAATCGAATTGACCTTGGACAATTCCCTAGCCATCGGACTTTGCATCGGCTCGCCCGATAAAGGGTCCGACAAAAGCCGCTCCATGAGCGTCTCCTCCCAAGCATCAAGCCGATAGTTCTGATCAAGGTCTCCACCAAGCCAACGCAGTTTGAATCGCTCAAGCGATCTCGTCCGCTGCTGACGCTGCAAATTCGATTGCATCCCGCCTCCCATGGCCGTCTGCATGGCATCCTGCGCCGATGTACTGGCAGTCCGTACCCCCAAAGTCGCTAGCCAACCATCGACCGTCTCCTCGTCGGCCTCCGGCAGCGTCAAGAGCACTGCCCTTGCCAATCCTGGCCGCATCTGATTCCACTTAAGCAACGTCGGTATGTGCAGCTTGGAACTCTCGCTCTCAAGCCCCCATTTCCAAGAGACTGCTCCCGCTCCTAACGATCCCAAACTCGACGTCGGACCTGCCTGCGACACCGTTGCGGGGACTCCCGAAACCCCCGCTGTGTCGCTGATCTCGACCTGGCTCAAGATCGCAAACCGCCACTGACTATCCTCCTGAGTTTCCGTCAGCGTCCGCTCGATGAGGTTCTTTTGCTCAATGGCCCGACGAAAACTATTTTGCGAAACATCGATTTGCAAGAGTGACTGCCGAAGCGCCAGCGGTTGCTCCAGCAAACTTGCAACGTACTCGATCCCGCTCTGAGCACTCAACCTGGCCTGAACTTGCTCCTCCTGCAACCGCGTCAATCGGTACTCGTTCTCCATTTCAAACGAGTACCGATAAGCCGCAAGCGAAACGAACATGACCAGAACCATCACCACCAGCAACGCCATCCCTCGCCGCCGATTTCTCTGAAAGTTCCTTGACCCGCACTCGATCGTGCTTGCACCCCCATCGCCAGACCTATGCTTCATCTTGGCACCCCCGCTCTGCCGGCAGGTATGCCTACCGGATCCGTTCCCAGCGTCGGAACCCCATCGCGTCGCCCGGTCTCCACAATGATGACATACTCGGATTCGGAACTTTCGACCAGCCGATCGCCCAAACCTCCGGTCTGACGAAGACTCTCCATCGAATTGGCTTGACCCTCAAACAGCGGGTTCTCTAACTCCATGCTATCATCTGCCGCACTATCTAACTCACTATCGTCAGGCGGTGGTGGCGGTTTCTTAAACTCCGACACCGGCGGAAAATCAAACGTGATGGCAATCGCTCTGGGCAATCCCCCCTGCACTCCACTGCTCCAATCATCAAGCCACTGGGATCCATCAAAGTACTGAAACTTGGGCTTGATCACCCCATACAGCCGCGTCTCCTTCAAGGGCGGAATCCACTCGGTCTCCTCAGCCGCCATCGCTTCCAATGATCCTGCTTGAGACCCAGTTGCAGCCGATCCCTTCCGCTGCGCCTTGGGCGACTGGACCCCGCCCAAAGGCTGATTGGTTGACCGAAATTGATCGAAATAAGCCTCCGGAATCCACTCCCTGCGAACAATCTCGTACTGCAGAGTCTCCGGATCCTGGATCTCGGCCAGCACCGTCTCTTGGTCATAGATCGGCTCAAGTCGATACTCGACATCGATCTTGTCCCCACTCCACATCGACTCCTTCCACTGCAAAGTCGCCAGCTCCTCTGGTGTCGCAGCCAAAGACTCTAAAGTCACCTCGTTGGACTCACCATACCCAGCCTTGCTTTCCATGCGGTCATCCCCCAACCGCTGCAAGAACAACACCGGATCAAGCGACGGCAGGATCGTTGCTGTAAAGCCAGTAATGTCTCCTTCGAAATTCATCGGAGTTGACCCTGTGTCGTTGGGGTTGGATCCAAACGCTCCCCCCCTAGCCAAATGATCAAGATCTTCACTCAACCACGATCGAGTCAATCGCAGCACCCGTATCCGTTGCGATAACTTCCAACTCCGCTCCTGCGATCGCTGAAGCGAATCCATCATCCCCCATCCGACCAACATCAATACCGACAAAAGTCCCAGGGCAATCATAAGCTCCATCACCGAAAACCCTCGGCAAGGCTCTCTACTCGTTCTCTTTTGCTGGACGCTCATCGCCTTGGATTCCCCACGCTGGGTAACGATGGCATCCCCTGATCGTTGGTGACCGGTGCGCGTCGGACCAATCGCGTCAGTTGAATCAGTGGCTTGGGACCCGCTTTGACTCCAACTCCTCCGTTCGTGGACGCTGAAGGCATGTTGGCTGCCCCCCCTTCGGATTCGTACACCTCGACTTGCACAGAAACCAACTCGCTAGGCTGCGGATTGGATCCAAAAGACCCAGCATCGCTTTCTCCAAACCCTGAAGAAGCACTCTCGGAGGGTTGGCCAAAAGATCCGTTGCTAGCAGTCGGATCCTGCAATTCAAACGGCTCGACAGTCACTCGATATCCACGCGGCTGACTGCCAGCCAACACCCCTGTGTAGCTCTCGATCGACTCTCCGCTGTGGATCCTCAAAATGGACTCATCGAGAATCGATTGGGCTTGGACCAACGCCCCAATCCGCGTCTCAGCCTTGCTCCCGAACCTAGTCCCTAACGAGATCAAGGACAACAGGACCATCGCACTTGCTGCCAAGACCGCCGTGGCAATCATCACCTCGAGCAACGAAAACCCGCGTCGAGATGACGGGCAAATCATCGAACGATCTCCAATTCGCCAGTCGCTGCAGTGAAGGATACCGTAACGGTCTGACGCGCTTTCTTGTCGAGCAACGTAATCTCCGCGTCCCGACCTCGCCCCTGGGCCGTCATCGGCAAACACCACTTCTCATGGCTGCCAACCACTGGATCGGAACCATCCAAACTCACTTCCACGCCCATGTCGCCCGAAGCGATCGAACCATGGTTCTCCTTGTTGCTGCTCGCATCTGCAAACGCAGATTCAGCTCCGTATGGATCCTGGCCCTGTTCTTCCGAATCTTCGTCCATCCACTGAACAGAACTTACGATGATATTCTCAGGCAACTTCCAAACCTTTGGTGTCACCGCATGGGTCGCATGGCTAGCTTCGGATTGCAGTCCAGTCGATCCACTGTTAAGTCGAGCCGTCGAAGTCTCCTTGGTAAAACCGCTGGATGAGGGTCGAGTTTCATTGCCCTGGGATCCAAGGCCTTCGGACGACTCGTCGAGCTGACCGTTGATCAGCGCATCGATCCCGCCAGAACGCAGTTGGCTATTGCCTTCGGTGATCTGCAAGAATACCGGCTCACCGCTCATCATCGCTTGGTATCGACCATCTTCGATCGCCTCTCGCAACTTTTGAGTCGCTTCGCTGAGCTCCGCCTTGCGCATCGGACGAGCGATGCTCGGCCAAGCGATCGCGGTGATCCCAGCTATCAGCACCACAACGATCATCAACTCCAACAGGGAAAACCCTTTGGACTTCATGGATCGACGCGTCGAATTCATCGGCTTTTTCATAACGGTTGTCTTGTTGGTTCGTGATCCTGGATCGGCTGGACTGCCGATTACTTCTTGTCCGAGTCGTCCGATGCGGCTTGGTTGCTCACGTCGTCGGAAGTTCCCGGTTGGCGGTCAGGCCCCGCAGAAAAAATTCTCGGGAAGCTGTCCGTGGACTTCGAGTCGCTGTCGCTGGCTTCGAACTCGTACTGGAAATCGCCCCCCCAAGGATCCTTCGGCAGTTTGCCTCCCTCGATATAAGGCCCATCCCAATTTTTTGCCAATCCTTCGTCCTCCGGAGCAGAAACCAGTGCATTGAGTCCTTCTTCGGTCAACGGAAAACTCTTCATGTCCACTGCATACATCTTAAGGGCCGAGGCAAGGTTCCCGATCTGAGCCTGCGCCGTGCGGATGTCGGCCTTCTTCTGAGTCCCCAGCAATCTCGGTCCGACAATCGCAATGAGCCCTACGAGAATGATCAGCACGATCATCAGCTCCAAAAGGGTCAAGCCTCTTCTTGATCGCATGGTTGCTTTCTTATTCATCTTCAATTTCCTTTCGAATTCCATTGGTGTTTCGTGTTCGGTATGTTGATTTGTTCGCAACAGTTAATGTCGCTTGGGTTGCTATCCGATCGAGGAGTTTAAGTCGAAAACTGGGAGCAAGACGCCGACGATCACGAACATGACCATCCCGCCGATGAAAATGAGCATCATCGGCTCGATCATCCGCACCATCACTTCGAGCTTCCTCTCGATCCTGCCGTCGATCCGATCGGCGATCTTCACAAGCACTTCGTCAAGGGTGTTGGACTCCTCGGCGATCCGGATCATGGCCATGACCTGAGGTGGAATCAATCCACTTGCGGCCAAAGGCTTCGAGAGTGTATCGCCCGCCGTGACATTGTCGGCCGACTTTAGCATCGCTTCGGCCAACAGCACGTTCCCAGTCGACTCGCTGCTAATCCTCAGCGAACGCAGGAGCGGTACTCCGTTTTTTAGCATGGTTCCGAGCACTCGACACGCTCTGGAGACCGCAGCATCATGAAAGATATCTCCAACGATAGGTGTCTTAAGCTTGATCTTGTCGATCATTCGGCGTCCCGACTGGGTCTTGATCCAGCGCAGAATCCCAAACACGATACCACCGACGGCCAAGATCACGATCAGGCCATAGTTCATGAGGACTTTGCTGGCCCCCAAAAGCACGATGGTGATCGCCGGCAATCCAGTACCGTTTTGCTCGAGTCGATCAAAGAACGGTTGGAACTTGGGGACCAAGAACACAACCATCGCTGCGACGATGATCGTACCGACAATTCCCAGGATCATCGGATAAGTCAGTGCACCGATGATCTTGCTACGCATCTCGTCCTGCTTGCGGAGAAAATGCGAAGTTCGTTGCAAGGACTCTTCCAAGAAAGCGCCTTCTTGGCCGGCTCGAATCATGCTCAGTGTCAATTCAGAAAAGATCGTCGGATGCTTGCTCATCGCCGCATCGAGCGTGTCCCCTTGGCTGACCGCATCATGGATGGCCATGCAAGTCGCTTGAAGCTTCGGATTCTCAGTCGCTTCGCCAAGGATCTTCAGCGACTCGAGCATCGGAACGCCGTTGGTCAGCAAGTCGGCCAATTGGGCGCAAAAGTCAGCGACCTGCTCTTTCTTGACACGAACCGGAAGCTGAATCGAAAACGATTTGTTTGCTGGAGCCCGATCCTGAACGCTCATCGGGAACATCGACTGGGCGCGCAGTTTCTGCATCGCCTCGGCCCGCGAAGCGGCCGCAATCATCCCAGAGAGTTTCTCTCCGGTGCTCGATTTTGCGGTGTAAGCGAATTCGGCCATGAGGATATGCAGTGGAATCGTTCGTGGAAAGGGATTTGCAGTTTCGTGGGATTGGATTCGTTGGGTTTAGTCGGCTTTGGTCACCCGAAGCACTTCGTCGATCGTCGTGATTCCTGCCAGCACTTTATTCCAGCCATCCATCCGGAGCGTCTCCATCCCATTGCGTATGGCCGCCTGTTTGATGACATCCGACGTTCCAGCTTGGGTCATCAAATGGCGAATCTCATCGTTGGTGACCAACAACTCGTAGATCCCCAAACGGCCTCGATAACCTGTGCGACGGCAGTTCTCGCAACCGACGCTTCGGTATAGCTTTTGCCCCGAAGCGGCCAATTGCTCATGAGGAAAATCCTCAGGGACATCCTCCGGCTCGGGATCGTAAGTCTCCTTGCAATCCTTGCAAAGCACTCTTACAAGCCGCTGCGCCAGAACCCCTTCGACGGTGCTAGCGACCAAGAAGGGTTCGACCCCCATATCGCTCAGACGCATAAACGCGCCTGCAGAATCGTTGGTGTGCAAGGTCGAGAAAACCGTGTGCCCCGTAAGGGACGCTTGGGTTGCATTCTCGGCGGTTTCCAAATCCCGGATTTCACCCACCAGAATCACATCCGGATCGTGACGCAAGATCGCTCGAAGACACGCGGCAAACGTCAGGCCGACTTTCGAGTGGACTTGAATCTGGTTGATCCCTTCAAGCTGGTACTCGATCGGGTCTTCGGTCGTGACGATCTTGATGTCCTCGGACTTGATCTCGCTCAGTGCACTATAAAGCGTCGTTGTCTTACCAGATCCGGTTGGGCCGGTGACCAAGACGATGCCGTGCGGAAGTCGGATCAGTTTTTGGAACTGTTGGTAGACACGATCCGGCATCCCGATCCCTTTGAGGGAAAATTTCAAGTTGGATTTGTCCAAAACCCGCATGACAACACTCTCGCCATGCAGCATGGGGATGACCGAGACCCGAACATCGATTTCGCGACCAGAGACGCGAAGTTTGATTCGACCGTCTTGGGGTACTCGCTTTTCCGCAATGTTCATCTTGGCCATGATTTTCAGTCGGCTGATGATTGCGGCCCGGAACTGGTTCATCTCCGGAGGGGTCGGTTGGCGTTGCAGCACACCATCGATCCGGTGACGGATTTTTAAGCCCGCTTCTTGGGATTCGATATGGATGTCGCTGGCTCTGGCTTCGATGGCTTCGGTAAGGATTTCGTTAACGAGTCGAACGACCGAAGCCTGCTGAGCTTCCTCCGCATCCTCGAGGCTGTCGGGGTCAATCCCTTCGAGCATTTCAACATCGCCACCTTGCTGCCGCTGCAAAGCGATCAGACCGTCGATCGTTTCGGAGCCGACACCTAAGTATTTCTTTGTGAGGCGTTGGACCGTTTCGGCCGAGGCCATCACCGGGCGAACTTCGACTTGGAGGGCCGAAGCCACCGAGTCGATGGCGGCAAAGTCGAAGGGGTTCGAAACGGCTAGGCGCAGCCAGCCTTCGCCGCGTTGCAGCGGGAAGACCGAGTGACGATGGATCAGTTTCGCGGGGAAACCATCGAGGGCATCGCCCGAAAGTTCGGTGTCATCCGAGGCGAGCCATTCAAGTTGCATGGCTCGGGCACTGGTGGCCAAGAGGTCTTGGGTCGAAGAAAAATTCCATCGTTGAGCCAAGGCTTCGATAGGGGAGCCGCCGCTGAGGCAGTCGGCAAGTTCGCGCAGTTTGACCGAATCAAGCAGGGGCTCGATTCCGTGTGGGTCTGAAATCATGCAACGAATCCCTTGGAGAACTAGAAAGTTCGCTCCGCGAACAAGTTAAGGTAGGTGGTGGGGGGGCGTGTGAAGGCGGGGAGTGTAGGCAATGCTTGCCAGCACTGTCCCATAGTATCTTTCGGCCAGCCCAGCAGGTCAAGCTTGATCGGAAAGCCCGCAAACTTAAACTTTGGCTAGATTAGCGTCGCTAATCCAGTCAAAGATCCGTCCGATCCGTCCGATCCGTCCGATCCGTCCGATCCGTCCGATCCGTCCGATCCGTCCGATCGAGTGCTTTCAAAATAAAACCCGGTAGGGCTAGACATTGGGGAGGGATTGGATATCTTTCTCCCCGCGGGATGGAGCAGCTCGGTAGCTCGCGAGGCTCATAACCTCGAGGTCGTCGGTTCAAATC
>Ga0172376_10003724_pt1 | contig 17864 bp, 11 predicted proteins | sample Lak35m_FD_121114 | JGI IMG/M metagenome (GOLD analysis project Ga0172376, IMG submission 121114) | Freshwater microbial communities from Kabuno Bay, South-Kivu, Congo - kab_092012_35m | ecosystem: Environmental > Aquatic > Freshwater > Lake | place: Democratic Republic of the Congo: South-Kivu... | reverse complement strand
GAAATCCGCGCGGACGGCGGCGAGGCAGCGGAGAAAGGGTCCGGGACGGCAGCGGCATAGGTCGTTCCCTGAGGGGAGTAGGCCTCGCCACGCCCAGCGGATAACCTAGGGGCTCACGGGCGCCCGTAGCTCAGCAGGATAGAGCGGCGGTTTCCTAAACCGCAGGCCGGCAGTTCGAATCTGCCCGGGCGCACCAGCTTCCATGCTCCAGCATCAGCCCCGGCACAAGCCATTGTCTGCAAAGATCCCGACAGGCTGCGCATAGACAACCCAACACGGCTGGACTCGCGCTTAGGCGGGATCCACCTTTGGGGTCAGGTTCACTGGCTCAAAACTCGACCCCCCCAATGTCAGCCTAAGCACTCACCCTCGAAGTCGTTCATCAAGCAGGTACTCCAGTCCGCTCCCGCTACGATGTGGGGACAGCGCAGGCTCGTGCGACAATGGAGCGAGCACAACCCCTGAGCCCGAAGCGACTATACCTGATCACGTGCTCGTCGGACAAGGTGTCCCTGCCGTTGTTCGACGAACCCCCTGTCTCTTGCGCATCGGTGGTAACGAACCCAGCTTGGGGTAGGTCTTTCAGGAGCAGCTGTCCACCCGCCGCAGCCGGTCGTGACTGGCGAGACCTTGCAGGGGGGGGGGTGGGCACCGGAGTGCCCATGGCCTGCCTATACTGGGATAGCGAATTAGCCCCGGCGAGGTTTCTGGATGCCAGACACCGTCTCTGACCAACCCGCCCAAGTCTGGACAGTTATGACTCGCGCCCGCCGTCGCCGTTTAGCAGACTGTCCCTTGCGACGCCCGAGCCCTGCCTGACCCTCCGAGAGGTGGCCGAGCTGCTCAGCCTCTCCGAGAAGTCTACTTACAGGTTGGCCCAGAAGGGCGACCTGCGGGGCTTCAAGGCGGGCGGGTCCTGGCGCTTCCGTCAGGAGGACATCGACGCCTGGATGCGCGACGGCATCCGCGCTGCCCACACGCCGAAGGGCCAGCGCAAGACTCGCACAACCCCGACCCGGCGGAGAGAGAAGCGATGAAGACCATCTTCGACACATGCCAGCCTCGCGACGAGGTGCTGACGGGCGAGCTGCGCGACCAGATGTTCGCAGCTCGCCTGCGCGACGTTGTCGAAGGCAGCGCCGACCCGATCTACGGAGACGCGAAGCGCTTCTTCGCCGGGACCTACCCCACCGACGGTCTTAAGACACTCCTTCGCGAGGTTGTTGGCCGCCTCTCGGGCAAGGAGCCGGGGAACAGCCCCTTCATCCGCCTGGAGACGAGCTTTGGCGGCGGTAAGTCGCACAACCTGATCGCGACCTACCACGTCTCTCAGGGGCACGCCGACGGCCTTCCGGAGAACATCCTCCCGCGCGACTGGGTACCGACCAAGCCGTGGCCGACCGCTGGCGTCGTTGGCTCCGACGGCGAACCTGCCGACGGTATCGACCACGGCACGTTCCGTACGCGCACGCTGTGGGGCGAGATCGCCTTCCAGATCGGCCGCTGCAAGGGCAACGCGGAAGAGAGCTACAACGCCGTCCGAAAGAGCGACACCGACCTCGTCGCTCCCGGCACGAACGTGCTGGAGAAGCTGCTCGGCGACGGCCCGGCGCTGATCATGCTCGATGAGATCGCGCTCTACCTGCGCAAGGCGAAGGCCGTCGCGACCGCGAACGGACAGAGCAACCTGGCTGAGCAGACGGTCGCGTTCCTAATGAGCTTGATCGAGTACGCGACGAGCAAGCCGAAGGTCTGCGTCGTCCTCACGCTCGCCGACTCCCCCGACGCCTTCGGGAAGGAAACCGACGAGCTGCGCCACGACCTCGCCGAGATGCGCCGCGTGTCCGCACGCCAGGAGCGCGTCATCACGCCGACCGGCGAGACTGAAATCTCGAAGATCGTCACGCACCGCCTCTTCCGCTCGATCGACCGCAAGGCAGCGAAGGAGACCGCCGAAGCGTTTCACGCCTACTACTCCCAGCTCGAAGCGAAGGGCGCGGACATCCCGCAACGCGCGATGCGCTCCGACTACACGTCGGAGATGGAGCAGGACTACCCGTTCCACCCGGAGTTCCTGACCACGCTCAACCGCAAGACGAGCACGATCCCGAACTTCCAGAAGACGCGCGGTGCGCTGCGGCTGCTCGCGCGCGTCGTGCGCCAGCTCTGGGCGACGAAGCCCGCCGACGCGCACCTGATCTGCATCCACCACCTCGACCTCGGGCTCGACGACATCGCGAACGACCTGACGAGCCGCCTGGAGCGTCCCGCGTTCCGCAGCGTGATCGAGGCCGACATCGTCAGCCCGAAGAAGGGCAACGAGGCGCACGCGCAATCCCTCGACCGCAAGTGGACTGGCGCAGGCAAGCCGCCCTACGCGCGCCGCCTTGCGACGAGCGTCCTACTCCACAGTCTCTCGCAGACCGCGACCGGCGTTGATCCCGCCGAGCTGCTCCTCGCCGTCCTCCAGACCGGTGACGATCCGGCGCACATCAAGAAGACGCTCTCGCTCATGCTCGGCGAGGAGAAGGGCGACCCCGGCACAGCGTTCTGGTTCCTGCACTACGACGGACACCGCTATCGATTCAAGACCGAGCCGAGCCTGGAGAAGGTCATTCACGACGAGGTTCCGCTCGTCGGCCGCGTGAAGGCGAAGGGCGAGCTGGACGACCGCATCCAGCGCATCTGGCGCAAGGGCACGTTCAAGCCGAAGGCGTTCCCGACCGAGGCCGCCGACCTCGACGATGACGCGACCGAGCCGAAGCTCGCGATCGTCCACTACGACGCGGCCTCGACGACCGCCGCCAACGCAGCGGTGCCCGAGCTTGTGACCAAGCTCTTCGATCACGCGGGCACCATGCAGGGTTACCGCACGTACAAGAACAACGTCGTCTTCCTCGTCGCCGACAAGGATCACGTCGAGCGCATGGTTGACGTGACGCAGCGACATCTCGCCGTGCGCCGCATTGTCGGCGACACCGATCGCCTCGGCGAGTTCAGCGACGAGCAGAAGAAGAAGCTCAAGGCGATGGACGAGGCCGCCGAGCTGGAGGTCCGCGTCGCGATCACGCGCGCGTACCGCCACCTCTACTACCCTAGCGCCGACGCGCCGAAGAACGCCGGTGGCCTCGCACGCGAGATGCTCCCCGCCGAGCACCAAGGCGACGTGAGCGGCGATCAGAGCGGCGTCGTGCTCAAGGTCTTGAAGCAGCTCCAGAAGGTGCTGACGGCCGACGACGCGGCGATGGCCCCTGCCTACGTGAAGTCCAAGGCGTGGCCGCACGGACAGGACACGCTGACGACCGAGGACCTGCGCCGCGAGTTCGCCAAGCGCATCGGCCTTAAGATCCTGCTCGACCTGAACCAGCTCAAGAAGACGGTCAAGCAAGGCTGCACGCAGGGCACATGGGTCTACTTCGACGCGACCGAGCAGCTCGGGTACGGAAAGGTCTCACCCGCACCGATGGTGCAGGTCTCCGAGGAGGCGACGCTTTACACGCCCGAGGAAGCGCAGCGCATCAAGCTCAAGATCAAGGGCGAGACGACGGAGACCGCGTACGCGGAGTGCCCGCTCTGTGGCAAGCCGGAGTGCGTGTGCGAGGCCGCGCCGCCGGACTACGGCTCCGACGAGAAGTCTTATCGCCTGCACGTAAAGGTCGAGGGCTCCGCCGCCCAGGTGTTCCAGAAGATCGCCGACGAGTTCCACGACAAGAAGCGCTCGACGATCGGTCGTCTCGTCATCACCTCCGACGGCGCTGGCAAGGAGGCAGCCTCGGACGCGCGCGCTCTCGGGCTCGCGATCCCGCAGCTAGGCAAGGGCGAGTACCGCGTCGAACAGCGCTTCAACGCCGAATTCACCGACGGCGCGCAGGCGTCCTCGTTCTCGCTTACGTTCAGTGGCCCCTGGGATCGCTACAAGCGCGTGAAGTCGCTCACCGACGCCTTCGGCCAGGAGGCCGCGAAGCTGACGGTGAGCACCAAGCTGCACGCGCGCTACCCCGAGGGGCTCGATGTCGGCTCGACGCAATTCCAAGCGATGCGCGACATCTTCAATTCGCTCGGCGTGGGCAAGCTCGCCGTCGAGGTCGAGGAAGGCGAGGCCGCGAAGGAGAAGGCCCAATGATCATGGGGACCAAGGCAAGAAGGCACTACGAGCTGCGCGTCGTCCCCGGCAAGGGGAGCGCGTACGGTCTCGCGTTGTTTAAGAGTCCGCTCGGCACCGGACGCGGCGAGGAAGCCGAGCTGGAGCGCGTTGTCCAGATCTGGGGCGATCCGTTGCGCGCGGTGATGGATCAGGTGCTCGGCGTGATCAAACGCGCGGGCTATCGACCGAGCGAGCTGAGCGCGTCGCGCAAGGCACCGTTCACGCTCGGCGAGGAAGACGCGGTTCGCATCGGGCTCCTGTTTCAGGCGGTGAAGCCGCTCAAGCGGCACGCGCGCATCGAGTCGATCTCCGAGCACGTGCGCGGCATGGAGCCGGAGGAGCTGTACTACTGGTTCTCGAAGACCGCCGCTCGGGACAGCGCATCACGCGCCCAGCGAGCGCTCCGCATCCTCATGGCGGGGGAGTGAGCGTGACGAGTCGCCCGCGCGTACTCATCGAGGACTGGCTGCCGGTCGAGTTGCTCAGCGCTGAGCAGACTCGCGAGAAGAGCATGGGGAAGAACAGCTTCCCTCCGACGGTACGCCTCCACGTATGGTGGGCTCGTCGCCCTCTACTCGTGAGCCGCGCTGCGATCCTCGCGAGCCTACTGCCAACCTGGAGTGCTGACTGGTCTCCGCGACTTCGATCGCAATTCCCGACCCCCGAGCACTACCACTCGTGGTTCGTTCGCCTCTGTGGCGTCTTCGGCGATCCGATCGCGGGCATAAAGCTCGTGAAGTGGGCGAACGCGCGTGGGATCACACTCCCAGAACCGCCATACCGCCACAAGCGTGCGTTCCTCGTTTCGCCGACGGGTGATTTCTTGGACACTCTCGGCGAGCTACTTCAAGCGACGTGGGGCACGCGCGATATACGAGTGGCAGATCCGTTTGCTGGCGGCGGGTCCATTCCGTTCGAGTCCCTCCGGTATGGGTTCAGAACGACGGCAAACGAGCTGAACCCGGTGGCCTCCGTCATCCTTCGAGGGACGCTCGACTACCCCGCTCGATTCGGGATCACACTTGGTGCCGACATCGCTCGGTATGGCGGAAGGCTTGCCGAGCGTGTTCGATCTCGCCTTGAGCCCTTCTTTCCGATTCAGGAAGGCGACGCAGTCCACGCACATCTGTGGGTGCGTACGGCCAAGTGTCCGTACACCGGGCGTTGGATTCCCTTCTCGCCGAATTGGTGGTTGTCGAAGCCGAAGGGCAAGCCGGAGCACACATGGGTGTCCGCTCGCCCCACATTCGATGCGAAGTCTGGCAAGGTGCGCTTTCAGATCCATCAAGGCGGATCGAGCGCAAGTGGGTTCGATCCGGCTCGTGGAACGATCAAGGGAGGTGAGGGTGTCTCGCCGTGGGCGGATGGGCAGTCAGTCGATGGTGACTATCTCAAGCGCGAGGCCAGGGAAGGCGGGCTCTCGCAGCAACTCTATGCGCGAGTTGTGAAGCGCGGCGGGAAGACGGTCTTCGAGCCGCCTACGCAGGCAGATCAAGACGCTGCGGACGCTGCGCGCCTCGAACTGGAACGGCTGCTCCCGATGTGGGAGTCCTCGGGGATTGTCCCCAACGAGGAGATTACAGCCGTTTCCAACTACGATCGTGGGCATCGCCTGTACGGCGTCAGGCAATGGAAGCAAGCCTTCCTTCCTCGCCAGCTACTCACGCTCGGAACTGCGGTTGAAGAGCTTCGATTGCTTGAGCGGGAGCTTCGGGTCGAACTACCCAACGACCGCGCTGAGGCTGTGCTGACTTATCTGGCGTTGGCGGTCGATAAGGCTTGCGACTACAACTCGCGGTACACGCGATGGAATCCGACTAGACACAAGATCATCAACACGTTCGACAAACATGGTTTCGGATTCCTGTGGAGCCATTCGGAGTTTGATGGCGCTCGCAGCCTGATCCAGTGGGGAGTCGAGCAGGTTGTAGACGCTTACACGGGAATCGCCACTCTTGCCCGGGGCGACACGACCTCATTCGGCCCCAGCACGTCGCCGGTGCCTATCGACCTCTTTCGCGGGAGCGCACTCAGCCTGCACTCCGTGCAGACGGGCTCGGTGGGACTTGTCTGCGTTGATCCGCCTTACTACGAGAACGTGATGTACGCCGAGTGCTCGGACTTCTTCTACGTATGGATGAAGCGGACACTCGCAAGTGCGCACCCGGCCCTCTTCACCGATGAGCTAACCAATAAGGATGACGAGGCGGTAGCGAATGCGGCGCGCTTCGCGTCCCTCGGTGTGAAGAAGAAAAAGGACCTCGCGCGCGAGGACTACGAGCGAAAGATGGCGGGTGCATTCCGCGAGATGCACCGCGTGCTCGCCGAAGACGGCGTGCTCACGGTCATGTTCACTCACAAGAAAGTCGAGGCTTGGGACACTCTGGCGACCTCGCTCATCGGTGCTGGGTTTGCGATTCACTCGTCCTGGCCGGTTCACACAGAAAGTGACCGTTCGCTGCATCAAGCCAAGAAGAACTCTGCCCAGAGCACGATCCTTCTCACTTGCCGCAAGCGTGAACCTCGCACGGAGCCCGTCTGGTGGGACGACATCAAGGGCAACGTCCGCCGCGCTGCGCGCGAGAAGGCCGAGGAGTTCGAGCGCCAAGGCATCCGTGGCGTGGACCTCTACATCGCCACCTTCGGACCGACGCTCGCCATCCTCTCCGAGAACTGGCCCGTGCTCACGAGCGAGGTCGATGAGCGCACCGGCGAGCCCAAGCCGCTACGCCCCGAGATCGCGCTCGACCTCGCACGCGAGGAAGTCGTCGCGTTGCGGAAGCAGGGTCTGCTCCTTGGCCGGTCGGTGACGTTCGATCCGTTCACCGACTGGTACTTGATGGCGTGGGACGCCTTCATGGCGCAGGAGTTCCCCGGTGACGAGGCGCTCAAGCTCGCGCTCGCGCTCGGCCTCGACCTGGAGAAGCAGGTCATCGCCGAGAAGAAGCTCGTCTCGAAGAAGGGCAAGACCGTCACGCTCCAGCAACCGAGCGCTCGTCGCAAGCGCGGCATGGTCGATCCCGATCAGCGCACGTTCACGCACTGGATCGACGCTGCGCACACCGCGATGCTCCTCTACAAGGAGGACGGCTCGCAGGCGTGCCAGCACTTCCTGCGCGAGACCGGCCTCCAGAACGACAGCACCTTCAAGGCGCTGATCCAAGCGCTGCTACAGGCGATCCCGCGCACGAAGCAGAAGGGCAAGTTCGCCCGCCCCGAAGCCGAGGTGCTCGATGCGATGCGCCTCGCCTTCTTCGACGAATTGCCCGTGCCGCCGGACGAGGAGGTCGAGATCAAGACGCTCCAGGGCGACCTGTTCGATGGCGCATCGGTCGCCGCCGAGAAGCCGGACGACGAGGACATCGCGGACGAGGACGAACCCGACGAAGACGAGGAGGACGACGAGTGACGGACACCGCCGACAGCCTCAAGCACGGTGAGGTCGAGCTAACCGCGAAGTACCGGCTCGAAGAACGCCGTGGCACTGGCGAGAGTGCGCGGCAAGGGGATACTCGACGGCCCTACGACCGAGACTACTCGCGCATCCTGCACTCGTCTTCATTCAGGAGACTGCAAGCGAAGACGCAGGTCCTGAGTCTCGGCCACAGCGACTTCTATCGAACGCGCCTGACGCACTCGCTCGAAGCGGCGCAAATCGGGCGTGGTATCTCGCACCACTTGCGCCACAACCGGCCGGAGTGCGCGTACCTCCTTCCACCGCGCAGCCTTGTGGAGGCGAGCGCGCTCGCGCACGACCTTGGCCATCCGCCGTTCGGGCACTACGGCGAACGGCAACTCAACCTGCTCATGCGCGAGCACGGAGGCTTCGAGGGCAACGGTCAAACGCTTCGGATGCTGACCGAGCTGGAGACCGGGGCACTCAGCAACGGGTTGAACCTGTCGCGCCGAACTCTGCTCGCCGTCTTGAAGTACCCCGTCGCATACAGCGATTCGATCAAGGCGCGCGGCTACCCGAAGGACGCACCGACTGACGCACTGCACGAAAGGAAAGGGCTGACCCCTCCGAAGTGCTACTTCGACTCTGAGCGGCCGGTCGTGGACTGGCTCCTCAGTCCCTTCACAGACGATGAACGTCGCTGGCTTTGTGAGCTGGACGTACCGACCGACCCCAAGAAGCTGGCGAAGACGAAGCACAAGACGCTCGACGCGACGATCATGGAACTCGCGGACGACATTGCGTACGGCGTTCACGACTTGGAGGACGCGCTGCGAATGGAGAGGATCGGGCGAGACGAGCTTGCTGGAGGCAAGTACGGAATCGAGGCCAAGATGGAAGCGGCGTTCAAGGGCCACGAGACAACGGCAACCGTCGCGCTCGAAGGGTTGCTGACCTCCGAAGCCCGTCGCCGAAAGCAGGCAATCGGCAGTCTCGTCAACCTGTTCGTGACTTCCGTGGACTTGGAGCGAAACGACCCGAGTGGACAGCTCCATCTGGAGTGCGGCCTCTTCGCCTACCGTGCCGAGTTGCGTGCTCCACAGCGCGAGCTACTGGGGGCGTTGAAGACACTCGTTTACGACGAAGTGATCGCCCGCCCTGTCGTCAGGCAGATCGAGAGCAGAGGCGCGCACATGATCGGTCAGGTCTGGGACGTGCTGCTCGGGATGGCGGAGGATCTTCTGCCCTCGCAACAACGAGACACCTGGAGGGAAGCCAAGGGCAACGCGACTGCGCAACGGAGAGTGCTCTGCGACTACGTGTCCGGGATGACCGATGCGTACATCACGCAACTCTACGAGCGACTGTACCAGCCACACCACGGGAGCCCGTTCGATGTCCAGTAGCGCGTCGCCCTTCACCGCAGGCACGCTCTCGCGCGGTGCGCTGGAGTGCGACTCAGGACAGGCGTGATGCCCTCGCTCCACTCGCACCCCTTCCGATTCAGCTACGGTCAGAGAGACGACCGGCTGCACGAATTCTACATCCCTGCGCTCGAACGCAGCGTGAGGTACGACCGCAGCGCGGGCTTCTTCTCCAGCGCCGCGCTCGCGATCGCTGCGGCGGGCATCGTTCGCTTGATCGCGAACGCCGGGCGGATGCGACTCCTCTGCGGCGCGCAGCTCACCAAGGAGGACGTGGAGGCTATCCGGCGCGGCGACGATCTCAAGGGCCGCGTCGGTGCGGCAATGCAAGGGTGCCTTGGCGATCCGAAGGACAGCTCGATGCGCGCGCGACTCGAAGCGCTCGCTTGGATGGTCGCGAACGATCGGCTCGTGATCCGCGTCGTGCTGCCGCGCGGCAAGGACGGACACCCGCTCGCCGCCGCTGACGCGCACGACTACTACCACCCGAAGGAAGGTGTCTTCGCCGACGACCAGGGCAACCGGCTCGGGTTCAGCGGAAGCAGCAACGAGTCCATCCAGGGCTGGCAGAACAACTACGAGACGTTCATGACGCACGCCTCGTGGGAGCGGCAGGAGGGCGGCGACACCGTCGGCCCCGGCGGCCCGTACTTGCGCGTGATCGAGCAGCGCTTCGAGGAGCTTTGGGAAGGGAAGAACGACTCGTGGATCGCGATGGAGATCCCCGAGGCGGCGCGCCGACGGCTGCTCGAATTCAAACCGGCGAACATGCCGGAGCGCGACGCGCTGGAGGAGCCTGAGGAGGACGTGCCGCTCGTCCCGGTACAGCCGCCGAAGGATGCCGCCGCCGCTCAACGCGAGCGCCTCGTGTTCCGCTTCTTGCGCGAAGCTCCGTTCCTTCCGAGCGCGGATCGCATCGGCATCGACACGAGCACGATCAAGCCGTGGCCGCATCAACTACGGGTCGTGCGCGAGTGCACCGCGCGATACCCGGAGAACTTCCTCTTCTGCGACGAAGTAGGGCTTGGCAAAACGATCGAGGCCGGTCTGGCCGTGCGACAGCTCGTGATCTCGGGCAAGGTGAAGCGCGCGCTCATCCTCGTGCCGCGCAGCGTGCTCAAGCAATGGCAGGAGGAGCTGTACGAGAAGTTCGTGCTCAACGTCCCGCGCTACGAGGACGGCGGCGTCTTCGACGTGTTCGACCGCGCGATCCAGGTGTCCGGGACGACACCGTGGAAGGCGTGTCCGATCCTGCTCGCGTCGAGCCAACTCGCGAAGCGCCGCGACCGACAGGCCGAGGTCATCGACGGCGGGCCGTGGGATCTGATCATCGTGGACGAAGCGCACCACGCGCGGCGGAAGGACTTCCTCTCCGGGCAGTACAGGCCGAACCGACTCCTGGAGTTGCTCACCGGGTCTGACGGCCGCCCCGGACTCCGCTCGCAGACACAGTGTCTGTACCTGCTCACGGCGACGCCGATGCAGGTCGATCCTGTCGAGGTCTGGGATCTCCTGCGCGTGCTCGGGATGGGCGGACGCTGGGGCGCGCGTGAGGACAACTTCCTCGGCTTCTTCCAGGAGCTGCGCAAGCCCTTCGAGAACCGCGACTGGCCGTTCCTCATCGGCATGGTCAACGACTACCGACGCGCAGGTGGCCGGTGGGACGAGAACTTCTGCAAACACGCGGAGGACAAGCTCGGTCTCGTCGAGTGGGAGCGAGTGAAGGCCGTCTTCGACACGCCCGGTGCCGCCGCGCACGTGTCGCGGCTCGACACGGGAAGCCGCGCGTACCTGGAGGAGATGGTCAAGCGCCACACGCCGCTGCGCTCGTTCCTTTGGCGCAACACGCGGCGCTTGCTCCGCCAGTACCGCGAAAAGGGATTGCTCAAGGAGAACGTGCCGGACCGCGATCCGCGCAACGAGTGGATTCCGCTCGACCCAGCCGACGAGCGGCAGCTCTACGAGCGCATCGAGGAGTACATCACCGCGCACTACCAGAAGTACGAAGCTGAGCGGAAGGGCCTCGGCTTTGTGATGACGGTCTACCGCAGGCGGCTGACCAGCTCGTTCTTCGCCATCCGCAAGAGCCTGGAACGGCGGCGTGACTTCTTGCGCGGGATGGCGATCGCAAACGGTGGCTTCACCGAGGACGACCTCGAACAGGCCGAGCTGGACTTCGACGTGGACGAGTCGATCACGCCCGACGACCTCAAGCCGTTCCTCGGTGAGCTGGCGTACATCGACGACTTCCTGCACGACCTCGGGATGCTGACGACGGACAGCAAGCTGGAGCAGCTTCGCTCAGACCTGGTCTCGATCTTCAAGCAGCGCGAGACGGTCATCGTGTTCACGCAGTACACCGATACGATGGATTACCTGCGGGATCAGCTCCGGCAGGTGTACGGCGATCAGGTCGCGTGCTACTCGGGGCGCGGCGGCGAGGTGTGGGACCAAGTCGCCTGGGTGCCGCGCACGAAGGAGCACATCAAGGACAAGTTCCGCCAGGGCGAGGAGATCAAGATCCTGCTCTGCACCGAGTCTGCGAGCGAGGGCCTGAACCTCCAAACGTGCGGCGTGCTGATCAACTTCGACTTGCCGTGGAATCCGATGCGCGTCGAGCAGCGCATCGGTCGCATCGACCGCATCGGGCAGAAGTACCCGCGCGTCTGGATTCGGAACTACTTCTACGAGGACACCGTCGAGGCGCTCATCTACCAGCGGCTCGGCGACCGCATCGAGTGGTTCGAGGATGTCGTCGGCGAACTCCAGCCGATCCTTCACCGCGTCGGCCGTGCGATCGAGCAGGTTGTGATGCTGCCTGCCGAGGAGCGCGCTCGCCGACTCGACGAGCAGGTGCGCGCGCTTCGGCAGGAGATCGACCAGAAGAGCGTCGATGCGCTCAACCTCGACGACTACACCGAAGCCGAGGCTCAAGCCGAGGACATCGCTCCGCCGCCGGTGACGTTGCAGCAACTCGAACGCGCGGTGGTCGGATCAAGGGCGCTCGGCTCGAAGTTCACGCCTCACGCCGAGATCGCAGGAGCACATGCACTCGCGTGGAACGGCGAGGTCGAGACCGTCACGTTCTCGCCCGAGGTGTTCGACGTGCATCCAAACTCGGTCAAGCTCCTCTCCTACGGCGAGGCGCTGCTCGATGAGGTACTCGCGGCCGCCGGAGAGCCGGAGCGCGCGAATCAGCCCGAGGGGGTAGCGCTGATCACGGCGTCCCTGCCCGCGCGTGTCAGCGTCTTCGCGCGACAAAATGCGACGGCGACGGAGGAGGTCCGCGATGTGGGCGCATTTCAGAAAGCCCTCGATGGTCCCTCGGTCGAGTGGAGCCCCGAGCAGGTCCGAGCCGCCGAGGCCCTCGCTAGACAACGTGTCCACGAAGCCGAGCGGCAGCACGAGGAGATCGACGCGAACCGAGCCCAAGCCGAGCGGTTGGCGCTCGTCGAGGCAGCGCGCTCGATCCTCGTGCGCTGTGCGCTGATCGAGATCGCCAAGGCGCGGTCGCCGGAGCTGTTCGAGGACCGGCTGCCGTACGGGTTCGGCGTCGAAGCCGTGACGGCGCTTCAACGCTACGGCATTCCGTTCAAGGGGCTGCTCAAGCTCGTCGGGCAGGAAGTCCCCGACGCCCGCGCAACGGACGCCTACTTCGTCGAGATCCAGGAGATGTCACGCAGCCAGCTCGACCGACGCTTCGAGGCTCTCAAGCGCGAGGGCGTGGACGTGCTCCGCCGGTTCACGACGCTGCGAGGCACCGAGCCCGGCCCGGCGACCACGGAAGCCTCAGCGCCACTGGCGGTGCAGTGGTTCGGGTCGGTTAACAACCCGCGTCGGTAGCGACGCGTGCTTCTTGGCACTGGGTCCGCGCAGAGCGCAACATTCATACCGAAGGAAGTGCAGCGTGCGCGCGCATGAGTACTCGCCCTTTGTGCGGACCGGTCGTGCCCAATTGCGCAAGGTGTGGCTCCGAAAGCTCACGCTTATGCCAGTGACGAGGGCATTCCGACGTCGCCGAGAGCCGTCGCCGCTCAGCGATAGGAATTGGGTTGCCCGACGCAAGGGAGCGGAGGATCGCCGCGAGAGTGGTCTTGCCCCGACCGTTCTCCGCGTAGATGAGCTTCAGGCGCGCGAGCGAGAGATGCGTCGGAACCGCAACCGAGTTGAACAGGCCGATGTTTCTGACGAGCTGAACACGGTGGATCATGCGAGGCTCCGCAATGTGGGAGTGCTGACTTCGGGTGGGCCGAGAGGGGTGCGTAGCAGGCAGGAGCCCCTTGCCGAGCGTCGCCGGGCTACAGTTCGCCGGGGCCGTAGTCCGACAGGGATGGCATTGACTATGCCATCGATGTCGGCCATACTCAAGCCCCTGCAACCACGGCTGCACCCGCACCCGTGCGAGAAGGCGAGGCACCATGACTCAGACCCCTCAAGACCTCGGCAAGCGCCTCCAGGAGGCACGGGAGGCAGCAGGGCTGACCCAAGCGGTCGTCGCCGAGGAACTGGGAGTGCCGCGCTCAGGGGTCGCGGAATTCGAGGCCGGGCGACGGAATGTGACCGGCCTGGAGCTGGACCGGCTCGCCCGGCTCTACGGGCGGTCGACGGCCGAGCTGCTCGAACCCGCGCCGATGGAACCCGACCCGGTCTCCACGCTGCTTCGCGCCTCCCAGGAGATCGCGAGGGACCACGCGCTGGAGCAGAAGGTGCGTGGCTACTGGCGGCTTTGCGATGAGGTCGATCGACTCGAACGCGAACTAGGGATGCCGCGCAGGCCGTCGGCGCTGTTCGCCTACGCGATTGCCTCTCCGAACACGAAGTGGGAGGCGATCAAGCAGGGCCAAGACGTGGCGGCGCTAGAGCGTAACCGGCTCGACCTCGGCACCTCGCCCGTTTGGGAGCTACCGGAGATCCTCCAAGCCCAGGGCGTTCGCGTGACCGAGGAGGCACTTCCCGACGGTGTCTCCGGCGCGTTCCTCTACGGGAAGGACCTCGGTCCGCTGATCATCGTCAACGAGAACGAGCACCGAGTGCGACGGCTCTTCTCGTATGCGCACGAGTACGCGCACGCGCTGCTCGACCGAGCCCGCAATGCGACCGTGAGTCGCAGGTCGGACAAGGAAGACTTGATGGAGGTGCGAGCCAACGCCTTCGCCGCGCATTTCGTGATGCCGGAAGCCGGTGTCTTCGCGTTCCTCGCGACGCTCGGCAAGGGTGAGACTGGGCGACAGCTCCAGGTCGTACCGGACTCCGCGAGCACTGGCAGCGCGGACGCCGTCTTCGCCTCGAAGCGGTTGACCCCATCGAGCCAAGCGGTGCAGATCCACGACATCGTGCAACTCGCGCACGTGTTCGGCGTGAGCTACTCCGCCGCCTTGTTCCACCTTCTCAACCTGAAAGTTCTGACCCGCGACCAGTTCGAGGCGCTCCAGGTCCAAGAAGAACACGCGCGACGGCTGGCACGAGCGCTTCGCGGCGACGCACTTGACGAGGACTTCCACTGGAAGCTCTGCTCGCAGGTTCTCTCTCTCGGGCTCGAAGCGTACCGCCGCGAAGTCATCTCGCGCCGCAAGCTCGTCGAGCTGGCGAAGGAAGCCGGGATCGCGGAGTCCACAGTCGATCAAGTCCTCACCGATGCTGGACTTGACGACGATCCGGTGCCCGCGCAGGTGGCGGAGTGATCGCAGTTGGAAGAGGCCGCCGATCCCCGCGCACGAGTCGTCTGTGACACGTGCATCCTCGTGAACTTCGCGCGCATCGCGCGGCTCGACCTCCTCGTCGAGCATCCTGACTACCGCTTCATCGTCCCCGATCAGGTGCTCGATGAGCTGACCGAGCCTGGACAACGTGTCGACGTGGACGCGGCGATTGCGAATGGAGGTCTCGCGCTCGTCGTGTCGTCTGACCTCGCGGAGATCGCGAAGGCCGTCGAGCTGCGTCGGCACATGGACCGAGGCGAGGCCGTCGCGTTCGTGGTTGCTGAACACCGAGGTTGGCTCATCGCGACAGATGAAGGGCGGCGGACGCGACGCATGATCGTCGAGCAGCTCGGTGCGACGCGACTCCTGACGACACCGGCGATCATCCTCCGTTGCATCCACGCTGATCTGCTCACGGTGGCGGACGCCGATGCGATCAAGGCGGAACTGGAGCGGCACCGCTTCCGCATGGCGTTCACGAGCTTCGCCGAGCTGATCTGGGAGGGCGGACGATGAGCGAGCCCGAGCATCCGTGCAAGCTCTGCGGAGCGCACGCGCCGTTGCGGAACTCGCACATTCTGCCCGAGTTTGTGTACGTGCCGATCTACGACGAGAAGCACAAGGGTTTCCTGCTCGATCCGTTGGCACCCGACGGAGAGAACTCGCGGAAGTTCCAGAAGGGGCTGCGCGAGAAGATGCTTTGCCACGACTGCGAGCAGTTCCTAAACGACGCTTACGAGAAGCCGTTCAAGGAGCTGTGGTTCGATCGTCGAGTCCTAAAGCCGCTGGAAACGAGCGACCACGGGTTCTTGCAATGCGGGGACTACGCAGGGTTCAAGCTGTTCCACCTGAGCCTGCTCCTTCGCGCAGAGTTTACAACGCGCGGAGAGTTCGGAGAGGTCACACTCGGTGATCGACATCGCGCCCGCTTGCTGGAGATGATTCGGAACAAGGACGCTGGTGCTCCCCACGAGTACCCGATCGTCTGCCCTGTCATCGAACAGCCCGGCGATCGGCAGATCTGGTGGGACTTGGTCAGCTCGCCGAACCCCGGACGCTTGTACGGCGTGCGCTTCTACCAGTTTACCTTCGGAGGCTGCGGGTGGCTGTACTTCGTCGGGTCCCACCGCGAGCCGCTCATCGAGCAGATCGCGCTTCGACCCGATGGAACGCTTCCAGTGGTGAAGCAGCCGTGGTCGGCAGTGAAGCGCTTCGCTCCGTATGCGAGACTCTCGCCATGAGCAGTAGCGCGACAGCCCGGATCACTCCCTCAGTCGAACACTGCAACCTGCGCGTTTCAGAGCCAGCCCTGCGCGTCACGGTGTGGGCCTCCGTGGTTCGGCCCTTCGACTAGGAAATCGGATGTCAACGATTCACGATCTCGCAGCACACGCCAAGGGCGGGCTCGCTGGCATCCAGGCAGCGCAGCGGGACTGGAGCCCGTTCCTTGTTCACTTGACGACCTACGCGGCGATGAAGAACATTCGGACCGCGATCGAGAACGGGAAGTCCGCCAAGGAAATCGCTGGTCTCCTTGAAGCGGCAGATGTATTATCTGCGGCCACCGCACGGTTGATTGCATCCTCTGGAACGCTGAGTAAGAGCAGCCCGTCGAAAGAGGACGACGTTCCCGAGTGCGTGTGCCTGACCGAGTGCACGCTTCCCGGGCTTCTCGGGCACTGCGAGAGGTTCGGGCGGTTCGGTTGGGTCTTCACGAAGCGAGACCTCTACGCCATCGGTGGACGGCCCTGCATCTACGTAGGTGCCGAGCACTACACGGAGATAGCCAAGCTCGGACGTGGACCGTCGGCATCGCCCGTGTGGCGAAACCTGTTCGCCATCGCGAACGTGTTCCGTCCGCCCGGCAACGGACAGGTCCAGGACTTCACGCACGAGCGGGAGTGGCGCGTGCTCTCGAACATCCAGCTCGCAGAAGCAGCGCCCGTGGCTCTCATCGCTCCAGACGCATACGTGGCTGAGATGCGAGGGCTGTTTCCAACCGTGAAGCTGTGCATCCCGCTCGACACGCTCCACACGTGGGGCGTGTGACGGCGTGTTGACGATCGGCGAACGAGCGACCTCGAAGTGCTCGGCGCGGATCGCCGGAAGTCGCGCGCACGGTACGCGCTACTCGGGCGTGTATGCGCCTGCCGCGGTCAGCGAGCGCGTTCGACACCGATCGACGCAAGTCCTTGCGAACGCCGCGATTTCAGGTATTTTCCCCTCGTGGTCGGTAGAAACGCCGCCACCCGCGCCGACCCCTGGATCGAGTTCCTAAACCGCAGGCCGGCAGTTCGAATCTGCCCGGGCGCACCAGCCTGCCTTAGTGGTGCGGATCCATCCACTTTTCAGTCTTCCCGGAATGAAGGACGGAGCTGGCGGACTCCTCACGCGCCACACCCCACGCACTCCAGACCACACCCGACTCACCGCTGCCCTCACCCGACGCGCCCCACGACACCCCACAACCCACTCGCCACCCGTCCATCACCGCTCGCACTCCGCTCAAGACTAGGGCACTCTCGCTGCCGGATATGAGCACGACCACCGACTGCAACACCCGCATGCCCGTGCTCTTCGTTGCGCATGGCGCTCCGATGCTCCTCGACGACGAGCCTTGGATGACGGAGCTCCACGACTGGGCACGAGCGCTGCCGAGGCCCAAGGACATCCTGATGGTGTCGGCTCACTGGGTTGAGCCCAAGCTCACGATCGGTTCTCTGACCACCCAGCCGCTGATCCACGACTTTCAGGGGTTTGAACCGCGCTACTACGAGACGCAGTACGCTGCTCCCGGTGCTCCGCAGTTGGCGGAGCGCGTCGAGCACCTGCTCCGCGAGCAGGGCATCCGGATGGCGAAGGACCCCCGGCGCGGGCTCGATCATGGAGGGTATGTTCCGCTGGTGGCGATGTTCCCCGAGGCGGATGTCCCCGTGCTGCCGCTCTCGCTCCCGCAGGGCACACCGCAGTCTTTGTTGCAGCTCGGCCGCGCTTTGGAGCCGCTTCGCAGCACCGGAACACTGGTGCTCGGTAGCGGGTTCCTGACCCACAACATGAGCTACGCGTTTCGGCCGGGAACACCCGTCTGGGCGCGCGCGTTCGACGAGTGGGTCACGCGCAAGCTGGTGCAGGGGGAATGGGAGGAGCTGGCCGAGTTCTACGACAACGAACCGTCCTCCCGGCTCGCGCTCCCCACGTGG
>Ga0172376_10003717_pt1 | contig 17891 bp, 17 predicted proteins | sample Lak35m_FD_121114 | JGI IMG/M metagenome (GOLD analysis project Ga0172376, IMG submission 121114) | Freshwater microbial communities from Kabuno Bay, South-Kivu, Congo - kab_092012_35m | ecosystem: Environmental > Aquatic > Freshwater > Lake | place: Democratic Republic of the Congo: South-Kivu... | reverse complement strand
TATGCCAGCGCGGCGTGCGCGCGGCGGCGCGCGGTGCTGCGCGAGACGCTGCAGGCGCTGACCGAGGTGTCGCCGCAGGCCTGTCTGGAGCAGGCCGTGGCCAACCTTCAGGCGTGGGCCGACGCGCAGGGCGGAGCGGCAACCGAGCGAGCGCGCCGCGCGGACGAGGACGGCACGCCTTCCAGCCTGCGCGTGCGTGTGCTGCCCGCGGATTGGGGCGAGGTGGCGCAGGCGATGACGGTGGCGCACGGCACATGCTGCGCGGTGCTGAACATGGCCCACCCGCAGGTGCCGGGCGGCGCCTACGTCGAGGGCGCGGCGGCACAGGAGGAGAACCTGATGCGTCGCACCGACGCGCACTTCCACCTGCTGGACGAGCACATCGACCCGGCCAGCGGGCGCTACCGCGCGGAGATGACCGATCTGCTGACGGCCGGGCCCGGGCGGGTCTACCTGGATGCCGTCTATCCGCGGGTGTGCGTGCGCGGCCCGGAGGACGCTTCGCAGGCCGACCTGGGCTACCGCTGGTTGGCGCCGCAGGAGATGTTCCCCTTCTTCGAGCTGCGCGCGGCCGCGCAGGACCTGCGCGACGGCGCGGCCTTCGACGCCGTGCAGGCGCGGCGCCGCATCGCCGCGCAGCTCGACACGCTGCGCGCGCACGGCATCCGCCACACGGTGCTGGGCGCCTTCGGCTGCGGCGCCTTCGGCAACCCGGCCGAGCAGATTGCGGCGATCTACCGGGACGAGATCGCCGCGCGGGCGGCGAGCTTCAGCGCCATTGACTTTGCCATCCGCGACACGGGCGCGACCGGCAGGGGGCACGACACCTTTGCGGCCTTCGCGCGGGTGCTGGCAGGCCACGGGGCATAGGCGGGCGGGCCCTCGGGGCGCAACGCTGTGTCCTGCATCAACGGTTTGGGTCGGTCACTGCCGGCACGCAGGGTCATCGGCTCATCAACCCAACCATGACCCCGCGCACCCGTTCGCCCTGAGCCCTGTTCCCGACCCTCTGCCCGTGCCCCCGACAACATCGACATCTCGGTCATGAGCGCGCGTTCACGGGCGAGTGCGCGGAAGCGGTCTTCCTCGTTCAGGCTCAGCTCCTGCAGTTTGTGCATCGCCCGCTGCACCGCCGGGTGCGTCACGTCGGACATGTTCTTGCCCTCCTTCGCGTGTTCGAGGAATGCGATCCAGGCGTCCAGGCCGCCGTCGAGGGGACCATCCCGGGGCTGCTGAGGGGCGCCGCGCCGAACACGATCGTGCGCCCGCGCCTTCATCCCTTGATGGCCTTGCGCAACTCCACCACGTACAGCGACATCTCGTCGCCCAGCCGCACCGACGGATCCCGCCGGTCGCGCATCTCGAAGTGCCACAGCGTCGAGGGATGGCCCTCGAAGAATGTGAAATCTAGCACCCGGACGCCGACAACCGGCTTCAGATCCGGGCCTCTTCGCACTCGCCACTGTGGCTTTTGGCATCATCGCTCCCTGTCCACGCCTGACCCCGGCCCCGCGCCGCCCCATCCGATGCCTGCCCTGACCCTCACCCTCAACGGCCGCGCCGTGGCCACCGACCTCGCGCCGACGACGCTGCTGATCGACCTGATACGCGAGCGGCAGCACCTGACCGGCACCCACAGCGGCTGCGACACGGCGCAGTGTGGCGCCTGCACGGTGCTGGTGGACGGCCGGCCGGTGAAGAGCTGCAGCGTGCTGGCGCTGCAGGTGCAGGGCCGGGAGGTCACCACGGTGGAGGGCCTGCCCGCGGCGGCCGGCCTGCCGGATGAGGCGATGCACCCGCTGCAGGAGGCTTTCATGGCCTGCCACGGCCTGCAGTGCGGCTTCTGCACCCCGGGGATGCTGATGGCCGCGGCCGGCCTGCTGCGCCACAACCCCGCGCCGAGCGATGCCGAGATCGTGCACGCACTCGAGGGCAACCTGTGCCGCTGCACCGGCTACGTCAACATCGTCGCGGCGGTGCGGCAGGCCGCGGCGGCGATGGCGGGGGGCGCGGGAGCCGATGCAGGTGCAGGTGCAGGTGCAGGTGCAGGTGCAGGTGCGGGTGCAGTTGCAGGCGCAGACCGCGCGACCGCGGCGCCCGGCACGCCGGCCCCATGGATCCCATCAGCCCGCGCACAAGGAGCCACGGCATGAACGCCCCGAAGGACCCCGGTCTCGACACCCTGCGCTTCGGCAGCGGCCACACGGTGCGCCGCATCGAGGACCCGACGCTGGTCAGCGGGCGGGGCCGCTACACCGACGACCTGGCGCGCGAGGGGCTGGCGCATCTGGTGCTGGTGCGCTCGCCCCACGCCCACGCCCGGCTGCTGGCCGTGGACACCGAGGCCGCGCGCGCCATGCCCGGCGTGCTGGCCGTCTACACCGGGGCCGATCTGGTGGCCGCCGGCGTCAAGCCCCTGCCCGCCCCGCCGGCGGCCTTCCGGCGGCCCGACGGCAGCCCGGTGGTCAGCGCGCCGCGGCGCGGCCTGGCGCATGAGGTGGTGCGCTTCGTCGGCGAGGCGGTGGCTGCCGTCGTCGCCGAGACGCGCGCTCAGGCGGTGGACGCGGCCGAGGCGATCCTCGTCGACTACGAGGAACTGCCCGCCGTCACGTCGCTGGAGGCAGCCTACGCCGCCGACGCGCCGCGTGTGTTCGACGCCGCGCCCGACAACGTCGTGGCCGAGGCCCGCGTGGGCGACGCCGCGGCCTGCGACGCCGCCTTCGCGGCGGCGGCACACGTCGTGGCGCTGGACCTGGTCAACCAGCGTCTGGCGCCCTCGCCCATCGAGCCGCGCGTGACCATGGCCGAGTCCGAACCGGGCACGGGCCGGCTGCTCGTGACGATGTCCAACCAGATGCCCACCGGCATCCGCGACACGCTGGCGGCGCTGCTGCCGGGCATGGAAAAGTCGCAGATCCGCGTGCAGGTGGGCGATGTCGGTGGCGGCTTCGGCATGAAGACCGGTCTGCATCCCGAGGATCTGGTGGTTGCCTGGGCCGCCCGGGCACTGCAGCGCCCGGTGCGCTGGCGCGCGCAGCGGCTCGAGGAGTTCATGGCCGCCGTCCACGGGCGCGACTGGCGCACCCGCGCCGAGCTGGCGCTGGACGCGCAGGGCCGTGTGCTGGCGATGCGCCACCGCACGCTGGCCAACGCCGGCGCCTGCCCCACGCCCACGGGCTGCGCGATCCCCATCGTGCTCGGGCCCTATGTGGCGCCCAGCGTCTACGACATCCCGCTCGTCGACCTGCACATCACCGTGCTCGCGACGAACACCGCGCCGGTGGCGGCCTACCGCGGCGCCGGGCGCCCCGAGGCCGTCTACATCGTCGAGCGGTTGATGGACGAGGCCGCGCGCGCCACCGGGCTGGACCCGGCCGAGCTGCGCCGGCGCAACCTGGTGCGCGCCGACCAGATGCCCTACACCAGCGCGACGAAACAGGTCTACGACTGCGGCGAGTTCGAGAAGATGCAGGCCCAGGCGCTGGCGCTGGCCGACTGGGACGGCTATGCCGCGCGTGCTGCGGCCTCGGCCGCGAAGGGGCGGCTGCGCGGACGCAGCGTCACCACCTTTCTCGAGTGGACCGGTGGCAACGCGCTGACCGAGAAGGTGCAGGTGCAGGTGCGCGCCGACGGCATCATCGAGCTGACCTCGGCGACGATGCCCATGGGCCAGGGCATCGCCACCAGCTACGCGCAGCTCGCGGTGGACACCTTCGGCGTGCCCATCGACCGCATCCGCATCGTCCAGGGCGACACCGACCGCGCCACCGGCTTCGGCAGCGCTGGCAGCCGCTCGCTGTTCACCGGCGGCGGCGCGGTGCGCGTGGCCAGCGAGCGCACCGTCGACCACGCGCGCGACCTGGCGGCGCAGGCGCTGGAAGCCGGCGTCGACGACATCGAGTACGAGGCCGGCGCCTTCCGCGTCGTCGGCACGGACCTGCAGATCGGCCTGTTCGAGCTGGCCGGGCGCCAGCCGCAGCAGCACATCACGGTGGCCGCCGAGGCCACCGCCGGCGCGGCGAGCTGGCCCAACGCCTGCCACGTCTGCGAGGTCGAGATCGCCCCGGACACCGGCGAGGTGCAGGTGGCGGCCTACACCAGCGTCAACGACATCGGCCGCGTGGTCAGCCCGCAGATCGTGCAGGGCCAGCTCGAGGGCGGCGCCGTCCAGGGCATCGGGCAGGCGCTGAGCGAGCAGGTGGTGTACGACGCCTCCGGGCAGTTGCTGACCGCGAGTTTCATGGACTACGCCATGCCCCGGGCCGACGGCTTCCTGGACTTCCGCACGGTGTTCGACACCTCGGTGCCCTGCACCACCAACGTGCTGGGCGCCAAGGGCGTGGGCGAGCTCGGCACCATCGGCGCCACGCCCGCGGTGATGAACGCCGTCGTCGACGCGCTGCTGGCCGCCGGCGTGCCGCGCACCACCGCGCTGGCGCTGCAGATGCCTGCCACGGCCGAGCGGGTGTGGCAGGCGCTGCGGCAACGTCGGAAATGATGGACGTCAATCCTGCGCAACAGATCACAGGAGCACTCACCCCGTCGCTTGCAATCCTGCGTCAGCCTGATAGACTGGAATCCATGTTGCAGCGCAGCATGGCCTGAGAGGTTCGGGCCGGCGGCGCTGGACACCGGTTGTCTCCTCCACCTCCTCAAAAAAGGTGGTTTGGCCCGGGGCCGCAAGGCTCCGGGCTTTTTTCTGCAGCGGGGTCTCCGCAGGGGGTGGGGCGCGGTTTCCTGACGATGGTCAAGAAAACGCGGGTTTCCCCTAGGACCACAACAGGTCTTTCACCCGCAACATCACACTCGCGCAAAGAGTCGGTTGGCCGCAGCCCACCGGCTCGACCCGGGTTCCTTCTACACCGAAGCGGGAAGCCGTGCCGTGCGACTGCCTCGAGAGCCGGCCCACCGGCGCCGAGTGCCCGAGTCCCTGCGGTGGAAGGAGCCCACGCATGCAACCCAGCGCCACCATCGACCACCTCCTCGCCGAACGATTGCGCCGGGGTGCGGGCGCGCGCGCGCAACCGCACCCGGCCTCCATCGGCCCGGCCGACCTGCGGGCGCTGACCGCCGCCAGCCTGGCCGACGACCTGCCCGCCGGTCAGGCCCTGTGCCTGGACCTGCAATCGCGTGGCGCCAGCATCCGTGACATCCTCACCGACCTCGTCACCCCGGTGGCGCGCCACCTCGGCGAGCTGTGGATCGAGGACGACTGCGACTTCGTCCATGTCACCGTCGCCACCGACCTGCTCAAGCGTCTGGTGCTGACCTTGGCCGACGACCTCGAGGTGGACGCCGTCGATGTCGACACGGCGCCGCAGATCCTGCTGGTGCCGGTGCCCGGCTCGCAACACACGCTGGGCCTGGTGATCGTCGCCGCCTTCTTCCGTCAGGCGCAGTGGGACGTGACCACCGTGCTGCAGCTCACGATGGACGAGTTGCGCGACCTGCTTTGCACCGGCGGCTTCGACATCGTCGGGTTCTCCGTGGGCTCGGCAGCGCACGAGCCGGCCCTGACACGCGCCGTTGCGCTGGTGCGCAGCAGCAGCGCCAACCCGGGCGTGCCGGTGATGGTCGGCGGCGCCGCCGTGCTGGACGACCCGGGTCTGGCCGGACGCGTCGGCGCCGATGCCTCTTCAGCCGATGCGCAGGAGGCGCTGCGCATCGCCACCGAGCTGCTGCGCGATCTCGCTGCCGAGCCGGCCTGAGCGGCTGACTGACCGCCCTACCGCCTGACCGTCCGACCGCCTGACGGTCCGACCGCCTGAGCAGCCGAGATCATTACCGTCCGGCCGGCCCCGGCCCGGCGGAAGCGGCGGGCTGCACGGTGTTCTCAATCCATCGAGCCTGCCTGCGCCGCGTCGGCCGCGCCACCGGTCGCCGCCGCCAGCACCTGCTGCAAATCCCCACCGGCCGGGCGCTGGTACAGGCGCAGGCCGAACTCGGGCAGGATGGCCAGCAGGTGGTCGAACAGGTCGCTCTGGATGCCCTCGTAGGCCACCCACTGCGTCGTGTTGGTGAAGCAGTACAGCTCCAGCGGCACGCCCTCGGGCGAGGGCTCCATCGCCCGCACCATCAGCGTCATGCCCTGGTGGATGCCCGGATGCTGGCGCAGATAGGCATCGGCGTAGGCGCGGAAGGTGCCCAGGTTGGTCAGCCGGCGCCGGTTGGCCGGCTGCTGGGCCAGATCGCCCAGGCGCTGCACGAGCGTGGTGTTGGTGTCCTCGACCTCGCGCCGCTTGCGCTCCAGATAGGGCTGCAGCAGCGCGATGCGCGACAGGCGCTCGAGGTCGGCGGCTTCCAGGAATCGCACCGAGCCGGTGTCCAGCCGCAGCGTGCGCTTGATGCGCCGCCCGCCCGACTCGGCCATGCCGCGCCAGTTGCGAAAACTCTCCGACATCAGCCGCCAGGTCGGGATGGTGGTGATCGTCATGTCCCAGTTCTGGACCTTGACGGTGTGCAGCGCGATGTCGACGACCGCGCCGTCGGCGCCGAGCTGCGGCATCTCGATCCAGTCGCCCACGCGCAGCATGTCGTTGGAGGCCAGTTGCAGCCCGGCGGTGAAGGACAGCAGCGTATCCTTGAACACCAGCATCAGCACCGCCGACATCGCCCCCAGCCCGGACAGCAGGATCAGCGGCGAGCGGTCGATCAGCGCCGCCACGATGACGATGCCGCCCAGGAAGGTCAGCGCCAGCTTGCCGAGCTGCACATAGCTCTTGATCGAGCGGCCCGAGGCGTCGCCGGCCTCGCGCGCGCGCCGGTGCTGCTCCTGCAGCGCGTCCAGCAGCGCCATCAGCACGCGCACCAGGTGCAGCACCGTCACCGCGACAGCGACGTTGCGGATCACCGTCGACACCGCCGGCGGCAAGTGCGGCACGAAGCCCACAGCGACCTGGACGACCAGCGACGGCGTCACATGCGCCAGGCGGCGCAGCACCTCGCGGTGCAACACGACGCGGGTCCACGAGGCCTGCATGGACTCGATCCAGCGGCTGAAGCCGTGCAGCAGCACCCAGTGCACGGCCGCGCGCAGCACATAGGCCAGCAGCGACATCAGGCCCAGACCGACGAGGGCCTGCAGCCAGGGCTCGAGCTCGGCGAGGAAGTTGAGCGGATTCGTCATGGCCGACATTCTGTCGCGGGTGCGATGACACCTCGGGTGTCAGACGGGCTCTCCGCCCGATCGAGCACTTCCCGGCGCGGACGAGCGGACGAGCGGACAAGCGGACGAGCGGACGAGCGGACGAGCGGACGAGCGGTCGGGCGCCGGATCCGGCGTCAGGCCAGATAGCGCTCGCGCAGGCGCTGCCGCGCCGCCGGCGTCAGCCGCAGACGCTGTCCCATGTAGCCCTCCAGGCCGCCAGGGGCCTCGTCCACCGCCTGCAGCGCGGTGTGCAGGAAGCTCTCCTGCACCTGCCACAGCACCCGCAGCACCTGCGGGTCGACGCGGCTGCGCAGCATTGCCGGCGGGCGGAAGTGGCGGTTGGTCAGCAGGTAGTCCTGCATCACGTCCTCGCGCGAGACGCCCAGGGCCAGCAGCAGCATGGCCGCGGCGAAGCCGGTGCGGTCCTTGCCCGCGGTGCAGTGGAAGACCAGCGGGCCCGGGCTGTCGAGCACAGCCTCGAAGAACTCGGCGAAGCGCCCGGCGTGCTCGTGGACCAGGCCGCGGTACAGATCCTGCATCAGCCCGACCATCTGCTCGACCCCGAGGCCCACCAGGCTGATCTGGCGCTGCACGAGTTGAGGCTCGATGCTCAACGCGCGCACGTCGACCCCGGGCAGCTGATAGGCCTGCGCGGCACGCTCGGCCTCGCCACGGAAGTCCAGCGCCAGGCGCAGACCCAGGGCGCCGAGCAGCGCGCGGTCGTCGTCGCTCAGGTCGGCCAGTTGGTCGGAGCGGAACAACTGCCGCCACCGCACCGTGCGCCCGCCCTGCCCGCAATAGCCCCCCAGATCCCGGAAGTTGCTGGCCCCACGCAAGGCGACGAGGCGGTCGGGGTGTTCGGCGGGGGCGCAGGCGGGCATGGGCATCGCGAGATTGTGGCGCCTGCCGACAATCGCCCCATGTCCATCGCCCGCACCGCCGCTGCCCCCGCGCCCGATGAGGCCGCCGGCGCGGGGGTCGCTTCGGTGATCACAGCGGACGCCGATGCCATGGCTGAGGCGGCGACAAGAGCGGACACCGGTGCAGTGACCGGTGCGGCGGTCGGCGCAGTCGCCGGCCGCGCGCCCTGTGCCGTCTCGGTACGCGCGCTGTGCGAGTTCACGGCCCGACAGGGCGATCTCGACCGCCGTTACACCCCGTCGGCCACCGCGCTCGAGGGCCAGATGGGTCAGGCCGCCGTGACCGCCGCGCGCGGCGCCGACTACGAGAGCGAGATCGCGTTGGAGGCCGTCCAGGGCGCGCTGCGCGTGCGCGGTCGCGCCGACGGCTACGACCCGCGACGCGGCTGCCTGGAGGAGATCAAGACCGTGATCGGCGGCGTGGACGACGTCTCGCCGGCGCGCCAGCGCCTGCACTGGGCGCAGTTGCAGACCTACGGCGCGATGTTCTGCCGCCAGCGCGGCCTGCAGACGCTGGTGCTGGCCCTGGTGTACTACGACCTGGAGTCGCAGACCGAGTCGGAAATGGTCGAGATGTGCTCGGCCGACGATCTCGAGGCGGCCTTCGTCGAGCGCTGCGCCGCCTACGAAGGCTGGGCGCTGCAGGAGCAGGCGCACCGCAAGGCGCGGGATGCGGCGCTGCGCGTGCTGCGCTTCCCGCCGGGGCGGCTGCGGCCCGGGCAGCAGCGTCTGGCGCGCGCCGTCTACGACGCCGTCCAGGACGGCCGCTGCCTGCAGGCCGAGGCGCCCACGGGCATCGGCAAGACCTACGGCACGCTGTACCCGACGCTGCGCGCGATGCCGTCCCGCGCCCTGGACAAGCTGCTCTACCTGACCTGCAAGGGCACCGGACGGCTGACCGCGCTGCAGGCGCTGCACGCGCTGCGCGAGTCGGCCAACGGCCGCGCGCTGCGCGTGCTGGTGCTGGTGGCCAAGGAGCAGGCCTGCGAGCACCCCGACAAGCCCTGCCACGGCGAGGCCTGCCCGCTGGCGCGTGGCTTCTTCGACCGCCTGCCGCAGGCCCGCGAGCAGGCCGTGGCCGAAGGCTGGATGGACGCGCCGGCGGTGCGGCGCGTCGCCCTGGGCCACGGCATCTGCCCCTACTACCTGGGGCAGGACCTGCAGCGCTGGGCCGACGTGCTGGTGGGCGACGTCCACCACCTGTTCGACCCCAACGGCCAGATCTGGGCGCTGTCGCGCGCGCTGGACTGGCGCCTGGCGGCGCTGGTCGACGAGGCGCACAACCTGGTGGAGCGCGCGCGCGACATGTACAGCGCGGACCTGTCGCTCGCGGCCTTGCAGGCCGCCCTGCCGCGGGCGCCGAAGTCGATGCAGCCCCGGCTCGAGGCCCTCGTTACCGAGCTGCGCGCCCTGGGCGGGCACCTCGGCCAGGGGCAGGCCGAGACCGTCCTCGACACGCTGCCCGACAGCTTCACCGAGGCGCTGCAGGACCTCGCTGGCGCGCTGGCGCGGCACTTCCGGCGCCTGCCGCTGGCCGTGGGGCCGCTGCTGGACTTCCATTTCGAGATCCAGCACTGCGCCGAGCGGGTCGAGGGCCTCGGGTCGCACACGCTGTGCCACGTCGCGCGCGCTGGCGGGTCCGGGGACCGGGCATCACCTGTGCCGTTCCCGCAAGCGGCGCCGACAGGACCAGGGAGGGCCGTTCGCTTGCTCGACGTCGCTGACATGGCACCCACGCCCGGATCGATCGGGCCGGCCGTATCCGCGCCAGAGATGCCCGACCTGCAACTGCACCTGCGCAACCTCGTGCCCGCGCCCTTCCTGCGCCCGCGCCTGCAGGCGCTGCACGGCGCGGTGCTGTTTTCGGCCACGCTCGGGCCGGCGCGCTACCAGGCCGACCTGCTGGGCCTGCCCGAGGGCACGCAGCGGCTGGATGTGCCGCCGGTCTTCCCGCCCGAGCACCTGCAGGTGCGTGTGGCAAGCCGGCTGTCCACGCGCTATGCGCACCGCACGCGCACCCTGCCGGCGCTGGCCACCCTGATGGCGCGGCAGTTCGACGCCCACCCCGGCAACTACCTGGCCTTCTTCAGCAGCCATGACTACCTGCGTCAGGCGGCCGATGCGCTGGCCCAGCGCCGGCCCGACATCCCGCAGTGGCGCCAGGCGCGCCAGATGGGCGCGGCCGAGCGCGAAGCCTTCCTCGAGCGCTTCACCCCCGAGGGACGCGGCATCGGCTTCGCCGTGCTGGGCGGCGTCTTTGCCGAAGGCGTGGACCTGCCGGGCTCGCGCCTGATCGGCGCCTTCGTCGCCACGCTCGCGCTGCCCCCGGTGTCGACCGTGCAGGACCACATCCATGCGCGTCTGGAAAGCCTGTTCGGCGCCGGTTGCGGCTACGCCGACCGCGTGCCGGCGATGCAGAAGGTGGTGCAGGCTGCCGGGCGCGTGCTGCGCACGCCCGAGGACCGCGGCTGGCTGTGGCTGATGGACGAACGCTACGCCACGGCCGAGGTGTCGCGGCTGCTGCCGGGTTGGTGGGGCCTGCCCGCGGGCGCGACGGATGCGCCGGATGCACCGCCCACCGGCGCGGGGCACCGGCCGTCCGAGCCGTCCCCGCAGGATGCCGGGCCGACCGCCAGACGCGGATCAGGCCCTCAATCCGGGGCGGTGCCCGGTCCCGGCACGCGCCCGCGCAAGGCATAGGCCAGGTCGGCGGCCTGCCACACCGCGATGCGGTGCTGCGTCGCGTAGGGGCGCGCGGTGTCGGTGAGTTCGCCCAGGGCGATCACGACGGCGTCCGACACGTCGGCCGCCTGCCGTGCCTCCTGCAGCGCGCGCAGCGTCTCCAGGCCCACACGCGCCGACTTCCAGCGCCGCGCGCTGACCAGGGTGCGGCGCCCGTCACGGTGGAGCACGAAGTCGGCCGCCGAGCCCCGGACGGGCTCGACGCCGTAACCCAGCGCGCCGAAGGCCGCCTCCAGCCGGGCGGCGAAGGCCGGCCAGGCCAGCGCCGCGACCTCCTCGCGGCACTGCTCGACCTGCTGGGGGCTGGGCAGGCGCCACTGGCGACGCGCGGCCAGTGCCCCGATCACCAGGAAGGGGAAGCCCGACAGGGCCCCGACGATGCGCAAGGACTCGGGCAGCAGCGCCACCCCGATCAGCCCGAGCACGACGCCGATGGCGGTGCTGATCCACCAGCGCGAGCGCAGCAGGATCGCGAACAGCGAGTTCTTCGGCAGCTTGAAGTTCATCGCGCGGCGCCTGCGGGGGATGCGGGGGATGCGGGGGGTGCGGGGGACGCGGGGGACGCGGGCGATGCATCGGACGAGGCCATGCCGCGAAGTTGCGACAGATCGGGCGCCAGGTCCACCGAGGCTGGCGCGCCGCGCGTGTTCTGGTTGGTCTGCATGATGCGGGCGTGGACGCTGTCCTTGTCGCGCTCCACCGTGTAGCAGTCGCCAGGCGGGCCGTCGCTGGCGGCGGCCAGCGCGTCGAGCTCGGCGCGGTCGGCCTCGTCCAGCCGCAGCCGGAACACGCCCAGCGTCGGCTCGAGATGGCTCGCGTCGCGCGCGCCGACCAGCGCCATCGCCACCTGCGGCTTTTCCAGCACCCAGCGCAGGCACACCGAGGCGATGTCGCTGCCGTGGCGCCGGGCGATGCGATCGGCGGCCGCGAGCAGCGCCTGGAAGCGCTGCCAGCCGCCAAACTCCTCGATGATCAGCCGGTACTTGACCAGCGAGCGGTTGGCATAGGGCTGGGGCGGGTCGGGCTGGCCCAGCCAGCGGTCGGACAGGAAGCCACCGGCCAGCGTGCCGTAGCACAGCAGGTGGATGCCGTGGGCGCGGCAGAACTCGACCATGCCGCGCTCGGGCCGCAGGTCCATCGGCGAATACTGCAGCTGGTTCGTCAGCAGCGTGATGCCGGCGCCGACGATCTCGCGCAGGTGCGCGACGTCGAAGTTGGTCGTGCCCAGGTGCGCGATCTTGCCGGCGCGCTGCAGGTCCTGCATCCAGCCCATGGCCTGCACACAGCCCGGCACCGCGTAGTCCCACCAGTGGAACTGCACCAGGTCCAGCCGCTCCACGCCCAGGCGCCGAAGGGAGGTGTCGACCGTGGCCTCGATGTCGCGCCGCGTCAGGCGCGGCAACTGCTCGGCGTCGGGGCAGAGCTTGGTCGACACCCTCAACTGTCGGGCGAGGTCGGGGTGACGGCGGCGGAACACGCCGATCGTCTCCTCAACGCCGACATAGTGGTCGGCGCAGTCGAAGGCATTGATCCCGGCCTCGACGAAGCGCCGCATGTCGTCCACGGCCTCGTCGACGCTGCGCGCCGGGCCGTGGCGCGCCGCGAGTTGCCAGTTGCCCTTGGCCACGCGCGAGACGGTGTAGCCGGGTGCGAGGGTGACGGTTTCAGGGAGGGTGGCGGGTGTCATGGGGGTGGTGGTTGTCATGGATCAGGCGGCCTTCAGGGTCAACGCGAGGAAGCCCAGCCCCCCGTAGTCGGCCTCGACCGTATCGCCCGGCGCCACCGGCACCGGCACCATGCAGGTGCCGGTGGAGACCACGTCGCCCGCATGAAGCGTGAGCCCGATGGCGTTCAGCTCGTTGACCAGCCAGGTCAGGGCGGTGCGCGGATCGCCGAGCGCCGCCCGGCCCTCGCCTTCGCGCCCGAGCCGGTGCGTCCCGTCCGATGCACGTACCGTCGCCTGCACGCGGTGCGCGGCCAGATCGAGCGTGCGCCAGCCCGCCGGCGCGTCGGCGCCGAAGACGAAACGGCCGCAGCACGCGTCGTCGGCCAGCAGCTGCGCATGCCCGGCGACCGTGAAGTCGGTGTAGCGCGAATCAGGCACCTCGAAGGCCGGCAGCAGCGCCTCGACGGCCTGCATCACCTCGGCCACCTCGCGCGGGCGCGCCAGTGGCGTCAGCGCCTGGCCGAAGCGGAAGGCGAACTCCGGCTCCACCACCCGCATCCGGTTGCCCCACAGCGACACCGGCTGCCCGATCGGCGACACGAAGCCGCGCAGGATGCGCCCCGGCAGCGGCCCGCTGACGTGGATGTGCGCCTGTCCGGCGGCACTGGTGGCAGCGATCTTCCAGCCGGCGACCGCGTCGCCGCTGACCTCGGGCAGCGCCGCCTGGATGGCGTGACCGTCCGCCAGGTCCGCGGGTCTGAGTTCTTCCGGCAGGGTATCGACCGTGGTGCCGGCCTGGCGGGCCTGCCACAGCAACTGCGCCGCCGCTCGGGCGTGGTGCGGGGTCATCGGGTCTCCCGGGTTCAAACAATCGCGGATTTTTCCGCGGGATTGTTCCCTGGGTGGTGTCGGGGCAGGGTGCGGGCGACATTGCGTGACAAGTTGGTCTGCAGACCCATGACGATGCTGGCCCCGCCACGATCGGGGCCGCCGCGCGGTGGGGCATGACACCGTGTCCGCCCACCCCGTCGAGCACCACCTTGAAGTCGTCGGACGAGTCCATGGCAGGCCCGTCCCGGAACAGCAGCATGCCCTGGCGATGGCCAGGCATGTCGTGGATGGCGAAGATCGCATCGAAGGCCGATGCAGGCTCGCGCACGTGCGTCGAATACATCGAGCAGGGCTGACAGGCCAACCGAAGCAAGAAGCTGCAGCAATTGAAGGTCTTGATCGCGGTCGTCGACGAGGGCGGCATCCGCGCCGCGGCGCGGCGGCTGCACTCAGGACCGCGCGCGTCAGACGCATGCCTGCGGGCACGCATCGACCGAGCTGACGCCATGACCGCGCTGCACGACACCAACGGCCGCTGGGACCTGCTGGCCGAACTGTGCGCCCAGTCCCTGGCCGATCTGTCCCAGGTGCTCGAGCGCGTCCGGCTGATCAAGGGCATCGCCACCACAGAGACCAACGTGCTGCTGGCGTCGTTTCGTTGAGGCTGGAGGGTTACCGCTTCCGGCGCATGCCGGTCAGCGGTGGGGCACAACACGGCACTAGAAACCCGATAGCACGGCGTCGATGGCTGAAACCAGCACATGGGCCTGCCCTGCGACGTTGTCGACCGGCCGTCGCAGTGCCTTGACAGGCAAGGGCGCCGCAAAGTGAGCCAGCGCATGAAGGCGCTGACCCTTGATCGTGATCACCGGACAGAGCAACGACGGCACCTTGGAAGCGCCCTCCGGCGCTGCCAAGGGTATGGTCAGCCTCGTGCTCAGGGCATCGAGAAGATCGCTTTGGATGATGACCACGTAGGGAATGCCGGTGGCCGCGCTGCTGCTCGGGTTGGCATAGACGTCGTGTTGGGCCATCGGCCGCTCACCACGGGCGCAGGTCGGCGCCCGGGATGCCCTGCAATTCGACGCGCGCGTTCTGAGCCGCAATCCACTCACGAAATTCCAACTCGAACGCCTTCTTGCGCGCGGTGCGGCTCGCCTTGTCTTGATGGGCCTGCAGGGCCTGGTAGGTTTCGGCCGAGAGGATCACCGAATCGAGCTGGCCTGACTTCTCCACGAACACGGGCCCGCGCTTGGCCTGTGCACAGAGGCTTCCGAATCGGTTCTTGGCTTCGGTGGCGGTGACGCGCATGGTGAACTCCTCCGATGGTTGACTAGTTTAGCCATCACCTCAGTCGGCGACATCGTCCTGCACGCACAGCACGCGCAGGCCCGGCACTTCCGCCGCCAGCCGCTGGCGGTCGGGCCGCTGCTGGACTTCCACTTCGAGATCCAGCACTGCGCCAAGCGGGTGGAGGCACTGGGATCGCACACCATCTGCCACATCGAGGACGGAGCCGTAGCGCCACCGGGGGCCGAAGTGGCGGCCGGCACGGCACGCGACGCGCACCCGTCACGCGGCGCAATATCGGCGCCTGCGCCCGGCAACCTGCAACTGCACCTGCGCTACCTCGTACCGCCCCCCTTCCTGCGCCCGCGCCTGCACAGTCGCCGGCCACCCTCCGGCAGCACGTGCGGCTCGACAGGCCCCTCGGGGGCAGGCTCAGTCATCGGCGTCACGGTTCGCAGACGCAGCGCGTCGTGCGCGGACCTTGCCCAACGCCCGATGAAAATCCGAGAGGTCAGCCGACTGCAGTTCCAGTCCCACCTTGATGCCCAGACGCTGCAACAACTGCAGCACCTTGCCCATCTGGACCGTGGCCTTGCCGTTTTCCAGGTCGGTCATGAACTGCTTGCTCACCCCTGCGGTCATGGCGAAGTCATCGATGCGAATGCCCGCGCGCTTGCGCAGCGTTCGAACGGCAATGCCGGCTTCAAGCACCGACGTCAGGGGGATGTTCATGTGAGTTCCTGGTTTCACGGGAATCGTCTCTCATGCGGATCAGCCGCCGGGACAAATTCCTCCGATCACAGGAATGCTTTTGCGCAAGAAGCGCCTGCGCTGCGCCGGCTCATGGCCGGACCTGCCACCTGAGGCGAGCATGCAGACATGGCCACGAATCCGCGCAGGGGCGGGCCGCAACCGCCGGCTGGCGTATCGGCGGCGGGCATCACCCCGCAGAGGCAGACCGAGTGCAGCGTCCTGTCGACGACAAGCCGGCGTGCCTTCGGCCACCGTTGGCTGATCGTGGCGCTCGCCGCGCTGGCAAGGCACCAGGCTCGGGCCGTCGCGGCGTTTGCGGATCGGGACGCGAACACGCCGCCACGCACGGATGATGCGCTCGAAGACACCCTTGTTCACCCGTCTGCGCTGACAAGGGTGTTCGATGCCATCGTGCGCCCACGCCTTCAGTTGCCTGCCGGCGAGCAAGCCGTCTACGCCCGCCTTCTGTGGCGGCGGCTGGACGCAGCCCGCGTGCGCGTCGACCGCCCGCAGTGGCTGGTGCTGGTGGACCGCAGTGCGCAGGTGCAGGCGGCGATGGTCTGGTGGGTCGATGCCGCCGGCGCGACCGGCCTCGTCGGCGCCACGCCGGCCTCCACCGGCCGCCCCTGGGGATTCGAGCACTTCGCCACGCCCCTGGGGGTGTTCGCACACACGCTGGACAACCCCGACTTCCGTGCCGAAGGCACTGTCAACGCGCTGGGTATCCGCGGCTACGGCGAGCGCGGGATGCGTGTGTACGACTTCGGCTGGGTGCTGGCCGAGCGCGGCTGGGCGCCGGGCTCGCAACCGATGCGCCTGCAACTGCATGCCACCGACCCGGTGCACCTGGAGCCGCACCTGGGCACGCGTGCATCGAAAGGCTGCATCCGCGTGCCGGCACGTCTGAACACGCTGCTGGACCGCTGGGGGGTGCTCGACGCCGACTACGACGCCGCCGCGGCGGCCACCGGCCGCGGGCATTGGGTGCTACGGCCCGATCGCATCCTCACGCCGTGGACCGGACGCTGGCTTGTAGTGGTGGAGACCGACCGTGCGCAACGGCCCGCCTGGAGCACACCGACCTGTCTGAGGCAGTGAACCCGTGCCGGGAGCCTCGAGGGCGCCCCGGCACGGACTCAGCCCCCTCCGCCGCCGGTCTGCCGCGCCGGCAGGCGCGGCGCGGTGCGCACGCTCAGCCACATCGTGAAGGCCAGGATGCCCACCACCACCGCCAGCGAGAGACCCACCGGGATCTTGACGATGTCGATCAGGATCATCTTGGTGCCGATGAAGGTCAGGATCACCGCCAGGCCGTAGCTCAGCAGGTGGAACTTCTCGGCCACCGCGGCCAGCAGGAAGTACATCGCGCGCAGCCCGAGGATGGCGAAGATGTTGCTGGTCAGCACGATGAAGGGATCGGTGGTGATCGCGAAGATGGCCGGGATGGAGTCGACGGCGAAGATCACGTCGGTGATGCCCACCAGCGCGATGACCAGCAGCAGCGGCGTGGCGATGCGCTTGCCGTTCTCGACCGTGAAGAAGCGCTCGCCGTCGAAGCGCGACGACACCGGCATGACCCTGCGCAGCAGCTTCAGCGCCGGGTTGGACTCGAGATCGGGCTCCTGCCCGGCGGCCCACCACATCTTGATGCCGGTGATCACCAGGAAGGCGCCGAAGAGGTACAGCACCCAGTGGAACTGCGAGATCAGCCAGGAGCCCACCAGGATCATCACCGTGCGCAGCACGATGGCGCCGATGATGCCGATCATCAACACCCGCTTCTGGAACTCCGGCGGCACCGCGAAGTAGGTGAAGATCATCAGGAAGACGAAGATGTTGTCGACCGCCAGGCTCTTCTCGATGAGATAGCCGGTGAGGAACTCCAGCGCCTTGGTGTTGGCCACCGCGGTGCCGTGGTCATTCCAGATCGCCCACCAGAACAGGCCGTTGAACGCAAAGCTCAGCGCCACCCACACCAGCGACCAGTTCAGCGCCTCCTTCACGCCCACGGCGTGGGCGCCCTGCTTGCGCAGCACGACGAAGTCGATGAACAGCGCGACCAGCACCGACACGACGAAGAAGATCCAGAGCCACAGCGGCGCAATGGTGTCCATCGACACACTCCCGGGAGGTGAAAGGGGAAGGCGTGCCGAAAGGTCTTGCGGGGAGTGGAATCCCTGCGGTCCCGGGTGACGGGCGGGCGCCTGTCACCGTACTGACGGGGGGCCGCGGCAGCGGGCGCTGCGTGCTACTCCCCTCTCGACCAGCGGCATCGTAGCCGCGACCGCGATGTCCCCACGGCCTGCGGGCCCATGCGACCCGGCGGGTGCGACAAGTGCGACAAGTGCGACAGGTGCGGCAGGTGCGACAGGTGCGCCCGGCAGGCGTCCAGGCCGCCGCAAGCTGTCAAGCCGTCAAGCCGTCTGGCTGTCAGCCGTCACGTCGCCAGACCGAGATCCCGCAACAGGCGCGGGATCCGTTGTCGGACCTTGAAGAAGCCTGCGCCGGCGTGCGGTCAGACGGCTGCGTCCCAGTCGCGCCG
>Ga0172376_10003716_pt1 | contig 17893 bp, 16 predicted proteins | sample Lak35m_FD_121114 | JGI IMG/M metagenome (GOLD analysis project Ga0172376, IMG submission 121114) | Freshwater microbial communities from Kabuno Bay, South-Kivu, Congo - kab_092012_35m | ecosystem: Environmental > Aquatic > Freshwater > Lake | place: Democratic Republic of the Congo: South-Kivu... | reverse complement strand
GTATGCCAAACGCCGAATCTTCAGCTTTCACCGCAACACATGTGCACACCATTGATCCCAGCAATAAATAGCTTTTTAAAATTTTCTGCATTTAAAAACTTTCCCTACGAAATATTTTCACTATATTTTAAAGCAGAAAAACTTAAATTATTACTAATAACAAATGAGAAGGTTGAAAACTGTCATAATTGCTGCCATTTTGCTTAGAAAGCGCTAACTCCCAACAAAAGGGCCTAGAACATATACCGTATACCAAGGGAAACCATGGGCACCGTTCTCATTAATTTGTGTTTGTTAATCAAATTTGCTGTGTGTATCTTAACATTATCAATAATGGCGCCATTATTTTGCCCCGTACCTGTTAAATTAACACGGGGACGTACTTTCCCTTGAAACCAAAACCCCGCATCTGCACTTAAACAAAGGCCTGTATTCCCAAGAGGCTCTGTATCGTACCCAAGCCCAAGATAAGGCACGATGGCCCAGCGGTATTTTAGATTAGCTGTAATATTTCCATAAACCGCAGCTGGTTGTCCCAAGAGGGTCCCAGTCACCCGTTGATTAAGATGAATGCGGTCTCCGTTATAGGCCCCTCCACCTGTCAAACGAACCCCATTTTTCCAGGGGTGCCAATCGGCCATAAGGCCCACTTTAAGAGGCCGAACTCGAACCTTGTTATAGGTCTGCCCATCCGCAGAAAAGGATTTGTCATACCGAAAGAAACCTGCCCCCATCATCCGCAACTTAAAAGTTGAGTTAAATTGGTACCCCCACTCCACAGTGAGCCCGGGAACATAGTTGCCTCGAACACCAAAAAACCAACCACTGGTCAAAGGTCGCTTGGTTGGGGCTGTTTTACCTGTTTCTTGTGGTGAAGCACCTAAAGCAGAAACAACACACAGCAAAAAAGAAAACACGGTTGTTTTGATGAAAAGGTGCTTCACGACAATCTCCACAATTTATCTAAAAATCTATTTATTTTTAGGGAATTATTTACAGCATAGCAAGGAAAAAGATTATCATTGGATCGGTTGATGTTTTTTAAGCTGTCTTTGCTGCATCCCTTTGTGCCCATAGATAGAAGGGAATGCCGATGATAAACCCAACCCCCACATAAAAGAGTGTACGTACCTCTGCGCCATAAATGGCAAATATTGAGTAAAGTGCCCCACCCAAAATGGCAATATGCAAAGCTGGTGTCAGTTTTGCATATGGATTTTTTGTGGAACCTCGAAACAAGACATACGTGGATAAAGAAGAAAATAAATAAGCAAAAATGGTCATAACGGCCCCCACTTCAACCACCATTTCGATTCGTTTCGCTAATGTATTATCAAGAGTCAAAAACATGAGGATAGAAGCTGCAACGCTGGAAAAAAGCAATGAAAATACAGGTGTTCCATCTGCAGCTTCTTTAGCAAAAGCTTTGGGGAACAACCCTTCTTGGGCCATAGAATGAGGGATCTGCCCTTGCATGAGGACCCATCCATTCAAACCACCATAAATCGAGATGAGAATGCAAATGCCCACCACAGGCCCAACCCAAGTGCCAAAAATGAGGATTGCCGCATCCACAAAGGGGGCATGAGATTGCGCGAGAACATTTGCTGGAATCAGCCCAAAAAGAACAATGGTCGTAAAAAGGTAGGCAACAGCTACCAAGCCCGTTCCAAAGAGGGTTGCACGTGAAATTGTGCGGCCAGGATCTTGGACACTGTCAGCAGGAACAGTAGCAGACTCAAGGCCAATGAATGCCCAAAGGGTGAGGGCAAATGCGGAACTCACCCCTTCAAAAAGACTTGTATCGGGTTTATGGGTGGGAAAATAATTTTGTGCATCTACAAAAAAAAGCCCTGCCACAGGCACAATGATGAGAGGGCACACTTTTAAAATAGTGGTGATCAACTGTACACGCCCACCTGCCCTCAAACCAATGCAGTTAACAATGGTGGCTAACCACAAAACAGTTAAGGCGCCTATAAAACCCACCCAGCGATGGGTTGAGAGCATAGGGAAAAACAAGGATAAATAGCCGATAAAAGCAATAGAAACGGCAGCATTGCTCGTCCATCCCATAATCCAATACCCCCACCCCATTTGAAAACCAATGAAATTCCCGAAGGCATCCCGGCTATGAGTATAAGGGCCACCAGATTTTGGATAAACAAGGGAGAGGCGTGAGAATATAAAAGCCAAGCACAAAGCCCCAAAAGCGGTTACAAGCCAACCGAGGATGCTAATAGACCCAATGGAGGCCAAGCTGGCAGGGAGAAAAAATATCCCTGTCCCAATCATATTGCCAATAACCAAAGATGTAGCTGTCCAGAAGCCGAATATCCGATGTGACGAGGGTGTTTTTGCTTTCTTCATGTAAGATCTATTAACACCCAAAAAGAAAAAAGCGTCAATAGATCACCTGACAAAATTAAGACGAATTCTATAAGGCAAACAAGACAGAGGGAATTTTCATGAAGACATGGCAAATACAAGAAGCAAAGGCGCATTTAAGCGAAGTCGTGCGTTCACGTATCCAGGAACACCCTCAACTTCTTACCGTTAGAGGAAAGGAGAAAGCCGTTCTTCTCTCGAGAAAAGGCTATGAACGACCCACAGGGATAAAACCAAACTTATTTAATTTTATGAGAGCTTCTCCCCTTAAAGGACTCAATATTTCTTAAATACCGATCTCTTTCACCCCATAACATAACCCGAGAGTACGGTAAATTACAAATATGGATAGAACTTAAACCTTAGTCTCATATCCCAAGATCTTCCACCGTCCCAAAAGCAGAACAACGCGGTCCATCATCTTTGCAAAAGCGCCGTTACCCAACACATTAGCGCAAGTAATAACGGGGTCAAACAAGATATAAAGAGCCGTAATAAAGGACATCATATCTGCCTTAAACCCAAGGTATGTTTCTAGGATGGGAAGCATCACGATAATGCCGCCCCCTGGTATGGCAGCCACAGAAAATTTTGCCAACACAAAGTAGAACGCAAAAATCAAATAATTTATAAAAGATGGCTCCTCCATACCGTAGCTTTTCAAGACAGCATAGGCAAAGATAGGAATTGCAAAGCAATCTCCAATGAGATGAATATTTACGGTGGCTGGAATGACAGATCGCGCAATGTCTTTATTCTTTGCGTTGTTTTCAGCACCTATAATTGTCAAGGGCATACTGGCTGCACTCGACATGGTGCTAAAGCCACTAATTGCAGCAGGAAGCATATTCTTAATATTATTAGCAAACTCTTTTATGCGCCCATTGTTTAAGAGAAAATAAGCAGCCAGAATGTAGCTGAATTGCGCGAGAGCAATAACGGCAAAAATCGTTGTATAATCCTTTACAATTGTTCCAACAACATCATCATATTGTAGTTTCACGACAAACCCCGCCACAAAAAAAGGAATGAAATACACAAACCCCTTTAAAAGGCTACCAATGTATTTTTCTCCATAAACAGCAAGGGTGCGGGCAGTATCTTTAGAGAGCTTAGAAGCAGCGATACCTAAAATTATACCAGCAAACATGGCTTTGTCATTGGCAACAACCTTTGGTAACTCAACAGACCAAAGGGGTTCTAATCCTGTTAATTCTCGGGGAGATATCACGGATAAATCAAATTGAAATATCCAAATACCAACATAATGACTGAGAAATGTGGATACAAAATTAGAACAACACACAAAAGCCAGAATCAGACCAATGATGCGGGTAGCACTACCTGACAACATAACAGCTGCTTTAAACAAAAGACCAAAAATGATAAAGGGGAGGAGCATAACAATAACGGATTTGATACTTAAGCTAATAGCATATAAAAACTGCTTAAGGGGCAATGGGATGATAGGGTCTAAAAAGATGATTGTCAAAATGACAGCCATTAAAATTAAGGGCATTTTACGAAACATGAGCTTCTCCTTGAGAATTTTTTACACAATAAAATAAGGGAAAATAAGGGGTATGATGATATATTACCGGCACAAGCCGGTTGTGGTGGTAGTCAAGGAAAAAGCAAAGTCATTAAAAGCGCACATATTGATCTTATAGTCATTTGTTAGATGTAACTTACAAAGTTCACCTTACAGGATATTGTTAATGGCAAGCAAGAAAACTCTTCATAAGTAATTACTTTCCAACCATTGTTCGCGTAAAACTTGATCCAATTCTGCGAGAGAAACGGCCACACCCAAAGCCTCACACGACGTGACCCCAAACTGGGAAAGTCCACAAGGGACAATACCTTGAAAATAGGAGAGGTCGGGGTTCACATTAATGGCAATGCCATGAAAGCTGACCCACCGTCGCAACCGGATACCCAAGGCAGCAATTTTCTGGTCTTGTCCCTTGTGATTGACCCAAATACCTACCCGTCCACGGCGCCGCTCCCCAACAATACCAACAACACCAAGAGTGTCGATAATCCATTGCTCTAGGGCAGCAACAAAAGCACGAACATCACGATGTCGTTTTGTCAAATCTATCATGACATAGGCAACCCGTTGCCCAGGCCCGTGGTAGGTGTATTGGCCACCACGACCTGTTTCATAAACAGGCAGGCGAACTGCATCAAGAAGGTCATCTTTCTTTGCGCTTGATCCAGCTGTATAGAGGGGAGGATGCTCCAATAACCAAACCATTTCTTCAGCTGATCCATCAAAGATATCGCTTACGCGTTTCTCCATGAAGGCGATTGCCTCCTCATAAGGAACCAAATTCGGAGAAACGCGCCACTCCATCTCCTCTTATCCCCATATTTTTAAGCCAGCGGTAATACCCAGAGTACCCCAAAATACCCACCGTGTATGGATGAGGGCATTCCCATTTGTGGGCATCGCCCTATCAACCACATTCATGGTGGCAAGAGCAATCAGCGCCGGATAAGCCACATCAAGGATAGTGCCTAATATAGTCATCAGCTTAGAAAAACCCAGCAGTGACACAATAAAGGTGACTAACATTGTAATTAAGATAGCATAGGGACGTTTCAATCGATCTTTTGAAACATCTTGGACTAAGAAATCCGTAAATAAAGTCGACAGGATAACCGCCGTTGCCAAACAGCCAACAGCAAGCACAATGGCAATAACCGGTTTGGCAAAGTAGCCTAAGGTATGACCTCCAATAGCAACCAAGAGCTGCTCAGGATTGGTATCTTGCAAATGAGGCGCATATTTAGCCCCTAACGCGACAAAGCCGACATACACTAAAGACAACAAAAGTGCCCCGATAAGACTGGCGCCAATGCTCATTCTAACCAAGGTCTTAGGGTCTTCATCTTCCGATAAATGGTTGCGCAAATAATAAACAATTGTGCTTGAAAAAAAGAAGGCCGCCATCAGATCAAACATTTGGTATCCCGTAAAAAAAGCATTTTTAAAAGATGCTCCAGCAGACATTCCGTTTTCAATGGGTTCACCACCATACCACAATCCAAATAGAATGAGGATGACAATGCCGCCCAATTTAAAGGGGGTCAAAACCAACCCGATAATATCAACAACACGGTTCTTAGACCAAATGAGGCCTACAATCGTCAGACAAAATAAAAGGCTGAAAGAGGCTATCGCCAAGTTGGGATAAATCAAGTTAAAGCCTCCGTAAGCAACCGTGATACACCGAGGAACAACCCCAAAAGGGCCAATCAGCATTAAGATAATGGCAATTAAAAGAAAGGCCGGGATTTTCCCCAAGCGTCCAAAATAAGCCCGATAATTTCCATCAAACAAAATAATGCTGATCAAGCCTAGAAAGGGAACCAGGACAGCCGTTATGAGGAGCCCAAGGATAGCCATGGGGTATTGGTGCAAGGCTTCCTTGCCAATAAGTAAAGGAAACACAAGGTTACCGGAGCCGAAAAACATAGAAAACATGGCAAATCCGGCCGTTAATATCGTTTTATAGTGAGTCATCATACATCTCAATTTATTATAGAAGATCAAACATTTACACTCCCAATTTTTCAGGCGCCTTTTTGAAGGCTTCTACCTGGGGGAACATAAGGATAATAGGTTGTTTTGGAGGATAAAATTTATATGGCCTGGGTGGCCACAATAATAATGGACACCACCACTTGAATAAGGTGATTCTTAGTAAAAACACGATGGTATATGCTTTGGTTCATGCTTCCTTTTAACGCGAATTCCCCCTTCATGTCAATATTTAACACACAAGCCATTGACTGAAATCAACGATAAAACTGCGTATAGTTATTCCAGTCGACTCATTGACTCGGGATCTAGGAATCACGATCGGACCTGACTGCCATAGCATAGCGGCCTGGTGCATTTTCCAGGATACGGCCAGGCGCGATGGCACGGGCCGGAACCATTCCTCCCCCATAATCTTCTAACCACTGCCGCCATTCTTTCCACCAAGAACCCTTGTGCTTCCTTGCAGTTTTCAACCAATCTTCCGCCGATTTAGGCAGGGTATTGGCTGCCCAAAAATGATAGTGATGATGGTCGGGATGGTTAAAAACTCCTGTAATATGACCAGAAGCACTTAAGATAAATTTCTTGGAAGAAGATCTTGTTATTTGGGTAAGAGGATAGACCGAACGCCAAGGCGCAATATGGTCCTCATGGGCTGCCACGATAAAAAGTGATGCTGGTATTTTATGAAGGCTAATGGGAACCCCTTCAATCACTAATCCTCTAGGCAGCTTCAAGCAATTCTCGATCAATATGTGGCGCAAATACGTATGGTGCATCTTGGCTGGAAGGCGTAACGTATCAGATGCCCAGTACAACATATCAAACGGAAACGCTGCTTGCCCAAGAAGATAATGGTTCACATCTGAAGACCAAATCAAATCATTGGCTCGTAGTAAATTAAGAACTTGCACCATATATTGTTCTTCCAAATATTTTTGCTCTTCATCCTTTTCAGCTAACTTGGAATGTTGGTTGTTCAAACGATATATCCCCAATTCATCAATTTTGCTGAAATCGAAGGGCGTTGCCAAAAATGTGGCGCTTAAAATGCGCGTATCCTTTTTTGCCGTCAAATACCCCATCAGACAAGCCAATAAGGTTCCCCCCCCACAATATCCAACAGCATTGATTTCCTTTTGATCCGTTATGTTACAAACTTGATCAAGAGCTTCTTTCAAACCATCTAAAACATAATCCTCAAACGTCTTTTGGGTACGAATCTCATTCGGATTCACCCAAGATACCGTAAATAGGGTAAGACCAGATTCAAGCGCCCAACGAGTGAAGGAATTTTCTGCACTCAGGTCAAAAATGTAATATTTATGAGTCCATGGCGGCACAATAAGCAATGGCCGCCGGGCAACTCGCTTTGTGTGGGGCTCATACTGAATAAGTTGAAACAAATTATTTTGAAAGACAATTTTTCCAGGCGTAACCCCCAGATTTTCACCCAACTGGAACGCCATCTTTGGCGCTTCAATGGCCTTAAGGGAAGGCTTATTCTGACCATTCTTTAGTTTGGGGATTGGATTGTCTAGCTTCAGCCCTTGTAAAGGCAATCGACCACCCAGAGAAGATTCCAGATCATTTAACGGTTGATTTGGTAAGGATAGCGTCTCAACCAAATGATTCGTATAAAGGGTTAGTTTTCTGTTAATATTAGGGTAGAATTGCACCATTTGGCCAACCGTTTCTTTTAAAAACTGCACATTTAAAAGATGAGATTGGTGAAGCAAAAAAAAGAAGGGGTTTTCCTCCCATCCCCCTGCTTGGAGAGGCAAAGGATGCAACGTTGACCCTAAGGATATTGCCGTTGTTTTATTCTGGAATTGATTAAGTGTTGAGCGCAAGAGAGCCGGTACATCCATAAAATAAGGGGCTTGAGATTCGGGATTGCCAGCCTGCTCTGAGAGCCTTTTCATGGATTGCTTAAAAGTACCTGTTACACCCTCTGAGTTGAACAAGGACTTATCAAAGTATGGCAAAGAAGATTGTTCAGAGTCTTGCATATACTGGGCTATAGTTTTTTGATTTTCAGCTGCCACCTTTTGCCAAGTACCTTTCCACTTATGAGAAGTTTCAGAAAAATTTCCCGTTAAAGGAGAGGATTTAAACTTCTTTGGTTTCTTTACCATTGTGATATGCTTTAAAATAGGGTTACATATGTTTAACGTAACGATAAAAGATTAATAAAATGGTAAAAAAACTTTCATTATCATCGGTTTTTTTTTTCCTGTGTGCTTGCACAACAGATCCTATACCTGAGGAGGAATTTGAAGGCCCAACAGCCAATTTTCCTCTTCTTGGACACGTTCCCGATCGCCCACCCCTTCCTGAACCTGCTTCTTTTACCAACCATCAAAAACGGCTCCAATCCGAACGTGATAAAGCTACAAAAGAAGAAGCCGACATTATAAAATTAACAAAACCTTAAAAACCCTTATCCCCCCTTGATATTTTTCTCAACCGACCTAGCTTTAACTATTGGTATGCCTTTATTTTAGGGAGAATATACAATGAAATATTATCTTATTGTTGCCACATGCGTGATTGGCCTGCTCACAACAGCTTGCTCTGGGCCACAAAGTAGCCCCAACCAAACAGGCGGTATGCTTATTGGAGGCCTTGCTGGTGGTTTGTTAGGCTCTCAATTTGGACACGGAACAGGCGCCCTTGTTGGAACAGGTATCGGAACCTTGGTGGGGGCTTATGCTGGCAGTGAAGTTGGAAGAAGCATGGACCAAAAGGCGGCAAATCCTCCTCCGCGTTATCGTGAAGATCCTCGCTATGACCCCTACTATCGAGACCCTTACCGTTATTAATTCTTTTTCGCCTTCCCTCTACGATCTGACCCCGTAAGTGGCCAGATCGGGGGGTGGCTTTGTTTCCAACAGGAATGATAGGACGAAATGCACGCGCCAAAATTTAAAAACTTTTATCTTACAACAATCGCAATTCTTAAATTCCGTTGATTGGATCAACTCAGTGCAATATGCGTCCTCATAGTATATTGCTCCTTTGTTGAAGATTGTGGTAACTTTTTATTATCTCGGTATTCTTATTTCATTCATTATCAACTTTTTTGAATAACTTAAATTATTTTATATAAAAACTATTGAAATATTCAAAAAACAATACTATATAAAAATTACAAGTTTTTATTTTATAAATAAATAATTTTGTAATTATAGATTATTTTAATAAAAGGCATCCAATGAAAAAGGCACTTTTGATACTGTTAGCATTATTAGTTAAAACATCCTCCTTAGGAGCAAGCTATGGAGCAGAAGACACCATTGAACAAAAACTGAAAGATGGGAGAAGCGTTCAACTAGAAATCTCCATTAAAAAGGCTAAAATGGGTCTGTTAATAGAAAACCCTCATCGCCCTTTTCTTTGTAATTGGGGAGCCCAATATCGTCGGCAGATTGATGCCATTCTCCAAATAGAACAGGTGGGATTCGTACCTGGAAATCTATTTATTCTTGAGTACCAAGAGGCAAAGGCTGCAATAAAGAAAAATGAAGAAAAAATGGAAACTGAAAATCAGCCTGAACAATGGCCTCAAAAACTGAGAAGTATATCTTCTTATCTGAAAAAACAAAAAGTGGACCTTGAGTTAGAAATTGAGATTAAGACCAGACAATATGATTTATTAACAAAGAATCCTAACCGCCCTTTTCTTTGTAATTGGGGGGGGCTGTATCATCGGCAGATTGATGCACTTTACCAAATAGAAAAACTGCAATTAACACCTGAAAACCCATTATATGCTAAATCTATTTTAGAGTATCAAGAGGCAAGGACTGCAATAAAAGAAAACAAAGAGAAACTTAAAAATCAGTTTGAACAATGGCCTCAGCAGATAACAGAGATCTCTGATAGAATCAAAAATATAAGACACTCACAGTTAATAATCAAATCTACCCCCTTTAACAAAAGACTCATGGAGAGATTTTCCCTTCCTCATTATAATCCCGCTCCGTATCTTTCTGTTGACTTAGGTTGTGATTTTCCAGCAAGGAGTGATCAATATCGGCTCAATTTACCCACGGCGCCTATTCTACATCCCTACAATCCAATGGATGCCTCAATTGAAAATGCGTATACCGCACCTGCATATACCTTAAATTTTAAGTTACCAGGCTATCTCTCTTATTTTGTCCCCCCTGATCTTCATGAGCAGGTCAAAAATATGGATCTTCGAAATATAGATATTTTTATTTCTGTTCAAGATGCGCCATGGAAGGGTGTTCCTTTACTCTTAAGGCCTCAACCTTGGCTAGACCCTCATTGCCCTTTTATAAGCAATGTTCCTTATAACAAACAATTTACTGTTCTTACAGGGCTTTTTTCCTTTACACCTGATTCTCCAAAAATTGTGGGTCAGCCCCAGGGAGGTCTCAAAGAAGAGGGAGGAATCGTAACACATAACGGCTACAATCAGGAGAATGTAGTGACGTATGCACAGGTTGTATCATCTGGAAACACACTCCCTATTGAGAATCTAGACCTTAATAAAACGCAGGCTGTTTTTTCATTAACAATACACCAAGGTAGGTTAGCGATCGTCAAACATATTTTACTCAACCAGGCAGATCAAATATTGTTTGAGGGAATTTTGAACATTTCTAACGATTATTTGGATTTGGAGAAAAAATTACAGGCTAATAAACTATTGTTTTCATGGGATAATCTAGCCAATGAGTTTAAGATTTAAATTGGATAAAGGATATTATCCTAAGTTCAAAAACTGTTGGTAAAAAAGAGCAACTCACATATCCCGCACCCTTGAAGAATTGTTGCCGTGTAGCAACAGAGGGGTAATAATTGTGATTAAAGTAGTTATCCAATTTAATAGAAGCTTCATCTCCCAAGAAAAAGAAGCTATACAGTTCGACATGAAATGTAGAATAAACCTTCTTAAGCACCATCGCTGTGTGAGTGATTAATTGACGAAGGGCTATGATCTTACTTCTCACCTACCTTTGGGTCTCGGGTCCTCGATAGGATTTTTTCAAGGTGAGGGGTGTATTAAATATGTTAATAAAGAAAGTTTGAGATGATGCACCATAAGGTAACAGTTATTATTCCCGTATATAACAGAGCCTTACTCGTTAGAGCAGCAATTGAAAGTGTTTTGCGTCAATCATTTAGAGACTTCGAAATCCTTGTTATTAATGATGGGTCGACAGATGCCTTAGAGGAAAAACTAAAAGAATTTAAAGATCGAAGAGTAAAATGCTTTTCTTACGCTAAAAATAGGGGGGCAGCCCACGCCAGAAATGTAGGCATCAAAAAAGCCAAGAGTGAATACATAGCCTTTCTTGATTCTGATGACGAATGGGAGAAGGATAAACTTTTACGTCAGTTAGATTTTATGCAACGTGCGAATAATTCAACGGCAGCAACGTGTACGGGTTACACACTCCATAGAATGAAAACCAACCATAAGAATGATATTATTCCAACCGCTCCAGATGGGTGGTTAAAAAAGATGCTAGAAACATGTCGTATTAGCCCTGGTTCCACTCTCATGGTACGAAAGGAAGCTATTTTAAAAATAGGCTTCTTTGATGAGCACTTAAAATATATGGAAGATTGGGATTGGCTATTAAAGTTTCTTAAAATCTATGACCTAGGGGTTGTCCCTGAAGTTTTATCAACTATTAATGCTGAAAATAGGAAAATAAATATTAAAGAATTCTTTCATTCCATTAATACTCTAAAATTAAACCACAAAGAATACATTATTAAGCATTATGGCATAAAAGCATATAACTTTTTTGTCTCTACAATGGAATTAGAAATTGCAAGAATCCATTTTTTTCAAAAAGAATATGGTGCTTTTTTGCGTAAAATAATGTGTAGCGCTTGGGTTAGCCCCAAAAGAATTTTATTATTAATGCTAAGGATTGCCACTAAAGTTCTAAAACGAGATTATTAGAACTTTTCCCTGCTCCCTCTCATAAAGCCATTTGACCGATTGTATGGATGGCTTCTCTCAGCGAAAAAGCTGTATGATAAGGAAAATCCGGACGCTGCTCATCATATCCGTAATCAATAAAAAAAGCTTCACAGCCAACCGCTTGCGCTGCTCCTATATCTCGCCACCTATCACCAACAAGAAAACTTTTCTTAAAATCAATCTGCCACTTTTCTTGCGCAGTAACCAACATCCCCGGTAAGGGTTTTCGGCACATGCAAGAATCAAAATCTAAGTGGGGGCATACGAAAATATCATCGATAGCTAGATTCTTCTTTATATAGCTATGAATTTGATTTAAGTTCTCCCAACATTGCTTTTTCGCCCCTATATCTGGTTGGTTCGTCACGATAATATTTAAGAAACCCATTTCCTTACTAAACAGAAGGGCTTCTTTAACACCCTCAAGAACCATAAATTCATCAATAGTAGAAGGCGGATAAGACTTTCCCTCGCGTATATGGGCCTTATTAATAACCCCATCACGGTCAAGAAAAATGGCCTTGTTCTTCATTGGCTATTTTCTTAAGCAGCTGCTGCTACGGCACTTTCCCACTTACACTGTTGCGCTTTGAGAAGAGGGTGAGAAACGATGCAATGCCAAACAATTCCTTGAAAGGCTTCTGCGTGGGGCGTTACATATTCATCATTAACGGAAGGAATAATAACAACAACATCCCCCACCTTCTTTGTATACCCCCCATCACGCCCCACTATCCCAAAAATTTTCATATCGCGCGCTTTCGCTTCTTGGAGAGCTTTTACGATGTTAGGACTGATATTCTTTTCAAGGTCTCCCCCTCCTACAGAAAACACAAATATTGCATCCTTATGACTTGCTTTACTTGTCTTTAGCCAACTTGAAAAGACTGTATCCCAACCTTCATCATTGGTACGTGCTGTCAGTTCAGATACATTATCAACAGGGGTGTAAGCCTCAATATTGCAAATTTTCCTAAAATCATTAACAGCATGGCTACAATTTGCAGCGCTTCCTCCAACCCCCAGAAGAAACAGTCTACCCCCGCTTTCTCGGAGCGTGACGAGCTGATGAACAATTTCCTCGATTTGTGGCGCGTCAATAGATAAGGCGATTTCAGAAGCTTCTTTCAAGTACTGCTGACTTCTAGAACTTTGTATCATTATATATTATCCTTAATTAAAATTAAACCAACGATTATCTCGATTAATGATGGGCGATTCATATGATAATTTACTTGTAAATGCAACAACTATAATGACATAACCTGACGTCTTCAAGCTGATTTTTTTATTTTAACAGAATTTTCCACCAGTGCCTTTAGGCCTGTTAGTCCTTCATTTAAAAACTCTTTCATTTTCTTCTCTGCCAAAACGCGGCTGCTTTCACGATTGACATCATAATAAGCAGTCCACTTCAAGAGAGTTTTCTTTTCTCCATCAGGAATTACTTCAAAGCGGGTCCATAGCCGGCGAATAGGCAAAACAGCTGTTTCAATATTGGTGGATCGAGTCTCCAAAAAACGTCGCTCGTAATCATAGGTGACAACGTTTTCTACCAGTTTTCCTCCCCCTTTGAATTCTAACCATCTGTTGGCAACATAAATATTCGACCCCTCACTTTCACAAGAAGCAATCCATGGATGGGCCTGCATGGTAATAATTGGTGACCATATCTGCAACCAGACTGCATCCACGACCAAGTCAAGTGAGATTGTTTCTTGAAGTTTCTCTTGTGGTTGCCCAAGAATAGATTCAACCCATAATTGGGCAGCCATATCAGCGCCATTGGAAGAATAGTGGCATTGGAACCAATCTCGCCCATTGCCCTGAATAATATCGGTATCTGGGCCAGCAAAGAAACCTTCTGTCGGGTTAACCAGATCCCCCTGAACTGTACGAATTTTATCAGCAGATGAAACAATATCGTTCATGCAAGAGCTACCAGGAGCCATGAAACAGCGCGTTGATTTTGCAATATAAATGGGCCCCTTATAACCAGTTTCGCGTACACCATTAAAAAAATCTTTAAGTCGATCTTTAACCTCATTGGGTGGGGTTCGAAAATTCGTATCCGTCTCCCCATTTTCCCAAATAAAATAGGTAGGAGATAATTTTAAGGCTGACAATAACCTTAAGATTTGAGCCAAGCCCTTAAAGAGACATTCTTTTGTTGCCCACTCTCTTGCGCCTGTGCCACTCTTTGCTAAATTAGCAATGACAACTGTATGGTAGGGGCCCTGGTCAATTAATTGCTGAGCGACGCGTATCGCTACATTATTAAAGGATGCTGTTATACCTTCTACTTGCTTGTAGCATTTGCCATCATAAGGATTAAACAGAATAACATTCCCTTTGAGAGAATAACGTCCCTGCACTGAATTTCCCAAGTTGGATTGGCCAGCCGCAACCAATACAGCAACACCTTCTTCTTTTTTAGGACAGGGAACAGATTTGAGACCAGGAGCATTAAACTCAAAAAGAACATTTGGTACGGGTACGTTACCAGCCTCACTGGAGGACGAATACCCTATATTTAGTATTAAAGATAAAAAAAAGAAAAAATAAAATAACATTAAGGAGGCTTTCTTAATTAGGCGCTTGATTATTGTCGCTCATTTAAAAGAGAACTACCTTAAATGTCAAGTGCGGAGTGTAGACTAACGGGAGGAATCCCTTTAAGAAACAAAGACTTCAGTTTCTAAAATCTTGCAATGCTTCACTGTGTCCATTTAACAAGATTTAAGGACCGAGATGAGGCGGTTGGGTGTATAGAACCTAGGGAAATACGAAAAAAGGCTGCGTTCACCTTCAACCTGTGGTATGTTTTTACATATGAATCCTCAAAATAAAAAACTTGTTTTCCTTGTCACAGAGCTTGGGTATTTTTGTTCCCACCGCTTGAAATTGGCTTTAGCAGCGAAACAGGCTGGCTTCAAGGTGGGTGTAATAACAAATTGCGATCAACGCCCTAACTTATCCCGCTATGAAACACACCTTAAAGAGCTTGACATTCACCACCTATCCTTTCATCGTTCACGCCTTAATCCCTATTGGGAAATAAAAACCTTATGGCAAATTTGTAAAATTTACCGCCAGATTCGCCCCGATATTGTCCATCAGGTGGCTTTGAAACCGGCTCTTTATGGAACGTTTTGTGGTCTTTTAGTCGGTATCCCTCGGATCATAAATGCGTTGGGAGGGATGGGATATTTATTTACCCACCGAAGTTTAAGGTCTTTCCTGGTAAGACCTTTTCTTGCATTTGCATTTTGGGCTTTACTTAACAATCGCCGTTGTGTACTTATCCTACAAAATCCTGACGATGTAGAATTAATGACATCTTTTGTAAATTGTGATAAAATTCGTTTAATTCGGGGAGTTGGTGTTGATTTAGAGTTGTTCTCTCCTACCCCAGAACCGGCCTCGCTTCCGCTAAAAGCACTGATGGTGAGCCGTTTGTTGTGGAGTAAAGGGATTGGTGAACTTGTTGAAGCAGCAAGGGTATTGAAAAGCCAAGGCGTCCCTCTCCAAATTCAAGTAGCAGGGGATATCGATCCACAAAATCCAGCCAGTGTACCAACTGGAACGCTGGAAGCATGGAAAGAAGAGGGTGTTATAACGTGGTTGGGACCTATTGAGAACATTTCCGCCCTCTATGCAACTAACCATATCGCCGTATTGCCGAGTTACCGGGAAGGCTTGCCCAAGTCACTATTAGAGGCAGCTGCTTGCGGTAAGCCGATTGTCACAACAGATGTTCCAGGATGCCGAGAGATTGTTACTCAGCATGAAAATGGATTGTTGGTAGCGGCAAAAGATGCAACCGCCCTAGCAATAGCTTTGAAGAAGCTTACAGAATCACCCGAACTCCGCGCAAGAATGGGACGGCTGAGTCGACAAAAAATAGAGCAAGATTTTGATGAAAAGAAAATTATTGCCGAAACAATAAACCTGTATTTATAAGATCATATCTTTTTTGTGCCTTAAAAACATGTCTATGCCCCGAAATAATGGATTTCAAAAGTGAATTTTATAATTATTTAGATCGAGGATTTTTAATGACCTATGCAGCTGTCCTTCCTAACCGAGGTGTTTTGCGCATTACAGGCAAAGATCGTGCTGTATTTCTACAAGGTTTAATTACCAATGATACGCATCGAATTGCATTGAAACAAAGTATTTATGCTGCTTTATTAAGCCCCCAAGGAAAATTTCAATCTGATCTTTTTATTACGGCTTGCATGGATAACAATACCCAAGAAGCTTGGCTTATTGATTGCGACCGTGATCGTGCAGAAGCCCTTCTCAAACGCTTAACACTCTATAAGCTGCGCTCTGAGGTTACTATTGAGAATATCTGTGATCAATTTGCGGTTTTGGCTGTGTGGGGCCATTCTGGCTTAGATACATTAGGGCTGTGCAGCACCCCGGGGGTATCAAGACCTCTTAAGGAAGGTAGTGCCTTTGTTGACCCTCGTTTATTGGAGCTTGGCGCTCGGATCATTTTACCCCAAGACAAGATCCAAAGTTTTTACGAAAGCGTAGGAATTACTTTTACCTCTTTTGAAGATTATGAGGTTCATCGTTTAAAACTGGGCGTCCCCGATGGAAGCAGGGACGTCCTGGTTGATCGAGGGGTTCTTTTAGAATGTGGTTTTGATGAATTAAATGCGATAGATTGGAATAAAGGGTGCTATATGGGCCAAGAACTCACAGCCCGAACACGATATCGTGGCTTGGTTCGTAAACGCCTCATTCCTGTTCATATTCAAGGCGATACCCCAATTTTTCAAAGTCCTATCCTACAAGGAGGTATTGAGGTAGGTGAAATGCGTACAGCCGTGAAAGAATGGGGGATTGCTATGCTTCGTCTAGAAGCCTTATCAAAGGCTTTGCCCTTTCAGTGTAGCAATGCTACCCTAATACCACATATTCCTCATTGGATGTGCTTGCCTTCTTTACATGAGGAAGAGTAGAAATGTCAGATATAGCGCCCTTTTTACAGACCTTACGAGATCGACTTACAATCACAGAGGTTATCCGTCCTCATGTTAAGCTTGTTCGTAAAGGGCGAGAATATATAGGCTTGTGCCCATTTCATAAAGAGAAAAGCCCTTCTTTTACAGTTAGTGATGAAAAAGGTTTTTATCATTGCTTCGGCTGTGGCGCTCATGGGGATATTTTTGATTTTGTTATGCAGAAGCAAAACATGCCCTTCATGGAAGCGGTTGAGCTCTTAGCCAACCTCTTAGGACTCGAAGTTCCAAAGCGCCGCCCAGAACACTCTTCTACGCCTACACAACCGCAACCAGACGCTTCTTTATATAAGGTTATAGAAGCAGCTTGTTGCTGGTACCAGCAACAACTGTCTCTGGCCCAAGGAGCGTTCGCACGGGCATATCTTGAGCAACGGGGGCTTCTGCCTGAAACAATAACCTACTTTCGGTTGGGATATGCCCCAGAACGTGGATTGAAAGAAGCCTTGCAGCAGCAAGGATTTTCAGAAACCATAATGATACAAGCCGGCTTGATTGGTAAAGCTGAAGAAAGGGACGGAACCTATGATCGGTTCCGAGGCCGGCTCATGTTCCCCATTTGGGATACAAAAGGTCGCGTAATTGCCTTTGGAGGCCGCATTTTAAAAGAGGGAGAACCAAAATATTTGAACTCTCCCGATACACCGGTTTTTATCAAAGGCAAGACCTTATATGCCTATAATTTAGCGTTACCTGCTGTACGCCAGGGGAAGTCCCTTGTGGATTCCTTGGTTGTTGTTGAAGGTTATATGGATGTGATCGCTATGCACCAAGCAGGCTTTAAAAGCAGCATTGCTCCTCTGGGAACGGCCCTAACTCAAGAGCAAATGGCCCTTCTTTGGCGAGGGACAATAGGCCCGATTTTGTGCTTTGATGGAGATGCAGCAGGAATTCGGGCAGCCCATCGGGCAGCGGAAAAAGCTCTTGGGGTTTTAAAAGTTGGGC
>Ga0172376_10003714_pt1 | contig 17897 bp, 15 predicted proteins | sample Lak35m_FD_121114 | JGI IMG/M metagenome (GOLD analysis project Ga0172376, IMG submission 121114) | Freshwater microbial communities from Kabuno Bay, South-Kivu, Congo - kab_092012_35m | ecosystem: Environmental > Aquatic > Freshwater > Lake | place: Democratic Republic of the Congo: South-Kivu... | reverse complement strand
TGTGACCGCCGAGTTACAGCGCGGTAAAGGATAGGCGACGCCGGTTTGGCGGTAACCGTCCGGCCTCGCCGCTTCATCGTGAACCGGATCCTTCGCCCGCGCTTCGCATGCGCCTGCTGCGAGCGGCTCCTCCGGCCGCCGCTGCCCGCGCGCGTCCTCGAGCGTGGCCGCCCGGGGCCTCGCCTGCTCGCCCATCTGCTGGCAGCCGAAGCGGTCTTCGCAGACGACACGCCGATCCGCATGCCGGCACCCGGCACCGGGTTCCGACCGTGCCGCCGGACCGGCCAGGATCCACGAAGCCGGAGGCCTCGTCATCGCCCAGGATCCGCGCGCGGCAGGCTGTCCCCTGATGCCCGAGGTCGTCATCGGTCGCGCGCTCGTTGACGCGGCGCAGCCGGTGACAATCCGATGGGGCAGAGGGCCGGCGGACATTGCGCCGCTTCGGGATTGGAGCGCGCGGGACGGCTGGCCAGCACCGGACCGCCACGCCCGGTGTCGGCAGGAAAAATCCTCCGAAGCCCTCGCGCCTCGCCGGATCAGGTTCCGGTTTGCGGGGCAGGATCTGAACAAAATTCTAACTATAAGGCCCCATGCGGGTGCATATCCTTGTTTTCGCAGCTGTATTGCGACTCTGCCAGGAAAAATGTTCCATTTGCGTCGCAATCCTTGCGGAGTCCCGCCATGCGCCATCTGCCGATCTTCCGCGATCTGCGCGGGCGTCGCGTCCTCGTCTCGGGGGGCGGCGAGGTCGCGCGGGCGAAGTTGCGGCTGTTGCTGCGCACCGAGGCGCGCATCGTCGTGCTGGCCGCCGACCCGCACCCCGAGTTGCGCGCGCTCGCCGCCGCGGGGCGGCTGACCCTGATCGGGCGGGCGATGGAGGAGGGCGACGCGACCTGCGCCGCGATCGTCTATTGCGCCAACATGGACCCGGCCGAGGACCGGCGCGCCGCCGCGATCGGCCGGCGGGCGGGCGCGCTCGTCAATATCGTCGACAATCTCGAGGAGAGCGACTTCATCACGCCCGCGATCGTCGATCGCGACCCGGTCGTGGTGGCGATCGGCACCGAAGGGGCCTCGCCCGTGCTCGGCCGGCGGATCAAGGCGGGGATCGAGGCCGCGCTGCCGACGGGGCTCGGGGTGCTCGCGCGCGTCGGCAAGGCCTTTCGCCACGCCGCCGAGGTGCTGCCCTATGGCCGCATCCGCCGGCGGTTCTGGGCGCGCTATTACGACAGCGAGGGGCCGCGCGTGCTGGCCACGGCGGGCGAGGCGGGCCTCGGCGCGCTGCTCGAGCAGCTCAAGCACGCGGCACTCGCCGCAGAGGCGGAGCCGGGGCGGGTGTCGTTCGTGGGGGCGGGGCCGGGGGATGCCGACCTCCTGACGCTGCGCGCGCGCGACCGGCTGCACGATGCCGATGTCATCATCCATGACCGGCTGGTTGCGGGCGGGGTGCTCGACCTCGCGCGGCGCGAGGCGCTCTTCATCGAGGTGGGCAAGGCGGCCGACGCGCCGTCGTGGGCGCAGGACGACATCTCGGCGCTGCTCGTCGAACAGGCGCGCACGGGCGCCCATGTCGTGCGGCTGAAGTCGGGCGATCCGGGCGTGTTCGGGCGGCTCGAGGAAGAGATCGAGGCGCTCGATGCTGCGGGCATCGGCTGGGACATCGTGCCGGGCGTCACCGCCGCCGCGGCGGCTGCGGCCGACATCGGCCGGTCGCTGACCGCGCGCGGGCGCAACCGCGCCGTCACCCTCATGACCGCGCATGACGCCGAGGGCTTCGCCGAGCAGGACTGGCGCGGCCTCGCCGAACCGGGCGCCGTTGCCGCGATCTACATGGGGCTGCGCGCGGCGCGCTTCGTGCAGGGGCGGCTCATGCTGCACGGGGCGGACCCCGCCACCCCCTTTACCGTGGTCGAGAATGCCGGCCGCCCCGAGCGGCGCACCATCGCGACGCGGCTTGACCGTCTGCCCGCCGACATCGCCGCCGCCGGGGTGCGGGGGCCTGCGATCCTATTTCTCGGGCTCGAGCCGCGCCGCGCGGCGGCCGAGGCCGAGCTCCTTGTGGCGGGTGCCTGAGATGGCGGGTTTCGTCGTCACCGCCAACGACCTGCTCGTGGGGGATGTGATCTACCTCACGCCCGCGCAGGGCTGGACGCGGCGCCTGCGCGAGGCCGCGGTCGCCCCCGACGCCGCGGCGGGCGAAGAGCTTCTGACCGAGGCGCGCCGCCAGCCCGCGCGCGCGGTCGGCCCCTATCTGATCGAGGTGGCAGCGGCCGCGGACGGCCCGCGCCCGACCGTCCTGCGCGAGCGGGTGCGGGCAAGCGGCCCCTCGAACCGCCCCGAACACGGCCGCCGGCCGGAGGATCTGTGATGTACAGCTACGACGATTTCGACGAAGCCTTCGTGCGCGCCCGTGTCGCGACCTTTCGCGAGCAGGTCGCGCGGCGCATCGACGGGTCGCTGACCGAAGAGGAATTCCGCCCGATCCGCCTGATGAACGGGCTCTATCTGCAACTGCACGCCTACATGCTGCGCGTGGCCATTCCCTATGGCACGATCAACCCCGTGCAGATGCGCCAGCTCGCCATGATCGCCGAGCGGTGGGACAAGGGCTATGGCCACTTCACCACGCGCCAGAACATCCAGTTCAACTGGCCCGAGCTGCGCGACGTGCCCGACATCCTCGACGCGCTGGCCGATGTCGGGATGCACGCGATCCAGACCTCGGGAAACTGCGTGCGCAACGTCACCGCCGACCACTTTGCCGGCGCCGCGGGCGACGAGATCGAGGATCCGCGCCCGACGGCCGAGCTGATCCGCCAGTGGTCGACCGACCACCCCGAGTTCCTCTACCTGCCGCGCAAGTTCAAGATCGCCGTGACCGGCAGCCCCAACGACCGCGCCGTGACGCGCGCCCACGACATCGGCCTGCGGATGCTGCGCGATGCGGACGGCGCGCCGGGCTACGAGGTGATCGTGGGCGGCGGGCTCGGGCGCACGCCGATGATCGGCAAGGTGATCCGCCCCTTCCTGCCCAAGGCCGAGCTGCTGCCCTATCTCGAGGCGGTGCTGCAGGTCTACAACCTGCTCGGCCGACGCGACAACAAGTACAAGGCGCGCATCAAGATCCTCGTCCACGAGACCGGCATCGACGAGGTGCGCGAGATGGTCGAGGCGGCCTTCGTCCTCAAGAAGGAAGCCTTTCCGGGCGCCGACCCCGATCTTGTCGCCGCGATCGAGGCCGCCTTCGCCCCGCCGCGCTTCATCGAGGGGCTCATGTATGCGCCGCTGAAGGGCAAGGCGCGCGTCTGGGCCACCACCAACACCGCCGCCCACCGCCACCCCGATTACGCGATCGTCACCGTTTCGCTCAAGGCCGTGGGGGCGACGCCGGGCGATGCCACCGCGCAGCAGATGCGCGTCATGGCCGATCTGGCCGAGCGCTTCGGCCATGGCGAGCTGCGCGTGAGCCACGAGCAGAACGTGATCCTGCCCCACGTCCACCGCGCCCATCTGGCCGAGGTCCATGAAGCGCTGCTCGAGGCCGGCCTCGGCGCGGCGAATGTCGGGCTCCTCTCCGACATCATCGCCTGCCCGGGGATGGATTACTGCGCGCTCGCCACCGCCCGCTCGATCCCCGTCGCGCAAGAGATCGCGGCCCATTTCGAGGCCCGCGAGCGCGAGATCGGCCCCTTCAAGATCAAGATCTCGGGCTGCATCAACGCCTGCGGCCACCACCATGTCGCGCATGTGGGGATCCTCGGCCTCGACCGGGCGGGGGTGGAGAACTACCAGATCACGCTCGGCGGCGATGCGACCGAAAGCGCCGCCATCGGCGAGCGGCCCGGCCACGGCTTTCCGGCCGAGGCGCTGATCCCCGCGCTCGACCGCCTCGTGCAGCGCTATCTCGAGCTGCGCCGCGACCCCTCCGAGCCCTTCATCGACGCCTTCCGCCGCCTCGGCATGACCCCCTTCCGCGATGCGCTCTACCCCGACGGGGGAACGCGCGACGCCGCCTGACCCCTCTTTCCGCCAAGGAGACCACCATGTCCGTCATCGTCACCGACCAGGGCTTCGGCCCCGAGACCCGCATCGCGGCCTTCCTCACGCTCGATGAGTTGCGCCAGTCCGAGACGGCGGGCCATGCGCTCGACCTCGCGCCCGACGCCGATCCCGAGGCGCTCGCCCCCTTCCTCGACCGCCTCGCGCTGATCCGCATCGCCTTCCCGGCATTCTCGGACGGGCGCGGCTTCTCGATCGCGAGCCGGCTGCGCCTTCTGGGCTATCGCGGCCGGCTGCGCGCGCGCGGCCATGTGCTCGCCGACCAGTACGGCCACGCCCGCCGCGCGGGCTTCGACGAGGTCGAGATCGACGCAATCCTCGCCGCGCGCCAGCCCGAGGAACAGTGGCTGCGCCGCGCCAACTGGCAGGATGGCGACTATCGCGCGCGGTTGCGCCAGAAACCCGCAGCCGCCTGACGGCTGCCGGCGCTCGGGCGCCTCAGCGCGGAACGCGGGTCTTGCGCAGACAGGGCAGGATCCGCTCGAACGGGCGCAGGACCTCGTCGAAGTCGCGAGAGGACATGATCGCAGGCGCAAGCACCTTGCCGCCAATCCGGCGTCGCGTTTCCCCTAAGGGCCATGTCTTGTCAGGAGATTGGCGAGGTCTTGCCGGTCCGTCCGGCACCGGGGGCCGGGTGCCCGTCGGCGAGGTCGTCGAGGCGTTTCAGGTCCTCTCCTTCTGCAGATGCGCGGCCGGAGCGACGACGATCCATTCCCGTCGCGAAGCTCAGACCGGCAGAAAGATCATCCCCAAAGAGGCCGTCAGAACCGCCATTCCAGCCGCTTCAACTGCGGGCACGCTCGGGATCGTTCCGGGTCGGCACGCAAGGTAACCAGTCGGCGTACGCTCCCATCCGGCTGCGCCGATGAAGATCGCGCAAGGCGGTAATCGGGTCGTGGGACCAGTCGACGCGCAGCGTGAGGGGGGGCGCATCGTCGGACACGACCAGGAGAGCCGCAGATTGCAGTCCGCGGATGTCGCCGCCTGCGCCCTCTGCAGCGGCCAGCGCCTCCAACAGCCTTTCTGAGAGCGATCCATTTGCGGCCAGGTAGCCATCGCACAACGCCTGAAGCACCTGCGGTCCGGCAAGCAGATTGCCGGACACGACCAGACCTGGCGCGACAAGGGATCCGCGCCAAGGGGTGTTCAGTTCCCCCGTGTGGCAGGCTGCCCCGCCCCGGCAATCGAGGGCGGCAAGCTGTCTCCATTCGCGCCCGCGGTCCGCTCCTGTCACAGCCGCCACAGCCGAGGCCGCGTCGTCACCCGACTTCATTCTCAAGAGCACGTCCTCGCCCCAGATCGTTGACGGGGCGGCACCCTGCGAGGCCGAAAGGCCCGTTCGCGAATCACCCCGCAAGACCCACCCGCCGACACAGAGCGAACCCGTCGCCGCAGCGCCCCCGAGCGCGCCACTGCCCGCGTCATAAGCAAGAATCGAATAGGTCATCAGCCGGCCCCCTCATCTTGCGCCATTTATCATGAAAATTTTGACAGATGCAAATGATCATGATAAATTGACGCAAGAATCCATCAACAGGGAGCACCCGACATGGCCTTTACAGCACTGACCCGCCGCGGCTTCGGGGTATTGACAGCCGCGCTCTTGGCAACCTCTGCGCTGGTCGCGCCGGCGGCGGCGCAGACCCCGCCGGGTGTCCTCGTCATTGGCCAGGTAGCGGAACCCCAGTCGCTTGATCCGCATGCCGTCACAGCGGTTAATGATTTCCGCATCCTGATGAACGTCTACGAGGGTCTGGTCCGCTACGCGTCGGGCACGCTCGAGGTCGAGCCCGCCCTCGCGACCGATTGGGAGATCTCGTCGGACGGTACAACATACACATTCACCCTTCGCGATGGCGTGTCATTCCATGACGGCAGCCCCTTCGATGCGCAGGCGGTGGTCTTCAACTTCGAGCGGATGCTGAAGCCGGAACATCCCTATCACAACACCGGCCCGTTCCCGCTGTCGTTCTTCTTCAGCGCAGTGAAAACCGTCGAAGCGCTGGACGCACGCACCGTGCGCTTCACGCTGAACGAGCCCTATGCACCCTTCCTTTCCAATCTGGCCTACCCGACCGGGCTGATCGTCTCGCCAGCGGCCGTGATGGAACACGGCGCCAACTTTGGACGCAACCCCTCGGGCACGGGCCCGTTCCGCTTCGCCGAGTGGAAGGCGAACGAAAGCGTCGTGATCACGCGCAACGATGGCTACTGGAATGGATCGGCAAGCACCGAGGCGGTCGTTTTCCGCCCCATCACTGATGCCAACACCCGCGTCGCCGAAATGCTCTCGGGAGGGATCGACCTGATGGTCGAGGTTCCGCCGGTCTCGTTGTCGCAGTTCGCAGCGCCTGCCTTCCAGGTCGTCGAGCAAGCCGGCCCGCATGTGTGGTTCCTGATCCTCAATGCCAAGGAAGGCCCGTTCGTCGACAAGCGCGTCCGGCAGGCGGCAAATTACGCCATCAACAAGGAGGCTCTGGTCCGCGATGTTCTCGAGGGGACCGCGGCCGTCGCAGCCGGCCCCACGCCCCCCGCCTTTGCCTGGGCCTACAACCCCGACCTCCAGCCCTATCCCTATGACCCCGACCGCGCGCGGGCACTGATCGCCGAGGCCGGTGCCGCGGGGGCGGAAATTACCTTCTACGTCACCGAGGGCGGATCGGGCATGCTCGATCCGGTGGCAATGGGAACGGCGATCCAAGCCGATCTCGCCGCGGTGGGATTCACGGTCAAGATCGAGACCTATGAGTGGAACACGTTTCTCGGGAAGGTCAATCCGGGCCTGGAGGGCAAGGCCGACATGGCCGAAATGGCGTGGATGACGAATGACCCCGACACCTTGCCGTTCCTTGCCCTCAGGACCGAGGCATGGCCGGACAAGGGAGGGTTCAACTCGGGCTACTACTCGAACCCCGAAGTCGACAGGCTTCTGGAGGCCGCCCGTGCGAGCACCGATCAGGAGGAACGCGCGCGCCTCTATCGCGAGATGCAGGTGATCGTGCAGGATGACGCGCCTTGGGTCTTTGTCGCGAACTGGAAGCAGAACGCGGTAACCTCCGACAGGGTCGCGAACCTTGCGCTGGAGCCATCATTCTTCCTCCTGCTGAAGGATGTCGAGAAGAAATAGCCCGACCCATGAGAACGGCGGAGGGCAGGACCGCCCTCCGCCGCTGGGGCGCGTCTTGCAGCCCATGCAACTCCCGGTCAACGATCGGAACAGGGGCGGGAACATGTCATGGGCATCTATATCCTCAAGCGGTTGGTCACGGCGATCCCGGTTCTGGTCGGCGTCTCCCTGATCGTCTTCCTCATCATGGCGATGATCCCGGGCGATCCGGCGACCGCGATCCTCGGGTCATACGCAACGCCCGAGAACGTCGAGAGGCTCAACCGCCAGCTTGGGCTCGACCAACCGCTGTGGCAGAGATACTTCATCTGGCTCGGCAATCTGCTTCAGGGCGATTTCGGCCGGTCCTTTGCCCTGAACCGCCCGGTTCTCGACGAGGTCCTCGAGCGGTTTTCCGCAACACTGGTCCTTGCGGGGACGGCTTTTGTGCTCTGCTCCATCTTGGGGATTGCAGCGGGTGTCGTTTCGGCGGCGCGTCAAAACGAGCTTGCGGACAAGGCGGTCACCGTTGTCGTGATCTTGGGTATCTCGATCCCGTCGTTCTTTCTGGGCATCATGATGATCCTGCTCTTTGCGGTGAAACTGCGATTGCTGCCCGCCTCCGGGATGTATTCGGTCTGGGGCGGGGGCGACCTGCCTGATCTGCTCCGACATCTGACGATGCCGGCTCTGGCGCTTGCTGTCGTGGCAACCGGCGTCATCGCGCGCCTCTCGCGCGGGGCGATGCTCGAGGTGCTTCGGCAGGATTTCATCCGAACGGCCCGCGCCAAAGGTGTGCATGAACGCAGGGTCATCTGGCGCCATGCGCTGCGCGCGGCAATGGTCGGCATCATTCCCGTGCTCGGCATCCAGGCCGGTTTCGTGCTCTCCGGCGCCGTCTATATCGAGACGGTTTTTCAGTGGCCGGGGGTGGGTCGGATGCTGGTCGATGCGATCCTCAAGCGCGACATCCTGCTGGTGCAGGGAGGTGTCGTCTTCGTCGCCGCCTGCTATGTCTGCTTCAACATCCTTGTCGACGTGGCACAAAGCCTGCTCGACCCGAGGATAAGGACATGAAGCCCTTCCTACGGCTCGTCTTTCGCAACAGGCTGGCAGGGTTCGGCGGATGCGTCCTTGGCATCATCGTGATCCTCGCGATCCTGACGCCGATCCTGCCGCTGCGCCCGCCCAACGAGACCGACACCGCCAACCGCTTCCTGCGCCCCCTTTCGGAGGGGTATCTCCTTGGCACGGACCACCTCGGCCGGGACCTGCTGTCGCGCTTGCTGTGGGGGACGCGCCTATCGCTCGCGGTCGGTGTTGCCGCGGCTCTCGCGGCCGGGATCGCAGGCGCAGCGATCGGGGTGATTGCGGGATTTTTCGGCGCGCGCACGGATAACGTGACGATGCGCGGCATCGACATGCTGATGGCCTTCCCCTACATCCTGCTCGCGCTCGCGATTGTCGCGGTTCTCGGGCCGGGTTTATTCAACGCGCTGATTGCGGTTACCGTCGTCAATATCCCCTTTTTCGCCAGAAACATCCGCGGCGTGACCGTCGGCATCGTTCACCGGGAATTCATCGATGCAGCACGGCTTGCGGGCATGGGCGATGCCCGGATCCTCATTGGCGAGGTCGTGCCCAATATCGTGCCAGTGGTGGTGATCGCGATGTCGACAACCATCGGCTGGATGATCCTCGAGACGGCCGGCCTATCCTTTCTCGGCCTCGGCAGCCAGCCCCCCAAGGCCGACCTCGGCTCGATGCTGGGCGAGGCGCGCGCGGCGATCATCACGGCACCGCACACCTCCATCGTACCGGGGGCCATGATCCTCTTGATCGTGATGTCGGTGAACCTGCTCGGCGATGGCATCCGCGATGCGCTGGACCCGCGCCTGCGCGCTGGGGCTCTGGCGCGCCCGAGCGCAGCGACGCGTGTAGAAAGAAAAACCGAGCCCACCACGAAGGACGACGGTTTGCTGAGGGTGGTTTCGCTCGAAACGCAGTTTCATGCCGGAAATCGCGTATACCGGGCCGTGGACGATGTCTCGTTGCGCCTCGACCCCGGCGAATGCCTCGGGCTCGTCGGGGAGAGCGGGTCGGGCAAATCGGTCGCGGCACTGTCGATCATGGGGCTCGTCGCCTCACCACCGGGGGTCATCACGGGCGGTGCGGTGCGCCTCGACGGGCAGGACCTGATCGGCGCACCCTACGCGGTTCTGCGCAGCCTGCGCGGGCGCAGGGTCGCCTATGTCTTTCAGGATCCTCTTTCGTCGCTGCACCCGATCTACCGGATCGGCGATCAGCTGATCGAGGCAATTCGCACGCACGCCCCCATCAGCCATGCCGAGGCTCATGCACGGGCGATCGGTCTGCTCGAGGATGTGCGCTTCCCCAATCCTCGTGAGCGGATGCGGGCATACCCGCACGAGTTGTCGGGCGGCATGCGCCAGCGCGTCGGGATCGCGATGGCACTCGCCAACGACCCCGACATCATCATAGCCGATGAGCCGACGACGGCGCTTGACGTGACCGTGCAGGCACAGATCCTCGCGCTGCTCGACGAGTTGCGCCGCAAGCGGGGGCTTGCGATCCTGTTCATCACGCATGACTTCGGGGTGGTTGCACAGCTTTGCGACCGGGTCGCGGTCATGTATGGCGGGCGGATCTTGGAAACGGGGGCAACCGCCGACGTGCTGGCGGCGCCGTCCCATCCCTACACGCGGCGGCTGATCTCCTGTGTGCCCGAACTGGGTGCGGGACGGCGTAAGCTGCCCGCGATCCCCGGCCTTCCGCCGGCCGTTGACGCTCTGCCTCCGGGGTGCGCCTTCGCACCGCGCTGCGACAGGGTGAGGGACGCCTGCCGCGAGGGCCAGATCGAACTGCGAGGAGATGACCGAAAGGTCCGCTGCCTGTTCCCCGAGGCCGCGCCATGACGCCGGCACTCAGGGTCTCGGACCTGTCGAGGACGTTCGATCTGGGAAAGGGCCTCTTCGGTCGTCCTAGAGCGCGGGTCCATGCCGTCCATCCGATGACCTTCGAGGTGATGCCCGGCGACACGATGGGCATCGTGGGCGAGTCAGGCTCCGGCAAATCCACGCTGGCGCGCATGCTGGTCGGGCTGTTGCCCCCTTCGACAGGCTCGATCGAGATTGAGGGCCAGACGCTTGACCGCGCGGATCCGGCCGACTTCGGCCGAAAGATACAGTATGTGTTCCAGGATGCGGCCTCGAGCCTCAATCCGCGTAAGACGATCCGCCAAATCATCGAAGCCCCGTTGAAAAACCTCCATGGGTTGCGCGGGGCCGAGATGGATCGTCGGATCGCGGAAATCTTCGACGCGGTGAACTTGCGCCCCGAGTTCCTCTCCCGTTACCCGCACGAGTTCTCTGGGGGTCAGGCCCAGCGCATCGGAATCGCGCGGGCACTGGCCGCGAGCGCGCGCATCCTGATCCTCGATGAGCCCGTCTCCGCACTCGATGTCTCGGTCCAGGCGCAGGTGCTCAACCTCCTGGCCGAGCTTGGGGCGCGTCTTGGGCTCACCTATCTGTTCATCAGTCATGACCTCGCGGTCGTCGAGGCGGTGAGCGACCGCATCGCGGTCCTCTATTTCGGCAGCCTCGTCGAAACAGGCCCCGCAGAAAAGGTCTTTGCAGTTCCGCGTCATCCCTATACCAGACTTCTAATGAACTCCGCCCCCATGGTCGGGCGATCCTTCGGCGGCGTGCAATCCGGCGAACTGCCAGACCCGCTCAATCCGCCCCCGGGGTGCGCGTTCACCGGACGCTGCGCGCAAGCGTCCGATCTGTGTCGAAGGGTCGTTCCGAAGCTGCAGCACATCGACGGAGACCAGTTTGTCGCCTGCCACCACCCGCTCGATTACTGAACGCCTGTCCAGACCCCAGCAGGTGGCCGAGAAGATCAAGGCATGGGTCATGGAGAACGGCTGGGAACCCGGTGAACGACTTCCATCAGAGTCCGAACTGATCACGCGTTTCGGCATGGCCAAGGGTACGATCCGCGAGGCGATCAGGATCCTTGAGGCACAGGGCCTCGTAAGATCGCGAACCGGTCCGGGTGGCGGGGTCTTCGTGCATCAGGTGTCCGAAGAACGCGCCACTGCCCTGCTCGGGAACTATTTCTATTTTCAGCACCTGACGATCGACGACATCTACCAGATCCGCGAAGTTCTGGAGCCTGAACTGGCCGCCTCGCTCGCAGGCAATCTGAGCGAAGACGAGATCGCCGCACTCGAGGACGTCATCGCGCGCTATTCCGAACCTGCCCAGACGACAGAGGAAGAGCGCGAACAGCATGTTGCCTCGCTGAAGTTCCATGCCATGCTGGCCGAGATGTCGGGCAACCCGCTTCTGCGCTTTCTGATCCGCTTCACAGCCAACATGCTCGCTGACATCACGGTCTCGCGCGGATTCTACGCGCCGCCGAACCGAGAACTTTTTGAGACCGGGCTCGATTATCAGTTGCGCCTCGTCGCAGCGTTGCGCGGGGGTGACGCCGAAGCAGCCCGCACAATCCTCGCCAACCACATGCGAAACGCGCACAGGCTCATGCGTCTGCAGGAAACCGTCCTCACCCAGCGTTTCCTGCCCGAAGGAAGCATCATCTGACAGAGCGTTGAATGTCCGTCGGCCGATGATTTGGAACAGGCGGCCACACCATGAAACGGATAGGTCCCGCCACCAGGACAACCACCACCCGCCACCACCCTGAAAAACTCGACCTTTCCGCCGCTCTCGACCCGCCAGCCCCCTCCCGAAGCGGCCAAGTTCAGGCAAGACGGGCTAGTGAGCTGTATAGATATCAGGGACTAACGAGACCAACTTTGAACTTGGGGCGCTGGATTGCACCACGGCCATCATCCCGATCCCCCCAAAAGGGCGGCTCCGGCGGAAAGGCCGCCCGGCCGCCGTCGCGCGAAACGCAATCCTGTGCTGCGCGCGCGAACAAGGTCGTGCGGGCTGGAAACGACGGAACGGCTGCGAGGCCAGAATCAGGGCCGAGGCCGGATGCGCTGCCTCAAGGCCTTTGGAGGCTGCGTCGCCCTGATGAACCGCTTCAACGCCCTCGGCACCGCCGACATCGTCCGCTGCGCACGCGGCCGGACGGGAAGGGGGAACTCACGTCGTAACAGAGACTTGGGCAACGACGCCCTGCAGACCCGCCCTGGCACATCGACGCCCTCAGGGGGGCGGCTACTTCATCGGGGTCATCGTACCCCAAGCCCTGAGTTGCCCGAGAACGACCCGTGCGCGGCCGAAGCGCCGAGATGGCGGGAAGAGCGCGCGATGGCGCGGCGCCTTTGGTCGGGAACGGGCCGGACGGGCATGAAGGGGCCGCCACGGGCCGACGCCCGGGCGGCGATCGGCACCAGGACCGACGGCACGGGCGCCGCAAGAGCCGGCGGCCGGCATGGTTCGGACGCCGTCGTCAGCCCTCGGGGAAGGGCTCGGACGCACCATCCTGAAGTGGCACCTCGAAGGCGTTGATCGTGAGAGAGATGAGCGTGTAATAGCCGAGAATCCCCACCAGATCGACGACCCCCTCGCGCCCCAGCGCCGCGACGGCGCGGGCATAGGTGGCGTCCGACACGCGCCGGGTGCGCAGCAATTCCTGCGCGAAGGCATGGAGCGCGGCCTCCTCCTCGACGGCAAAGACGGGCGTGGCGCCGGTGCGGATCGCCTCGGCCACGGCCGGATCGACGCCTGCGCGCAGCGCGATCGGCAGATGCTCGACCCATTCGTAGCCCGAGCGCCAGAAGGCCCCGGTGATGAGGATCGCGAGTTCCGACAGGCGCGGCGGCAGGTGCGAACCGTAGCGGCAATAGGCCCCGAGGCGCTGCGCGGCCTCGGCCAGGGGCGGGTTGACGAGCCAGACGCGCAGGGGCCCCGGCACCGAGCCGCGCGGTCCTGCCACGATGGCGTCATGCGCGGCGCGCTGCTCGGGCGTCATCTGCGCGAGCGGGATATAGGGGGGGCGGGCGGCGGCATCTGTCATGGCGGTTCCTCTCGCGGGGTCAGGGCGCGCGCGGTATCGCGCGGATCGCGCGGCGGGGCAATGCCACGGACGGCTTGCGTTTTTCGCGCAGGTGCAGAAGGTTGCGCGCATGCAAAGGCCCGCGTCATGAAATTCGCCCCCTTCAGCTATCTGCGCGCGACCGACGCGGCAGAGGCGGTGCGGCTGTTTGCCGAGGCGCGGGAGGCAGCGGGCGGGGCACGCTTCATCGCCGGGGGCCAGAGCCTTCTGCCCGCGCTGGCCTTCCGGCTGGACCAGCCCGCGACGCTGATCGACATCGGGCCGATCGCGTCGTTGCGGGGCGTCACGCTAGACGGCGGGCGGCTGCGGATCGGCGCGCTCACGACCCATGCGATGATAGAGCGCGACCCGCTCATCGCGCGGCACGCGCCGATCCTGGCCCATGCCGCGACCTTCGTCGCCCATGCCGCGATCCGCAACCGCGGCACCATCGGCGGGTCGATCTGCAATGCCGATCCCGCGGCCGAGATGCCGGCGGTGGCGGTGGCGCTCGGGGCGCGGCTGCACCTGCTCGGGCCGAAAGGGGCGAGGGTGGTCGAGGCGGACGGATTCTTTCGCGGCTATTACGAGACGCTGCGCGCCGAGGACGAATTGCTGACCCACATCGAGGTGCCGATTGCCGCGCCCGCGGCCCGCTGGGCCTTCGGCGAGTTGGCCCGCCGCCGGGGCGATTACGCCCTGGCCGGGGTCGCGGTGTGCTGGGCGGCGGCGCCGCGCATCGTGTGGTTCGGCGTGGGCGACGGGCCGCGGCGCGACGGCGCGGCCGAAGCGGCCCTTGCCACGGGGGCGACGGCGGCCGAGATCGCCCACGTGGCCCTTGCCGGCATCGAGGTGGCCTCGGATCACGCGACCGACGCCGCCACGCGCGCGCAGATCGCGCGCGTCGTGCTGCGGCGCGCGCTCGTTCAGGCGGGATTGGCGGCATGAGGGTTTCGCTGATCGTCAACGGCGAGGCGGTGACGGCCGATGTGGAACCGCGGCAGCATCTGGCGGATTTCCTGCGCCAGACGCTCGGCCTGACGGGGACGCATGTGGGCTGCGAGCACGGGGTGTGCGGGGCCTGCACGGTGCGCCTGAACGGCGTTATCGTGCGCGCCTGCCTGACGCTTGCGGTGCAGGCCGAGGGGGCGCGCGTCGAGACGATCGAGGGCGTCTCGGCCACGGGCGAAATCGCCGCCCTGCAAGAGGCCTTTCACCGGCGCAACGCGCTCCAATGCGGGTTTTGCACGCCGGGGATGCTGCTGACGGCGGCGGAATGGATCGCCCTCGGGGGCGGACCCGACCGCGCGGCCATCCGCGACTGGCTGTCGGGCAATTATTGCCGCTGCACGGGCTATCAGGCGATCGTCGATGCCGTGGCCGAGGTGGCGGGCACCGCCAGAGGGGGCGCGCCATGACGCTGGGGCGGTTCGACAGGCCGGCGGGCGGGATCGGGGCCGCGCTGGCGCGGCCCAACGCGCGGCGGTTGCTGGTCGGTCGCGGGCGCTTTGTCGATGATCGCACGCTCCCGCGGATGGTGCATGCGGCCTTCCTGCGCTCACCCTACGCGCATGCGCGCATCCGCGGCATCGACCTTGCGGCGGCACGGGCGGCGGCGGGCGTGGTGGCGGTATGGGACGGGGTCGAGATCGCGGCAGAGGTCGCGCCCTTCGTGGGGGTCCTCACCCACCTTGCGGGGATGCGCTCGGCGCCGCAGCCCGCGCTCGCGCATGGCACGACGCATTGGCAGGGTGAGCCGCTCGCCATCGTGCTTGCCCGCAGCCGCGCCGAGGCCGAGGACGCCGTTGCGCTGATCGAGGCCGATCTCGACCCGCTCGACCCCGTGACGGACCCCGAGGCGGCGCTTGCGCCCGGGGCGGCGGCGATCCATCCCGCGCTCGGCTCGAACCTCTGCCTCGAGCGGCGGATCGAGGTCGGCGATGTCGATGGCGCCTTCGCCACGGCCGCCGCCGTGGCCGAGCGGCACTTCGATTTCGCCCGCCACACGGGCGTCACGCTCGAACCGCGCAGTTGCCTCTATGACTGGGACGCGGGCGACGGCCGGCTGACCCTGCACTATTCGGGGCAGGTGCCGCACATGATGCAGGCCGTCCTTGCCCGCCACCTCGGACTGAACGAAGAGCAGGTGCGGGTCATCTCCGAGGATGTGGGCGGATCCTTCGGGATCAAGATCCACACCTATGGCGACGAGATCGCCTGCGCGGTCGCCGCGCGCCGGCTGGGCCGTCCGGTCAAGTTCGTGGCCGACCGCTTCGAGAGCTTCGCCTCGGACATCCACGCGCGCGACCACACCCTGCGCGCGCGCGCTGCAGTCGACGCGGACGGCCGCCTGACCGCGGTCGAGATCGACGATCTGACCGGGATCGGCCCCTATTCGGTCTATCCGCGATCCTCGGGGATCGAGGGCAACCAGGTCGTGAACCTGATCGGCGCGCCCTACGATCTGCCCGCCTATCGCGCGCGGCTCAGGATCGCGTTCCTCAACAAGGCGCCGATGTGCCAGTATCGGGCCGTGGGCCACCCCGTCGCGATGGCGGTGATGGAGGCGCTGATCGACGATCTTGCGGCACGGACGGGGCGCGACCCGGCGGTGCTGCGTGCCCTCAACATCCGGCGCGACGACAGCTATCCGGCAACCTCGCTGCAGGGCCTGCGCTTTGCCGACCTCAGCCACGAGCGCTGCCTTGCGGAGTTGCGCCGGCTGATGGGCTATGACCGGCTCAGGGCCGAGCAGGCCGAGGCGCGCGCGCGCGGCGTCCTGCGCGGCGTTGGCCTTGCGATGATGGTCGAGATCACGAACCCGTCGCCGATGTTCTATGGCGTCGGCGGGGCGCCCATCGCGGCGCAGGACGGCGCGACGGTGCGGCTCAATCCCGGCGGCGACATCCACCTTGCGGCCTCGGTCACCGAGCAGGGACAGGGCACCGACACGGTGCTCGCGCAGATCGCGGCCGAGGTGCTCTCGGTGCCCGCAGGGCGCATCGCCGTCAGCACGGGCGACACGATGACCGCCCCCCACGGCGGCGGGACATGGGCTTCGCGCGGGGCGGGGATCGGGGGCGAGGCGGTGCTGCAGGCCGCGCGCGCCTTGGCCGGGCAGATCCTGGATGTCGCGGGCACGATCCTGCAAACCCCGCCCGAGCGCCTCGCGCTGCGCGATGGCCATGTCGCCGACGCGACCGGGGCGGCGCGCCTGTCGCTGCAGGATCTGGCGCGGATGGTCTATTACCGGGGCAACGAATTGCCGCCGGGGCTTGCGCCCGAACTCGTGGCGACACGGCACTATCGCGTCACCGACCAGCCCTTCGTCTATTCGAACGGCGCGATGGCGGCCCATGTCGAAGTCGATGCCGAGACGGGGTTCATCCGCCTGCTCGATGTCTGGGTGGTCGAGGATGTGGGCACGATCCTCAACCCGCTTCTGGTCGACGAACAGATCCGGGGCGGGGTCGTGCAGGGAATCGGCGCCGCCCTCTATGAGGAATGCCTCTATGACGAGGCCGGGCAGCTTCTGAACGCGAGCCTGGCCGACTATCTCGTGCCCATGGCGGCCGAGATGCCCGACATCCACATCGCGCATGTCGTCACGCCGACGCGCAGCTCGGCGCTTGGCGCCAAGGGGGCGGGCGAGGCCGGGACGGCAGGGGCGCCGGCGGCGGTGCTGAACGCCGTGAACGATGCGCTGCGCCCGCTCGGCGCGCATCTGGCACAGATGCCGATGACGCCTGCGCGGGTCCTGCGGGCGATCGCGGCCGCGCGCGATGGGGCAGGGGCCTGACGGTCACCCCCCCGCCGGGGCGGCAAGCGCCGCGGCGATGGTGCGCGGCGCCTCGGCCAGATAGGCCGAAACGGCAAGCCGCGCGGTGTGTCCGGGGTCGGTCCGGTCAGGCAGGTTGTAGATCACCGCGCGCACGCCATGATAGAAGATCGCCCCGTGCATGACCCACGCGAGCGCCATTTCCGCGTCCGTGACAGGCGCATGTGCCTCGAAGCCAAAGCTCGCGCGCGCTTCGAGGCAGATCGGAACCAGAAGCTGGGCGCGCACCCGCTCGATGTAGCGGGTGTTGATGTCGAGCCCGCGCAGGCCGGCGAAGAAGAAGATCCGCATCCAGCGCCGCTCGAACACCGTGGCGGTATAGTCTGCATAGAAGGCAAGCAGCCGGTCTCCGAGCGCCACCTCGCGCCGGCACAGGCCGCCTGCCCAATCTTCCTTCCATTTCTCGAGATAGACGGCGCGATAGACCTCGTTCACGAGATCGTCCTTCGAGGGGAAGTAGCGATAGATCAGCGGCTGGGTGATGCCCATGCGCTTGGCCAGTTCGCGCGTGCCCCCCTCGAACCCCGCCTCGGAGAAGTAGTCGGTCGCCTTATCGATCAGCGCGCGCCGGCGTTCCTCGGGCAGCATGCGCTGCGGGCGGGCGGGTGCGGGTGCAGGCCCCGCCGCCTCGGCCCCCTGCACCGCCGGTGCCATCCGATCCTCGCCGCGCGTCTCCATGGCCCACCCTAGGCCGAGCGGGCGCGACGCGCAACCGCGCGCCCACGGGCCTCTTGCGGGATGGGGCGGCGCGTGCTTTTTATCATCCGATAAACAAAGCCGCTGCGCCGGCGAGGGAGGGATGCGACATGCCGATGACCGTGAACCGCGAGGCGATCTACAAGGCTGCCCGCGAACTGTCGA
>Ga0172376_10003710_pt1 | contig 17911 bp, 16 predicted proteins | sample Lak35m_FD_121114 | JGI IMG/M metagenome (GOLD analysis project Ga0172376, IMG submission 121114) | Freshwater microbial communities from Kabuno Bay, South-Kivu, Congo - kab_092012_35m | ecosystem: Environmental > Aquatic > Freshwater > Lake | place: Democratic Republic of the Congo: South-Kivu... | reverse complement strand
GACGACAAGCTGGTCGTGCATCGCGCCCGCCGCCTCGAGCGATTCCTGTCGCAGCCCTTCCTGGTCGCCGAAGTCTTCACCGGCAAGCCTGGCAACATCACTCCGCTGGCCGACACGATCCGCAGCTTTGAAGAAATCTGCGCCGGCAAGTGGGACCATCTGCCGGAAGCGGCCTTCATGTATGTCGGATCGATTGAAGAGGCGGAAGCTCAGGCGAAGAAGATGGCAGCGGGTTGATCGAGTCCGAGCAGAGGAAGGGTGAGTCTCCGGCTCGCCGGCAAGTGGCCTGCAAGAAGAATCGCCTGCGAGAAGAATCATGGCTGACAAACAACTCCAACTGGTCGTCGTCACTCCGGAAACAACGCTCCTGGATGAGCCGGTATCCGGACTGAGGTTTCCGTTGTTCGACGGTCAGATTGGCGTGCTGCCCGGACGGGCGCCGCTGGTGGGACGTCTGGGCAGCGGCGAACTCAGCATCACCACGTCATCCGGCAACCGCTCGTACTTCCTCGATGGCGGATTCGTGCAGATCAACGGCGCGGTCGTCACGTTGCTCACGGCCCGCTGCATTCCCGCCGCGGAGATTGATGCCGATGCGGCCCGGCGTTCTCTGGATGAAGCGAAGTCCCGCAAGGCTGTCGAGGACTCCGATTTCGGCAGCCGCTTCCGGGATCAGGAACGCGCCCGCCGGATGCTCGCTCTCAAGAAGTGATGCGACCGCAGTGGCCTTGCCGGTTCGCTTCATCAGCAGGAACTCCGTGCAGCGCGCGGCCACGATTTTTGTCAGACTGCCGGCTGTTCTGATTGAGTTGCGGGCGGTGCGACGGTACTGCGCCGTTGCAAAGCACTCCGCGATCCATCAGGGATTGCCCGTCTGACCGGCGATCAACTTCCTGCAACCTGAGGTCGTGTTGTGACCGCGACAAAAGGCATCCCGCTGACTTCCTGGCCGGTGGTGGTGGCATCGCGCTCGCCACGGCGACTGGAACTGCTGCAGACCTTCCTGCCGGAGGACCGATTGATCGTCTGTCCGCCGAACTCCGCGGACGAAGCCGGCTTCGAGGGCCTGACCGCTCAGGACCAGATTGAGCAGCGGCTGAGGGAGATTGTCCGGGCCAAGCAGCAGACGGTGCTGAAGCAGTGTGTTGAGCGGAAAGAACTGGCCAGCGGCTTTTTTTTGATCGCAGCGGATACCACGGTTCTGGTCCATGATCGCCAGGACCGGATTGTGGCGCTGGGTAATCCGCCCGATTCTGACGACTGGCAGCAGACGGTGCGCGACTGGTTCCACGAATGGCTGGCCGGCCGGCCGCATCTGGTCCTGACCGGCGTGTCGGCTCTGCGATCGAATCCTTCGACCGGTGAGATTCGTGAAGCCTTCCGCATCGCGACCACCACTGTGACGGTCCGGGCGGATGTCGATCCGTGGCTCGACTGGTATCTCGCCACAGGTGAGTCCCGAGGCAAAGCGGGCGGGTATGCTGTGCAGGGAGCCGGCAGCGTGTTCGTGACATCCATCGAAGGAAGCTACAGCAACGTTGTGGGACTTCCGCTGGAAAACACGGTGGAAATGCTGTGCGAACTGGGAGCCATTCCGGTTCCGGTTCCATAGCATCGCGCCGGGCACAGAAGTCAGGACTCCGCCCCGCAAACGCGACAGTCAGCCTCTGGTTTGTCAAACTGCGCTGAGCATGCAGGAGCAGTGCCGCTTTCCCCTGTGGTTTTGACGGGAGCGTGTTGTGCAGTTTCAGTCGGATGATCTGTTGCTGGTGACCGGAGCAACCGGACTTGTGGGCAGCCATGTCGCCGAGCGTGCCAGAGAACTCGGCTTGCGAACCCGGGCGCTGGTTCGCGAATCCAGCGACAAGCAGTTGCTCACGGAATGGGGCGTGGACCTGGCCTACGGAGATCTGAGTGAATCGGAATCGCATGCGCGGGCGCTGGATGGCGTCACGATTCTGGTCCACTGCGCGGCGAAGGTCGGTGACTGGGGACCGACCGAAGACTATCGCCGCATCAACGTCGAAGGCACGGACAGTCTGCTCCGCGCGGCGGAAGCGAATGGCTGTCTGCGGCGGGTGCTGCATATCAGCTCGCTGGGCGTGTATCCCGCGCGGGACCATCACGGCACGGATGAGTCCGTTCCTCTTTCAACGCGCGGCATCGACGGCTACACGCTGACCAAGGCCGAATCCGAACTGCTGGTCCGCGAGCACATCCGCGATCGCAAACTGCCCTGCACGATCCTGCGTCCCGGCTTCATTTACGGACCGCGCGACCGCACCGTGCTGCCCCGCATTCTTGACCGGCTCCGCTCCGGCGAATTCAAGTTCCTCGGCACGGGCAACACGCTGCTCAACAACACCTATGTCGAAAACCTGGTCGATGCGGTGTTCCTCGCGCTGGAGAAGGATTCATCCATCGGCGAGGTTTTCAACATCACGGATGGTTCGCTGGTCACCAAGCGGCAGTTCATCGGCACGATCGCCGAACTGGCCGGTCTGCCGATCCCGACGAAGAACGTTCCGCTGTTCATCGCGAAACCGCTGGCCCGCGTCTGGGAATCGCTCTGGAAGTTCCTGGACATGGAAGAGGCGCCGCTGCTGAGCAGCGCCCGCATCAAGTTCCTGGGATTGAACCTCGACTTCAGCATCGAGAAGGCCCGGCGCGAACTCGGCTACAACCCGCGCTTCAACTTTGAACGAGGAATCCAGCAGGCCGTGGGCTGGTGCCGCGAAGCGGGATTGCTGACGTCGTGATGTCCGTCACACCCAGTGCCGGAATCTCATCCAGAGATACATGGCCGGGGGGCAGGCTGGCGGTCAGCAACAGCCCGGGCCAGAACAGCCAGGCGAACGAACGATCCGGATGCAGCGCGAATTCGTCGGCGAAGAAGTTCATGCCGAAGAAGCTGGTCAGGAACGAGATCGGCATGAAGATGACGCTGGTGATGGTCAGCGTCTTCATGACTTCGTTCGTGCGGTTGGACGTCATGGAGAGGTACGTGTCGAGCGTGCCGCTCACCAGGTCGCGCATGGATTCGACGATGTCGTACAGGCGGACCGTGTGGTCGTAGACGTCGCGGAAGTAGACGCGATCAGACGCGTCAATCACGGCGTAGTTATCGCGAGCCAGCTTGTTGAAGACTTCACGCAGAGCCGACAGGCTGCGTCGCAGGCGGATCAGCCGCCGCTTCTGCCGCAGGATGCGCGTCAGGAGATGCGGCGAAGGGTCGGTCAGAATGGCGTGCTCGATCTCGTCGATCCAGTCGTCGAGCTGTTCGGCCAGCGGCATGTACTCGGCCACGATGTGGTCGCAGATCTGATAGAGCAGGTTGTCCGGTCCATTGCTCATCCGCTGTGCGTCGCGAATGACGACGGACATCACGGCTTCCACGGCGGGGATCGCTTCGACGTGGTAGGTGACCAGCAGGTTCTTCCGCAGGAAAATATCCAGCTCTGGCGTGTGGATGCGACGCGTGGAATGGTCGAAGCGAACGGAATGCAGCACGACATACAGCGCGTCGTGCCAGTCATCGACGCGCGGCATGTGCGTTTCACGCAGCGCGTCATCAACCGCCAGTGGATGAAACTGAAACTGCTCCTGCAGCAGCCGCTCGACTTCGCGTTCTTCCAGTTCGTGCGGATCGAGATCGATCCAGACCGTGATCTCCGGCCGGCTCAGCAGGCCCGGCAACTCCATCACCGGAACATCGGTTTGAAGGGTTCCGTCCGGCTGGCGGACGATCGTGCGAATCATGCCGCGCTCCGGATACCGCGCTTCCAGATCCATCCGGCAGCACCGAGTCCCGCCGCGAGCAGCAGCGGAACGCCGAGCGGTCCCATCGTCAGCAGAACCAGTCCGGTCATCGCGGCGATGATCAGCAGGACCAGCCCGAACTGAAACCGCCAGGCCATCAGCGGTTCAATCAACAGCAGCGCCAGCACGCTCAGCGCCAGCAGACGTGTCAGCGAGGACTGGCCGGAATCGTATTCCTGCCACGCGTTCGATGCTCCGGCATCATCGGCCGAACGAATCGCCAGATCGACATCCGGCAGCAGAGTGGTCTGCAACGATTCCTGACTGATCGGCGTGAGGTCGCTTTCGCGCGGATCGACATTCACCGCAAACAGTTCGCTGTGATTGAGCGGCGCGCCGCACTGGAACTCATACACGCCGGAGCGATCGACCGGCTCCAGCACCGCGGCGACCAGTCCCCCGCGCTCCTGCAGCGTCACCGCCTGCGACGTTCCATCCGGCCTCTTCAGAGTCACGGCCATATCGAAGAGCTGTCCGGCCCAGGATGCCGACAGCGGCTCACCCACCAGCTTCTGCCGGTTCTGCCAGCGACCGGAGATCGCGAACTGCACGCACTCGTGCATGGCCGGTACGAATCCCGGCGCCCAGACCGCCCAGGTGCCCCAGCGATCATCGGCCGATGTCGCCGCCAGAATCACGCGGCCGCCGGCAATTGCTTTCTCGACCAGCGCCGGTGAACCATCGCTGAACCACAGCGCGGTCGCGGCATCCGGCGACGGTTCCAGCTTGAGGAATTTCAATGTCTGGGTCTCTTCAAGTCCGGCGCCGGGATTGCCCTGAAAGACTTTGAGCAGCGGATGCACGAAGTCGCGTGGATCGAAACTAAAGCCCGTTTCGCTGTTTGGTGCCTGCCGGAGTTCGCCGATGCGTGCCGGCAGAATGCCTTCGCCATTCCGATACAGCGCGCGGTTGTAACTGTCGGCATTGATCAACTCGCCAGGGAAGATGATCAGACCGCCTCCGCTGCGCACGAACGATTCCAGCAGTCCCGCTTCGTGCTCGGTCAGCAGGCCGACATTGCAGAGGATGACCGCGTCGTAGCGCGAAAGGCTGGTGGAACTGAGTTCGCTCTCCGGGATCACCTGCGGCTTGAGGCCTCCCGGCGACTGACCATCGCTGGTGACCGGGGCCAGCGCCTGAGCGACATAAAAGGAAGCGGACTCATACCGGCGTCCGGCCGGACGTCCATCCACAATCAACACGCGCGTTTCATCGCGCACGGGAACCGTCAGCCAGCGGTGGTTATCCAGTTCCAGCGCGTCCTGCGGCAGCCGGATCTCGACTCGATGATGTCCCGCTTCGCGGAACGACACGGACCAGTCCACGATGACATCCACGGCGGGCGGCAGTTCCATTCGGCGGGTTTCTTCGAGGCGTCCGTTCACAACCAGTTCCACAGGCAGATCGCGCAGAGTCGTTGTGCTGAAATTGTGCAGAACCGATCGAACCGGCAACGGTCGGTCGAGGCGGGCGGTTCCATCGGCCGTCACTTGAGTGACCGCTGCGTTCAACGCACCCGCACCGGCTGTATTGATCAATGTGATTCGAGCGGTTCCGGCCAGTTCGCGGGCAGCCGCTGCCAGTCGCTGACGACCTTCCTGATCATCGGGTGCCCACATCGTGGACTGCATGTCCGTCAGAAAGATGATTTCCTTGCGGGGAATCTGCGGAAGCATCTGCGTCAGTTCGCCGATCGCCCCCAGAGTGGACTCCAGATCGCCCGGCGTTTCCGTGGCGGTCAGAGCGTTCAACTCCTGCTGCACGATGTCGGTTTGAAACGACGGTTCGCCGATGATGACGAAAGGCTCGCTGCCGGCGATGCGAACCAGTTGCCAGGCATCGCCTCGCGACGCCTGTTCCAGCAGATTCTTCGCGGCAAGCTTCGCCTGATCGAAACGTGTTCCTGCCACGCTGAGCGGATCCAGCGCGTCCGTCTCGGAACCGTTCGCTCCACTGATATCGCGGCTCTGCATGCTGAAGGAGGCATCCAGGACCAGGATGCGATGCGTCGGCTGCGCCGTGCGAATTACGCCCCCCGCCTGTTCAAAACCAGGTCCGGCCAGAGCCAGCACCAGCAGCGCGATGAGCAGCGTGCGGACCAGCAGCAGAATGAGGTTCTCCATCCGCATCCGGCGCGACTGCCGACGGGTCGCCTCCAGCAGGAACCGCATCGCGGCCCAGGGAACTTCAACGTACCGGCGACGATGCAGCAGATGAATCAATACCGGCACCGCAGCCAGGGCCAGTCCTGCCGTCAACCACGGAGTCGCAAATCCAAACGCCAGCAGCATCGCGGATGAGTTCAATTCAGGAGTGAGAAAACATTCGAGGTTCAGCCTGCCGGACGGGCACAGCATCGCAGCAGCGCGGATCATTCCGGCGGACGCGGTGCCGTGTCTTCTCCATTGATCCGGCTGCAGATCATCCTGGCGAGGCCGATTCTCTGCGCCGAGCGATGTGTCAGCGCCCGACGTGGAAGCGATACGGAAACGTCCTGAGTCCGTTTCCCTCCCGTCGTGATTTTTCGAGAAGCCGCATCGCTGGCGGACGTATGGCTGCTACCTGTTCCGCAGCCGTCGTGACTGCTCCGCATGGACCATCATGACTTCTGACTCTGAGAAATCCGCGCGCGTGTTGCCACTCGGAAACGGCCAGAACGTGCCGAGTGACACCCCCGACCAGGCGGTACAACGCGACATCGAATTCATCGCCACTCCGCCACGTTCTTCCCGGCTGCCCGGAATGTCAGCCTAACCTAGCCGTGAGCTTCAGCGGCCAGGTCCAGCCGGCGTTGACGGCCCGCACATCTTCTCTGCACTGCCTGACCGGACATCATCGTTCGGGATAGACGCATCGCAGCGGTTGTGAGGGATTCATCGTTCGTTTGCGAATTGAAAGCGGAAGCACTCGGTCTATAGTCGCCCGCAGCTTTCTCAAGGGAGGCATCTGCCGCTCAAGGCAGTCCTTCCGGCAGCGGGCATCACGGCACAGTGACACTTGCTTCATGACCCGACGGACCCGGAAGGTGGCCAGCGCAGGTCCGGCGGAGAAGCAGTGCTCACGAGGGGAAGAACATGCATCCGGGACGGTCATCGCTTCGTGGTCTGCTGCTTGCACTCTTTCTGGTCGGCCCGCTGGGCTGGCATCTTCCGGCTCAGGCGGAACCGCCGCTGCCGCTCGATCTCGATGACAGCCGCAGCGCGCTGTCGATCGGAGAAGAGCTGGAGAAGAACGGTCGCTGGCTGGATGCCATTCAGCATTACGACCGGTCGCTCGAACGCTGGCCGGACGATGAGGATCTGAAGTACGGCCGCCGCCGGGCACGCGTGCATTTCCGAGTCGAACGGCGGTATGCGGATCGCAGCTTCCGCGACTCGCTGCTCAGCATGTCCCGGAATCAGGCGCTCGATCTGTTCGACGAAACGACCATCCGCATCCGTGCGAGCTTCGTGGAATCGCTCAGCCATCTTTCGATCGTGGCGCACGGCACCGAAAGCCTCTACATCGCGATGGCTAATCCCAGATTCCTGGAAGCCAACCTGCCGCCGGCCCGCTCGGAAGCGGATCGCGATGCCCGCAAGGAAGCCGTCAAGAATTTCCGCCGTCTGCTGCGCGATCAGTACTGGAATCGTCCGGTGGCAAGCGATCAGCAGGCTCGCAATCTGATTGCGGAAATCAGCCGGCTCGCTTCGCAGTCGCTGCGGATGTCGGAGACCGCCGTGGTCATGGAATACGTCTTCGGCGGATGCAATGCTCTGGACGATTACAGCGGCTTCCTGACAGCCGATCGCTTCTCGGATCTCAAGAGCAACATCGACGGTGAATTCGTCGGGCTGGGCGTCGAGATGAAGGAAGAAAGCGGCAAGGGCATGCTGCTGGTCAACATCCTGCCGGAAAGCCCGGCTTCGGGCGGTGGTCTCCGGAAGGGCGACCGGATCGTCAGCATCGACGGTGTCGATGTTCGCAACCGGTCGATTGATGAAGCCGCCTCCATGATGCGTGGGCCGGTCGGCAGCCGGGTCAGCCTGCGAATCGCCCGCGAAACGGGAACTGAAGAGTGGGATACGACTCTGACCCGCCGCCCGGTGCTGGTCCGCAGTATTCCGGATGCCCGTATCATCGACCAGGGCGCCGGGATCGCTTACCTCAAGCTGACCTCATTCCAGACATCGACCGCTCAGGAACTGGATGACGCGCTGAACCGCCTTCAGCTCGACGGCATGAAAGCACTCATCATCGACCTGCGCGGCAACCCGGGTGGACTGCTCAACGCGGCCGTTGAGGTTCTGGACCGGTTCATCGACCAGGGCGTCCTGGTCTCCACTCGCGGTCGAACTTCCGATCAAAACCTGGTCTACCGCGCTCAGGATCCCGGCGCGATCAATGTGCCACTGGTGATCCTGACGGATGGCGACAGTGCCAGTGCCAGCGAAATAGTCGCGGGAGCGATCAAGGATCATCGCCGGGGCACGCTGGTGGGACGCAAGACGTTCGGGAAGTGGTCCGTGCAGAGCATCTTCAATGTCGGCAGCGATACGGGACTGCGTCTGACAACGGCCAAGTTCTACTCGCCCAACGGCCACACGCTGGGGCGCATCGGTGTCGAACCGGACGTGCCGGTGGAACTCGTCAAGGAACACTCGGTCGCGTTCCGCGGCGCTTCACGGAGAAACGCCGAACCCTCGGCCGCATCCGATGCGGACATCGACGAAGGAATCGCCGTCCTGAAGCGACAGCTTCGCCGGTAATCTCTCAACAGTGTTTCGTTCATAAGCAATGCGGAAACACAGCGAGCCGGGACAGTCTCTGTCCCGGCTCGTGGCGTTTCGGTGGAATGCTCACCCGTCGCAGATCGCGTTCGCAACAGATCACTTTCACAGTCGCCGGCCGCGGGTCAGAGTGCGGTGAGCCAGTTCCAGCAGGCGACCATCTTCCCGCCAGGGTTGCTTCATCCGCCGGCCATCCAGAGTGACCTGCAGTTCGGCGTCATCGCCCGGCCGGCCATCTCCCCGGAAGAAGCCATTCTGATGCAGATCCTCGACCAGCAGTTCCATCTGAGAACGCGGGACCGCGAGGATCCAGGTTTCTTCGACCGAGTGCCGGCGGTTTCGACGCATCAGTTTGAGCGTCAGTCGCGCCTTCTCCAGGTCGCCGGAAGGATGCGGACAGTCAATCCGCAGTTCGGCTTCCGGCCATTCTCCGGACAGACTGACCGGCAGCACGCTGTCCTTCGGTGTCAGATCTCCGGCGTCATCATAATGCCGGGCCATCAGCGGCATCGGATCCTGAAACGCATAGCTGAGCTGCAGTCGCCGGAACTCCAGGCGTTCCACTTTTTCCGGTTCGATCTCCACCGGTGAATGAACCGTCTCGACCGGCTGCCGCGAAACCGTCTGGCAGCCATTCAGCAGGAAGCCGCACAGCAGCGGCAGCACGGTCAATGGTAAAAGACATCGCATGCAACCGGCCCGTTCGACGCTCAGAGACGCATTCCCCGGTTTCACCGCGGCAACTCACGAGTCACAGCGTTCAAATGCCGGGACTCAGGCATTCCTCGGCGGCGGTTTTCGAAGAGAGAAAAGACCGCACACGTTCGTCACAGATAGTCCTGCCGGACGGGATGGAAGATGTCGAGCGCGGTCGCGCTTTCATCCAGTCCCGCAACGCGATGAGTCACTCCGCCGGGAATCCGGTACATATCACCTTTGGTGAGAATCCGGTCTTCATCGCCGATGAAGAAATGAGCGCGGCCGGCGATCATCATTCCCACCTGCTCGTGGGGATGTGAATGCGCCTCCACAACGGCGCCGGGCGCAATTTCCACCAGACTGAGCATCATCTGCACTCCGGCCGCCGTCTGAATTTCGACGCCGGGGAAGATCGTGTGTCGCGAGCGGTCTTCCGGAGCCACGAAGTAACGGGACATGTCGCAGTCTCCGGATCGGCGAAGGATCACAGACAACCATGCAAACGGTCCGGCGGTAACTATTCCGGCCGGACCGGTGCCTCACGCCACTCTTGATTACCGCGTCAGGTCGATGTGCAGCGACGCGGGCAGTATGAGATTTTCGTTGATCACATCCAGCGGGTTATCCAGCAGCACGGCATCATTCCCCTGGTTGCCGGCCAGTGTGTCGATCCCGGCGTTTCCGCGAACCACGTCGTCACCATCTTCACCGAGAACGATGTCATTCCCGGCCCCGCCACTCACCGTGTCGTTTCCGTCCCCCCCCAGCACAGTGTCGTTTCCGGCGTTGCCATTGACGACATCGTCACCGTCCATACCGGTTATCAGGTCGTTGCCATCGTCGCCGGACAGGACGTCGTTACCGTTTCCGCCGTTCATGGTGTCGTTGCCCGTGCCACCGTTGAGAACGTCGTTGTTGTCTCCACCTCGTAAGAGATCGTTACCGTCGTTACCGCTGAGCGTGTCCAGGCCTTCTCCACCATCGAGAGTGTCATCGGCCGCCCCGCCGCTCAGGCTGTCGTTCCCGAAGCCGCCGGTCACCGAATCGTTACCACCATTGCCGGCCACCGTATCGTTGCCGGTTTCACCGTTGAGCGTGTCCGCTCCGGAACCGCCCTGGATGTTGTCGTTACCGGCCCCGCCGAAGATGAGATCATCGCCGCCGTCGCCCCGCAGAACGTCGGCGCCGTCACCGCCGACGATCGTGTCGGCACCGGCCCCGCCGAAGACGATGTCCGCTCCGGCACCCGCGTCGATGCTGTCGGCTCCGTCACCGGCGTCGATGGAATCGTTGCCATCGCCGCCTTCCAGCGCGTCGGCACTGTTACTGCCCGTGATGGTGTCGTTTCCGATGCCACCCTGCAGAACCAGCCGGGCTGTTCCGACCGTGACACCACCGGCATTGATGATGTCGTTGCCGCCCTGGCCGTCGACTTCAATCTGCATACCGTCAGCCACGGTCAGGGAACCGATCGTGACGGTGTCATTGCCGTTACCCGTGCGGACCAGCACCCGGCTGACAGAAGGACTGACTCGAATTGTGCGACCGCCAGAGGTGATAGCCACGCCGGTTCCGGATGACGGATTGCCGATGGTCACCGTGTCGGCTCCGGCCGTACCAGCCACTTCGACGACATCAGCGCCACTCTCGGAAGTGAAGACATCATTGCCTTCACCCAGCCTCCAGATGATCGAGTCATCGCCCTGACCGCCATCGACCGTATCCGCTCCGGACTGGCCATTCAGAGTGTCGTTGCCGATGCCGCCCAGCAGCGAGTCGTTATCGCCGCCTCCCAGAATGAAGTCGTTCCCCGCGCCACCATTGATGGTGTCGTTTCCCTGATCGCCGACCAGAGTGTCATTACCGGAAGAGAGCGATCCCGGGGCGCTGTCTTCGCCGAGGATTGTGTCGTTGCCGGCTCCACCTTTGATGAAGTCATTTCCGTCTCCACCTTCCAGCAGGTCACGGCCGGCGGTTCCGTACAGGGAGTCGTTACCGAGTTCGCCGAAGATCTGATCGTCGCCCGTGCCGCCGATCGCGAGGTCGTCGCCGCGACCGGCTCGCACCGTGTCCGCTCCACCACCCGCGTCAATGGTGTCATTGCCGCCGAAGAGATTGTTCTGGTCATCGCCGAAAATCAGATCCCGACCGCTGCCGCCCCGGATGCTGTCGTTGCCGGAACCGCCTTCCACGGTGTCGTGTCCACCGTCGGCAATCACGGTGTCATTGCCGTGCCCGGCCGCCACCGAGTCCGCTCCGGCACCGGCGTTGATCAGATCGTCGCCATCGCCTCCGAGAATCGTGTCGCGGCCATCGCTGGCGAAGACCGTGTCGTTGCCGGTCTGAGCGTCGATGAAGTCGTTGCCTTCACCGCCGTTGATCGAATCCGCCGCCCCACCCAGGAATCCTGGAGTGTCTCCGGTGATGACATCGTTGCCGTTGCCTCCGTCGATGGTGTCCGAAGCAGCGCCGCCATCGATGGTGTCGTGGCCATCACCGCCTGTGATCAGGTCCGCTCCTTCGCCGCCGCTGATGTTGTCGTGGCCGTGATTGCCCTGCAGCGTGTCCGCGCCCAGACCGCCGCTGATGACATCGTTACCGTGACCGCCGTTGATGAAGTTCGCTCCATCCAGTCCGGAGATGATGTCGTTGCCATCGTCTCCAAACAGCGAATCCTGCAGATTCAGACTGCCGGTGATGGTGTCGTCCCCGGCCCCGCCCTCGACTCGAATCGAGGTCAGGTTGGGGAAGCCGACCGCACTGACTCCAGAAAGATTGATCAGATTGGCGCCGGCTCCGCCACGAACGCTGATGCTGGTCACGGAACTGGTCAGCACGCTGGAGGTCGAAGTATCCACCTGCCCGTTGACCAGAACCTGAACCAGGTTCGTATTTGCCGGATTGCGGCGGATGGTGATCGAGTCGTCGGCGTCCGAGTTCGCGATCAACTGGCCGGCCTGGAAGAACGTGGAAACCGTCAGCAGGCTGCGGTCCTCCAGATGTTCCAGTTGAGCCGGTGTCGTCGGCACCGCTCGGCGGCGGCTGTTCTGGCGAAGGCGGTTACGAAGCGATTCCAGCCAGGCGTTGAACTGCATGGCACCCGTCCCTGGGGCAAGAGCTGCGTGGTCTTCCATGAGCTTGACCGCTCCCCGGACTTTCCGACACTCCGTGCCGTCAGTCCCTCATGAGGAGCCGTGCCAACTTATCGACACGGGAAAACCGCTTTCGACGACATTGCTCGCACTCGTGTCAGATCAGGCATAACCGGCGAAGTTTCAGCAGGCGGAAAAGCTTCCTCAGACTGCCTCGTTTAACCCGCAGCCGGAGGCGCAGGCGTCGAATGGCTGTCGAACGCCGAAAACACCTGCGCCTCCGGCTGCGGGTTAAACAACGGCTCCCGGAATTTTCTGATCGCGAAAGGCTCTGCCCGGCTGATCGGAGCGAACGCCTCCGGAAATTGACAAACGGTTTACGGTGTTCGCAGAGTTCATCGTCGTGGAATGTGAAGAACGCCCGGACCGCTCGTGAGAGGCTTTGTCATGCCAGCCCTGAACCAGTTCCGCCATCAGACTTATCCCCCGAAACCGGCTCTGGAACCGCAGGTGGTGGAACTGGAACCGGATGTCGCCGCTGACGTGGATTTCGCGAAGCTGCATTCGCAGTTCGGAGTGCGGCATGTCGAAATCGTGCATGGCACTTTCAGCGGAGACGATCCATTCGGCATCTCCGCATGGCTGCATGCCAGCATGGATCAGGCCTCCGAATCCGTGCAGCTTGCGGCTCGACCATTGTCCGAAAAGATCGACGCCTCATCCCGCAAGCTGATCAGCACTCTGACGGCGGGCGTTGCCAATTACAGCGAGTCGTTCCGGGAGCAGTTCGAGGAAATGTGCGGAGGCGATCCGCAGGTCCATCGCGATGAGCCGGCCTGGTCGGGTGAGAATCATCACCTCGCGCGGGCGAGTCTGGCGGTGAAACTGCTGATCAAGCTGCAGCGTCTGCGCGAGGAGCAGATGCATACGGAGCAGGATCGCATCCTGCTGTGGGGGCACAGTCATGCCGGCAACGGCTTCGCGATCCTGACCAATCTGCTGGCGAATCAGAAGGAGTCGGTGGCGGCGTTCTTCGATGCCATCGGAGATGCGCTGGGTCCGGCCGGCGAAGAGGCCCGCAACCTGCTCGCGCTGTCGCCATCGCCTCATCCACTGGCCCGCAGTCTGATGATCGCGACGTTCGGAACTCCCGTCCGCTATGGCTGGGACACGACCGGCTGCCGCTCCCTGCTGCACGTCAGCCATCACCGGCCGTTTGATAAAGAGGAGCCGGCGAAAGCCCGCCCGGCGATTTCGATCGGCTGCGAGAAGATGTCCGCCTCCGAACTGGCGGTGCGATCGCAGGACATCTTTCTGGCCCGGCAGGGCGACTGGGTGCAGCTCTTCGCGCTGGCCGGAACGGACCTCAAACCGACCGTGCATGAGGACGCGAACCAACGCCTGGGACGGTTGCTGGAACAGGGACTGGATGAAGACATCCCGGAAAAGCTCAGCGACCGCTTTCAGCAGATGTGTCCGCGCTGGAAGTCCGCGCCCCGCACTCATTCGGATGGCCGGAACCTGCTGGTGAAATTTCAGCCGACCGAAGGCATGAAACCCGGTCCCGGTCCGGTCGCACTGCTCGGCCACGCCGTCTACGTCGCCGACGGCTGGCTCCCCGCGCAGCTGGCGCTGGTCATGGACTGGTTCCAGCGCGACGGCCTGAGCCTGTGACCGTTCCATCGCGCGAAGCCGACCGTGACGGCAACGACACAACACTCAGGCGGAAATGCATGCATTCACTGACACACCTGCTGCAGCGATTCGATCCCGGGGATCCGCAGGCGTCCGAGCAGTTGCTGGCGCTGGTTTACGAGGAACTGCGGAAGCTGGCCGCCTCGAAGCTGAGTCACGAAAAGCCGGGGCAGACATTGCAGGCCACCGCCCTTGTGCATGAAGCCTGGCTGCGTTTGACGGGCAGCGCGGAACAGGAATCCGTCTGGAAGAGCCGACGTCATTTCTTCGGAGCCGCAGCTGAAGCGATCCGGCGGATTCTCGTGGAGAACGCTCGCAGGAAAAACCGTCTCAAACATGGCGGTGAGTATCAGCGGCAGGAACTGAATGAGCTGGAACTGGCTGCGCCGGAACCGCGCGAGGATCTGGTGGCGCTGGACGAAGCGCTGGGCCGGCTCGCAGCCACGGATCGCGCCGCCGCCGAACTCGTGCAGTTGCGATACTTCGCCGGAATGACGCTCCCGGATGCCGCCGAACTGCTGGAAATCTCCCCGCGTTCGGCCGACCGCCTGTGGGCCTATGCTCGAGCGTGGCTGCATCAGGAACTGCAGAGTGAGTAGTGCGGTGCGAGCGTTCCTGGACTGGTCGGCAGTTTTCCGAATCGATGAACGAGCCGTTGACGATCGCGGTTTCCACTCCGGAAGCCGGCTGATGCGGCGCGTCGCCGCTACGCCGACGGCCTCCTGTTCGTGGAATCTCGTTCCACCGCGTAACGCCTGCGCCTTCGGCTGCGGGTCAAACGATGAAGAGTCCCCGGTCGTCGTAGTGCTTGACCATCGTCCGATGCACCATCTCCTGCTGCTTCTCACACGGAGAAATCATGCCGGCCGGCCTCACGAACACTGCAGAAATCATTGGGACAACTCGACTCGGCCTCCATTCTCGTCAGTGCCACTCGACCGGAAGCCAGCAGAATTCATGAACAGAACACGATCGGAAAGGAACGGCCTGCAGGTCACTTCACGTCATCGTCGCAGGGCTCGCGCTGGTCATCATCGTTGCGCAGCATCCGGATGATATGTCGCGCCAGGTTCTCTTTGATCTCCCGGTGACGCGGAACCGGTTGCGAAACGCCAGTGTCTGGATGGCGATACCAGTCGTGTCTGGCGCCATGCCGGATCAGCACGCAACCGGACTCCTCAATCGTCCTGATCAGGTCGATCCGCTTCATGAGACGACCAGATCTTCGACACGCCGGGTGCCGGGGATCGCTCCGGACGACAAGTCCCCATAAAGATCCTTCAAGTGTTCCTTGAGGTCATCAAGGCTGTCCCCCTGGGTCCAGTAATCGGGATAATCCTGAAAATACCCCAGCCAGCCATCGCCTTCCTGCCAGACCACAATTTTGACGACCTGCATGCATCGACTCCCATCTGCTTCGGTAACGACACTTTTCAGACCTTGTACTTCTGGCGGGCGGACCAGAGACACTGGTCGACTCGATTGTCGGCGAGTTCACCCGACGTCCTGAACACACTGACTGACGCTGCGAGCCGGGATGCAACGCCTCGCAGAAACCAGTTCGTGATATACTTCAGCCACTCCAGCGATTGCCAGTCCGGGAATCTGCCGATGACAGGCCTGTTTGACGGAACGCGACAGACAGCAGCGGGTGACACTGGGATTTGTTTGATATCTGCCATCGGCACTGGCAGGTGTGCCACTGGTTTGCCAGTGTGGTCATGCCGGGTCCACCTGGATTCCGGATGTCTGAAACCACTCCGGGTCTGGCCGGGTGAGGCTCGGGAGATCCGGATCGACGATGTGGCGGAGGTCGAACCGGGCACTGGACCACTTGAAGTCCGTAGCTCGTTGACAGAGTCCCCGCTGGACGGGGTTCATGTGAATGTATTCGATGGAAGCGGTGATGGCCTGCGGGGAAAACAAATTGCGATCGAACCCGGCTCCTTCCTGCCAGAATCGAAAGCAGCGTTTGCCGGGGCGTTCCTGAACCATCAACTCCTGCAGCAGGGGTGATCGTCGCGCTTCCAGAATCTCCCGGATCTGCTTTGACACCGGTTGCTTTGTTCCGGCCAGCAAGCGGCTGATTCGGGATTGAGAATCCTGCGGCAGAACGAGCCGGTGAACGTGTTCCGGCATGAACACGAAAGTAATCCACTGAAAGCCCTCTTCCACACAGGCCTGATCCAGCGCTGCTGCCAGCAGCCCGCGCCAGCAGTCACTGGTCAGCAATGGCTTCCGACGGAAGCAGGAAAAGGTCAACTCCTGCAGATGCCGTGTCTGCTCGAAGTGCCGCACTTCCTTTCGATGTCGATCGACCATGGGCAGAGAGAATCCGGAAACACTGGCAAAGCCAGTGGCACACTGGAAATGCCATCGACTGCGTTCATGATGCCTGAGTTCTGACAGTGCCACCCTGCTTGCGTGGTCATGTCCAACTCTTCCCTGAATACCACGAAGGGCGTTCAGATTCCGAGCCGAAAAACTGCCAATCGTTCAAGGTATCAATGAAGTGCTGCCGGACATATCGTCCGTAGCCTGGACCGAGAATAGACCAGTAATAGTCGTCAACGGCGGGACGCGGTATGTGCTCGGATGGCTCGTGGAGAACGGAGATAAGCGCGCCGATGCGGCGTCCGAACTGATGAACCAACCCGAGATGCTCGTGACTGCAACCGTCCGCTGTGGTGACGACAAATGGTGAAGTGAACTGAATCCCAAGGTCGGCTGCCGCATCCTTCCATGCTATTACTACGTTGGCCTCCGTATCAGTCATAGTGCGAACGGCGGCATTGACCGGGCCGCCGCCAATCAACATTGACTTCAAGAACGACGCGATCGGCGGCTCCGCGTCCAACGCTTTGTTATTTGCTCCTTGGCGTTGCGATGCGCACGACCAGTGATCGCCCTCCGAACTGCGCACCGTTCAGTTTCAGTAAGAGCGCTCGCGAGGTCGCAGCATTCTCGAAGTCAACGAAGCCGTAGCCCTTGGATTTCCCAGTAGCGCGGTCACGTGGGACGTAGAGGTATTCTACTTCCCCAAACGCTGCCAAAAACTCGGTCAACTCAGAATCGTCAACATTGTATGGAAGATTCGCAACCCACAGTCGTGCGTCGGGATCTGGTCCGTCGATAGGCTCGTCAGGCAATCGTTCCGATGAAGTCACTTTCGGTGTAGTTTCAATTCTTCCATCAGGCACGGAAATCTTGAATCGAGGCACCTTGCGAACCGATACGTGGCGGCGCCTTGCCTGCTTTTGGGCTTCCGATTTCGGAACATCCGAACGCAATATGCCAAGAACTTGGAGCGACTTGACCAATTGTCGGTAGTGTTCGGTATCGACAATGCCCAAGTTGTCCCAAATGTCTTGTGGCGCGATGACATTGCCGCCAATTCCCAATACGACAATAGCCTTCTGTTCACGACTCAAATCGAACGCGTCGAACTGATCCAGCCAGAGCTTCTGTGCTGACGTGTAAATAGTGCTGTGACGCAGAGTGACACGGAAGGAATTGCTGTCACTCGAAAGTTCGGGTTGCGTTAATTCGTTATTTTTCATCAATTCAAACATTCGGCGCATTCCTTCGCCTAGTTCTCGCATATAACCAACCTCGCGTAGCACGCGAGCGGTTGTCGAGTTGCGCGATTGATGTACGCCTTCGAGACGCTCTAAGTCGTCAATCGATATTGACGAAAGCAATGCACCAGGGTTTTTGACCTCCATGCGATCGTCATAGACGTAAATTTCGATGCCTCGACCTTCTTCCGAATAATCGCGATGCGCAATTGCATTCACAAGTGCCTCGCGGCACGCCAATTCTGGATACATAATGGTC
>Ga0172376_10003709_pt1 | contig 17912 bp, 10 predicted proteins | sample Lak35m_FD_121114 | JGI IMG/M metagenome (GOLD analysis project Ga0172376, IMG submission 121114) | Freshwater microbial communities from Kabuno Bay, South-Kivu, Congo - kab_092012_35m | ecosystem: Environmental > Aquatic > Freshwater > Lake | place: Democratic Republic of the Congo: South-Kivu... | reverse complement strand
CCGCCGCCACCTCGGGATACGTGAAGATCGACGTGTAGACCTGCAGGCCGAGCTCGCGGGCCGCGGCGTCGGGCGTGTAGCCCACCTGCGGCAGGAAGATGTTGAAGACGAGCCGTCCACCAGGCGCGAGGCACTCGGCGGCGATCTCGAACATCTGCCGGAGTTCCGCCGTCGTGCGGAAGTCGGGCGTCACCTCCGAGAGGATGACAAGCCCGTAGTCGCGCGCGAGATCGCCGCGTGACGCGAACACGTCCCGCTCGATGACCCGCACCGGAAGCGACGCTTTTCCGGCCTCCTCCCGCAGGATCGCGGCGAACCGGCTGGACAGCTCGACCGCATCGACGGGATGGCCCCGCCACGCGAGCGCAAGCGCGTTGCGGCCCGTGCCCGCGCCGATGTCGAGCACGCGGCAGACGGCCGGTGACGAGGCCTCGGCGGCGACGGCCGTCACGCGGGCGTCGGCCGTGGTGCCGAAGTAGGGCGGTTCGCGCGTCGCCACCCAGTGGTCATAGGTGGCCGCCAGCGACGCCACCTGCGGGGTCACGGTGTAGGTGATCTTCAGCCCCACCGGCGACTCGTACGTGATGAGGATTTCCGCGCGCGGCGACGCGGCATTCGCCGCCGTGATCTGGCCTGCGAGCACGCTCCTCAGATGGGCCTGATCCTGGGCACTGAACGTGACGCCGAGTGCCGCGAACGACCGCTCGCAGAGTGCCTGATAGTCGTCGAGGAGCGCGGGCGCGGCGGGCAGACGGATCTGGCCGCTCGCAACCGCGCGGCGGAGGAGCCGGCGTGTCATCGCCGGGCGGAGCACGTCGGGCTCGATCATGGTGCGAGCCCCAGCACGAGAACGTCACGGGTGACAAGCGACGCCACGAGCACGCGGGCAACCGCCGCCAGCCGCTCCGGATCAAGCCCGACGGCGGGATCCCGCGCGGCCTCGGCCACGATCACGCGCAGCGTGCGGCGGCCGTCCATGAGGCGCGCCAGCGCGGCCTGCGCGCCGTCGAGCGGGAGCCGCCAGTCGTAGCGGAAGACGTCGCCGCCATCGAGGCCGCAGCGGTGGCGGAAGTGCGGCACGGCGTCGAGCACGGCTGGGGATGCGAGGTCGATCGCGTACGTCGCCCGCGGCCGGTCGGCCCGGCAGGCGGTGAAGAAGTGACAGGCGTTGCGGGTATTGAGCCGCTCCATGACGCCCCAGCGCCGCCTGTCGGGGAGTGCCGCCACGGCTTCGTAAAAACCGCCTCGCGGCGGCGGGGGAGGCTCGTACGACGATTTCAGGAACCACTCCTGGAAGACGAGGCCCGCGGAGGCGACGAGGTCGAGGCAGTCGTCCACCGTGTAGCTGCGGTCGCGGCCGTGGAGGAAGGTGTCGACGAGCCCCGCGTCGAAGCGCAGGTCAGGGGCGAACGAGAGATAGCTTCGCACGGGGTGGTCCGCGGGCAGAAGCGAGATCGCCTCCTTCACCGTGAAGAGCGAGACCTCGTTCTGCTCGAGGCCGATCTCGCGGAACACCGCCTGCATGATCTCGACGCCGATCCTGCCGTAGCGGGCGTAGAGCATGATCGCGGCCACGCCGTCGCGCTTCAGGCAGCCGGCGAGCGCCCGCATGCCGGTCTCGGGCGAGGCCATGTGGTGGAGTACGCCGGTGGAGACGACGAGGTCGTACTCGAGGCCGAGCGTGCCGACCTCCTCGATCGGCAGCCGGTGCAGCGTGAGGTTGTCGAGCGCGTACTTCTTCTTGAGGAAGCGGTGGTGGTCGAGCGACGCGGCACTGACGTCGATCGCCACGACCCGCGCGCGTGGGTTCGTGAAGGCGAACACGGCCGCCTGGCTGCTCCCGCAGCCGGCGACGAGGATGTCGAGATCGGCCCTCGGGTCACGGTCGGGCCAGAACATGCGATGGGCATGGCTCGGGTCGAACCACTGCCAGCTGCCGGCGAGCCAGGCCGGCAGATCGACGATCGGCTCCGGGTACACCCATTTTTCGTATTGGCCCGAGACGACGTCGGCGAGCGGGTTGGCGGACATGTTGAGACAGGCTCCAGGGAGTGACGCCGACGATCTGAGGTCCGATTCGGCGCACGCGGAGCAGCGGGTCGGCGGCGGCCGTGATGTCTTGCACGGCCGCGTGCGTGGAGTTGATCAGGCGACCAGTTCGGCGATCGGCTTGGCCTGGCCCTCGACGAGGTGCTGCGGCCGGCCGTGGAGGTCGTCCACCGTCGTCCGCTGTGCGTCGATGCCCAGGTGGTGGAAGAGCGTCGCGTAGACCTCGCCGAACGTGACGGGACGCGCCACCGCCTCCCCGGCGATGCGGTCGGTCGCGCCGATCACCTGTCCATGCCGCATGGTGCCGCCGAACATGAGGGCGCAGTTGACCTGCGGCCAGTGATCGCGGCCCACGATGGGGCTGATCTTCGGCGTCCGGCCGAACTCCCCCCACACCACCACGGCGCAGTCGTCGGCCAGGCCGCGCTCGTGCAGGTCCTCGACGAGTGCGCTGACGCACCGATCGAAGATCGGAAACTCCTCGGCCTCGCGGACGAAGATCGAGTTGTTCGCACGGCCCTCGACGTTCACACCGCCGTGCCAGTCCCACTTGCTGTAGTTGAGCGTGACGACCCGCACGCCCGCCTCCACGAGACGACGTGCGACGAGCAGGCTCTGCGGCACGCGCGGCGCGCCGTTGCTGTCGATCATGACCTTGGGGTCGCCGGTGCCATAGCGCTCCACGATCCGCGGGTCCTCGCGGGACAGGTCGAGGGCCTCGGCGACCCGCGACGACGTGAGGAGCCCCATCGCCTGCTCGGTGGAGGCGTCGTAGCCCGCCATCATGCCGGTCGTGTCGATGTCACGGCGCAGCGTGTCGAGGCTGCGCATCAGCGTCGTCCGGTCGGCGAGTCGGTCGAGCGTGACGCCGTTGAGCACGAGGTCGCGTCGCGAGTCTCCGAGCGGGCGCAGCGGCGAGTGGGCCATCCCCAGAAAGCCCGGCCCGGGCTCGTTGTAGGGTCCGTGGGTGCACTGATAACAGAGGCTGACGAACGGGGGTGACTCGAGGCGGGCTGCCCCCTCGAGCCTCGACACGACCGTGCCGAACTGCGGCCATCCCCCGGAGGGCTTCGGGCGGCGCGGGTCGCGGCCGTTGAAGACCTGCACGGCGTCGTGGTCGGCCTGGTTCCCGATGATCGAGCGGATCACGGTGAGCTTGTCGGCGCACCCGGCGAGCCGTGGGAACGCCTCGCAGATCTGGAAGCCGGGCACGTTGGTGGCGATCGGCCGCCACGGCCCGGCGATCTCCCGCGGCGCGTCGGGCTTGAGGTCGAACATGTCCTGGTGCGGCGGTCCGCCGACCAGGTAGATCATGATCACCGACTTGGGCCGTGGGCCCCCCGTGGCCGCCTCCGCCTTCAGGAGCGTCGGCAGGCTCCAGCCTCCCGTTGTTCCCAGGGCGGCGAGCGTCCCGACCCGGAGCACGTCTCGGCGCGACACGCCGTCGCAGAACGCACCTCCGCGCTGGCGTGGACCGGCGATCGCAAGCATGGTGCCCTCCCGACGTCGAGCGATCGCAGACGGGGTCGCTTCGCTCGCCCTCGATCGTACCTCACCGCCACGCCGTGGCGGAAACCCACCTTCCCGCCATAGGCTTTCGGCAGGCTCCCCGCTCTCTCGCGAATCTGCCGCCGTGTCCCCGTCACTTTCCGCCTCGGCACGAGAACCGGTCGACGTGCTGCTCGTCGGCAGCGGCATCATGTCGGCGAGCCTGGCGGCCCTGCTCAAGTGCCTCGAGCCGCGGCTGTCGATCCGTGTCCTCGAGATCACTCCGGGTCTCGCACGCGAGGCATCCGACGGCTGGAACAACGCCGGCACCGGCCACGCAGGACTGTGCGAGCTGAGCTACACGCCGGCCCGCGAGCCCGATGGCAGCGTTCGCATCGAGCGGACGCTCTCGATCTTCGAGCAGTTCGAGCACTCGCGGCAGTTCTGGGCGCACGCCGTCAGGAGCGGGATGGTGGGGCCGCCGGCGACCTTCATCCACGCCGTGCCGCACGTCTGCTTCGTCCAGGGGCGGGATGACGTCGACTTCCTGGTCGACCGCTACGAGGCGCTCCGCGCGCATCATTTCTTCCGCGCGATGCAGCTCACGTCGGATCCTGCCACGGTCGCCGCGTGGGCCCCGCTCGTGATGGAGGGCCGGCCGGCTGCACCGGTCGCGGCCACGCGCGTGGACGGTGGCACGGAGCTGCATTACGGACTGCTCGCCCGGCAGCTCCTCGAGTGGCTCGGCGGCCAGGAGGGGTGCGTGGTGGAGACGGGCCGTCGTGTGACGGCGTTGCGGCGGGACGAGGAGGCGTGGCGTGTCCGGGTGACGGACGTCGCCTCCGGCGAGCGGATGACGCACCGGGCCCGCTTCGTGTTCGTGGGTGCCGGTGGCGGCAGTCTGCCGCTGCTCCAGTCGAGCGGACTCGCCGAGGCGGCGGGGCTCGGCGGATTTCCGATCGGGGGACAGTGGCTGGTCTGCGACGACCCGGCGATCGTGTCGCGTCACGTGGCGAAGGTGTACGGCGCGACGCCCCCGTCGTCACCGAGCTTGGGCGCTCCCCACCTCGACCTCCGCCGTCTCGACGGGCGGCCGCAGCTGCTCTTCGGCCCGTTCGCGTCCTGGACCACGCGATTCCTCAAGCAGACAGGGCGATGGACCGACCTGCCGTGTTCGCTGCGACCCGACAACGTGGGCACGCTCCTGCGGACGGCCGTGCGGAATCGCCCCCTCGTGCGGTATCTGATCGCGGAAGGTTTGCAACGGATGGAGCGTCGGATGGACGCGCTCAGGCTCTTCTATCCACTGGCACGCACCGCCGACTGGCGGCTCGTCGAGGCCGGCATTCGCGTGCAGACGCTGAAGCCGTCCGACCGCGGCACCGTGTCGTTCGGCACGGAGGTCTTCGCCGCCCGGGATCGGTCGCTCGCGGCACTCCTCGGCGCGTCGCCCGGCGCCTCGGTCTCGGTGAACATCGCGCTCCAGACGATCCGCACCTGCCTGCCCCACCTGCTCGGATCGGGGGAGGCACGGGCTCGGATGTCGAAGATGATCCCCATGTATGACGTGGACCTCACGCAGCCGGCTCACGCCGCGCTCTACGAGCGGTGTGCCGGCGAGGCGGACGACGTCCTCGGCCTCACGTCGGGCGATCGTTGACCGCCGTTACGTCGGCCGCCATCGGAGGGGCACCGATGCCGTGTGGGTGCCGCGGCTGTTGCAGTGCAACTGTCGACAGTTTACGCTGCCGCGTCGCGACGGTGGGGACGCAGTGGGCGGGACTGCGTGTGCGTGGCTCCTGCCGGCGGCCTGACGGAAGCCCACAGGGACAACCAGGATGAACATCGTCGTCACCGATCACTCCTTCTCCGATCTCGCGATCGAGGAGGCGGTGGCGGCGCGGGTGGGTGCGCGCGTCATCTCCGCGCAGACCAAGCATCCCGCGCGGCTTGTCGAGGCGGTGGCGGACGCGGACGCCGTGATCACGCAGTTCGCGCCGGTGAACGCCGACGTGATCGCCGCGATGCGGCGGGCACGCGCGATCGTCCGCTACGGCATCGGCGTGGACAACGTCGACCTCGCCGCCGCGAAGGCCCGTGGCATCCCGGTGTGCAATGTGCCCGACTACTGCATCGACGAGGTCGCCGACCATACGCTTGCGTTCATCCTCGCGCTCACGCGGCAGGTGGTGCCGCAGAGCCGACTCGTGCACGAGGGCGGCTGGAAGCTTGTCGCCCCGCCCGGCAGCTTTCGAACGCTCGCCGGCATGACCTGCGGCGTCGTGGGGTTCGGACGGATCGGGCGCGCCGTCGTGCGACGGCTCGTCGCCTTCGGCGGTCGCGTGCTTGTGAGCGATCCGGCCGCTGCGGCCGACGCGATCACCGCCCCCGGGGCGGAGCCGGTGACGCTTCCTGTACTGCTCGCGACGAGCGATCTGGTCACGCTCCACTGTCCGTCACTGCCCGAGACCAAGGGCATGATCAACGGCACGACCCTCGCGACGATGCGTCGGGGTGCCATCGTCGTGAACCTCTCACGGGGAGACCTCGTCGATCCCGACGCGCTCGTCAAGGCGCTCGATGCCGGCCACGTGGCCGGCGCGGCCCTCGACGTCTTCCTCCCCGAGCCGATTCCAGCCAAGCACCCGATCCTGGGCCGCGACAACGTCATCCTCGCGCCGCACGTGGCGAGCGTGAGTGCCGCGGCCGTGCAGCGGCTGCGCACGACCGCGGCCGAACTGGCCGTCGCGTCCCTGCGCGGGGCGCCGCTGCCGTCGATCGTCAACGGCGTGACGACGGTTCGGGCCGTCCCCGCCTGAGGCCTGACCAGAGGAGCCGAGCATGCACGCCACACCCCGGTCGCACGCGTTCGCAGTCGTGATCGTCTGCCTCGGGCACGCTGGCCGCGTCGTCCTCGCGGCCGACCCGCCGCCGGCGGGCGGTGTGGTCGACCTGTCGCTCACCGTCGGGGGCGACCTACCGTGCGTCTGGCCGGCTGGCATGACGCCCTTCGCGGTCGTGCCCACCGCGACGTTCGGCCGCACCGGGCGCCATCGCGACATGCTCGTGATCGACGAGCACACGGGCACCCAGTGGGACGCCCCGGCCCACTTCGTCCCGCCACCCGACTCCGGACTCGAGGGCGCAGGACCGATGGGAGCGGTCACCGGCGAGAAGGTGCCCGCGTGGCAGTTCTGCGGCGAGGCGTGCGTCATCGACCTCACCGCGCATCGGGACGCGGCCGCACCCGGCGAGAGCTTCCTCATCGGCCCCGAGCACGTCCGCGAGTGGGAGCTTGCGCACCGCCCCGTGGGACCCGGCGACGTCGTCTGCTTTCGCACGGGCTACACCGACACCTACTACAGGCCCTTTCCGGCGGGGGACCGCTTCGTCTCCGAGGCGCTCCGCAAGAAGGCACCAGGATGGGCGGCGCCGAAGCCGGAGACGATGACCTACCTCGCGGACCGGGGTGTCACGACGCTTGCGAGCGACGGTGCGAGCATGGGGCCGCTGCCCAACCTTGCGGTCGCGACGCACCAGGCCGGTGGACGCCGTGGCATGGTGTGGGTCGAGTGCGCGACGAACCTGGGAAGCCTCCCGGCGACGGGCTCGTTCGTGGCGATCCTCGCCGCGAAGCACGCGGGTGGTTCGGGCGGCGAGTGCCGTTTGCTCGCGGTGACCGACGCGGACCTCGCCAAGCCGCTCATCGCGCGGGCGCGGGCGCATGCCGTCGTCGATCTCTCGGTCACGCTCGACGAGCAGCTGCCAGTGGTCTGGCCTGGCTGGTCTGCGGGCGAGGAGGGGGCCCGCTACGTCGCCAAGGTGCTCAATGCCTTCTCGAAGGAGCGTGGCCCATTCTTCGCACTCGGCCACCTCTTCGACAGTTTCGCGGGCACCCACGTCGTGCTGCCGAGCTTCGCGCTGCCGGCGGATCGCGCCGAGATCACCGCCGCGGAGCCGGCGATCCGTGAAGCGGTGGCCGCCTTCGAGGAGCGACACGGCCCGCTCGGAACATCGGCGGCGCGCACGGCCGGGGCCAGCCTCGCCGACACGATGGGGCCCACGCACGTGGTCGACGTCCGGTCACTCGTCGGCACGGCCACGTTCGCCGAGGGCAGGCCCGCAAGCCCGCTCGTGACCCGCGCTGTGCTCGAGCGCCATGCGGCGACACGACCGTTCCGCGCCGGCGAGGTGGTGCTTGTGCGCACGGGGCACACCGATCGCACGCTGCGGCCGCTGCCCGCCGCCCCGGCGCAGGACCCATGTTTCGCGGCACCGCTCGCCGGCACCGCCGAGGGCTGGCCCGCCGTCGCGCCCGATGCGGTGGCCTACCTCGCGGAGCAGGGCATCCGCTGCATCGGCACCGATGCACCCACGCTCGGGGGTGTCGACCCGACGACGTCGCGCGAGATCGACTGGCTGGCAGGCACGAAGGGGCTCGTCGTCGTCGAGATGCTCACCGGCCTCGAGGCGATCGCGGATCGCGACGCCTACTTCCTCTTCGCCCCGATCAAGATCGCCGGCACGCGTGGAGGCTACGGGCGCGGGCTGGCCCTCGTCGCGCCCGCGGCCGCACGGCAGCCATGAACGACGCGCTCGGCCGGCGGACGATGCGGAAGGCGATCTGGCGGCTCGTTCCGTTTCTGGCCGTGCTCTACGGCTTCAACATCATCGACCGGGCGAACGTCGGGTTCGCCAGGCTGGGGATGGTCGAGGACGTCGGCTTCTCTGACAACGTGATCGACTGGGGTTACGGCATCTTCTACCTCGGCTACCTGCTCTTCGAAGTGCCGAGCAACATGCTGCTTCGACGGTTCGGAGCCCGCCGCTGGATCGCGCGGATCATGATCTCGTGGGGCCTCGTCTCGACGCTCACGGCCTGGGTGATCGGTCCAGTGAGCTACTTCGCCGCCCGCATCGTGCTCGGCGTGGCCGAGGCGGGTTTCTTCCCCGGGATCGTCTACTACATGACGGCCTGGTTCCCGGCCGCCCTGCGGGCCCGCGTGGTCGCCTGGTTCATGCTCGCCATCCCGTTGGCCTCGCTGCTCGGCAACGTGGTCTCGGGGCTCATCATGGGGGGCATGGACGGCGTGCTGGGGATGGCCGGCTGGAAGTGGCTCTTCATCATCGAGGGAATCCCGTCAGTGCTCCTCGGCGTATCGGTGCTCTTCCTCCTGCCGGACGGACCCCGGGACGCGGCGTGGCTCACCGCCGAGGAGCGCGAGTGGCTCGAGGCCGATCGGCAGCGGGAGGACACGCGCCGCATCGAGGCGGGGGGCAGCGACAAGCTCTCGGCCTTGGCCGACCTGCGGGTGTGGGTCCTCATCGGTCTCTACCTCGCCGTGGCAATCGGCACCAACGCGACGGGCGCCTACCTTCCGAAGCTTCTCAAGGACTCGTTCGAGCCGATCTTCGCCGCCTCCGGTGCGGGTGCGGGCACGGTCTACTGGCAGGTCGGGCTGCTCTCGACGCTGCCGCAGGTCGCGTCCCTCGTCGCGATGCCACTGGTGAGCCGGCTCTCCGACTCGAGCGGCCGACGGGCCCTGATCGTGCTCGGGGCGCTCACCGCCGCGGCCCTCGGCTGGACCGTGGCGTGGAAGTCGGCCAATCCCTGGGTCGCGCTGGCCGGGCTCAGCCTCGCCCAGGCGGGCATGATGGCGGTGCTGCCGGTCTTCTGGGCCCTGCCTTCGCTCTTCCTGGGCGGCGTCGCCGCGGCGGCCGGCATCGCGCTTGTCAATTCCGTGGCCAACATCGGCGGCATCTTCGCGCCCAAAATGATCGGCGGCTTCGGCGTCGGCCCGATGGTCGGCGTCATGGCGTGGGGCATGCTGATGGCGGTCCTCGCCTGGTGGCTCGTCGAGCGCCGGGTCGCGGCCGCGCAGGCCCACCCCTGAAAACGCGCACACCCACCACACGCGGTTTTTGAGTCCCACCCGCACCGAGGCCCGTTCGCCGCCCGCTCACTCCCGATGTCCGGCCCACTCCCACGCTCCCCACGATGAATCACACCCCCGCGTCCCTCTTCGATCTCTCCACCAAGCTCGCCGTCGTGTCGGGCGCCGCCAGCGGCATGGGCAGAGCCTCCGCCATCGCGCTTGCCGCCCACGGTGCGACGGTGGTGATGCTCGACCGCAACGAGGCTGGCCTCCAGGCGACCGCCCGTGAGATCGCCGCGGCGGGCGGGAAGGGGGTGCCGCGGGTTCACGACACGTCGGACGAGGAGGCGGCCCGGCGGCTCTTCACCTGGATCGACGGCGAGTTCGGCCGTGTCGATTTTCTCGCCAACATCGCGGGGGAGGGGCTGTTGGCCGATCCGCTCGCGCTCACGAGCGCACAGATCCGCGAGGTGCTCGAAAACCTCGTCGTCGGCCGATTCGCCCACTGCCGGGAGGCCGGGGTGCGGATGCTCAGGCAGGGTGGCGGGTCGATCGTGAACACGGGCAGCCTCGCCAGCCTCACCGCGCTCGGCCGCGGCCACATCGCCTACAGCATGGCGATGGGGGCGGTTGCCCAGATGACCCGGGAACTGTCCACGGAGTGGGCCGGGGGCGGCGTGCGGGTCAACGCGATCCTCCCGGCGCAGGTGCGGAACCCGGCGCTCGAGGCGCGGATCGCCGACGATCCGGCGATCGAGCGGACGTGGCTCTCCGGCATTCCGCGCGGCCGGCTCGGCCGTCCCGAGGACGTGCAGGGCCTGATCGTGCTTCTCGCGTCCGACGCGTCGGCATGGATCACCGGCGCGCTCATCCCCATGGACGGCGGCAATCTCGCGATGAATGCCGGCGGCAGCATCGGCCAAGCAGGCATGGGAGGGAACGCATGACGGCGAGACGGGAACTCGCAGCCGCGGCGGCACGACCGGTCCGCGGAGATCGCGCTGCGGCGCCGACAACCGCGCTCGACCGGCCGGCGCTGCTCGGGCTCTTCCGCGCGATGCTCACGATCCGGCTCACCGAGGAGGAACTCGCCCGCTGCCACCAGCGCGGACTGATCCACGGCGCGTGCCACACCTACGTCGGGCAGGAGGCGATCGCCGCCGGCGTTTGCGCCCACCTCGAGCCCACCGACGTGGTGTTCAGCACCCATCGCGGCCACGGCCACGCGCTGGCGAAGGGTCTCGCCCCGGGATCGCTCATCGCCGAGCTCTTCGGGCGGGCCACCGGCTGCTCGCGGGGGCGCGGCGGCAGCATGCACCTCTTCGCGCCGGAGATCGGCCTCCTGGGCACGAGCGGCATCGTCGGTCCCTGCATCCTCCAGGCGGCCGGCGGCGGCTACGCCTTCAAGCTCGCCGGGAATGGCGGGGTGGCGGCCGCGTTCTTCGGCGACGGTGCGGTCAACAACGGCGCCTTCCACGAGGGGCTCAACATGGCGGCCATCTGGAAGCTGCCCGTGCTCTTCATCTGCGAGAACAACGAGTTCGCCACCGAGGTGCCATTCCGCGAGGCCAGCGGCATCCCCGACGTGGGACGACGGGCGGCCAACTACGGCCTCGCCGGCGAGGAGGTCGACGGCAACGACGTGCTCGCCGTGCACGCCGCGGCGGCGCGGGCGGTCGCGCGGGCGCGGGGCGGCGAAGGAGCCACGCTCATCGAGTGCAAGACCTACCGCACGCGGGCCCACGCGGAGGGCATGGGCGACTTCGACTACCGCACCCGCGAGGACGTGGCGGCGTGGAAGGAGCGCTGCCCGATCGCCTCCCTCCGACGCCGACTCGAGGCGGAGTACGGCATCGCGTCTGCCGACCTCGACGCCGTCGAGCGCGAGGTGGCCGACGAGGTGGCCCGCGGCCGGACCGAGGCCGAGGCCGCCCCGCCCCCCACCGCGGTCGACGCCACGACGCACGTCTACGCGAGCCCGCGCGCCGTGCGGGCGCCGGCGGCGGATCCCGCAGCCCGGCCCCTGACGTTCATCCAGGCCACGCTTGAGGCGCTCGAGTCGGCGATGGCCGCCGACCCCTCGATCTTCGTGCTCGGCGAGGGGATCGGGCGGCGCGGCGGCAACTTCCGCACCACGGCCGGCCTCTTTGCGAAGTACGGCGCCGACCGGCTCCGCGACACGCCGATCTGCGAGCGCGGCTTCACCGGCCTGGCCTGCGGGGCCGCGATGGCCGGCGCACGGCCGGTCGTCGACTTCATGTTCGTCGATATTCTCCTCGACGCATGGGGTGAGATCGTCAACCAGATCGCGAAGGTGCAGTTCATGTCGAGCGGCCGTCTGAGGATGCCGATCGTGCTCCGCGGCTGCATCGGCATCGGTCACTCCGCGGCCACGCACCATTCGGGCAGCTACTACGGCATGCTCGCGCAGGTGCCGGGGCTGCGGGTCGTGGTGCCGTCGACGCCGCGCGACGCCAAGGGGCTGTTGATGCACGCACTCCGCGGCGACGACCCCGTGTTTTTCCTCGAGCACCGGGAACTGCTGCAGCTCAAGGGGCCGGTCGAGGAGGGCGACCTCGAGATCCCGTTCGGCCGCGCACGGATCGCCCGCCCGGGCACCGACGCCACCGTCGTGGCCGTCGGCCGGATGAACCACCTCTGCCTCGCTGCGGCCGAGGCCCTCGCGAAGGACGGTGCGAGCGTGGAGGTGATCGACCCGCGCACGGTGGCGCCGCTCGACGCCGACACGATCCTCGCCTCGGTGGCGAAGACGGGGAGGCTGCTCGTCGTGGACGAGCCGGCCGGGCCCTGCGGCCTCGCGGCGGAGATCGCCGCGCTCGTCGCGGATCGAGGCTTCGACGACCTCGACGCACCCGTGCGCCGGCTGTGCGGTGTGCCGTCGCCGACGCCCTATGCTCCCGTGCTCGAGGCCGAGGTGGTGCCCGACGCGGCGGCGATCGAGCGGGCCCTGCGGGCGCTCGTGGCCGAATGACGCCCTGCACCTGGAGGCGCGAGACCTGATGGCCGCCGACGTCACGATTCCCCGGCTGGGCTGGGCGATGGAGGAGGGCGTCTTCGCCGGCTGGCTCAAGGAGCCGGGCGCGGTGGTCGTGCCGGGCGAGCCCCTCTTCATGCTCGAGGGTGAGAAGGCGACCCAGGAGGTCGAGGCCGTCGACGGAGGCGTGTTGCATCTCGCGCCGGACGCGCCGAGCGCGGGTGAGACCGTGCTCGTGGGTCGCGTGATCGCCGCGCTGTGCGCGCCGGGGGAATCACCCACGTGGCGCGCGCCCGCTGCCGTGGGGCCCGCGGCCGATGCGCCGGCACATGCGTCGGAGCCGGCACGTCCTGCGGCCGCGCGTGCCTCAGCCGCAGCGGCGACGCCCGCCCGTCCGCCTCGCGTGGCGACGAATCCGGATGCGATTCCCCGGGCGGCCTCCCCGAGCGTGCGTCGGCTCGCGCGGCACATGGGCATCGATCTGTCGGCCGTCACACCGCACCTGCCGGGCGGCAGGCTCTCGATCGAGGATGTCGCCGGTGCGGCGGGCGCGGGTCGCGGCCCCGCACAGCCCATCGGGCGTGAGGAGGGCGGGCTCACACGCAGCTCGCCGCGGGCCCGCCGCGCGGCCCACGCCCGCGGGCTCGACATCACGCGGATCCGCGGCACGGGCGCCGGCGGACGGGTGCGCGAGCGCGACGTGCTCGCCGCGTCGGCTCGTGCAGGCGTCGTGACGCCCGCCGTCGAGCATCAGCCGATCAGTCAGACGCGCCGCACGATCGCACGGCAGATGGTGCGGAGCCGCCAGGAGACCGTGCCGGTCACCCTCACCGCCTGGGCGGACGCGACGGCGATCCTCGCGGCCCGCGCCGCCGGCAAGGCCGCCGACGGGGCGGAGGCGCCCACGCTCAACGACATCCTGCTCGTGCTCCTCGCCCGCACGCTCGGATCGCATCCGCTGCTCGCGGCCCGTTGGGCCGAGACCCACCTCGTGCTGCCGGGACCGCGGATCGACATCGGCCTCGCGGTCGATACGGCCGGGGGGCTCGTCGTGCCGGTCGTGCGCGACGTGGCGGCGGCGTCGCTCGCGGAGGTGGCACGACAGACCCGCACGCTCATCGATCGGGCGCGCGCGGGCCGGCTCTCGGCCGCCGACATGCAGGGGGGCGTGTTCACGCTCACGACGCTCGGCTCCTACGGCGTCGAGTTCTTCACGCCGGTGATCAATCACCCCGAGGCGGCGATCCTCGGCGTGGGCGCGATCCGCCTGCAGCCGGTGCCGGCGGCCGATGGCGACGGCATCACGTTCCAGCGTCAACTGCCCCTGTCACTCACCTTCGACCACCGCATCGTCGACGGCGCCCCCGCCGCGCGCTTTCTCGGCGACCTCGTCACGACGATCGCCGCCCATGAATCGACCGCCGGTGACCCATCGCGGTCCGACGCGGAGGAGCGGCGTCCATGATGAGCGCGCTCAAGCGGCACGCGATCCTGATCCTGCTGGCACTCCTGCCCGCGGTCGGTGCGGCTGCGACGCCGGAGGGTGGATCACGCGATCGACCCAACGTGCTCTTCATCGTCTGTGATGACCTGAAGCCCCTCTTGGGCTGTTACGGTGCGTCGTGGATTCATTCGCCGCACATCGATCGCCTCGCCGCGCAGGGCACGGTCTTCACCGCGAACTACTGCCAGGTCGCGCTGTGCGCGCCCACGCGATTCAGCCTGCTCACGGGCATGCGACCCGACCGCACGGGCGTCTATCTCAATCCCGACAGGCCCCAGGACCTGTTGCGCACGCGGTTTCCCGATCTCGTCACGTTGCCGCAGCACTTCAAGAACCACGGGTACGTCACGCATCCACTGCACAAGGTGTTCGACGGTCGGACGGTCGACGCGGGCCACGACGCCGTTTCGTGGACGGTGCCGTACGGTCCGTGGGAACTGGCCCCGGGAGACCCGCCCGCGCCGGGTGGATATCAGGATCCCGAGACGAAGGCCCGACTGCGTCGCTGCCCGGGACGCCGTCCATTCACGGATGCCGGTTCCGTAGCCGCGTCCCGGGCGGTTCCGCGAGGCGATGTCGACCGTATGACCGCGCCGCGACGTCGGGTCATCCGGGCGGTGACGTGAGGAACGCGAGCAGATCGCGCATCTGCTCGACCGTCACCGCCGTCTCCAGTCCCTCGGGCATGAACGACAGCTTCGACGTGACGAGCTCGTCGATCTCCTCACGCGAGATCGTGCGGACCGTACCGTCGGCGAGCCGCATCGTCAGGCTCCCCCCGGTCTCGGACGCCACCACGCCGGTCACCACCTCGCCGGTCGCGAGCACGCAGGTGGACGCCTGGTAGCCCGGCTGGATGTCGGCGTTTGGATCGAGAATGTTGGCGAGGAGTCGCTCGGGCGCGTGGCCGGTGACGGTCGCGAGGTTGGGACCGACTTCCCGGCCCTCCTCACCGCGTCGATGACACGCGGCGCATGCCCTCCGATACACCTCGCGGCCGCGGGACGCGTCGCCCGTGCCGCTGAGCGCCGGCGCATAGCCCGTGACCACGTCGCGTCGCTTCGGCGTGGGGCCCGTCGCGAGGACCGCCGTCGCCCGCGCGGCAAGGGGTTTGTCGGGGTGGGACCGCAGGCGGTCGCGCTGGGGGAGCGACAGGCTGCCGGCCGCGATCTCGCCGCGCTCGATGCGATCGACGAGGTCGGTCGTCCAGGGCGGTCGGGACAGCCAGACGTCGATCGCATGGCCACGCGACGTCGGACCGAGTGCGGGCCACGCCGTCGCGAGCAGCGCGGGCACACCCTCGGCACTCGAGCGGCCGATCGCGTCGAGCACGGCCGACTGCCTCGCCGGATCGACCTGAGGCCCGAGCCAGCGGACGAGCACGGCGAGTCCTCGCTCCCGATGGGCTGCCGTGCAAGCGAGCAACGCGGCTGCAGCGACGCGGGCATCGTCGGCACACGATTCGTCCTCCGCGACGGCGGCGAGCCGCGCCAGTTCCGCGTCGAGACGCCGGATGAGCGGCACGAGCGGGGCGTCGGGGCCGACACCATCGGAGGCGATGCGCCACGGGTCGGTGCCGAGCCGCAGCATCGCGGCCACGAGCGCATCCAGAGGGGCGACGCGGTGTGATTCGTCCTCTTCGAGGGCCGCGGCCAGAAGCGTCGCCAGCACGGCGCGGTCGCGCCGGCCCGCCGTCATGCGCACCAGCGGCTCATGATAGGCGGATCGTACCGCCGGCTCCGCGCGTGCAATCGCCGCGGCGAGCGACTCGAAGTGGGCGAGCGCCGAGGTGATCACCGCGGTGCGCATGAGCGCGTCGTCGGGAAACCGGCGTGCCACCTCGGCGAGCGCGGCGGCAGCGGCCTCCCCGGGCCATTGTCCGGTCGAGAGCGCGACCTGCAGGCAGACCTTCGCATCCGGATCGTGGGCGAGCGCGGTGGCCGACTCGATCACGGACGGAGATTCGCGCCGCTCGGCGATCAGGACGGCCTGCTCCCGGACGCGGGGATGGGTGTCGCCGAGCGCGTCGATCAGCAGCGGGTCGTCGAGTGCGCCGAGTGCCTCGAGCGTCCAGAGGGCCTGGAGCCGCGTCTCGGGTCGGCTCGCCGTCCGCACGAGGTCGGTGAGCGGTGTGGGAACCACGCGGCGACTTTCGGCATCGGAATCACGCACGAGCTGCGCGGCTGCGAGGTCACGCTGCCACGTATTGGGACTGTCGAGCAGCGCGACCCGTTCGCCCGGCGTCCTGGCGCGGCGGATGGCGTCGGGGAATCGAGCCGGCGGGGCCGAGTCCTTCACCACCCGCCAGATGCGGCCGCGGTCGTCGCCGAGTCGATACCGGGGCTGGAGTTCCGCCCTCGCGCCCGGCGGCAGCCAGTCGGGGTGTTCGATGACGTTGCGGTACATGTCGGCCACCCAGAGCGCCCCGTCCGGGCCGATGCGCGCCATGACCGGCCGACACCAGCCGTCGTCCGCCGCGAAGAAATCGGTGGGGCCTTCCGCGGCCGGCCACGAGGCGCTGAACGAGCCGCCGGCGTCGGCGAGCACGTTGTGCTGGACGAGGTTGTGGAAGGGCTCGCACGTGAAGGCGTGCAGCGACGCGTCGGCGAAGAGCGAGTCGGCCTGCTCGACCGCGCTCCCGCACGCGGAGGTGAACCGCCCGGCCTGATGGAAGCTGTGGAACCGCTTCTCGGGTGGGCTCGCGGGCCGCACCGGCGGGCTGCCCGGGCCCACGACGTGTTCGAGCGTCCGCTCGGGCGCGACGAAGGGATTGCGGGCGGCGTAGCGATCGGCGATCACCCAGTGCCATAAGGGGTTCGCGTTCTGCGTGCCGAACCAGTGTCCGTGCGGATCACGGCAGCGACCGAACTGCGACGGGCCGGACTCGATCCAGACCTCGCCCGTGTCGGGGTCGAAGCGGAAGTCATGACTGCCGAGCAAATGGGTGCGGCCCGTCCGGGGCGAGGTGATCACCGTCTTCGCCCCGTGGGCGCCGTGGTGACCGCCGCTCGCGCACCAGAGCGTGGTGTCGAGACCCCGCCGCAGGCCGTTGACGCGCAGCTGTTGATTGCCCTCCATGAAGCCCTCGAGCAGCGTCTCCTCGCGGTCGCTGCGGCCGTCGCCGTCGGTGTCACGGAGGAGGAGGATCCGCGGTGCCGCCGTCACGATGACCCCGTCGCGCCACGTCACGATGCCATTCGGAAACGAGAGCCCCGTGGCGAAGAGCCGGCTCGTCTCGTAGCGGCCGTCGCCGTCGGTGTCCTCGAGCACCCGCACGCGGCCGCCCGCCTTGCCGGCCCCGTCGAGGCCGGACGGATAGTCGGCCATCTCGACGACCCACAGCCGCCCCGCGTCGTCCCAGTCGAAGGCGACCGGATCGAGCACGTCCGGTTCGGCGGCGACGAGTTCCACCCGGTAGCCCGGCGGCACGCGGATGCCACGACGCGTCTCTTCCGGAGCACGCGGTCCGGGCGGGGGCGCCGGGGGCGCGCCGACCGGCAGCGGTTCGCCCGGGGTGCGGCCCGACGCTGCGAAGAGCGCCTCGGCCTCTGCGGCACCGACCGCCCGATCGAAGAGGGCAAAGGCGCCGAGATATCCCTCGAGCGGCGCGAAGTCGTCACTGCGCGCGCCGACGAAATACGCCCGGGATTCCGGAGCGGTGACCGGGAGCACGCCGTCGATGTCAGGTGCGGCCGCCCCGTTGAGCCAGACCGTGACCCGATCCCCGGATCGCGCCATCACGATGTGGTTCCACGATCGCTCCGGCAGTTCCGTGCGTCCGCTGAGCACATCGCCCGCGCGGTTCCCGTTGAAGACGAGAAGCCGGCCCGGCGCGGTGCCAGGCGCGGTGCCGCCGATCCCGAGGTGATCCCCCGGAGCGTCACGATCTCCCTGCGGCCCTCGCGAAAACAGGTACGCGGTCACCGGACGCGCCGTGGCGGGCAGATCGTTGCGGAACCAGAAGGCCACGCTCCACGTGTCATCGAGACCATCATCGCTG